>Ga0105106_10000950_pt1 | contig 20606 bp, 19 predicted proteins | sample PPLLaktember2015_5_FD_79109 | JGI IMG/M metagenome (GOLD analysis project Ga0105106, IMG submission 79109) | Freshwater sediment microbial communities from Prairie Pothole Lake near Jamestown, North Dakota, USA - PPLs Lake P8 Core (1) Depth... | ecosystem: Environmental > Aquatic > Freshwater >...
CGCCGAGCATCACCGCAGTGGTGCCGGAGCCCGGGATCCCGAGCGTGAGGAGCGGAATCATGGCGCCGCCGGTGGACGCGTTGTTCGCGGACTCGGGCGCGGCCACGCCCGCGATGATGCCCGTGCCGAACAATTCGGGCGTTTTCGAAAGGCGCTTTTCGGTGGCGTAGGCGAGGAACGAGGCGATGGTGGCGCCGGCCCCCGGCAGCACGCCGATCACGAAGCCGATGATCGTGCCGCGCGCGATCGGCATCGCGCTGTCCTTCAGGTCCTTTTTCGTGATGATCATCTCGCGCAGCGTCGTCTTCATGACCTCCATGTGCAGCGTCTCGTCGATCATGCCGAGCACGGTGCCGATGCCGAAGAGACCGACCGCGATCGGGAGGAAGCCCACGCCGTCCATCAGCTCGAGGTTCTGAAAGTTGAAGCGCGGATCGGCGGTCATCGGATCGAGGCCTACCATCGCCAGCGCGAGCCCGATGAAGGCCATTGCATAGCCCTTGGCCGTCGAGCTTCCGGTGAGTCCGCTGACCGCGGTGAGACCGAGCACCATCAGCGCGAAGTATTCCGGCGGCCCGAAGCTCAACGCGGCCTCGGCGATGGGAGGCGCGAGCAGCGTGAGCATGACCACGCTGAAGGTGCCGGCAACAAAGGAGCCGATCGCCGAGATCGTCAGCGCCGGCCCGGCCCGGCCCTTGCGCGCCATCGCGTAGCCGTCGACGCACGTCATGATGGTCGAAGACTCGCCGGGGACGTTCATCAGCACCGAGGTGATCGTCCCGCCGTACATGCAGCCGTAATAGATGCCGCACATGAGGATCATGGCGCTGATCGGATTCATGCCGAAGACGAGCGGAAGCAGGATCGCGATGCCGGCAACCGGCCCGATGCCGGGCAGCGCGCCGATGAGCGTCCCGACCACCACGCCGAGCGTCACGAAAAGCAGGTTGACGGGGCTGAGCGCGATAGAAAAGCCCAAGCTCAGATGATCGAGGAATTCCATGGCGTCAGCCGATGAAGGTGATGATGCCCTTGGGCAGCGGCACGCGCAGCCACACCGCGAACACGGCGTAGAGCGCGATCGCCGAGAGGACCGGGACTGTCGCGAGCACGCGCCACGAGCGCACACCCAGGCAGAAGATCATCACACCCATGAAAAGCGTGGTGACGATGAGAAACCCGAGCAGCTCCAGCAGCAGGAATGCAGCCGTCATCGAGGCGAGCATGAGACCGACCCGCCGCCAGCCGGCCAACGCCGCCCAGCGCGGATTTTCCGTCTTGATCGTGCCGCGGATCGAGCCCGTGATCAGGACCACACCCGAGCTGAGGATGCCGAACGAGATCAGCAGAGGCAGGAAACCCGGTCCCGGGACGCCCTCCAATAGAAAGGGAAACTGCAACGCCCCGGCGAGCACAGACGCGCCGAACGCAAGGACCAGGGCTCCCGCGACTACCTCAGCCTTGTGCATGCGGCCCCGCAGCGTGACTGGAAAGGGAACGCCGCGCGGCGTTCCCGGGACGTGGGGCGTTACTTTTTCGTACCCAGAAGGTGCACGACCCGCTTCAACCGGACGCGCTCGTCCTCGAGGTACTTGGCATACTCGGCGCCGGAGAGAAACTTCACGGTCATCGCGTTTTTCGCCGCGTAGTCCGCCCACGCCTTCGTCTGCGTCATTTTCCTGATCATCTCGACGAGGAACTTCTCCTGATCTTTCGGAATCCCGGCGGGCGCGACGATGCCGCGGCCCTGGTCGACGACGATGTTGTAGCCCAGCTCCTTCATGGTCGGCGTGTCTTTGAGAATCGACAGGCGCTGCGGCGAAAATACCGCGAGCGGCGCGAGCTTCTTCGCGTCGACGTGAGGCATCAGCTCGTTCGGGTTGCTGATCGCGAGCTCCACGTGACCGCCGAGTACCGCGGCCGCGACTTCGCCGCCGCTCTGGAACGGGATGTAGTTCAATTTGATCTTCAGCTCGTCATTGATGAGCGCGGTGGCGATCGCATCGCCGCCGGTGGCGCCGGTGCCCGCCACCCTCACCGAACCCGGGCTTTTCTTAACGGCCTCGATCACGTCCTTCATCGATTTGAACTTCGACCCCGGCTGCGTCACGATGAGCGCGGTGTCCATCAGCGTGAGCGCGATGGGGGTGAAATCCTTCGGCGTCACCTGAAGCTGCTTGCCGAGGATGAAAGCGGTGTTGAACGACGCCGTTGCGGTGGCGATCGAATAGCCCCCGTCCTTCTTGCGCGTCGCGAGATAGGTCCAGCCGACCTGCCCTGAAGCCCCCGGCTTGTAGGTTATCGTCAGCGGCTGCGGCGAGAGCTTCTCGTCCGTGATGATCTTCTTCATGAGCTCGCCCGTGATGCCGCTGCCGCCGCCCGGCGCGAACGGAACGATCAGCTCGATCGGACGGTCGGGGAATGCAGCCTGCGCGCACGGAGCACTCACCACGAGCGCGGCGGCTGCGAAAGTAAGAGCAACACCTGAAAGCTTCGTCATGCCTGACCTCCTCGTTGATGTATATAAGTGCCGTCGAATCTTAAACGAACGCCGGGGGTATAGGAAATTTAAACCCTCTTTTTTGACCAGACGGCACTCTATCCCCACTCTATTCTTCGACGGGGCGAAGGGTCAACCGCGTGAAAATTCAGGCAAGCCTCGATATTTTCCTGAAAAGTTCAGCCCTCGCATTGGCCAGAAACGTCTGATCAGCTGCCATTGCTCCGCCACATAGGTCATACCCTCTTCTTCGACAAGATGCCCCTCGCGGGTCAACAGTCGCAGGATGCGCGTGATGATCTTGCCGAGCAGCGCCTGTAGCTGTTCGCTCGTTAGCGCAGGCGCTGGGTGGAATACCGGCGCACCTTCTGTGCCGGTGCAATAGACCCCATCCAGCACCAGACCATGCAGATGGACGTTCAGGTTCGCGGCGGAGCCAAAGCGCTGGATGAGGGACGGCGCCGCTGGCGGCTTCGCTGCGTTTGACGCCCGCCGCTTGATCAGATGCGTCGCGATGGCGCGGTGGATGATTTGCAATACCGGCGCGAGCAGTTCGGGATGGACCGCCTCTTTTCACTGTCTGCAACTACATGGCTGGCCCAGGAAGCGGTCAAACGCGCGGTGTTTACGGAAAACGCCCCACGCTCGATGATCATTCGAACCCTTCATCGGCCCGAATCGCGGGCGATGCCACGCAGAGACTGAAGGCGGTCAGGCGGTTTCCGAAGGCAGGGACAGGCCACTAAGCCAAGCCAACCTGTCTTCGCAATCGGGTTAACCGTCTCGGCCTCCGCCTGCGCGTCCGCCCCAACGATCCTCTTGACCTCTCCACCAATCGTCGATCGTAAAATCCGCGCCGGCCGTGCCGGGGACGGAATTTGGATCCCATGGTTCTAATGTAACGGGCGGTGCACCTGAGGTTCCCACGGGCATCGCCTTCACCCCTCCAACCACCTTATCCAAATCCGCGTCCGACAAGGCAGTCGGCCTGGCTGGAATGACCAGATGAAACACCTTGTCGGTGTTCTCCAGCGCCTTGATAGACAGGCCGGCGGGAATCTCCGCGCCTTCCGCTTTCAGCGTTGCCGCCGGGTCGGCCAATAGCTTCTGCTTGAAGCCTGCGTCCGCCCAGCACCTGGCGATGAGTTGGCTCATTTTCCTGCCTTGCTCTTCCTGGTTCATGGCGGTTCCTTTCTTTCTCCGTTGAGAAAAGCAGCTCTTCGATATTGCCGTTTTTCACCCGGGCCGCAAGGAGGTGAGAAACTTCGACATGGCATGAGTAACGAATGCGCTGGATGTGTTCCACGCTCACACGCTCGATGGTGCAGCGGCAGGGCACTTTAACGGTCAGCGCCACGGGAAAACGGTGGGCATCAACTCCGGCTCCGGAATCTCACCCTGACCCCGATTTTTAGACCCGGATCACTACCTTCCCGAAGTGCTTCCCGCTCTCCAGATACTCGTACGCCGCGCGCGCTTCTTCGAATTCGAACACCCGGTCGATCACGGGCTCGAGCTTCGCCACTTCCATCGCCCGGACCATCGCTTCGAACATGTCGCGGCTGCCGACCTGGATGCCGCACATCGAAGCGCGCTTGGCGAACAGCGTCCCGGGGTCGATCGTCGCTTTGCCTCCGAGGTTGCCGACGACGCTGATGTGGCCGCAGTAGCGTATTGCGGCAATGGAGTTCGCAAGCGTTCCGGGGCCGCCGACCTCGACGACCAGGTCCGCTCCGCGTCCGCCGGTCAGCTCGCGCACGCGCGCGCCCCAATCCGGCGTCGTTCGGTAGTTGACGACTTCGTGCACGCCGAGCTTGCGCAGGCGCTCCGTCTTTTCGTCCTGGCCCGTCGTCGCGATGACGCGTGCGCCGGTCATCAAGGCGAGCTGGGCTGCGAACAGCGAAACGCCGCCGGTGCCGAGCGTGACTATCGTGTGACCGGGCTGTAGGTTGCCTTTCACGAGCGCGGCGTTCCAGGCGGTGACTGCGGCGCACGGCAGCGCCGCGGCCTGCTCAAAGCTCATGTGCGAGGGAATGCGCACCAGGCCTTCCTCGCTCAGTACGATGTGCTCGGCCAGCACGCCATCGCTCGGGCCGCCCAGCGCGGAAGGCATGTACTCGGGCAGCAGGTCGCCGCCGATCCAGCGCTGGACGAATATGGGGGCGACGCGATCGCCGACTTTCCAGCGCGTGACGTCGGGGCCGACGGCGCTTACTTCGCCGGCGCCGTCGGAGAGAGGGATCGCGTTGGGCTTGAGCGCGACGCTGGTGTAGGTGCCCGAGACGATGTTGAGGTCGCGATGGTTCAGCGAGCAGGCGCGGATGCGGACGGTGACCTGGCCGGGGCCGGGGCGTGGGACGTCTTCTTCATGGATTTGAAGCGCGTCGAGGCTGCCGAGTTTGCCGAAGCGGTAGAGGCGCATGGTTTCCTTACTGTTGGGGAGAACTTCCCTACCGGTTACTCCCTCACCCTAACCCTCTCCCGGGGGGAGAGGGGACTGTTAGTGGTCGTGGAGCGTGCGGCTGTCCTGCGGCGCTTCGGCGCGCTCGTGCATGCCGTAGTCACGTATGACGCTCGCCACCCGCAGCCGGTAGTCGAGGAAAATCCCGCCGCGACCGCGCGCCTGCGCGATGCGGTGCTTCTCGACGTTGCGCCAGCGGTTGACGGACTCTTCGTCGCGCCAGAACGATATCGACACCATCTTCCCTTCGTTCGTCAGGCTCGAGAAGCGCTCGATCGAAATGAATCCGTCGAACTTCTCGATCTCCGGCCTCAAGCTCGCGGCGGTATCGAGGTAGTCCTGCATCGCTCCGGGGGCTGGGGTGACTTCGAAAATGACGGCGATCATACGTTCTCCGCTTTGCTCGTGAGCATTGTCGTTCATCCTTTGACCCGCTATTGCCGCGCTCAGGGCGACCGGGAGGGCTAGTCCCGAATCCCCGCTTCCTTGATCACCTTCGACATGCGCGCCATGTCGGCCTTGATCACAGCCGCGAACTGCTCGGGCGTGGAGCCCACGGTCTCGACGCCTACGTTCAAAAACTTCTCGCGCACGTCCGGATGATTCAGCACGGCGACGATCGACTGATTGAGCTGGCGGATGATCGCTTCGGGCGTCTTCGCCGGCGCGAAAACACCGTAGATCGAGATCGACTCGTATCCGGGCAGGCCGGCTGCGGCAGCCACGGTGGGAAGGCCGGGGGCGAGCGGCGTGGGCTTGGCACTTGTCACCGCGAGCGCGCGCAGCCGCCCCGATCGAACGTGCGGCGTGACCGAGCTCGCCGTGGAGAACATGATCTGCACCTGACCGCTCAGGAGGTCGTTGAGCGCCGGTGCGTTGGCTTTGTACGGCACGCGGAGCACGTCGACTTTCGCCATCGACTTGAAGAGCTCGGCCGAGAGGTGCGAAGTCGCGCCCGTTCCCGCGGAGCCGTACATCAACTGCCCCGGGCGTGCTTTCGCGAGCGCGATCAGCTCTTTCAGCGACTTCACCGGCAGCGAAGGATGCACGACGACCGTGTTCGGCGAGCGTGCGGCCCACGTGATCGGGGCGAGGTCTTTCACCGGGTCGTAGGGCACGCTGCGGAGCAGCGGAATGATCCAGATGTTGCTCGCGTAGACGAGCAGCGTGTAACCGTCAGGCGGCGCCCTGGCGACGAGCTCGGCGGCGATCGCACCGCCCGCGCCGCCGCGGTTGTCGACGACCCACGGCTGGCCGAGGCTGCCGCTGATCGAGTATGCGATGGCGCGCGCGGTGAAGTCGTTGCCGCCGCCGGGTGCGGAAGTGACGACGCGGATGGGTTTGGTGGGGTAGGACTGGGCGGATGCGGGGGCTGGGGCGAAGGTTAAGGACAGTGTGGCTACCGCGACACTGAACGTGCGCCACGCGATTGCCACGTCCCCCGGATCGCGCTTCGCTGGTCCGGGGCTTCGGCAGCCTGCTCGCTCGTCGCAATGACGGTGATTGGTTTTCACATGTATCTCCCGCCGGCGCAGATCATGCGGTCGCCGGTAACGAAGGACGATTCGTCGGACGCGAGGAAGAGGGCGGCGTTCGCGACTTCCTCCACCGTGCCTTTGCGCTTGAGCGGCGAGCCTTCGGAGCGGCCGATCGGCGTGCCGTCTTCCTTGTCGCTCACCATGCCCAGCGGCACGCCGCCGCCCTCGGGGTACCACTCCGGATTGCGGCGCTCGGTCGAGATGAGGCCGGCCGCGAGCAGGTTGGCGCGGATGCCGTAAGGGCCGAGCTCGAGCGCGAGCGACTTGATGAGGCCGTAGAGGCCGGTCTTGGAAGCGATCACGTGCGCACGGTTCGGCTGCGCGGTGAGGGAAGCCATGCCGCCGATCGCGACGATGCTGCCCGACTTGCGCGCCATCATGGACGGCGCCAGCGCCCTGGCGAGGTAGAAGGTCGAATGCAGATTGACCTCGAACACCTCGTGCCACTCCTCGACGCTGATTTCCCAGAACGGCTTGTGCGGCCGTATGGCGGCGACGCTGACGATCACGTCGATTTTGCCGAAATGGGCCAGGCCCTGTTGCGCCATCGTCTCCACGTCGGCGTGGCGGCCCAGATCGCCGATCAGCGGCAGCGTCTTCACGCCGAGCTTCCCGCACTCCCGCGCGACCTGCTTCAGGTCGTCTCCGTGCTTGCGCCCGATGAGGACGAGGTCAGCGCCTTCCTGCGCGAACTTAAGCGCGATGCCCGCGCCGATGTTGCGGCTCGCGCCGGCGATGAGCGCGGTCTTGCCTTTCAGCCTCATGTTGGCCCCCCGATGGATACGGCCCTAATGTATCCGAGAAGGAGCCGATAGCTGAACCGGGCGCGACCCTACCCCGATCAGGTGGGGCGCCAACGCAGCGGGCGTTTGCGCCGGCCCCGCCCTTACTCCGTCGTCTTGGCGGTCACCTCGGCAACGGCGTCGGCGGCAAACAACGCGCTGGTGGTGGACGCGCGCCTCACGATCCACTGGCCAGTGCTGCGGTCCACTTCGTAAGACGGGGTCGCCGCAGTCGCGTCCTTCATGCGCGCCAGGGCCTCGGTCACGATCGTCTCGAACGATGCAGTCTCGGCTTTTGCGCTCAAAGCGTCTCCTTGGGGTCTCTCGCTACGCGATTGCAGCGGTTCTGGGAACCGCCGCGGGGACGGCCTTGGGGACGACGCGATATCTGGAGAGCGAGCGTCCGATGAGGAGCACGAAAGGCGTCGCGAGCGGAATGAAGTGACCCGCCTGTTCGCCGGGCAGGAATCCAGGACGGCTCGACTGGATGTTCAGCACGCCGATCGTGATCGGGGTGCCGCCCTGGGGCGTGACCACGATGGGCATGCAGATGAAGCTCCTCACCGCCACGCCGGCACCGGCAGCGTAGTAGCGCTCGATGTCATCGGCGACGGACGATCGCAGCGCGAGGTGCTCGCGGCACCACGCGGCGAGCTCGAGCGTGTTCTCGAAGCCGGCCGATCGCGTCGGATCGCAGAAGACGGAAGGCGCGCCCGGCAGCAGGGTCGGCTTGCCGTTGTCCATGCGATACGGCGTCTCGGGTATCGCGAGCATGATGGGCTCGACCTGCGCGTCGGGCTGCATGTTGTCGTGGTCGAAGCGGTATGCGAACTCCTTGCGCAACTGGAGCACGCCGTCCCAGGTGTTGGGATTGGCGCCCGGCTCGGCGAAGAGGACGTGCTTCTGGAGGTCCTCGGGCCGGATCTGCGCGGCGGGCCGGAATACCATCAGGTTGATGAAGTACTCCGCGCCGTCGCCGCGGCTGGTGAAGGCTCTCACCAGGGACGCGATGCCGCCGAGCGCCACCACGATCGAAGCCTTGAGTCCGTCCTCGCTGTCGCCCGCGCGCGAATCGATGTCGAAGCTGACCCTGAAGAGATCCTCGAAGGTCACCAGGAAGCCTTTCGGCGGCAACGCCTGGATGCGGGCGTGCAGCTCGGTGCTGCGGTCCTTCAGCTCCGCCAGGCCGGCTCTCGCCGTATCGTTGCGGGCGCTCAGCATGAGGCCCACGAGCGATCCGCAGGCGAGGAGCGCGCCCCAGAAGAGCAGCGCAGGCCAGACGAGAGGTCCCGTCCCCCATTCGAACGGCACCGTCGACCTGATCTCGTCGGTGTGGAGCATGCCCAGGCCTGCGACGAAAACCGCCAGGCACGTAATCAGCGATGGAAACCACCATTGCAGGGGAAGTTGCGCACGATCCCGAGCCCACATACGTTTCAATGCTTGCATGACCGAAGCCCCTCCTTGCGCCTTTAGTACCATGTTCGCGCACAAGGTACAAGAGGGGTGAGGCTGTTTTTGATCGATGCTCGTTCACCCGCTATACAATCGCGCTTTTCTCCGCAGCTGCTCCGCGACCGAATAGCGGGGCGCGCCGACCTTGAAGACCGCCGCTTCCGCAGATGAGATCGTGACGGGTCCGGCCGCGGCGCAGCTCTCCGTGCCGGAGGCCCACGCTGCGACGCTGCTGCCGACGCGCGCGCCGCGCGGTTTCAGGCTGCTCCGCTATTTCTCGATTGCGAGTCTCATCGCCATCGTGCTCGCGGTCGTGGGGCTGGGCTACTTCTTCCGCGAAACCGCGATCAAGCAGCTCGTCAAAGCCGGGGAGGACAACAACGTCGGCCTCGCCATGGCTTTCGCGAATACGCTCAGGCCGCACTACCTGCCGCTGATCGAGGCCGCCCGCAAGTCGACCACCGAGCAGGTGAAAGCCCACCCCGCGCTGGCCGACTTCCATCGGGCTGTGCGCGACGCGGTGCAGCGGACCGACGTGGTGAAGGTGAAGATTTTCGACCTCAACGGCCGCACGATCTATTCCAGCGATCCGCGGCAGATCGGAGAGGACCGCAGCAGCCATCCGGGCTTCCTCGCCGCGCGCGGCGGGGGCGTGAAAACCGTGTTGTACGAGGGCGAATCGTTCGACGCGTTCGGCCGGGCGATGAACGACCGCACCCTCCTCGGTTCGCACGTGCCCGTGCGGCGCGCGGACGCGGGCGATCTCGATGCGGTGTTCGAGCTCACCAGCGACGTCACGCCGTTCCTGCAAGAGATCAGGCGCACGCAGATAAACATCCGGTTCGGCGTCGCGATAGTCATGGTCCTTCTCTACAGCACGCTTTTTTTCATCGTCAAACGCGCGGACAAGGTCATCAGGAGCCAGGCGGAGCAGCGCGAGCGCGACGAGGAGACGATCCGCCATCTCGCGCACCACGATACGCTGACCGGGCTGCCCAATCGCAAGCTTTTCATGGAGCGGCTGTCGTTCACCATTTCCAGGGCGAAGCGCAGCGGTCACATGGCGGCGCTCATGTTCATCGACCTCGACCGCTTCAAGGAGATCAACGACACGCTGGGCCATGCCGCCGGCGACAAGACCCTGCAGGCCGCGGGGAGGCTTCTGCGCAGCTCGCTGCGCGACGTCGATACGGTCGCCCGCCTGGGCGGCGACGAGTTCACGATCATCCTGGAGGACGTGCCCGACATCACCCGCGTGACGACGGTCGCCGGGAAGATCGTCGACGCGTTCTCGAAGCCAGTAGCGCACCTCAAAGGCGTCGACATTTCGGTCACACCGAGCATCGGGATCACGCTCTATCCCGGCGACGGCGACACGATCGAGGCGCTGCTGCACGCGGCCGACGCGGCGATGTACGACGCCAAGGCCGCGGGGCGGAACACCTACAGGTTCTATAAGCCCGCACCGGGCGCGCAGCGGTAGCGGGACCGGCAACCGCCGATGTGATCTTCTCTGATAATCTGCTCACTTCATCCCTCGAACGTCCGGAGACCTAAGCACATGCCCGACAAGCAACCCGTCCACCTCGGCGGGGCGCTCCTGGAACGCTCCCGTCACGTCTGTGCGTTCTTCAGCAGCAGGAACGAAGAGTACGCCGTGCTGCTACCCTTTATCAGGGAGGGTTTCGAGCACGGCGACAAGGCCTTTCACATCGTCGAGTCATCGCACCGGCCCAGGCATCGCCAGGTGCTACAGGTCGCGGGCATCGACACCGCGGCTGCCGAATCGCGCGGGCAGCTCGACATCCGCGCCTGGGAGGACGCCTATCTGCGCGACGGGCATTTCAGCCAGACCCGCATGCTCGCGCTGATCGAGCAGGTGCTCAACCTGGGCAAGACACAGGGCTTTCCGCTGACGCGGCTCGTCGCCAACATGGAATGGGCGCTCGAAGATCGCCCCGGCGTGGAAGACCTCGTCGAATACGAGACGCGGCTGAATTACGTGCTCCCGAAATACGACGACGCCGTGTGCTGAACCTACGATCTGGCCCGGTTCGGTGCCAGCACAGTGATGGACATCCTGAGGACGCACCCGATGGTGCTGATCGGCGGGGAGCTCAAGGAGAATCCTTTCTTCGTTCCCCCGGATGAGATGCTGAAGGAGCTGCGCGAGCGCAGGACGTAGCCGCATGGCCGGCATCTTCATCAGTTATCGCAGGGCGGACAGTGACGGCTGGGCGGGACGTTTGCGCGACGCGTTGCGCGTGCGCTTCGGCGACCGCGTGTTCCAGGACGTCGAGAGCATCGCGGACGGCGAGATTTTCTCCGAGGTCATCGATCGCGCGCTGAACGAATGCGACGTCGCGCTCGTCATCATCGGTCCGAACTGGGCGAGCGCGCGCGACGAGAGCGGGCGCCGGCTCGATCAGGCCGACGACTGGGTGCGCACCGAGACTTCGCTCGTACTCAATCGCCAGATCCGGGTGATTCCGGTGCTGGTGGGCGGGGCGACGATGCCGCGGCCGGAAGATCTGCCCGAGGATTTGCGCTCGCTCACGAAGAGACAGGCGCGCGAGATCCGCAGCAACAGCTGGGATTCCGACGTCGCGCTCCTCACCAACCATCTCAGGCAGATCGTCGGCGCGCGGCGCAAGCGCCCCATGTGGCTCTATGCCAGCGCACCGCTCGCCGTGATGGCCGCCATCGGCGTATTCGCCGCGAGCCGATACTTCGCCGAGCCCGCCGTCGCACCGGCCCCTGCCGAACGCAGCGCGCCTCCCGCCGTGGCACCGGCGATCAAAGCGGAACCTTCTGCGCTGGTCGAGGCGCCCACGCCCGTCTCCCCACCACCGGCCACCACTGCAGCCGCACCGATCAAAGCGCCCGTAGTCGTCGCGCCGGCGCCGCCTGCGCCCGAGCGTGCTTCGCCCAAAATCGCGCGCGCTGAAGCGCCGCCGCCAAAAGAGACAGTCGCTGCACCCTCGCCCGCAGCGCGCACCGTCACTCCCGCGCCCGCCCCAGCGCCGAGCAAGCCCGTCGCCGCGTCCGTGCCCGAGCCGCGCAAGCCCGTCGCCGCGCCCGAGCCGCGCAAGCCCGCGAGCTCGCTCGCGGCTGCGCCGGCCGCACCGGCACCTGCATCTGTGGCTACGCCCGCACCTGTGGCCGCGCCCGAAACGAAGCCGCAGGAAGCCGCACCCGTTGTACCGGCCGCTGCACCACCCGTTGCGCCCGCCGCGGCGCCGGTCGTCGTGGCGCGCGCTGCCCCGCTAAATCTGCCGAACCGTCCCACGTCGGCGCGCGAGCTCAAGGTGGGCGACAGCTGGACCTACCGCCTCAGGGAGGCTCAGTTCGACAGGAACCTCGCGACCGTCACTCACGAGATCGGCGGCGGCGACAAGAGCGGCATCAGGGAAGTGGTGCGCGCGGGCAGCCGGAAAGCGGCGGATACAGGCGAAGCAGCCGGGGCGCAGCGCCGTCTTGTGCTCGAGCCGCGGATATTCGAGCAGCAGATCAACCAGAACGCGAGGCTCGTCGAGTTCGCGCCTTTCATGAGCGCGTTTGCCGAGCTCAAGCCGGGCGTGAAATGGAACAGGATCGCCGGCGCGACGAGCGCGGATTCGGGCAACGACTGGCGCTTCAGCGGCAAAGTCGCCGGACGCGAGCGCGTGCGCGTCCCCGCGGGAACCTTCGACTCGATCAAGGCCGAGCTCGAAGGCGAGCTCGAGGGGAGCTTCCCGTCGTCGCGCGATCCGTTCAATGAAACCACGCCGTCGTACCAGACCTATTCGGTCTGGTACGTTCCCGAGATCGGCCGCGCGGTCAAATACGAGCGGCGTACGTACAACCGCGGCCGGCGCCTGCTCGATCACGAGCAGTACGAGCTTCTCAGCTATCAGTTGAAGTGAACGGCGCGCGGGGTTTGCGCTGCGAGTATCACGCCGGCCGGCCGGACGACGACAGCGACAGCGCGGTCGATGCGAGGGACAGCACCATTCCCAGCGCGATCAACAGCACCGTCACCTCGCGCTCCGTGCGTTTCAGGATGACGCGCCGCCCGAGCTTCTCGTAGATCGCCGACACCTTGTCGGCCTTGCGCGCCAGGAAGTATTCGCCGCGCGTGATGTCCGCAATATCAATGAGCGTCGCGTCGTCGAACTCCGCGTGGATCGGCGGCCAGCCTTCGATGTTCGCGACGCCGCCGTAAAGCGTGCCCACGCCCACGGTGTAGACGCGGATGCCGAGGTCCGCGGCCATCTTCGCGGCTTTCTTGGGAGGGATGCCCATCGTGCCGAGGCCGTCGCTCACAAGGATGATCGCGACGGACAGGTACGACCCCGCCGCGACCGACGCGCGCGGCACCGGTGCGCCTTTGCGTGATTTTTCGAGCGGCTTGAAAGGCGAGGCGGGAGGCGCGCGCCCGCTGCCGAAGATGTCGTACTGCTCGCCGATGCCCGCGCCGGGAACGAGGGTGAGGATCGCCGCCATGAGCCCGCTGCCGATCGCGGTGAAACGCTGCAACTCGAGGCGATCGAGCGCCGCGGCGACCGCTTTGCGATCCGCCGTCGGCGGCTGCACCACGTCCGCGTGGCCGCCGAACGCGACGACGCCGATGTTCACGTCCTTCGGCTGCGCGGCGACGAACGCCATCGCCGCAGCGCGTGCGGCCGTAAGACGCGTCGGCTCGACGTCGCTCGCCTCCATGCTGAGCGAAACGTCCATCAGGAGGATGACGGTCCCCTGCTTGCCGGGCGCCGTCGACACCCACACCGGACGCGCCACCGAGAGGAGCAGCGCGGTGAGAGCGACGAGCATGAGCGCCGCGGGAAGGTGCGTGCGCCAGCGCGGCGTGCGCCCGGTTCCCGCACGCATGCCGGCGAGACCGGCATAACGAAGCGTTTCGTCCTTCCGGCGGCGGCGCAACAGGAGATACGTGCCGGCGCAGGCCGGCAAAGCCAGCAACAGCCAGAGCGCGTGGTGCCACAGGAACATCATGGCCGTATGTCCGGGCGGCTCCGAAACCTCGTTGCAATACTACAGCCGGCCGGAAGCTGGCCGGCTCCCCCGCCACTTCTGCTTCAGCCTGCGCGCTTTATCTTCGATTCGCGGATCACGCGCCGCCATTTCTCGATGGCCTGCTTGTTCAGCGCGCCGAATTCCTCGGGAGGTCCCCCCTTCAACTCGAGCCCCTCCCCGCGCGTGCGGTTCTTCATCTCCGTCGTCTGCAGTATCTTCGCGACCGCTTTGTTCCAGCGCTCGACGATATTCCTGGGGGTGCCTTTCGGGGCCCACATGGCGTACCAGTGGATCACGTCGTACCCGGGAACCGTTTCGCCGATCGTCGGCACGTCGGGCAGCGCCGGCGAGCGCTTGGGCGTGGTGACCGCGAGCATGCGCACGCGTCCCGCCTTCGCATGCGGAATCGTCGGCACCATGCTGGTCGCGCTTACCTGCACTTCGCCGGCGACGAGCGCGGTGAGCGCGGGGCCGCCGCCTTTGTAAGGCACGTGAACCATGTCAACCTTGGCCTGAAGCTTGAAGAGCTCGAGTGCGAGATGGACCGCGCTGCCGGGGCCGACCGAGGCGTAGTTGAGCTTGCCGGGGCTCGCCTGGGCGAGGGCGATCAGCTCGGCGGTGGTTTTAACCGGCACCGCGGGATGCACGCCGAGCGCGAGCCCGGTGGTGCCGATAAGGATGATGGGCTCGATGCCGTTGATCGGGTCGAACGACGTCTTCTGATACGCGGTCGCCGCCGCGTAGCTCGCGGAAACCAGAATGAGCGTGTAGCCGTCGGGCGCGGCATTCGCGGCAAGCTCGGCGCCCAGATTACCGCCCGCCCCCGGCCGATTGTCGACCACGACGGTCTGGCCGAACGATTCGGAGATGGGGCCCGCGATGATGCGCGACAGGAGGTCGGTTCCGCCGCCGGGCGGAAAAGGCGCGATCAGTCGGATCGGCTTGGTCGGGTAGGTCTGGGCCCAGGCGTTCGGAACGAGCGCGGATAATACAAGCGCTGCGGCCGCTGTTAGTGCGGTTTTCATGTGCTCCTCCTCGTAAGAGCGACTGCAACGGCGGCGCACGCGGCGCGCTTTTTTTGAGCCCTTCCGCGCTTGGTGCGCCGAGCTTCGACCTCTGCACGCGTCGGCGGCGAGGCCGCGCGGGCGAAATCGTCTCTAGCCTACGCCGCGCGGCACCAGCCGTGCAAGCACGCGCTGATGCCCCAGGCAAGCCGCTCGAGCCGCTCAGCAACCCACCGCGCACCGGAGTCCACGCTCCAGCCACTACGGCGGGGGTGAACTTTTGCCGTTAACAGTCGTCACAAGCGGGGTCGCGCGCTTTCGAAGGGCCCGCTGCTAACGGGGCCCCGGCTCACGCGATTCGCCGCGCTTCTCCACCCCCCTACCCCCAGAGGTTTGAGGATGATCAGACGCAGTCACGTCTTCGGATTGGTTTTGCTCGCGCTCGCCGCACCCCCGTGCCTGGCCGACATCTACGGTTTCGTGGACGAGCACGGCGCGCACTTCAGCGACGTGGCGCTCGATTCGCGCTACAAGCTCTACATGAAGACGAAGCCGCCGGTGGCCGCCAAGTCGCTGGCACCGCAGGCTTCTGCCGAAACCCAGCCCGGCCTCGCGCCCGCCGCGGCGGCGGCGATGCCCAAAGCGCACAAGCCCTATGCCGCCATGATCGCCAAAGTAGCTCGCGAGCAGAAGCTCGAGCCTGCGCTGCTGCATGCCGTGGTGATGGCCGAATCCGCATACAACCCGCGTGCGAGATCGCGCAAAGGCGCGACCGGCCTCATGCAGCTCATGCCGGAGACGGCGAAGCGCTACGGGGTGAGCGACCGCCTGAACCCCCTCGAGAACCTGCGCGGAGGCGCGCGCTACCTGCGCGACCTGCTGGCGCTCTTCGACAATAACCTGCGCCTCGTGCTCGCCGCCTACAACGCCGGCGAAGGCGCGGTGATGCGCTCCGGCAACGCGATTCCGAATTATCCCGAGACCCGCGCCTACGTGCCGCGGGTGCTACGGCACTACGAGCAGTATCGCGCGCACGAAAGCGCTCTGTAATCTACCGCCCGCGCAAGGCGTACCACGGATGCGGCTGCCCCGGCACTTTGACGCGCAGCGTGTAGACCGAGGTGTGAGCGCAGCAGAATAGCGTCCTGAGATCGGGGCCGCCGAAGGCGAAGTTCACCGCCTGCTCGGGGAATTCGATGACGCCGATCCTCTTCCCGTCGGGTGTGAAGACCCAGACGCCGCCGGGCCCGCTGCAGAAAACGCGGCCCTGGCTGTCGACTTTCAGACCATCCGGTATGCCCGGGCGATCGCCTTCGTTCATGTCGGCGAAAATGCGCCGGCGCGTCATCTTGCCCGCCGCGTCGAGCTCGAGCGCATGGATGTACATCGACGTGCGCGTGTTCGCGACGTACAGCGTGCGCTCGTCGGGCGAGAACGCGAGGCCGTTCGGATACTCGCAGAACGCGACGCGGGTGAGCGTACCGTCCGGCGCGATGCGATACACGCCCGCGCTGTCCCACACGTTGTCGAGGCCTTCGGGCGGCGGTATCTCGCGCTTCGAGTACGGCACGCGCTTGTCGGGATCGGTGAAGAAAAGACTGCCGTCGGAGCGGCACACCACGTCGTTCGGCTTGCTCAAGCGCCCGCCCATGTAGCGATCGGCGACCACTTCCACTCTGCCGTCGGGATGAAGGCGCGTTACGGCGCGCAGGTTGTGCTCACAGTGGATCACGCGCCCCTGGAGGTCGAACGTGGTGCCGTTGCCTTCCTGCGTTTCCCTGACGAGCTCGGGTTTCTCACCCGGCGTGATGCGATAGAGCTTGTTCGAGCGCAGGTCGACGAAATAGAAGAACCCGTCGGGATGCCACAGCGGGCCTTCGGTGAACTTGAAACCGGTCGCGAGGCGCTCGGCTTCGGTGGTCTCGAGGATGTCGGGGAGGTCGTTGGCTTTGGGCATGGGCGTGAGTCCTTATGTCCTGGTTCTAGCGGCCTTTGAAAACCGCTGCGCGCTTCTCGATGAAAGCCCTGACGCCCTCTTTCGCGTCCTCGGTCTCGCGGCTCACGTTCTGCGCGAAAGTCTCGAATTCGAGCGCGGCGCGCAGATCGACGTCCTGGTTGTGATAGAGCGCGCGCTTGGCGAGCTGGATCGCGACCGGGGGCCCGTCCGCGATTTTCTTTGCGAGCTTGTAAGTCTCGTCCATGAGGGCTTCGGGCGCGACGACGGCGTTCACGATCGAGAGCTCGAGCGCCTGCGCCGCGTCGATCGAATCGCCGGTGAAAATGAGCTCGCACGCTTTCGCCATGCCGACCACGCGCGGCAGGAAATAGGTGCCGCCCCAGTCCGGGTGCAGGCCGCGTTTCACGAAAGCCTGGGAGAACTTCGCGGCGCTCGAGGCGATGCGCATGTCGCAGGCGAGCGCGAGGTTCATGCCGGCGCCCGCGGCCGGGCCGTTGACCGCGGCGATGGTCGGCTTCGGGCAATCGCGCATGGCGAGGATGATGCGGTCGCGCATGGGCGCGAACTTGTCGGTGACCGGCGCGGCGGCAGTGGCTTCCTCGCGCTCCTTCATCGATTTCACGTCGCCGCCGGAGCAAAAGCCGCGGCCGGCGCCGGTGATGACGAGCACCCGCACCTCGGGATCGGCGGCCACTTTTTTGACGGCGTCGTAGAGGTCGTCGCGCAGCGTGTCGCCCAGCGCGTTCAGCCGCTCGGGCCGGTTCAGCGTCAGCGTGGCGATGCGGTCCTGCACCGCGTAAAGCAGGCATTTGTAGGTCATGGGTCGTCCCTCCGATAATCGTGTCCCGATTGTTACACAATGGATTCCGGATTCGTGTGCGCGCGGCACGTCCGGAACGGCGACACCGGGAGGAGCACATGTTCGCATCCACGATGATGGATTTCCCGCTGACCCTGAGCCACGTGCTCGACCGCGCAGGACGTCTTTTCGGCACGTCCGGGATCGTTTCGCGGCTGCCGGACAAATCGCTCCATCGCTATACCTACCGCGATTTCCACCGGCGCGCGCTCGCGCTCGGCGGGGCGCTGCAACGGCTCGGCCTCACGAAGGGCGATCGGGTCGCGACGCTGATGTGGAACCACTATGCGCACCTCGAAGCGTACCTCGCCGTGCCGTGTGCGGGCGGAGTCCTGCACACGCTCAACCTGCGGCTGCACCCGGACGACATCGCGTACATCGCGAACCATGCGGGAGACCGGTTCCTCATCGTCGACGACGTGCTGCTGCCGCTGTACGAGAAGTTCAGGGACAAGACGTCGTTCGAGCGCGTGATCGTGGTGCCGCTGACGCGACGTGCCGGTTCCGGATCCGCGTCGGCGTCGCAGAGCCCCGGAACGACGGGCCCAACGTACGACTACGAAACACTGATCGCCGATGCGCCGCCCCTCGAGCCGGTCGCGCTGGACGAAAACGACGCGGCGGCGATGTGCTACACCTCGGGCACCACGGGACGGCCGAAAGGCGTCGTCTACAGCCACCGCTCGATCGTGCTGCACACGCTCGCCACCGCGACGGTGGATTACCTCGGCGTCGGGAACCGCGACACCGTATGTCCCGTGGTGCCGATGTTCCACGTCAACGCGTGGGGCCTGCCGTACACGGCGCTCCTCATGGGCGCGAAGCTCGCGATGCCGGGCCCACACCTCGACGCGGTGAGTCTGCTCGATCTCTACGAGGCGGAGAAAGTCACCGTCACCGCGGGCGTGCCGACGATCTGGTTCGGCATCCAGCAGGCGCTCGAGCGCGAGCCGCAGCGCTGGCATCTCACGCCCGGCCTGCGCATGGTGGTCGGCGGCGCGGCGGCGCCCGAGGCGCTCATACGCGCGCTCGATCGCTTCGGTATGCGCGTGATCCACGGCTGGGGCATGACCGAGACTTCACCGGTCGGCCTCCTGAACTTCACCAGGCGCGAGATGGCCGGGCTCGACGCGGATGCAGCGTACGCGCTGCGCGCGAAGCAGGGTGTGCCGCTGCCCTACTTCGAAGTGCGCGCGGTGTCCGATGGACGCGAAGTGCCGCGCGACGGCGTCACGATGGGGGAGCTCGAAGTGCGCGGCCCGTGGGTCGCGGCGCGCTATCACGACCTGCCGGATGCGCGCGAGCAGTGGTCGGGCGACGGCTGGTTTCGCACCGGCGACATCGTCACGATAGACGCCGCGGGATACGTCAAGATCACCGACCGCATCAAGGACCTCGTCAAGTCGGGCGGCGAGTGGATCAGCTCGATCGATCTCGAGAACGCGCTCGTCGCGCACCCGGCGGTGCAGGAAGCCGCGGTGATCGCGATACCGCATCCGAAATGGGGCGAGCGCCCGCTCGCGGTCGTGGTGGTGAGGCCGGGTGAGGCCGTGACGCCGGAGGCGCTGCGCGAGCACCTCGCCTCGCGCGTCGCGCCCTACGCGCGTCCGGATGCCTACGCCTTCGTGACGGAGCTTCCGCGCACGTCGACGGGGAAGATGATGAAGGCTGCGCTGCGGGAGACTTACAAGGCGTGGAAGTGGGAGTGACGGCGCAGTCGGTGTCATCGCGAGGAGCCGCAAAGGGCGACGTGGCGATCTCGTGGATCCCCGGTAATGCAGGTTAGCAGAGCTCTGTCGCGATAAATGCCGGCGGTGGCGCGCCAAAAAGAACCCCGCCGAAGCGGGGTTATCGTGTGCGCAGCAGCAGTCACGCGGCAGCGATTTGCATTTTCCTTCTGCGATTCGCTACAAAACCGACAAAGCCCAAGCCAGCGAGCATGAGGGCGTACGTGGACGGCTCCGGCACCGCAGCCACCTGTGCTGTGATGCTGCTGCCCGAATTGGACAGTTGAAACTGGTAACCGTTAAGCCCAACGAGCTCAATGCCGGTGAAATCCCCGATAATCGTGTTCGCGCTCAGGAACTGGAACGAGCTTCCGAGTGCCGGCTTGAATCCACCGAATGAGATCAGCCTCAGGATCCCGTTCAGGTTCGCTGTATCCGTGACGATCAACTGATCGAAAAGGCCGGGGCCGCCAAGCTCGATCTCGAGCGCGCCACCGCTCCCTAAAATGTAGTTGCTCACCGTCAGTATCCCGGGCGAATTTCCGGGGTTCAGCACACCGCCCGTCTGGTTCACAACGCCCAGTATTGTGCCGGAGCCGCCTACGAGCCCGCCTTCGAGGTTTATTGCAATTGCCCCGGGGTCGCCCGCGGAGAACGTTCCGTTGACGATGGTCTCCCCCGAAGGCTGGATGTAGGTCGCGGGCGCCACGCCGAAAACCACGGACGGGGCGATCGTCGCGTCCCGTATATAGCTTCTGGGCTGATCTACGACGCCGGTGGTTGTGGTATGCAGTCCCACTCGAGTGAAGCTTTCGCCGTTGAAAATCGTCGTGTTGGCACCCGGTGCCGTAACGGGTACGTTGATGAAGCCAGGCGTCAGCGCCACCCCGGCCTTCCAGTAACGAAAGCTTGCGCTAACGTCATTGTTCGCCGTTGATTCGCGGGCAAGCCGCAACTCGATGCTGTCCGGATCGCCTGTGCGATCGACATCGACGCTGCCCAGGATACTGAGCGAGCTGTTCGCAAAATCCTGCCGCGCAAAGCGAACGCTCTCGACGTCGTTAGCCCGATTGACCCAGATATCCAGCCGATCGCTCGCAGGTTGCCCCGCGTTCGCGTCGGTGAACCACATCGCATAAGTATCGCTGTTGCTCAGAACACCGGAGCCGAGCAGCGTGTACATCGACCGTGCTTCGAATGTGTCAGCGGACGAAAGCGCTATCGGACTGGCAGGGGCGGCACTACTGCGCAACGTCAGCGACTGCCCGAGGCGCGGCCGGCCGGCGGAATTGACGGTAAAGACGCCGCTC
>Ga0105106_10000951_pt1 | contig 20587 bp, 16 predicted proteins | sample PPLLaktember2015_5_FD_79109 | JGI IMG/M metagenome (GOLD analysis project Ga0105106, IMG submission 79109) | Freshwater sediment microbial communities from Prairie Pothole Lake near Jamestown, North Dakota, USA - PPLs Lake P8 Core (1) Depth... | ecosystem: Environmental > Aquatic > Freshwater >...
CAAAACCGAAATTTCAGGCGCCTATACTGAAGCAGCTAAAGTCAGGTCCTGGGTAAGGAGCTATACCCTTAACAGGGGCAAAAGCTGCGTGATAAGCGATAAATATGAACTTGAAAGCGTAACAGGAGCAGGGACCAGCTCAAACCTGATAACATACTGCAAAGTTACTCAGGTGAAGCCCGGACTTCTAAGGTTTGAAGGTGACGGATTTATACTGAATATGTCATATAATCCAAAGGTTGTGACACCTGAGATTGAATTCATTGAAGTGACCGACCGTTCACTGAAACGCTACTGGCCGGAGGGTGTCACCCGAATAAAACTTAAGTTTATAAACCCTGGATTAAAAGGCAGCCAGTCAGTAACATTCACCAAAGCTGGTTAAATACCACAGGAACCTGTTATTTTGCATTTGCTCCCGGACAAATCCAGTATGTATAGTTGGTTTTTGACTTAAAGGCCGGATCATTGATTCCTTTAATCTCAGCAATATGCTTTATTGTATGATCCAGCTTCATATGGGCATTGTGGGCACCCTTCGTTGCCCATGCTTCAGTCAGGCAGAACAGGGTGCTGTCGTGGTACGACTGGAACAGTGAATAGTCGAGACATCCGGGTTCCTTTGCCAGGACTTCTGCCTTGCAGGCATCAAAGGATTTCTTAAAAAGTGCAACATTCTCCGGTTTTACCTTCCGTTCGAAGCGCATTACAACGATCATCGAATCCTTGTTGTAACCACAATCCGTGCTGGAAGCACCATTTTTCAATCCGCTCGAAACGAAGCCAATAATCAGAAGCACAATTATTCCCAGTAAGAGTTTTTTCATAATTTTTGATTTTATTGGGTAAATGAGTTTTTAACCGGAATAAATATATTCATATAATTCCGTAAATCAATCCGATAAAAAATTCAAGTGTACCGGATATAGGTTTTGTCATCCCTGAAATATATGTTCCTAATGATTGTCTATATTTACAAAATTACAGTTTTATTAACCTGACCTTATGAAAATAAACTTTACAAGGAGAAAATTTTTGCAGGCAGCTGCCATCACAGCAACTACTGCTATACTCCCAGCCGTTAAAGGGTCTGCAGTTTTACCCGAAAAGAATGTATCCGGAATAAAATCCGGAATACTGCCTAAGCGCAGATTGGGCAGGACCAACAAAATGGTTTCATGCATTGGCTTTGGAGGAGGCTCCCGTTACTGCAATTGGGTGGCGGATGAAAATACACTGCAAAAACATATCGACCATGCTGTTAAGCTCGGGATTACTTATTTTGACTCAGCGCGGTCGTATGGCAACGGACTTGCAGAGGAACGTTACGGGAAATTTCTTACTCCGAAATACAGGGATCAGATATTTCTCAACTCAAAGACAATGGAACGCTCCTATGACGGAGTTATGAGGGAGATTGAAATATCGTTGAAAACATTAAAGACTGATTATCTCGATCTTTACTGCATGCATGCCATCGATAGTATAAAGGATGTCGATATTCTCCTAAGCCCTTCAGGAGGATATAAGGCGTTTTTAAAACTGAAGGAGGAAGGGGTGGTGAAGAATATTGGCTTTTCGTTTCATAAGTGGAACGATGCATCCCGGAAATCATTTGAAGAATTTGATGTTGATGCAATCCTGTGCGTCATCAATGCCTCAAGGTATAACGGTAACGAGGACGGGCTTTTACCTCTTGCAGCTAAAAGGGATATCGGGATCATTGCAATAAAAATTATGGGTCAGAATGCCCTCATTGGAAATGTGTCGGGCGACGATCTCTTAAGATACGGGCTAAGACTTCCAATTTCAGTTGCAAATGTCGGTATTGATGGTTTTGCACCCCTCGAATCATGTGTGGAGGTCGGTAAAGAGAATTTAATATCTGAAAAAGAAGCCAGGGAAATAGAGTTGAAACTGAATTTTGACCCAAAGGTTACCAGGCTTCCGTATTTCACAGGATAATATGTTGAAGCCAGCCTGACGAACGGGTTTTCTATTTGTTGTTACAATATTAAGAAAGTCCTGCATCCTGAAGGTATCCTTTCAGGGTAGACAGATCTTTCTTCATAGCTGTTATAACCTGGTTACGGTCAATACTTAGCTTAGAGGATCCGTTTTCAACTCCGCCAAGAGGATATTCATAATGGAGAGATATGGGGATCTGAAGGTTAGCCTCTTTCAGAAGCCTGAAAAACCTCCTGAAATCAACTATCCCTTCACCTAATGGAACCGCCTCTGACCTTGTTTTTCCGTCCCGTTCGATCCATTTGAAATCCTTGATGTCTATTGTTCTGATGTAAGGCCCCATCAGCTTAAATCCGACAGGCCAGGTATTCGCCCCCTCCACCGTTGCATGAAAAATATCGTATTGCGAACCCAGCCATGGAGAGTCGATCTCTTTAAGCACTTTGGCAATATCCCAGACAGCGCCGCCAAAATAGATCCCTTCCGAAGCTGCCCCGGAATGATTCTGATATTCTCCTGATATCGAATATTTTTCATTAAGAAGAGCCAGTTTTGCGAGTTTTGACTGCATCAAACTGATATTTTCCTCAACTGATATGGTGTCATCATAATGGCCCCATCCCATCCTGTAATGTTTTATGCCAAGGGATGATGCAGTTTTCAGTATCTTTACGGTATTCGGGTCATCAGCATTGTCAATTGCAGTCGTTAACATGTAAATCTTTTTCCCTTCCCCGGCCAATACTTCGGCAGCTTTTGGCAAATCTTCCTCAACTCTTTCAGGTAAAACATGTCCGCCTGGTCTTACTGTCAAATCTGTTCCGTCGAAACCGATTTCAGAAAGAACTTTTGCCATCCCTTTGTAATCGAGCCACTGCAGATGCTTGGAGAAAATACTGATCATAAAAGCTTCCTGATCATCCACGATTGCAGTTGATCCGGACATAATTTCCGGTAAATCCGAAAGCGGATTTGCCAATAACCGGCTATGGGTACCTGATGCGGCAATGCCTGCAGCTAAGAATAGTTTTGCGGTAAAGTCTCTTCTTGAAGTCAGCATTTCGATAATATTTTATATAAAATTATGTGATTTTAATATTGATGCTGTCAAATCTTACTGAAAATGAAGATCGGGGTTAGCGTTTATCCGATGAAAAATGACTGATCTTCAAATTTATTTCCATTTTGAGCGTCCTCCTGTTTTTGCCAGGAATTTCATTGCCTGCTGATGGCAAATGAGTTGCGCATCAAGCAGATTATCAGGTGATTCTATCTTGGCCTCACGTGTTGCGCTATTTCCCGAGAATGCATGACTGGGTGATTCCACCACTACGCTCAGCGCTCCGCAATGCCAGTTCAGGGCTCCATCCATATTATAAACACCCGTTGTAGCTCTTTCCGGATTACCCTCGATCGCCGGATCATTAGATTCCTGAAGTCCGTTAAGGGCAAGTTCTGAATGGACATATTTAAATAGAGTGTCAAAGGTAGTACGAAGAGCAGGCTCTCCCAGAGGTCTGTCCATACGCATATATACTGCGCCTGTATGCAAATTAATAATTAGATCAGGCTTTTCGAGTTCTGCAAGATCGAATAAAGCCTGAGTTTCAGGTTGTTTTTTACCAAGAAAATTATCATGCTGTATATTTACTCCGGCATCGTTTGGATATCCTCCAGGGAAGCCGGGTTTTGAAAGATCCATTGGTATGAATTCCTTTATCTGTGGCCATCCAGTGATTGTACCATCGGGCGTACCACCTGTGTTAAGGTACTCAGGCACTGTGTAAATAGTGTCCCTGTATAACTCCATTCTCAGCGGAATGCGTTCCCTGCCGTCCGGATTCGCGATGGGAATCAGTATCAAACGGTCAAGTTGAGATACTGCCTCTGTTATGCCCGGCCACTCCTTCCCCCTTAAATCCTTACCGGTTTCAATTACAGATATCAGATTCACCATACCGACAATTCCTTCAAACTCACCGCCGTGCACAGCTGCCATACTCATGTAAACTGTCTTATTATGATCGGGTCCCCGGTAAGCTCGCACATCCCCGAAACCTAATGAACCTGAAAATGTTGTTGTACCCTTTCCCTGACGGGGACTTCCATAAAGGACTGCCCGGATCTTCCTTCCACCGGCCGAAGTTCCTATAACCCGGATTTGTCCCTTTTGGACGGTCTTATCAAGGAAATTATTAACCTCGTCATATGACGACAGCCAGAAAGATCGAATATCCGAAGCTTCCCTGAGGTAATCGGGAGGGATTTGAAATGAATAAGTCGTGTTCTTTCCCGATTGTTGTCTCCGGCAACTGAAATTTACTACAGAGAAAACCGCTAATGGCATCAAAAAAAAGAGAAGTATCAACCTGACAGGGGCAAAATTTCGCAGTCCGGAACTTTTTTGCAGAATCTCAATTTGAGTTCTACTGGGATTCGCACAAAGTGGAATAGTTTTTTTCATATAGAGACACCTTTTACGCAAACAAAGTAAGTATTAAAGATCAGGTTTCAAAGTCAAATTTAAAATCATTCTCAGTGCCAATTTCCACGGCAATTACTGCTTATAATTACAGACATTTATCTCACAGAATATTTCACACGTGTTGCGGACCAGGACCATTCCTGGCAGGAAATAAAAACCGTGTAACACAGTGGTAAAAAAAATCAAAACACCTTTCCCGAATTATATCAACAAAGATCATCTCCCCGTCAAAATTCATTTGCATAAATCACTGGAATTAGGCAGAAAACACAACCAGGGATTATCTTAATCTGGGATTGTACAGGATATTGTCAGAACATTAAAAGCAGAAATGTCTTTCTATTCTGGTTGGATAAGGAGAGTTATTATTGATTGATTAAGATAAATTAATATAAAAGTGCGGGGAATATTTTGGTATTAACAATTCATTGCGTAAATTGCGTAACGTAATTTACGTAACATGAAAACCGAAATCACAAATCCATTTATAACAGGTGGTTATCTCAGCCCCGAATATTTCTGCGACAGGGCTGAAGAAACAAAAAGAATAACGGATGCCATATCGTCACGGAGAAACCTGACATTGATATCATTAAGAAGGATGGGGAAAACCGGGCTTCTTAAGCATGTCAAATTTCAACTTGAACATTCAAAAAAACCATTTGCTGTAATTTATACGGATCTCTTACCGACACTGAATGGTAATGAGATGTTGAATACTATTTCCTCAGCTCTTTACAGAGTCCGGAAAAGTGAAAAGAATTTTCTGGAAAAAATGCTCGGTTTCATGGCATCTCTTCGTCCCAGTCTGACGATGGATCCATTGACAGGAGAACCTTCAATTGAGCTGAAAGTGGAATCATCATCAGGAATACAATCGGGACTTGAGCAAATTCTAAGACTGATTTCTGATATTAAGCAGGATATTGTCTTCATGTTTGATGAGTTTCAGCAGATAGGTAAATACCCTGAGAAAAATATTGAACCAATGCTAAGATCTGTTATTCAGACATATCCGGTTATTCCATTTATATTCTCTGGGAGCAGCAAGCACATGCTTGAAAATATGTTTATGTCACCGGGAAGACCATTTTATCAAAGTTCAGAACTTATGTACCTCGACAGGATTGGAACAGATGATTACAGGATCTTTATTAAAGAAAACTTTCGCCAGGGCAAAATGATTATCGATGACGAATCAATCGATAAAATTTTCAACTGGACAAGACTTCACACTTACTATATCCAGTATGTCTGCAATCATCTCTATGAGAAAGGCGGAAATAAAATTGGAGAAAGACAAGTTAACAGCATATTTCATGAGATAATCACTGATTTTGAACCCCAGTATATAAGTTACAGGAATCTTCTCCCTCCGCATCAGTTTCGACTGGTAAAAGCTATTGCAGTGCAGGATGGCGTTATGCAGCCAACTTCCGGCGAATTTATCAGGAAAAATGATCTCACAAGCCCCAGTTCTGTGTCAACATCATTAAAAGCGCTTGCTGAAAAAGAGATGATTGTATATGACTTAAACAGATGGAATGTTTATGACGTTTTTTTCTCCAGATGGCTTGAGTATCATTACAAAGAGTAAGTTTATTCTTGATCTGAATTGGATGGTTAACCCATTGTTTTAAGAACTGAAGATTAAACCCGGTCTTTGTCACCTAAAAAAGCCTGATAATCAAATTAATTTGCAGGAAAAAGTAAAGTTTAGCATCTTTGATTTCAGGCATTAATATCCGTGGAACTAATGATTTGATCTCTCATTCATGGAAGAACCACTTACCAACGATAAGATATTTATCAGTAAGCTTACTGATATCATCCTGGCAAACCTTGAGAATGAGAATTTCGGAGTAAATGATCTTGCAAGATCATCAGGAATAAGTATTTACAAACTGGGAAGAAAACTCCATTCAATAAATGGAAAAACGGTGACCCAGCTTATCCGTGAGATTCGTCTCAGGAAAGCCCTGGAGATGCTGCATAATGAGGAGTACACTATTGCTGAAGTCGCATACAAATCAGGATTTGGCAGTCCGCCTTATTTCAATAAATGTTTTCACGACTTTTTCGGATATTCCCCGGGGGAAGCCAGAAAAATGATTTCAGAAAATCATCTGCCCCATGATCCGGATCAAATAGCCAATGGGGAACCAACGACTAAAACTTCACAGAAATCCATTATTTCTTTTCCAGTCCTCCTGATCCTTATTGTGATATTGGGAGCGGGGATATTTTTTAAGTTCTAATTCTCTCATCTAAGTTTTACCTGCATTATAACCGGATTGTGATCTGAGTTGGCAAAACCAAGGTGATGGCATTTTGCGGAAACAGATTCTATATTCGGTGAAATGAGGAAGAAATCACAGACACTCGTGGGTGTTGCTGTTGGGTCATATGCTGCCATGAGGGTTCGGAATGACGGGGTTGAAGGGTCATAGATCCATTTCCATTCTCCTGGCATGTAATCGGGTTCGATTCCCATAAGGTTAAAATTCCCGATCTGTCCGGTGAATTCCTTGTTGCCCTGAAATTCAGGTTTAAAATCGGGAGGGTACTGGTTCCAGTCGCCTCCTGCAATTACATAGTTACCCGAAATGTATTCACTCAAAACAAATTCCCTGAGCTTTTCCATCTGAGCCTTTCTAATAGTGCCCCCTTCATCAAATGCTTCGTTGTGGGTGTTGATCAGCACTAGTTCTTTTCCATTCCCGGTCTTATACCTGTTGACCATAAAACATCTGTCAAGATAGAAGAGTTGTATAGGAAACCCGAAATCGCCCGGAAGGGTATATCTTGCTGATGATTCAGGAAGAAATTTAGAATAAGTGGCAATCCCAGATAAAACCTTACCCATTGGATTTGCCGGCGGAGCGGGAACGAAAAAAACTTCATAGTTTTTCGCAAAGAATGGATGATGGCTTGAGAGTAAACCTGCTATTTTCTCATATTGATCAAACTTGTAGCTTCTTTTACTGCCACGGTCGATTTCCTGAATCAGGATAAAATCAACCGTGTCATTTTTTACCAGGAAATCACCGATCTGTGAAATATTTTCCAGGCAATTATTCTCAGGCGTAATAACTTTTGTTCCCCCATCCTTGAAGAAATCCATATCCTTGTCGAGGCCTGCATAACCGATGTTCCAGGATAAAAGTGAAAACGTGAGTGAGTCATTCAGCAATGAAGGACTGTCAGGCTGAGAAATAACCTCTTTCTCTTCAGGTTTGTAATCGGAAATCATTGCGTACAGGATCAGTCCGATAAATCCGATGACCAAAGCGGTTATTATTAACAGAAAAGCTTTCAGGATTCTTTTAATGATTTTCATGGGTTGCCCTATTGTTTATGATCAAAGTTACATTTAAAATGACCGGAAATCAAGTCTGTATTGCCTTTAAGAACCCATTATTGGCTTTAAATTGTGTAATATTGCAACCCTTTTGAAAAGGTATTAATACAGGCAATCACTATTTTAAATGATAACAGTTTCAAATCTAAGTATTCAGTTCGGGAAGCGAATTTTATTCCAGGATGTAAATCAGATCTTTACATCCGGAAATTGCTACGGGATAATCGGAGCAAACGGTTCCGGAAAATCAACATTCCTTAAAATGCTTTACGGGGGTGTAGAATCCCGTTCGGGATCAGTGACATTCGGTCCGGGTGAGAGAGTCTCTGTCTTAAAGCAGGATCATTTTGAATTCGACGACTGCATGGTTCTCGACACAGTCAAGATGGGTCATTCCACTTTATGGGATATAACAAGGGAGAAAGAAAAACTATATCTGAAATCCGATTTCTCGGAGAAGGATGGGATGAGGGCTTCAGAGCTCGAAGAAAAATTCAGTGAGCTTGAAGGATGGAATGCCGACAGCAATGCTGCAAGCCTTCTAAGCGGACTCGGCATAAAGGAGGAAAATCATTACAGGCTCCTGAAAGAACTATCGGGAAAAGAAAAGGTAAAAGTGCTTCTTGCCCAGGCTCTGTTCGGGAAACCTGATAATCTTCTGCTTGATGAGCCAACCAATGACCTTGATCTCGAGACTGTAAACTGGCTGGAAAACTATCTTTCGGAATTTGAAAATACAGTTCTCGTTGTATCCCACGACAGGCATTTCCTCGATTCAATATGCACGCACATAATCGATATTGATTTCGGCCGGGTACAGCAGTTCTCGGGTAACTACAGCTTCTGGTATGAATCAAGTCAGCTTGCCCTGAGACAGCAGCTTGCACAGAATAAAAAGGCAGAGGAAAAAAAGAAGGAATTACAAGAGTTCATTGCCCGCTTCAGGGCTAATGTCAAGAAATCCAAGCAGACAACCAGCAGGAAGAAAATGATCGAGAAGTTGAATATCGAGGAAATCAGGCCTTCGACACGGAGATATCCCGGAATTATTTTCACTCCGGGCCGTGAACCCGGCAACAATGTGCTTTCGGTAAAGGGACTTACCGGCACATCCGAGGGAAAGATTTTGTTTAAGGATCTTACCTTCACTGTAAATAAAAATGACAAGATCGCATTTCTTTCAAGAGATACCCGTGCAATGACAGTATTGTTTGAACTGCTGAAAGGTCATGACAAACCTGAGAAAGGTACTTTCGAGTGGGGTCAGACGATTGTGAAGGCATATCTGCCTCTTGAAAATGATAAATTCTTTGAAAAGGATATAACGCTTGTCGACTGGCTGGCAGGGTTTTCTGAAGACACAAGCGAGATGTACCTAAGGGGTTTTCTTGGAAAAATGCTTTTTTCAGGCGAAGAGATATATAAGAAGGTTAATGTTCTCTCGGGAGGGGAAAAGGTGCGCTGCATGATTTCAAGAATGATGATCCGAAATGCAAATGTGATGATTCTTGACAGCCCGACAAATCATCTCGACCTTGAATCGATCCAGGCTTTCAATAATACTCTTATGAAGTTTAAGGGATGCATACTGATGTCATCGCACGATCATGAATTCATCCAGACGGTATGCAACAGAATAATAGAGATTGGCCCGAAAGGGATGATCGACAAGGAGATGCTGTATGATGATTATATTTCAGACGAAAGCCTTATGAAGAGGAGGGAGGGGATATATTAATACCGCAGGTAATTAATATCACGAAGCTGTCCCAAAAGCCCTTTGTGCCCTTAGTGATCCCGAGTACTCGGGATTGAGTCCTTTGTGGTAAAAGACTAAATCACTTAACCACAAAGGTCACAAAGGAAATCACAAAGGAACACGAAGTTAATGTATTATACGGCCAACTGTGAATATATATATCGTAGAACAGCAAATAAATATCGTAAAACAGCAAATAATTTACCTATAACAATATCTGATTTCCACTGTATGAGCACTGGTGAGTACAATTGAAGAGGTTTTCTAAGGGCAGCATGCCTTGCAGAGAGCATACATATAACTGCCGGGAAGGGGGGATTAGGAGTATCAGGATTAAGGCTTGTCCTTTTTCATAACGGATTGTTATTTGTTTAAAAAATATTTGGAACATATAGGATTTTTGTTTTACTTTGCATCACAAAGTACTTTTGAACAATGAAAAATGATTCAAATTCCATCGAGGATATCAGGGCGATAAGGAAAATCATGGAAGAATCCACAAGATTCCTTTCCCTGAGCGGCCTTTCAGGAATATTTGCGGGTTTGACCGCAATAGCCGGAGCACTTTTTGCCTGGTTCTTTATTCTGGATAATGGAAGCATCCACTATGATGAATACTTCAGAAACCTGCCAGAGAAAGAGACAATCTCCCTGAGATGGAAGCTTATTGCAGACGCTCTTGCTGTGCTTTTGCTCTCTGTGCTGTTTTCCTTCTATTTTTCGGTAAAAAAAGCAAAAAAGGAAAGCAAGAATTTATGGACCCCGGTTTCAAGACGACTTCTAATTAACTTTCTTATCCCCCTGGTTGCAGGAGGCATTTTTGTCATTGCTCTCCTTGTCCGGAACCAGATTCAGTTTATAGTTCCCTCTTTTCTGATTTTTTACGGCCTGGCGCTGGTAAGTGCGGGGAAATTCACTTTTGGCGAGGTTTTTTACCTCGGGATTCTCGAAATAATCACAGGTCTGGCAGCAGCCTTCGTACCCGGATGGGGCCTCTCATTCTGGATTATCGGGTTTGGCATCCTTCATATTGTATATGGGCTGGCAATGTACAGAAAATACGAGGCATGAAAGATCTTATTTCGCACATAAACAAGGTATTTGAAAGCAGGATAAGACTGGGGATCATGTCGGTGCTGATGGTAAATGAATCCTACGATTTCAACAGCCTGAAGGAGACTCTTAATGTTACCGACGGGAACCTTGCAAGTCACCTGAAAGCACTGGAGGAAAAGGGGATGATAAAGGTAAATAAACAATTCATCGGTCGTAAGCCAAATACAAGCTACTCGGCAACCGAAACGGGAATATCCGAATTCAGGCACCATTTAAAAGCCCTCGAGAAACTGATACGGGAGCAATAATTTTTTTGAATCATACTTTGTAACTCAAAGCACTTTTAAAATAAAAAATAACCATGAAAGAAAAAATCAAAGAACAAATCAACGATCCTGAGAATCTTGAGAAATTATATCGCGATGACAGAGATGCCTTTGAATCTGCTTTTGAGGAAGTCTGGCCGGAGATTGAAAAATCCGGACTATCCTGGTTCTGGAAAATCAGGCTGGATTACGGCAAAGCACCGGAGAAGGTAAGGAAATCATATCTGGCTGATATTTTAATATTGATTTCTTCGTCTCTGATAACCGGATTTCTGATTAAGATACCGGATATTTTCAATGTTGGACTGGCGGAGAACTTTTATATGAAGAATGCAGGCATAATTGTCTTCGCAGGACTGACTCTCTACATTTTCTGGACCAGCAAAATTTTTGAACTAAGAAAAGTTCTGCCTGTTCTTGTTGTATTTTTAGTTCTGACTGTGTATGTAAATCTTTTGCCCTCCGTCCCTGAGAGTGACACTGTAAATCTCGTTCTTCTGCATTTGCCCCTTCTGCTGTGGTCCATATTCGGACTAGTTTACCTCGATTTTAATTTATGGGATAAGATCAAACGGATAGAGTTTTTAAGATATAACGGTGACCTGGCAATTCTTATGGCAATTATGGCGATAGCAGGAGGTATCCTGACCGGAATTACGATTGGCTTGTTTGATGCGATTGGCATCAACATCGAGAATTTCTATACGAAAAACGTAGTAATCGTCGGGGCGGTTTCCGTTCCGATTGTTGCCACATATATCCTTAGGAATTACACTGTACTGACCAATAAGATCGCCCCCGTGATAGCCTCTATTTTCAGTCCGCTGGTACTGGTTACAGCTGTTGTATTTCTTGTGGCACTGGCAGTATCAGGAAAGGATCCTTACAGCGACCGCGACTTTTTGCTGATGTTCAATCTTATGCTTCTAGGTGTTATGGCTGTAATTGTCTTTTCAATATCTGAAACATCGGTGGCAGGGAAACAGAAATTCAATGAGCTGGTCCTTTTTGTTCTTTCAATAACAACAGTGATCATTGACCTTGTTGCCCTATCGGCAATTTTTTACCGTCTGGGTGCCTTTGGGATTACGCCAAACAGGCTGGCAGTAATGGGTTCAAATATCCTGATCTTAGGCAACCTGGTTCTGATAATCATCGACCTGTACAAGGTAAAATTCAGGAAAGCATCGATCAGGGAAGTTGAGATGACAATTGCAAAATACCTGCCAGTTTACATTGTATGGATACTGTTTGTAATTATAGGGTTCCCGTTAATCTTCGGATTGAAATAAGACGAACATTAAGGGTGTGACGAGAAACCAGAATTTATTACTGAGAGTTCAGTAATTTTTCTCCATATTCAGGGTGTCTTTCAGCTGCCATCATCACAATCCGTTTTGCCATCTGGCCGTATGAATAACTTTGCATTTCTGCTGCCAGTGCAAAGCTGGTATACATGCTGATATCGTTATTCGGATTGATATCGAGGAGATAGAAATTATCATCACGCAGCCGGAAATCGAACCGGGCATAGTCGAAGCATCCGAATCCTTTCCATGTAGCAAGGGCTTTTTGTTCCAGCTTTTTATGAAGGTTTTCGTCGAGGCGGGCAGGTATCATTGTTTCGATTTTTTCGTAATGTTCAGAGCCGGGACTAAACTTCGAGTCGTAAGTGCATAATCGTTTCCGGGCATCTGAAAAGGCTGAAAAATCCATTTCTACCAATGGCAGCATTTCGGGTGGTTCATTGTTCCATACCGAAACATGGAATTCACGGCCGTCAATAAAGTCTTCAACCAGCGCCGGCTGTTTCAATTCATTGTTCACCAGCCTGATCTGTTCCTGAAGGGAAATGGTGTCGAAAACAACCGATTTTTCGCTAATTGTAAGACTGCAGTGTTCATGTGAAGGTTTTACAATGGCAGGAAAGAGTTTCCAGTCAGCCGCCTCTTCCGGGGTAAGCACTGCTCCATGAGGCACTCTGATACCCAGGGAAACAAGAACTTCTTTTACTTTTTGTTTGTCGTAGCTGAGTTCTATCACATCGGGTATATTTCCCGTATATGTGAATCCAGCATTTTCGATAATTTCCAGAACTCTTCTTTCTTTGCACCGTGTACCCGGAAGTGTTTCACAGAGGTTAAAAATAATAGTATCGGCAGGATTGTATTTTCTCAGGATTCTCTCCAGATTCGGGTCTTTCAGCTCTTCGAGATATGTGTCAATTCCTTCACTTTTAAGCGATTCAAAAAGAACCTTATTGGAGTTCCGGGTTTCGGTGATTTCGGATTTCTCCCATTCGGGATCAAGATCATATAGTATAACTACTTTCAATTGGGATATTTGATCCTAATCTAATTTAAATTGTTGAAGTAGGTAATAATTGTGAATAAAATTGTGACAACTTTTCCTTAAGATAATTCATATTACGGCAGGTTTCTGGAATGATAAAAAGGGAGAGGATTATTTCCTTTTATTTTAATTATGAATTTACATATGCAACACTAATTTCATCTGATATTCTATAACTTTTAGTACGTCTTGTAAGGTTAATATTTTAAAGTATTGCCTTAGTGAATCTTAGTGTCTTGGCGCCTTAGCGGCATTTTTTTTGCCACCAGATTGACACCCAATTTTGAAAGATGTGAACATCAATAAAATGACTCTCAGTATCACAGAGTTCCATAGAGAAGACACAGAGGGCCACAGAGTTAAGAAGCCACATCTCTGTGGATCTCAGTGACTTCTCTGTGGATCTCAGTGTAAGTTTTTAGACTAGTTATACCGTAGCTCGCTAAGAAAGTGCATAGCACCTAAAGTTAAAAGTAAATTATATCTTTATCACTTTGGAAGGTATTCTATAATAGTAAATTAATTCCATAAGCTATGAAAAGACCAGCGTTTATTTTTCTGATATTTCCACTTTTACTCCTGATTATAACGATAACCAGCTTTACTGGAATTACTGATCCTTCCGGTTCAGTAAGAAAGAATGACAAGAAATCTGAACTGAAGCTGTTTAATGGGAAAAACCTTGACGGCTGGTACTCCTATATCAAGGACAGGGGGAAAAATATCGATCCGAAGAATGTATTTACGGTCAAAAATGGCATGATCAGGATTTCCGGCGAGGAGTTTGGCTGTATAACCTCAAATGAGGAATATGAAAACTACAAGATAACAGTTGAATTCAAATGGGGTGAAACAACCTGGGAACCAAGGGTCGACAAAGCAAGGGACAGCGGGTTGCTCCTGCATTCGGTAGGTAAGGATGGCGGTTCGGATGGCACCTGGATGCATTCGATAGAATGCCAGATCATTGAAGGGGGTACCGGCGATTTTATTGTTGTCGGCGACGGAAGCAGGAACTTCTCAATTACTTGTCCGGTTGCCCTGTCGAAACAAGGAAGTTCATATGTATTTCAGCCTTCCGGAGATATGGTAACGGTAAATTCAGGACGGATAAACTGGTTTGCCCGCGATCCGCAATGGAAAGACATAAAAGGATTCCGCGGTACAAAGGATGTCGAAAAACCTGTAGGAAAATGGAACAGAATTGAATGTACAGTACAGGATGGTGAAATCATCATATATCTCAACGGCATTCTTGTAAACCATGCTGTTGATGTGCTTCCCCGGAAAGGACGGATACAAATCCAGTCTGAAGGTGCTGAAATATTCTTCAAAAAGATAGTTCTTACCCGTCTCTAAGGAAGACACCTCAGATGCCCGGCATTATTGAAGGTTAAAATTGCACAACTGCCATCCCGGAGTTTAAATTTTAAATCTTAAATTGGTTCGCTTGAAGTTTCTTCTTTTACCTGAGTTTTTAAAATTATGACCAAGCTGAAACAGTTTTTTTTTAAGCATTCTTCAAGTTTATTATTGCTGTTAACGGCATTGGTTTTTCTCTCTCTCATCACAGGCAACAAAACGGCTGAATTATCCACCAGTGGCAGAAGGACCTCATTTGACGAGGGCTGGCTCTTTATAAAGGACTCTCTTTCAGGCGCTGAGGCCCCCGGCTTTAATGATTCCGGCTGGAGGATTGTCAGCGTGCCTCACGACTGGAGCATTGAAGATCTGCCCGGACAGAATGGTGAGGATATAATAGGACCATTTGACAGATCGGCCATTGATAAAGGCGGTTCTGGCTATATGACAGGAGGGACTGGCTGGTACAGGAAGAACTTTATTATCAATGAGAAGGATGGGGATAAAACAGCTTACCTGCAGTTTGACGGGGTTTATATGGAATCTGATGTCTGGCTTAATGGCAAACATCTGGGCTTTCATCCTTATGGATATACTCCTTTTATCTATGATATTACTTCATATCTGAATCCTCCAGGACAATCCAACGTTGTTGCCGTTCGTGTGAAAAATGAAGGTATGAATTCACGCTGGTACTCAGGATCAGGTATTTACAGGCATGTCTGGCTTGCTTTAAAAAATCCGGTCCACATAGATGTATCAGGAGGAATTTTCATTACGACTCCTATTGTCACTGAAAAAACAGCGGAAGTGAAAGTTGCGGTTACTATAATAAACTCCGGCACTACCAGTGAAAGTATAGTGCTGCGCACAGAGTTGCTCGATCCTTCAGGCAAGGTGGTTGCAACAGCTTCCAGCAATTCTGCAGTGGCTTCAGGTCAGACTATACAGGTAACCCAGGATATCCCGGTTCAGATTCCATCTCTATGGTCTGTCGATGAGCCGAATCTGTATATTGCAAAGGCATCAGTGCTTATAAATAATAAAGTGGTTGATGATCTGTCAACTCATTTTGGGATACGAAATATCAGGATAGATTCACAAAACGGATTTACCCTCAATGGAAAATCAATTGAACTGATTGGTGGTTGCATTCATCATGATAATGGTCCTCTCGGGGCTGCTTCAATCGATCGTGCTGAGGAGCGGAAAATTGAGATATTGAAAAAATGTGGATTCAATGCGATCCGTACTGTCCACAACCCTCCTTCCCCGGAACTTCTGGATGCCTGCGACCGTCTGGGTATGCTGGTTATAAATGAAATCTTCGATACGTGGGAAACTGCAAAAAGGAATCAGGATTATCACCTCTGGTTCCGCGATTGGTGGCAGAGAGACGTGGAGTCGTGGGTCAGGCGCGACAGGAACCATCCGTCAGTCATAATCTGGAGCATTGGGAATGAAATCCGGGAGGCTTTTGATACTTCAGGACTAAGGATTGCCAGAAATCTGGCCGGGGAAATCCGGCGGCATGATCAGACCCGCTGGGTAACTGAGTGCTTTAACGATTTTGCATGGATGAGAGGCCAGAAAAGCAAATGGGATGAGATACCGGAACACATGGCACTCTTTGATTTAATAGGCTATAACTATGCATATAAGAGATATGAGGAGGATCATATTAAGTATCCCGACCGTGTTATGGTCGGAACCGAAACAAATCCTCCCCTCGCACTGGAAAACTACGAGATGGTCAAAAAGCATCCCTATGTTATAGGCTATTTTGTCTGGACGGCAACTGACAACCTTGGTGAGGCGGGCAGAGGCATGCCGCAGCTGACGGACATTGTACCTGATCCCAGCTCACCATCTGCGGGAGGAGGATTCAGTCGCGACTCCTGGCCGGTATTCACAAATTACCAGGGCGACATCGACCTTATCGGAAACAGAAAGGTTCCTTCATATTATCAGTTCATAGTCTGGGGTAAAAGCAAAGTTGAAATGTTCGTACACCGACCCGTTCCGAAAGGTAAAAGAGAGGTCACCAGCAGCTGGGGATTCCCCGACGAGCTGAAAAGCTGGAACTGGCAGGGCCATGAGGGTGAAAAAATGCAGGTGCTTGTCTACACCCGCAGCCACCTGGTAAGACTTGAACTAAATGGCAGGATGGTTGGTGAGCAGAATCCTGATCCGGGAAAATCAATAACGGCAACATTCGAAGTTCCCTATGAGCCTGGCACACTGATTGTCCGCTGTTATGACAACGGCAGGGAGACTGCATCACAGATCCTTGAAACAACAGGCAAGCCAAAGGCGGTACGACTTATTGCTGACAGAACCAGAATCAGGGCAGACCGTAATGATCTTGCTTATGTAAGGGCGGAAATAATCGATTCAGAAGGGAGAATTGTTCCTGATGCAGATGATATAATGGTAAACTTTGAGGTAAAAGGAAAGGGCGAAATAGCAGGTGTCGGGAGCGGCAATCCCGCGGATATGTCCAGCTTTCAGCAACCCGGGAAAAAAGCTTATCAGGGAATATGTATGGCTATTGTAAGACCGGAAACAACTCCCGGGAAAATACACATCAGGGCCACAGCTGAAGGATTGAAAGGAGCTTCAATTACAATTTCTGCTAAATGAGAACTTTCCGGAATTTCGCCAAGGTGGAAGGAGTCGTGGGCAAAGCTTCCCGCATTGCGGGACGGGAAAGGGGGTAAAAAAAAGTAAGACTACGGTCTGCAATTTTGCATAGTTTTACCAATAAATACTAATACCCCCTTCCCAGCCTTCCCTGCAGACTGGCTCCTTCGCTAAAATTGCCCACCGGGCAATTTCTTAACGCTCGGCCCTCCCACGGGGGAAGGAGCCCTCAGGGGGGATTCATTTCCCCCTTGGGGGAAAGAAGAAAGGGGGTCAAGTCGAATCAAAGTAAACATATTGATCTTCAGGAATTTAAGATTAATTATATTTCAATATCAAATTCTTTATATTGATTCCCGGCACTCATATCACATTCTTATGAAACTTTTAAGTAATTTTGAAATGACTAAAACATCACTTAAATTTAAAATTCCAATAATCCTGATGTTTTTCTATCCCGAACCAGAAGAATGTACACTGTTGAAAAATAGATCCAGCGTTTAATTAAATTACTAACATAACCATTATGAAGAGAAGAAATTTTGTTAAATCGGTTGCCGCTACCGGCACGGGACTGATAATCCTTCCGGGGAGTATTCTTTCAGGAAGAAGTCCAAGTGATAAGCTTAATATCGCCCTGATAGGGGCACACGGACGAGGCAGCCAGCATTACGGGGCACTGGAGACCGAGAATGTGGTTGCCATATGTGATGTGCATGCCGGCAATATGGCACTTGCCGCAAAGCAGTATCCAAATGCCAAACAGTACACAGACTGGCGCAAGTGCCTTGATCAAAAGGATATAGATGCTGTTTTGATTTGCGCACCGGATCATCACCATGCATTTATAAGCATCTGGGCCATGAACCGCGGAAAGCATGTCTATTGTGAAAAACCGGTTGGTGAAACCGTTCTGGAAGCACGTGAGGTCCGGAAGGTGTATCTCGCAAACAAGACCAAGCTGGCCACCCAGCACGGAACACAGCGACATGCCAATGAGAATTTTGACCGCGTCTCTGAACTGGTCCGCGGCGGTGCTATCGGCGAACTGAAGGAGGCAATAACATGGGGAAACCGTACTCATGATAAAACAGGTTATCTTCCTGCAGCAGGACCCGCACCGAAGGAAATCGACTGGGAACAGTGGATCGGTCCGGTTCAGATGCATCCCTTTAATCCGGGATATTTCGGTGCAAGGCCGGGAGCCGGATGTCTGCTGTGGAATATGTACCACGATTTCGGCAGCTGGCAGATAGGAGATATGGGCAGCCATACAATGGACCTTGCCTGGAATGCCATCGATGCAGGACAGCCTACAACCGCCTGGGCAGAAGGAGATCCTTTCAATCCCGAGGTTGTTGCATCGAATATGCATACCAAATTTAATTTTCCGGCAAACGACTGGAGGGGCCCCATTACGGTTGAATGGTATCAGGGTAAGTTAAGCCCGGCCTCTCCGAATCCTGCCATTGATATTCTGAAAATTGGTCATGGTGCGATGTTCAAAGGCACTAAAGGAACACTCATAGCTGACTTCACCAACCGTATACTTATCCCGGATCGCAGCGGAGCAGACATGACCTACTACAAACCACCCGCCGCTGATAAGGTTGCACCACCTCTCGGAGGATTCCAGCAACAATGGTTCAATGCATGCAAGGGGGACCTTAAAACTGACTGTGATTTTGATTATGCAGGCCGCATGATAGAGACATTGATGCTCGGGCTCGCAGCTCATCAGGCAGGCAAGGAATTGCAGTATGATCCTGTCAAGGGAGTTGTGACAAATGATCCCGCTGCCAATGCCTTTCTGACCAAGGAATATCGCAAGGGCTGGGTGCTTAACGGGTAAAGGTTGAAATCCGGATTTTATCCTGCAAGGCAATTCCGGAATACTTCAAAACATAATTTAAACTGTTTAGAATGAAGAAGAAATCTATTTTATTGATTTCAGTCGTTTATATTGTCGTTTCTGTTTATTCCTTTACATATGGCCAGGAAACAGGCTCCATGACTGATCCAAGGGATGGCAGGGTTTACAAAACCGTTAAAATAGACGCTCAGGTATGGATGGCTGAAAACCTAGCTTTTAAGACTGAAAGCGGGTGCTCGGTTTATGATGATGTAAAGGATTATTTAAAGACTCATGGTTACCTTTATACCTGGGAAACTGCCACAAAAGCCTGTCCTGATGGCTGGCGCCTGCCATCGATGCAGGACTGGTGGTTTTTATCCAACTTTCTTGGAGGTGATGAAGTGTCGGGCGGGAAATTGAAACAGACAGGAACAACTTCCTGGGAGAGTCCGAATACCGGCGCAACCAACTCAAGCGGTTTTACTGCCCTCTCAAGTGGCCGCAGCGGTGACCAGGCCAGGGAACATTTAGGCAAAACAACCTTTTTCTGGACTAATGTGGATGATGACGATGCTACAAGCTGGTGCGGGGTACTATACTCTTCCAGGGGAGATCTGGCTCTTATCCCGATTGAAAAGAAAAATGGTTTTTCAGTTCGGTGCCTCAAGAATTCGGGCGGTAACGAAAAAGTATTTGATTTCTGGTGATCAGAAGTAAGCATCGCTTAAGCTGAAAACAAAGAAGCCATGCCGATTTACCGGCGTGGCTTTTTTTTCAGGCAAGAGGTTTGAAATATCCAACCATTATTTGATCACAGATTAAGGGTAACAACCCTGATTTTCTCAGAAATATTAAACAATTTTATGTTTTCAACGAACCCAGGTACGCATTTGTGCAGTCTCTATTTTTTTAATTTATTTTTAATTTATTTTAATTTATTTTTAATATTTTAATATATTTACTTTCCGGTAAGTTAATACCTGATTAACCCCGATTGGAATTAAAACTGAATTTAATGAATTCTCATAAATTCATAAATCCAACAACAGATCACAAATAACCTAATTAATTTATCATGAGAAAATTACACAAAGTGTTAATGTTGCTATTGTTCTTTTTTGCAGGTGCTGCCGGGGCTTATGCCCAAAGAACAGTGACTGGAACTGTGGTTGACAAAGACCAGCTGCCGGTTGCCGGAGCAAATGTTGTAGTGAAAGGAACTCAGGTAGGGGCGATTACGGACGGCCTTGGCAAGTATTCCATTGCTGTTCCCTCTGCCGGGAATACCCTTGTTATCAGCTTTATTGGCTACACTTCTCAGGAAGTGCCAATTGGAACCAGCTCTGTTATCAATGTTACTCTTGAGGCAGAGTCTACCGCACTTAGTGAAGTTGTGGTTGTTGGTTATGGTACGCAGAGG
>Ga0105106_10000952_pt1 | contig 20572 bp, 27 predicted proteins | sample PPLLaktember2015_5_FD_79109 | JGI IMG/M metagenome (GOLD analysis project Ga0105106, IMG submission 79109) | Freshwater sediment microbial communities from Prairie Pothole Lake near Jamestown, North Dakota, USA - PPLs Lake P8 Core (1) Depth... | ecosystem: Environmental > Aquatic > Freshwater >...
TTCGCCGATCGTCACCACAGGGTCCTGCGCCAGGCTCAAACGCTCGCAGTGCTCTTCGTAAAGTTTACGCAGCACCAGGATCATCAAGGTCTCATCCAGTTTATAGCGGGCGCGGCAGTAGCTAAAATCTGAAACGGTCTGAAAGATATTGTGGTATTCATCGTGGAGTAAATTGAAACCAGCAAGCGTCAGCGCAGCTTCGCAGGCCGAACGATGCCGGTGGACAAAATAGTAATCATCTTTGTCCTCATCTTTATCCCGGTATAGGAAAACCTGTCCCAGCAGGCGGTTGACCACCCGCGGCAGGTCACGCGCAGATTTTTCAGGCAGGGAGGTGATAGCAGAAAATTCCATACGAAACGCCTCACATTACAGTTTATACAGTTCAAACGGTGCAATTTTATAACCGCCCATCTCCACTGGTTCGCCCTCTACCATTTCCAGGCCGTAGGCCACTTCTGGATGGTGAGCATAGGCGACAATGGTGGTCAGCCAATGAAGATCGGAGGATACATCGGTAGGGATTTCGGTGATATGCAGCCGTTTATGTCCATTGAAGAAACCGATCACCTTGCGATTAACTTTTTCGGGCGAAAAGGCCTGGATAACATCTTGCATGGTCAGGGCGCGCAGAGAAATAATATCCTCGGGCTGGAGCGTGGGCAGGATGACCGAAGCGGGCATGAAGGGAGCGCGGCGCTGCGGAGGGGTGTAGTAACTGTGCAAATCGGGCGCATCCACCGGATGCTGGCGCAGCCCAGGCGCTTCGGATGGTAAGTATTCTTCCCCTTCATCCTTAATTGCCGAAAGCTGCCGGGCAAGAGAAACCAGGCGATCTTTGAAGCTGCCATCGGCGCTGCCCAACTGGTAACGGATTTGGCGCAAAGAGGTGCGCAGATATTGAGCATGCCGCTGGTCGATATCTTCGAGCAGCGGGTCCAGCCCTTCGAGCTGGTGGATGATAAACTGCAGATAGCCCGCCAGGGTTTGCTCAGCCTGGGCAGGGCTGAGGCGGCTTTGCAGCACCAGTTCGTCGGCTGCGCCAACCAACCACTCACTATCTATCTGCCAGTTCTGCAGCCGTTCGATGATATCCCGCCGGTAGCGTGAAACATGATCGGATGTTTTCAAGGCGTGATACGAAGCGCCCAAGGTTTGCGAATAATCATCGAATTGCAGGTGCAGCAAGTCGGAGATCTGCTGTTCACGCGTGGCCCGTTCCACATAGCGACGGATGTTCTGGTTCAGCTCGCTCAGACCGCGCACCAACTGGCGTACATTTTCGTAGGCCTGTGTCACTGCCAGGGCCGGCGAGAAATCTTTATTGGTCTCGGCAGCGGTTATGAGCTGGTGAGCAGTGTAGAGTTGGCCCGTGAATTCATACGGTTTCTGCTCCTGGATCTTACGCAGCGCTTCCAGCAGGGTAAAGGCGTAATCAGGCAGAGTAATGGTTTCGCTGTAATCGGCATGCTGTTCGCGCTCGATCCAGCCGGTCGTTTCCAGCCGCCGCAACAGGTAAGCAGCGTAATCCTGATATGATTTTACACCGCTGACAGGAGCAAAGTCTGGGTCGCCGGCAAGTTGAGCTTCCATTTCGGAGGCAATCTCCCGGTCGGCGTCGGCAGTTTGCAGGTAGTCTACAATTTCCGCGATGACTACCTCACGCCCCAGCCCAAAGCGGTTGAACTCTGCCTGGGCATACACGCGCAGCAGAATCGCCATATAGTGCTGTTGAAGGGTGATATAGCCCTGCGTGCTGAATAAATTGAACAGGTTGGGCGGGAGGATATCAAATGGGTTCGCCATGCTCGGCCTCCCAAACCAGGATATCCTGCAAATCACAGTTGAGTACACTACACAGACGCGCCAAAGCTTCCAGATCCACATGCCGGGCCTCCCCGGCATCCAGGCGATAAACAAAGTCCTTTGGCACGCCAGCCACCTCCGCCAGTTTGCGCGGCGACATACGTTCGCCCGTGGCAACCTGCTGTTTTCCGAGTAAAATAGTGATCCGGCCATATGTTGAGATTCTAGAACGCATGTTCTAATTGTACAGATAAATGGGCAAACTGTCAAGCGTTTTGGCGAAATAACAGGACAGATGGCTCATCCTTCGGAGCATTGTCAGCTATGAACATTCAATTGACAGAAAAAATGATCCGCGAGCGAGCAAGCGAACAAAGCTTCAGCAAAGGACGCGATTACTACAGTGGTGGAACAATTTACGATCCATCCTGGCAATCAATACCGGGAGGCGTGGTCTTGATGGCGCGTTGCGAAGGGAGCAGCGCCCCCTCCTATCGCCTGCGGGTGGAACTAGATTCCGGTGGCGTACAAATGGCTTCATGCAGTTGCCCATATGATTGGGGCGGCGATTGCAAGCACATCGTGGCATTGTTGTTAACTTATCTCCACCGCCCCGAAGATTTCTCAGAACAAAAAGGGCTGGCCGAACTGCTGGCTGGCCTGGATAAAGACGCATTGCTAGCGTTGATCACGCGCCTGATTCAAAATGATCCCGATCTGTACGATGAAATTGAGATGGCGCTCCCTGCTATACAGTTGATCTCACAGCCTAAAGCAGCTGCGCAATTCACGGAAAAACGCGGGACCCAGGTTTCGGAACAGACCTATCGCAAGCAGGTAAAACGCATCCTGAAACAAAGCCAATACAAGGAAGATTACAACGATGGGTGGGGCAGCGCGCCAGCTTATCTCGATGATCTACACGCTGTTCAACAAACCGCAGAACAATTACTGGCTGCTGGCGATACTGAAGGAACATTGATCATCTTGCAAGTGCTGTTGGAAGAGACGCTCGATGGCTACGATGGCAATATGGATTACAACGGCGATGTGGCATCTTTCATTCAGGGCCTTGGGATGCCGATAACCGAGGCTATCTTGAGCATAGAGATGGATGAATCTTCTCATCAAGCGCTATACGATACCATGGACAACATCATCGATGATCTGGACGAGGTGATCGAAGCCAGCGAATTGGAATTGGTTTTGATCGCCCTGGAATATGGCTGGGAACAGCTTCCCGATAAGGAGGCCGTCTGGGAAGAATATGATGATGAAACCTGGATGCTCTTCGATGATTTGCAACAAGCGCGTCTGAACGTATTAGAACGGCAACAACGCACCGAGAAATTCCTGCAATTGGCGAAAATCGCTGACACACATCGCTACACGCTCAAGTTGCTGGAGTTGGAACGCGTAGATGATGCTGTAGCCGCCAGTCGGGAACTTGAGAATAGTCACGAAATTCTTTCAGTTGCCCAAAATCTACGCCAGAAAGGAAAGCTAAACGAAGCTGTTACACTTGCTGAACGCGGCTTAGATCAAAAAGATTACAGTTCACACGAACTGGCAACCTGGCTGGTGCCGTTGGAAGAGTCACTGGGAAGAAAAGAAAAAGCCTTAAGGGCTTACCGCGCTGCATATGATATGCGGCCATCGATCGACATTTATCGCTGCATCAAGAAGCTTTCTGGCGTCAACTGGGAAAAACTCCGCCCGACGCTAATAAAAAAATAGTTTCAACGAATATGCCCGATGTGCTGGTGGATATTCACCTGGAAGAGCAGGAATGGGATGCAGCTATAGCAATTGCCGAAGAGCGAACATGGGGCTATAACCTGCTCGAAAAAGTTGCTAATACCGTCATTCCCCATCGCCCAAATTGGGTGATCCGCGTGGCGCTCGAACAGGCGAATGATTTAATCGTCCAAACCCAAAGCAAGCTTTATCCGGCAGCAGCAGAGTGACTGGAGCGCGCCAGGAAAGCCTACCTGCACAAAGGCCAGGCGGACGAATGGCAGGCTTACATTGCTAACTTGCGTGCAACGTATGCCCGCCGACCAGCTTTACAGAAGGCAATTTCACACTTATAATGAGGATACACAAATGCCCTACGAACCCTTTTTCGAACGCTTTGGAGAACTGGCCTGGAAAGAAACTCGCAGTCTAAGATTTTTCAAAGATCCCAGGCTGGCAGGCGATGAATTCGGATTTATCGAGTTGTATTGTAATGATGAGAACTGTGATTGCCGGCGTGTGATGTTCGATGTACTTTCTAAAAACCGGCAGAAGAGTGTAGCTGTTATTGCATACGGTTGGGAAAGCCGGGAATTTTACGCTAGATGGTACAGAGAAGAGGATCCTGAGATCATAGAGCAGATGCAAGGCCCGATTCTTAACCCTGGCAGCCACCAGTCCGAATTAGCGCTGGCGCTTTTGGAAAAAGTGAGTGATGTGCTGCTGACTGATCCAGAATACATTGCCCGCCTGAAGCGGCACTACCAGATGTTCAAAGAAAAGGTAGACCCGAAATATTTTCGCCAGGCACGTTCTCCCGAATCTGTCACCCACGTCTTGCCCAAGAACAAAAAACACAAGCGCTCGCGTCCGAAATAGCCAAAACAATAGCGCTAAATGCAAGAGAAACTGCCGTGTAGCAGTTTCTCTTCAAAGACCAGTGCCCCCACGGGGGTACCGTACGTTAACGTACCTTATTTTTTAGAGGGTGTTGCCCATGATAAAATCCCAGGTAACAGATCAAACTCAAGCCCTACCCAGGAGGCGTCTATGAAGTATGGTGCGCGCAACAATATCCAGGCCAAAGTGAAGTCAATCAAAAAAGGCGATGTGATGTCGTTGGTCAAATTTGAAGTCATCCTGCCGGCCGAGATGGCTTCTGTCCTCACCACCGAGTCGGTAGAAGACCTCGATCTAAAAGTGGGCGACGAGGGGTCTTTGGTGATCAAAGGTATTCATGTCTTGCCGGTCAAGGACGCTTGACCTAAAAGCCGCCAGTTTCTGGCAGTTCGCTACCAGCGCTTAACCTGCATACAGCCGTCGCATGCAACCTTGCGCACGGCAGTATCTGTATTGAAGGCCGTTTTCAAGTATCTATCTGACTTCAAGGGCACCCGTTCGGGTTACCTCCCCAATCTTCCACAGGGGGATATTCTACACGGCGGCATCTTGTTCACACTGACCAGCCAACTCGGGCGAAACTGCAAACAGCAGCCCGCCGCTGGTTTGGGGGTCGAAGAGAAGCAATTGCTGGTCCTGGCTGATCTTGGGAGCAAATTTTACATGCGGCCCGAAAAACTCGGCATTGTCAAAGCCGCCTCCCGGGAAGCACCATTCAGCCGCCAGACGGGCAGCACCAGGGTAAAGGGGGATATTCTCGAAATCGAACCGCAAACCAGCGCCCGAGGCAGCCGCCGGCGCACATGATCTACGTGGAACTGCAAGATGCGAGCTGCTTCTTCGGTTGTCACAAAATCTCTCAGGTCTGGCATCGGTATCCAATTGTGTTTCACAATAGGTTTCGCCTTGATAAAAGGGTACTGATTTACGGAGGCCGTAAGCCTGTACCCTTTTATCAATAAGACACGCGAATTACGTGTGCCCCCATGGGAGTACCGTACGTTAACGTGTCTTATCCGCGAAAGGGTAGGGGGCTATAACAACTGTGAGATCATTTTCCAGAGCTCGGGCAAATCCAGCGCCTCGCCAAATTGCTCTACCCAGAAGCGGATACGTTCCCGATCAAGACCCGGATGACTGGCTGCAATCGCCTGAATATCTGCCAGGTCTTTCGGCCTGTGGGCAACCGCTTTCATAATAATGAGATCCTCTGGCATCGGCAAGCGCAGCGTGATGGGCCCAAGGTCCACCACACGGCTGCGCTCCACCATCTCAACCTCGAAAGGCAGAATTCCCAGGGACAGGTCAATATCGGTCCCACTGACAGTGTGGCGCAACAGTAATACCCGGGTTTTGCGTGCAAAACCAGCCACATCGGCAATACGCGGAGCAATCCCCAATTTGCCAGCTTCGGTTAGTAACCTGGGAATATCATCAAAGTTGAGCAAAAAAACAGCATCCAGGTCAACCGTATAACGAGGCGTTCCTAAAAGGCTGGCGGCTACACCACCAACAATTACCCCGCGTTCATGAAACCGTGACAACAGACTTTGCAAGGCCTGGATTGGAGCCAACAAAGGAGTTACGCTGTCGGGAGCCGGCTGGCCACTTTTTCTTTTAGCTTTACCCATCGTTCAAACACTCCGGCTTCGCTGGTATCTTCCTGGCGCAATCCTAGCCCAACGGCCATGGCCCAGGCCGCGTTTAGCTGCTGCCAGCGCAGTTCAAGAGAAGCTATTCGCCGCTCTTCTGCGACAACGGCTTCCACCTCGGCCCAACGGGATTGGTACGCCTTTAAGTCTTCCTTTAGTGTCATATTTTTATTATAGCATGGCCTGGCCAAAAGACCGCCGGGTGTCCCTGCGGTCTTTTGGCCAGCCTCAAAGAGGCAGTGCCCCCACGGGGGGTACCATACGTAAACGTGTTGTATGAGCCAAAGGGTGGCGCCGTTCTCCGGCAGGACACTTCGGCCCGCTTGACAGCCGTACACTATTGTGCTATTCTATACGGCAGAAGGAAACGTAAATGGATACTAAATTGACCGTTCGGGTTCCCCGGCACCTGCTTGCCAATGCCAAACGCTATGCCCAGGCACATCAAACCACCCTGACTGAATTGATTTCGACTTATCTACAGCAGATCCCTGCTGAGTCTGAGGTGTTGGATCATGCGCCTGTAGTACGTCGGTTGACGGGTTTACTCTCTCCGGATGCATCCAAAGATGATTACAAGAAACACCTGGAAGAAAAATATGGCGGCAGATAATTGGCAGGTGTTGTTCGATTTGAACATTATCCTGGATGTGCTTCAGGAGCGTAAAGAATTCTATGATTTTTCGGCGCGCCTGCTGGCCTATGCTGAAACGGGTATCATTCAGGGATGGGTAGCGGCTCATTCTGTAACCACACTGTTTTATCTAATTGCTAAGGATAAATCGCCCGAACACGCCCGAGTTACACTGACCAGCTTGTTGCAGTTCCTCAAAATCGCGCCGGTTGATCAAAACACGATTGAACAGGCTCTAAACTTGCCTTATCGAGATTTTGAAGATGCTGTTCAAATGATGACCGCACTCCAAATTCATGCAGATTACTTGTTAACCCGCAATGTGCGTGACTACCAACCCGCGCCAATGGAGGTTGTTCAGCCAGTGGAGCTGCTGGCTATCCTGAAACCTTAAACAGGCCAAATGGTTAGCTACGCCAAACTGTGAATCCAGAGTTATATCAATTCATTCACCAGTCCCAGGATGTACATGCCTACCAGCAAACCAAACGCCCCTAAGAATTGTACAGCGCCGCTGATCTGACTCACCTCCGGTAGAATACCGGTCAGGATGGTCACCCCAATCGCAGCACCCAAATATCGTCCCAATTGCACCAAACCATTCAAAACCGTTCTGTCCTCGCTGCTGACGGCATTTTGAGAATTAATCAGCAAGGTTGCCATGATGCCGGCAAGACCGAGTCCAAGCAGACCAGTAATGCTGTTGAACAGCACAAAAAACCTAACGCTGATGGCGTAATACAGCACCCCGGCACCAAGTAGGGACAACCCCCAGGTGATTTTCGGGAACAGGGCGTTGAGTTGATTGATGAAGCGGCTGGTGATGATCAGTCCGAGGGTGGTTCCAATCATGAAAATCATCAGGAGTTGGCTCTCGTCCGCTTTGAACCCGTTTTGTTTCAGGCTGACGCTGTACAGGGGCAGGAGGGTGACCAGCCTGTACATGATGCCTCCGGCAATCAGGTAACTGAAAATCGCCTGGCGCAGTACTTTGGCCTGGAAAAAGGTCAGTTTGATGGCCGGGTCTTTGTGGCGAGATTCACTCCAGGCCAGAATCAGACCGGTGGCGACCGCGCCAATCAACAGGGAGATACCCGTCAGCTCAAGCTGGCCCAGTTTGCTGACAGAGTCGGAAAAACTGACTGTGAGCACGCAGAAAATCCCAAAAAGCACGCCGCCGAGGATGTCAATCTCCGTCCAGCACACCGAGGCGTTGGTCGGGAAGGTTTTCTGGAGTAAAGCGGGGTAACTCCTTTCTTCACCGCATCTAGGGTGCCTTTGTATCGTTGGGTATAGGTCCCGTAATAATAACCTTCAGCCTTTTTGGCGCTGCCATACAACCGCTCGAAGAAGGTAATATCAACCTCTTCATCCTGTTGGACGAGCAGGCGCAAAGTAGCAACTTCTTCGGGAGAAAGAGAAGCCATGACCGTTTCCAATCCAATGCTGGACAGGAAAAAACTTTCAAATGTAGTCCGCGAGGCTACTTCGTTCTTCTTGAACCCTCGTGCTTGGCGGATAGCGCCGATATCGGTCAAAGACAGCACAATGTGGCACATCTGGTTGAGCATGTAAGGGAGTTCCATAGTCATAAGGGGTATTTTAGCATAGTTGAACTGATCGTCTGAGAAAATGAAAACGCTCCTAACTGGAGCGTTTCCTGGGTTCCTCTCGCGCTTTAGATACGCGAATTGCGTGTGCCCCCACGGGGATGCCGTTCGTTAAAGTGTCTTATGCGCGAAAGGTTATGGGCTGGGAGAAACGCCAATCGCTATTCATTGCATTAATTTATCATCGATGATAATATTCTGGCATGGAATTCGAGCGCATCTTGGAGTTGACTGGTGAGGAACCGGTCTTTGAGACCGCCCTGCTGTTGGCAGGGGATGTCAACCCGTATAACGTACGCTTGCAGCTTACCCGTTGGACTAAAAGCGGTCGGCTCTATCAACTCCGCCGCGGTCTGTACGCCATTGCCCCCCCCTATCAAAAGGTAAAGCCACACCCCTTTCTGATCGCCAACCGAATGCAGCGCGCTTCGTATGTCAGCGGGCAGGCAGCCCTGGCTTTTTACGGGCTGATCCCCGACACCGTACAGGCTACCCTCAGCGTGACGGCTGGCCGCCCAGAACGGCTGGAGACGCCGTTGGGCGTCTTTGAATTCCGGCATGTCAAGCCTGAGCTCCTGCGCGGCTACCGCATGACGGCGCTGCACGGCCCAAAGATCCCTGAACAACAGGCCCTGGTAGCCACGCCCGAAAAAGCCCTGCTGGACCTGGTGTATTTGCAGCCCGGTGGAGACCAACCCGCCTATCTGCGTGAGCTGCGCCTGCAAAACCTGGAACGGCTGGATCTCGATGAGCTCCACCGCCAGGCCGAAGCCTTCAACACCCCCAAGCTGCGCCGAGCCGTCAAAGTCATCACCGACTTGGCGCAAAGCGAAACCCAGGAGTATGAAACCCTATGAAAGACCACCTGGCTGAACTGGTGCGGCAGACTGCCACGCCCGCGCAGGGCCGCAATTTGGCAAGCGAATACCTGCAGGCCCGCATCCTGGCTGCCCTGCAGCGCGCCGAGGCAATGATCCCGCTGGCCTTTCACGGCGGCACCGCCCTGCGCTTTCTGTATGCCCACGGGCGCTATTCTGAGGATTTGGATTTTGCCCTGGAAGGCGACCGTGGCAGTTACGACTTTCGCGGCTACCTGCAAGCAATTCGAGCCGAGCTGACGCCGGAGGGTTACCCGGTTGAGCTCAAGGTCAGCGACCAAAAGACCGTCCACAGCGCCTTCGTGCGCTTCCCTGGCCTGTTGTACGAGTTGGGGTTATCCGGACAGCAAAGCGAAGTCTTGGCCGTAAAAATCGAAGTAGATACCAACCCACCCGCCGGCGCCGGACTGGCAACGACGGTGGTGCGCCGCTTTGTGGTGCTCCAGCTTCAGCACCATGATAAAGCCTCGCTATTGGCTGGCAAGCTGCATGCCATTTTGCAGCGCGCCTACACCAAAGGCCGCGACCTTTACGACCTGCTCTGGTATCTCAGCGACCCGGCCTGGCCGCCGCCCAACCTGACCCTGCTCAACAATGCCCTGGCGCAAACCGGCTGGCAGGGTGAGGCGTTGACTGACGCCAACTGGCGAGATCAGGTGCGCCAGCGCTTACGCCGCCTGGATTGGGTGCACATCCAGGCGGATGTGCGCACGTTCGTAGAGCCGGGGTTTGATCTGGGTTTGTTGAGCCTGGAAAACCTGGAACGGGTATTAGGAGAATAAAAAACTCCTGTCCTATTTCATAAATAAGACAGGAGTTCGACCAGTGCCCCCACAGGGATTCGAACCCTGGTTTTAGCCTTGAAAGGGCTGCGTCCTGGTCCCCTAGACGATGGGGGCAAGCGACGGGATTTTACCATCCCACTGTCAGCGGGTCAAGCAATTGCCCGTTCTATTTTCAACCCAAATCAGGGTTTGGGGATAATCGTCACTTTACGGCGCGGATCCTCACCAATACTTTCCGTATTGACATACGGGTTATCGCGCAGCTCGATATGCACCAGGCGGCGCTCACTGGCGGGCATTGGCTCCAGCACCTGCCGCCTCCCACTCTTGATCGCCTGGTCGGCCATACGCCGGGCTAACTGGCGAATCTGTTGTTCGCGCCGGGCGCGGTAGCCTTGCACATCCACCATCAGGGGGATGGCGTGGCCCAATTCCTTACTCACAATCAGGTTGGTGATGTATTGAAGTGCTTCTAGGGTTTCGGCGCGCGGACCGATTAAGATGGACAGATCGTGGCCATTAACATCGACGATTAACGGAACCCGCCCACGTTCGTCATCCGGCGCTCCATAGCGTGCGGTCACATTCGCACGTACTTTCATCGCCAGCAAGAGCTCGCTTACCGTGTCACGGGCAACTTCTAGGGCAAGTTTTTCATCCTCGGTGGGAGCAGTTTTAGGTAGCTGCTCAACTTGCTCATACGCTTCAGATTGATCCAAATTGGCCTCAACGTCATCCGCATCCCTTTTAGAAGCCGCAGGGGCTTGTAAGCGCTCCCGTTCGCCTGTGGCAGCCAGTGGTGATTTCTGCCCCGCTGCTTTGATCGTCAGGCGGACGCGCGCGTGCCGTGATCCCAGACCAAACAACCCTTTACTGCCAGGGTCTAAGATCTCGATCTCAACAGCATCTTCAGACAAACCTAGATCTGCCAGGCCTTTTTCGATCGCCTCTTCAATGCTTGGTGCAATGACTTCAAGGCTGGCTCGTGATTCGCTCATAATTGCCTCTCTATAATGAATTTCTCACCACAGCATAAGACCTGCTCGTTCAGCTAGCTATTTTTCGCTTTGGGGGCAGGAGTATTTTTCTTACCTGGCAGCAAGTTGCGCCAGTTTAATTTACCCATCAGTGCATATTGGAGAATAGTAATCAAGTTACCCGCGACAAAATATAAAGATAGACCCGATGCAAAGGTCAATGCCAGGTACCCCATCAGGAAAGGCATATACAGGTTCATCGCCTGGGCTACCTGTGCGCCCTGTTCACCCGGTTGGGATGGCGGTGGGGTCATCAACTTCGATTGCATATAGGTGGTTACCAAAACCACAATCGCCAATATTGGAATGCCAAATGAAAGAAATGGCAGGTTCAGGCGTTCTGGTTGGCTTAGATCCATCCACAAGAATTGATTATTGATGGGAATAAGTGAAGACGCATTTGTGATGCCCCAGATGTGCTTGTGCAGATCCTGAAGCTGAAGCGGGGTCACTGCCAGGGCGCGGATAACGGCCTGGTATAAACCAAAAATAATCGGCAATTGGATCACCGTGGGCAAACAGGAGCCCAACGGGTTAATCCCCATCTCCTGGTAGAGCTTCATTTGTTCCTGCTGCAGCTTTTGCTTATCGTCCTTATATTTCTTCTGCAGGTCTTGCCATTTTTTTGATTTCTGAAAATCCTGCATCATTTGGGCGCTTTTCATCTGCTGGAGTGTTAACGGATATGTCAGCATGCGCACCAAAATCGTGAAGATAATAATCGCCACGCCAAAATTACCTATCAAACTATAAATCCACAGCAAGGTATTCACCATGGGGTTAATGATCAGCAAATCCCACATATTTTTAAGCCTTTATGATGTTCAAAATTTCGCTCATGCAGCTAACTATCTACTTGGCCGGCGTGAAGGTCCACTTGATCGCGCCATTGGGGGCCACAGCATACAACAGAGCATCAGCATTCAATGGCGCTACCAGGATCAACTCGGCCCCATACAGAGGTGAACCGTATAGATTACCACCTACAGGCTGGTTCCAGCGGGGATTCCCGGTTTCTGCATCGACGGCATAAAGTGTACCATTCTTTGAAGTATAGTAGACTGTACCATCCAGAATCAGCGGCGGATCGGTGATGCTCGTATCGTTATCTCCATCACCCTCGATTTTCCAGCGCTCATTACCGGTTGTTGAGTCGAGCGCATAGAAAAAACCATCCAGGTCGCCAAAATAAACTGTATCCCCATTCAATGCCGGACCACCCCAAACCCAGTCGGAAACGGCTGCACGCCATTTCACCTGGCCAGAGCTGGTCTCGATAGCCAGCATCTCTGAAGCAAAAGTGCCTACGTATAAAATACCATCTTCACCGAGTGCAGGTTTCCCTACGATGGCCCCACCCAGGTCATCCGTTTTCCAAACTTCGTCACCGGTATCCTTGTCAATCGCATAGATCCGGCGATCCATCGAAGGCTGGTAGATATTTTTTCCATCCGTCAATGGAGTCGACCATAATGATTGTTCCGTAGTGAAAGACCAGCGTAGATTACCCGTTAAATCAAGGGCATAGAGGACCCCATCTGAGGCAGGTGCGTAGACACCACTCTCCACAGCCAATGGACTGGCAATATAGCGATTAGTCGCCTGGAGAAAAGGCCAGCTCCCCTGGTTTTCGATACCAGTATCGGCGTTGATGCTGTGCAGGCTTTTATTGTAGTTCCCCAGGATCAACTGTCCATCTGGCGCCAAGGCAGGCGCCGCGTAAAAACCGGGTGGATTTTGTGGTTCGGCTGGGTAGCGCCATTTTTCTGTTCCATTGGTCAGGCTCACTGCGAAAACCTGTTGACCATTGGCGACATACACCAGCTCGTGTTCGAGATCCACAGCCAGCCCCGGCCAACTAGACGTCAGACCCGCTCCACCCGAACAGGCGGATAACGTCGCCGCGATGAGGATTAAGAGAAAGGCAAGATATATTTTCTTTTGTTTCATCAGTAGTAAGTCCATTCAGTTTTTGCGTTGGGTATTTCTCTAACCTTAGCGCACCGGATCAATCCCCCCGGGATTGAATGGGTTGCACCGCAAGATGCGCCAGACGGCTAACCAGCCGCCTTTTAAGGCGCCATATTTATAGATAGCCTGGTAACCATAATGAGAACAACTGGGATAAAAGCGGCAGGTATTGGATGGCAAAGCGCGAGAGAATGTAGCCTGGTAAAGTCGAATCAGGGCCAACAGCAGAAAACGAGGTATATTCCACAGCGTCAGGGGCAAAGCTCTCAGCCGAGGCTCCACCACCAAATCATCATGCACATGCATGGCTGGCTGCAAGTTGTCATCTTCGCTCGATATATTACTGGTCATCCAATTCTCGCATCACGCGCGCCCGTCGCAGAAGCTGTAGCAAAGCGCTAAGAACCTGGCCTAAATCTGCATTCATCAAAGGCTGGCGTGCAATCAGGATCAGATCCCACCCGTCTTGCACCTCGCTCAGGATTGACTGGCTAGCTGCTCGTAGAAGACGCTTTGCCCGATTGCGTTGTACAGCGCCACCTACCGACTTGCCTGCCACGACACCCCAGTGAGTTATGCTCTCTTGATTTTCAAGGCATACCAACACAATGAGCGGGTGGGCATAGGACTTGCCAAGCCGCCGCACCCGCTGAAAATCGGTTGATTTGGTCAGGCGGAACCTGCGTTTCACTCGGCAATCTCAGGTCTCTCCACAATCAAAGCCGCGCCTGTTCCGGTGTTGTACTCACAAAAATCTGCAACTAGGCGTTCCAGTTCACTTTCTTAACATGGTTATTCATGCTGACGGTTAGATGATAGCGGCCTTTAGCCCGGCGAGCTTTCAGCACTTTGCGTCCGTCTGCTGTCGCCATACGCGATCGAAAACCGTGCACGCGCACACGGCGGCGGATTTTTGGTTGATAGGTTCGCTTGGTCATTTTACTTCCTACTCTCTCGTTAAGTTTCCACTCAACCGTTTGGTTGAGCCGGGATTCGCTCTTAGATGTCCAGTAAGGCATGCCCTGAACGAAACCCGATTATACCGTATGCTGAGATTTTTAGATAGTTTTACAGATATGAATTTGATTAATCCAGCCAGATCAGCCGGGAATTTCTGCAAAATAAGTCCATCATGGTCGGCCTCCACTGGCAGGTGGATATTCTTGGTAAAATTACTGCCGCGGATGCACAATAATTTGAAATTGGGAGTTGAATCTACGAGATGAAACAAACCATGATCTGCATGGGTTTAATATTTCTCGCTTCATCCTTCTTGATGAGTGCCTGCTCTTCTACGAGTGACCAGGCTTCGGCTGCTAGGGGCATTCAAGCTTATCATGAAGCTTTAGTAGCCAAGGATTTGGACCGGTTGATTAACAACTCCTGCGCGGACTGGGAAGCACAGGCGCATTTGGAGTTGGAATCATTTGGTGCCGTCCAGGCGGAATTAAAGGATTTCCAATGCACTGAAGCTGGACAGGATGGCGATGCAACCCTGGTCTCATGTAGCGGCAGCCTCTCCGCGACATACGGCAACGAAATCCTCGAGATTAACCTCGCCGATCGCCAGTATCTGGCGGTGTACGAGGCGGATGAATGGCGTATGTGCGGTTACCGTTAATCCAGGAGCAAACATTGTGTTGCGTTGGATCTTCTCACGCGAAAATCTGTACGCATTGATCTTATGTGTGATTCTGATTGTCATCCTGGTGCTCACCTCCGACCAGGCGCCTGCATGGATCTACCAGGGCTTTTAATTCACAACCATGACTTTGTCGCAAATTCTGGCTTTCGCCGGAATCGGGCTTGGCTCGGCTCTGCTTCTACCCACATCCTGGCGACGTTGGGCACTGTTTCTGGGCAGCCTGGGTGCCATTTACTGGCTGCAACCCAGCACCCCAATCCGCAATCTTGATTTTTGGTTTCCCACAAGCGCACTTATCCTCACAGTCCTGAGCTGGGCAGCCACCCACGATCCTGCACGACCCACAAAACAATCCGCGGTTGCAGCACTGCTCGGGCTGGCTGCCGTCACCTGTATCGGTCTGACCCGCTATGTGGAACCACTATGCTGTCTGACTCCCACGCGTCCTCCACCCTTCTGGCAGGTGGGGGTTTTCCTTCTATCTACTGCCCTGCTTACCTGGCTTATTCGCTACCGTTACCCACGACGCCCTTGGCTCCTGGATGGTTTATCCCTATTATTGATTATATTTTTTATCCTGCTCAAGTCTCCCTACCTGGGTCAGGCTGTCAGTGCGGGCCTGCGCGCCCAGGCCGGGCAACCCGTGGATTTAGCCAGCGCCCTGGACTTGCGCTGGCTGGGGTATTCCTACCTGGCCTTCCGTTTGCTGCACACCCTGCGCGATGCTCGCACAGGACGACTCCCGGCGATGGAGCTGGACGAATACCTGACTTATGCCCTGTTTTGGTCAACTTACACCGCCGGCCCGATTGATCGTCTTACGCGCTTTAGTGCTGATTTACGGAAATCTCTGGAGCAGCGGATATCACTCAATATCGATCCCGACAATCTTTTTTGGACAGGTGTCTGGCGCATTGTATGGGGTATCTTCAAGAAATTTGCCCTGGCAGATACAATGGCACTCATCGCGCTCAACGAAACCAATGCAGCACAAATAACTTCCCCCATCTGGTTGTGGGTCGTCCTTTTTGCCTATAGCCTGCGTATTTACTTTGATTTTTCAGGCTATACAGATATCGCCATCGGTTTGGGCCAACTGGTGGGGTTGAATTTGCCTGAGAATTTTGACCGCCCTTACTTAAAAACAAACTTAACTTCATTCTGGAATAGCTGGCATATCACCCTCGCCCAATGGTTTCGGGCATATTTTTTCAATCCAGTCACGCGCTCCTTACGCAGCAACGGACGCGATCTACCGACCTGGTTGGTTATCTGGATCACCCAGCTCAGCACAATGGCTTTGATCGGCTTGTGGCACGGTATCACCTGGAATTTTCTATTCTGGGGACTCTGGCATGGAGCAGGTTTATTTATTCATAACCGGTGGTTGGACTGGCAGCGTGGACGTACCCATTCAACTCAACCCTCTGCGGTGCGCCAAAAACTCACGCAGCTTGCGGGCTGGTTTGTTACCTTCCAGTATGTGACCTTAGGCTGGGTCTGGTTTGCCCTACCCACACCTATATTGGCGCAACAGGTTTTCAGCCGCTTATTCGGGATATAAAGGCTGCAATTCAATGGCGCAGATCACTCATCCCCATTCATCAGCTCATTTCTGGATACGTGTGCTGATTAAAGCATGCGCCTTGTTATTGGGCTTTAATTTAATATTTGTGGCATCCAATCCATTGCCCTATATAGGCAAACTCACCATCTATAACACATTGGTTCCCGGGCGCCAGCGTTTGCCCTATGGAGAAAATCCTGCGTCATCGTATAACCTCAGTCTCAACAATATCCCAGCCATGTTTGCTTCGCACGAATTGTCGGGTACCCCAAAATCAGCCAACGAATACCGGGTGATTTTTATTGGGGATTCATCCACCTGGGGTTATCTGCTCTCGCCAAGCGAGACACTCCCATCGGTTATCAACCAGCAGCAATTACTACTCTCCGATGGACGCCAGGTACATGCATACAACTTGGGATATCCAGTTATGTCCCTCGCCAAAGATCTATTGATCCTGAACATTGCGTTAGAGTACAAGCCTGATTTGATCGTCTGGCCCATAACGCTGGAGTCCTTACCCAACGCCAAACAACTTTATCCGCCACTCTTGCAAAACAACCCGGCCTCGGTCCGGCAATTAATTACCACTCAGCACCTGAATCTGGATCCAAATGATTCCAACTTTGTAGAGCTAAATTTTTACCAAAAAACCCTGATCGGACAACGCAAAGAGCTGGCAGACTGGTTGCGACTGCAAATCTTCGGCATCATGTGGGCTGCTACCGGTATTGACCAGGAAATCCCAGATCGCTATGTGCTGCGCCAGGAAGATTTATCTTCCGACCTAAATTTCTATGATCTCCAACCACCCGTGCTGCCACAGAATGCCCTGGCACTCGATGTGTTGCAGGCTGGGATGAGCCTGGCAGGTGATATCCCAGTATTGCTCATTAACGAACCTATGTTTATCAGCCAGGGCGCCAATAGCGATCTGCGTTACAATTTTTTCTACCCGCGTTGGGCTTACGATGCTTATCGAAATATCCTGAGCAGTATAGCCTCCGAATGGGATTGGCATTATCTTGACCTTTGGGACAGTGTAGCTGCACAGGAATTCACCAATAGTGCAGTCCACATGAGCCCCAAGGGGACACGCCAGCTTGCCGAGCAGATTGGTAGTGAAATCCTCAGGCTAAACCAGCCCTGAACTTTCGCCTGGTTGAATTTTCTATGTATAATCGGGCTGCAATGAAATGGTCTTCCCCTACGCTTCTGACGCTGCTCCTTTTCATCCTGGCAGGCTGCACCACGCTTGCCATGGATACATCTTTGGAAGAGTCTGCTTTACCGGCAACAGCTTCGCAAATCCCGACGAGTTCTCCCGCCTTGACGGCACAACCTACACTCAGCTTGCCTGTGCTGGAGATCACCTCCACCACTTCGACCACTTTCACCCAAACACCCCAGCCCAGCGTCGTTTTGCCCCCTACTGCCACACCACTCCCACTCCTGGCAACCGATGAATGGCAGACTCTGCCCGTGATTCCTGAAGTATCTTCCAAAGTCCAGGAAATTTATGCCCGTGGGCAAGAATTAGGCAATAACCCCATTGCTTTCTCGAAAATCGGCGACTGCGGAAGCACCCCCGCCTGGTTTTTAGGTGATTTCGACCGCGGGCCACGATTTTATAGCCTGGGTCAGCATACAGAGCTTGAAGAGGTTATTCAGGCATTTCAAGGCTCATTTGAGCGCACCAGTCTGGCTGCTAAATCAGGGTTTAATGCCTCATCAGTCTTTACATTGATCTGGGCGGACCGCAGCCTGTGCCAGGCGAACGAGACGCCTCTGGCCTGTGAATACCGCATTCACCGCCCCAGCGTGGCTTTCATTACTCTCGGCAGCAATGACGTGTACCATATGGATACCTTCGAGAAACAGATGCGGGCAATCATTGAATTTTCTATCGAAAAAGGCGTTGTCCCTGTCTTGAGTACCAAAGCCGACAATCTTGAAGGCGATGGAAGCCTTAATCTCACCATCGCTCAACTGGCGCGTGAGTATGGTGTACCCTTATGGAATTACTGGCTGGCTGTTCAACCTCTTCCCGATCAGGGATTGCAGGACGACCAGGTGCATCTAACCTGGGGACCCAACCAGTTTGATGATCCACGGGCAATGAAATCTGCCTGGGCAATGCGTAATCTGACGGCATTGCAAACACTGGATATCGTCTGGCGCTCGATGATCAATTTGCCTTAGGCAGTATCAATCCCAACACTCGATAACTCTGAAAGAGAATGATGACTGATCTAATCCTTACTCAACTTAATGACTATATCGCCAGGCAAATCTTGAAACAACCGCGCGCCATAATTGGCAGCGATACGCCTTTAATCTCCAGCGGCCTGGTGGATTCCTTTCACCTGGTCGACCTTTCCATTTTCATCGAAGACCAGTTCGGCGTTCGCATTGACGATACCGAATTAAACGCAGAGACTTTCGATTCGCTGAACCAACTGGCAGCCTTAATCCGCTCCCGACAGGCAGAATGACCGCAACCAAGCACGCCACCATCGCTGAAAATCTGGTTGAGAGCTTCAGAGCAGTCCCAGAGCAGACTGCCCTGGTTTTGCTGCATTCGAACCAGGCTGAGCAAATCATCCGTTACCATGACCTGGAAACAGGTTCGTGCGCTTATGCGCAGCTCCTCGCTCAAGCTGGTATTTCCCCTGGTGAAGTTGTCATTATCATCCTGCCTCACGGCCCAGAACTGGTTTTTAGCTTTTTTGGTACGATCCTGCACGGAGCAATCCCCTCGATCATGCCTTACCTGACCGAGAAACTCTCTCCCGAACATTACCGGTCTTCCCTGGCTGCCTTATTTGAGATCACTGCCCCGGCGGCGGTATTTACCTATCCTGAATTCGCAACTGAAGTCTACCAGGCAACCGCCGGCGCTCCTTGCATCCGCGCGCTGCTAGTCTCAAGCCAGGTGGCGGTGACAGCAACCGCTGCTACAGCGAGCTACCCTGGAGTGAGTCGAGCAGCGACCGATATTGCCCTGCTTCAGCATTCGTCGGGAACTACCGGGCTGCAAAAAGGTGTGGCGCTTTCCCATCAGGCGGTATTCAACCAATTAGAACATTACGCATCCGCAATCCACCTCAGCCAGCAGGATATCATTGTGAGTTGGCTGCCTCTCTATCATGACATGGGTCTGATAACTGGATTTCTGCTGCCAATCTTGCTGCGCTGCCCGCTCATTCTACTCTCCCCATTTGACTGGGTGCGTGCGCCAGTGCGCTTATTGCAAACCGTCTCTACCTACCATGGCACGCTGACCTGGATGCCCAATTTTGCTTACAACTTTTGCGCCCAAAAAATCCGGGCACGAGACCTGGAAGGTCTGGACTTAAGTAGCTGGCGAGCTGTTATCAACTGCTCTGAGCCGATGCACATGAAGAGCCATGCGATGTTCCTGGAACGTTTCCAGGCCTATGGGCTGAAGCCAGACGCCCTGGCAACGTGCTATGCAATGGCAGAAAATGTATTTGCAGTGACCCAGGGCGGCATCGGCCAACCGGTATGCATAGATACCATCGACGCGATCGCCTATACCACTCGCCAGGTGGCAGAACCAGTTTCGCCCTCCCACCCCCAGACTTTGCCTTTGCTTTCTGCCGGATCCCCCATTACTGGCACACGCATACGCATTCTGGATGCCCAGGGTGGCGACATGCCCGAACGCCACATTGGCGAGCTGGCTATCCAGAGTGATTGCATGCTCACCGGCTACTACCGCCGCCCAGATTTGACTGCAAAAGCCTTCCTGGATGGCTGGTATCTAACCGGGGACCTCGGCTACCTGGCGGATGGCGAAGTTTATGTAACAGGGCGGAAGAAAGATTTGATCATAGTCGGAGGCAAGAACATATATCCCCAAGATATCGAGCGCCTGGTTTTTGAAGTCCCTGGAGTACACCCCGGTCGAGCAGTTGCTTTCGGTGTCTATGACGAACAAGCCGGCACCGAAGAAGTTGTGGTCGTCGCCGAGATGGACCTTTCAAGGCAGACAGAATTGGGCGAGTCAACGACAGAATGGGGGCAAGATACAACCCACCTGGCCCTGGATATTCGCCAGAAAGTCAATCGCGGCACGGATATCGTCCTTCGGTCAGCCTATATAGTCAAAAAGGACTGGTTGTTAAAAACGAGCAGCGGCAAGATCGCCCGCTCAGCCAATCGCGCCAAATACCTCACCGAAATTGGTGAGTAAGATTCTCCTCAATCAAGATACGTTTTGATCAGATCAGGGTAAAGGCAAGGGACGCCAGACCGGATCGAAATCCAGGCGTAGATCCGTGGTTAACCGCACTCGTCCTGCACCGTTCGTCGTAATGATATAAA
>Ga0105106_10000957_pt1 | contig 20506 bp, 23 predicted proteins | sample PPLLaktember2015_5_FD_79109 | JGI IMG/M metagenome (GOLD analysis project Ga0105106, IMG submission 79109) | Freshwater sediment microbial communities from Prairie Pothole Lake near Jamestown, North Dakota, USA - PPLs Lake P8 Core (1) Depth... | ecosystem: Environmental > Aquatic > Freshwater >...
CACCGCGTCGGCACGCTGAACGGCGCGGCGTTCACGCTCACCCGGGTCCCGGCCTGCGCACAGCAGGTTGCAATCGGCCACCAGGAGCGGATGAAAGGAAACGACCATCAGTATCCGAATTTGCGCAGCGCCCGGCTGTCCTGGCTCCAGTTTTTCTCAACCCGGACCAGCAGCTTCAGGTAAACCTGGGCGCCGATCATTCTCTCGATTTCGCTGCGCGCCGCGACGCCGATCTGCTTGAGCTTGGCGCCGCCTTTGCCGATCACGACGCCCTTCTGGGAGTCGCGCTCGACATGGATCGTGGCAAAGATTTTGACCAGCGCCGGCCGGGTTTCCTCTGCGAAGCGCTCGATGGTGACGGCGGTGCTGTAAGGGATTTCCTGTCCGGTGAAACGGAAAACCTTCTCCCGGATCATCTCGGCGGCGATAAACCGCTCGGGCATGTCGGTGATGGCATCGGCCGGGAAAAGGGGCGGCCCCAGGGGCAGGCAGGCTTCCAGGGCCTGCAGCAGGGCCGGCAGCTGGTCCCCGGTTTGGGCTGAAACCGGCACCAGGGCCTCGAAGGCCACCGCCTGCGACCAGCGTGCGATCAGCGCCAGCAGGGCCGGTTTGGCCACCAGGTCGGTTTTGTTGAGCGCCAGGATCAGCGGCCGCCGGAGCTGGCCCAGTTTTTTGACCAGGAGGTTCTCGGACGCGGGGTCGGGTGCGGCCGCGTCCAGGACCAGCAGCACCACATCCATGTCGTCCAGGGCTGCAAGCGCGGACGCCACCATGCGGATGTTGAGCGCCTTGCGGGCCCCGTGAACGCCGGGGGTGTCCACGAAAATGATCTGGGCCTCCGGCCGATGGGCGATGCCCAGAATCCGGTTGCGGGTGGTCTGGGGTTTGCTCGAGGTGATGGATATTTTTTCCCCCAAGATCCGGTTGAGCAGTGTGGATTTGCCCACGTTGGGCGGGCCGGCAATGCCCACGAAGCCGGACCTGTGGCGGGGGTGGTGGTCTTCCAAAGTGTTCACGTTGACGCCTCGATGAAACGGTCCAGAAGCCGCCAGAGGTCCGCAAGCCCCTCGCGGGTTTTGGAGGAAAAAAGCGTAAGGCCCTCCGGCGCGAGCCCAAGGGTCTGGGCCGCGATCCGGCGCTGGCTGATCCGGCGGGTTTTGGAAAGCTTGTCGGTCTTGGTCAGCACCAGCACCGGGGGGATCCCGCTCCCGTTGAGCCTGTCGATCAGCTGTTGCTCCTCCTGGCCGGGTGTGCGGCGGATATCCATAATCAGGACGACGCTTTTCAGGGTTGTGCGGTTGGCCAGGTAGTGCGCGATCATCGGGCCCCACTTTTTTCGAACGTGGGCCGGGGCCCGCGCATAACCGAAACCGGGCAGGTCCACGAAGTGGCAGGCCGCGTTGATCCTGAAAAAATTGAGCAGCTGGGTCCGTCCGGGGGTGGAGCTGGTTTTCACCAGGCGCCGGCGGTTGACCAGGGTGTTGATCAGCGACGATTTGCCGACGTTGGAGCGCCCGGCAAAGGCCACCTCGGGCAGTTCCGCGGGCGGGTACTGCGCCGGTCCGGCGGCGCTGATGACGAATTCGGCTGAAGTGATGATCATCTGTCCTCGCGGGTGCTGTTTGGGACGGAGGGGCGGCGCCGCTGGCCGTCTTGTTGCACCCCTCGGCCGGCGGCCTCAGCCCGCCGCGTCACTGTAGCGCTCGAGCCGGTGCATGCCTTCGGCGATGTTTTCCATGGAGTTGGCATAGGAAAAACGGAGATAGCCTTCACCGTTTTGCCCGAAGTCGATGCCGGGGGTCACCCCGACGTGGGCCTTTTCCAGGATGTCAAAGGCGAGCTTGTAAGAATCATGGGAGAGGTGCCTGGCGTTGGCAAAGACGTAAAAGGCGCCGGTGGGCGCCACGGTCAACCCGAACCCCAGTTCCTTGAGGCGCCGGATGATAAACAGCCGGCGCTCGTTGTAGATCGCTCGCATGCGGGCCACGTCCGGCCCGGCCTCCTTCAGCGCCGCGATCCCGGCCATCTGCACCACCGAGTTGGCCGAAATGAAGAAATTCTGCTGAATTTTCTGAATCGGGCGGACAAACTTCCTGGGGACAATCAGATACCCCAGGCGCAGACCGGTCATGGCGTACATCTTGGAAAAGCCGTTGAGCACAAAGGCGTTGTCGGTGAACTCGAGGATGCAATGCTCTTTTCCCTCGTATACCAGGCCGTGGTAAATCTCGTCAGACACCACGTAGGGGGCGCCGCCGCTGCCCGCCAGGTCGGCAATCGCCGCCATGCGGCGCCGGGACAGCAGGTTGCCGGTGGGGTTGGAGGGCGAGTTGATGAAGATGGCCTTGGTTCGCCGGCTCAACTTGGCGGCGATGGCTTCGGGTCGGTACTGGAAGCCGTCCTCCTCGTATACCGGCACGGTCACCGGCTGGCCCTGAACAAAGGTGATGAAATTGGGGTAGCAGGCATAGTGGGGGTCCGAAATGATGACCTCGTCGCCCGGGTCGAGCAGCGCCGCGAAGAGCGCCAACATCGCCGGGGAGGTGCCCGAAGAGACGATCACCTGCTCGGGGTCCACCGGGACCTGGTAGCGCTCGGCGTAATGGTCGCAGATCGCCTGCCGCAGCTCGGGAACCCCAAGACTGTGGGTGTAGTGGGTCTGCCCGGCGTCGAGGGCCCGGCAGACGGCGCGCTTGACGCACTCGGGGGTGTTGAAATCGGGTTCGCCGACCTCCAGGTGGATCACGCTGTGGCCCTGGCGCGCAATCTCGTTGGCCCGTTCAAGAACATCCATGACGATGAAAGAACTCATCTGCTGGATTCGTTGGGAAATCATTCAGACCACCTTGTTCAAGGGGTACTCGATGATGCCTTCGGCGCCCTGCTTCTGGAGTTCGGGGATCAGGTCGCGCATCACGTTGGTGTTGACCACCGTTTCGACCGAAAACCAATCGGACTGGTAGAGGGGGGCGACGGTCGGGGCGTTCAGGCTGGGCAGAATCGCCACGATGTCTTCCAGGCGGCCCTTGGGGACGTTCATTTTCAGCCCCACCAGCTTTTCGCCGAGCAGCGCCCCCTTGAGGAGCAGGGCGATCTGCTCGATCTTTTCGCGTTTGACGGGGTCCTGCCACGCGCTGTGATTGGCGATCAGCTGGGTGTTGGTCTGCATCAACTCTTGCAGGATGCGCAGGCCGTGGGCCTTGATGGTGCTGCCGGTTTCGGTGACTTCGACAATCGCATCCGCCAGGCCGGAGACCACCTTGGCCTCGGTCGCCCCCCAGGAAAACTCCACCGAGACGTCGATGTGGCGTTCGGCAAAATAGCGTTTGGTGAAGTTCACCAGTTCGGTTGCGACCTTCTTGCCCTGCAGGTCCTCCAGTTTTTTGATGGGCGAATCGTAGCCCACCGCCAGGATCCAGCGGGCGGGGCGGGAGCTGACTTTGGAGTAGACCAGGTCACTGACCACGTGGACGTCGGAGGCGTTCTCGGCAATCCAGTCCTTGCCGGTCAGACCGGCGTCCAGGGTGCCGCTTTCGACATAGCGCGACATCTCCTGGGCACGGCAGATGCCGCACTGGATGGCATCGTCGTCGATTTCCGGAAAATAGCTGCGGCCGTTGACATTGATGGTCCAGCCGGAGCGTTTGAACAGGGCGATGGTGGCGTTCTGGAGACTCCCCTTGGGAATCCCCAGCTTCAGTGGGGTTTTCATTGACCGTAGACCTCCTTGGGGTCAAACACCGGTTGCCCGACAACTTCCAGGGCGTCCTGGTTCACCCGTTTGTGAAAGCAGCTGCGGTGCCCCGTGTGGCAGGCGGCTCCTCCCAGCTGTTCGACTTTCAGAAGCACCGTGTCACCGTCGCAGTCGACGCGGATTTCCCTGACCAGCTGAACATGACCGGAGGTTGCCCCCTTTTCCCACAGGCTCTGGCGGGAGCGGCTGAAGTAAGTGGCCTTGCCGGTTCGCAGCGTGGCCTGCCAGGCGGCCTCGTTCATGAAGGCCAGCATCAGGACTTCGCCGGTCTGGTAGTCCTGCGCAATCGCCGGCACCAGGCCGCCGATTTTGGAAAAATCAAGCGTGATCATACCTTCTCCGTCTTTTTGAACACCCCCGCGGAGGGCTTTTGGATGGACAGCGGGGATCATCGGGTATAATATCCGGTTCTTTAAAACCTAAATAGCTATCGATAATAACGATCAAAGTCAAACGGTTTGTGGATTGGGGGCGTTTGCCGCTCGTCGGCTGCGATGGCCCGGCGGGGGCCCCGGGCCAGACCGCCGCCACGGTGTCCGTGCCCCTCAGGCCGCTTGCCCCAAGGGGCAATCTCTGATAGCATCCAAAAAAATAAGGCAGCGGGGCGAAACTGGGGTGGCCCGCTTCGCTCCCAAGATTTTTTAGGAGGGGTCGCATCCGTATGGTCAAAAGCAAAAGCAGCGCCGAGATTACCCGCAGGCGGGCCAAAAAAGGCAAGGGAGGCGTTTTCGGGAGGCTGTTGCGCGGGTTTTTCTGGGCGGCCTTGGTGATGCTGATCGTGGTGGTCGCCGCCGGCGCCGGCCTGTATGCCTACTTTGCCAGAGACCTGCCCCAAATCACGACGCTCAAGGATTACCGCCCGCCCATCATCACCACCGTCTTCTCCGACGACAACCGCAAAATCGGCGAGTTTTTCAAGGAACGTCGCAAGCTGCTGCCGCTGCAGGACATGCCCGAGATGCTGCTGCATGCCTTCGTGGCGGCCGAGGACAGCCGCTTTTACAAGCACCAGGGTATCGATTTGATCGGCATCCTGCGGGCCTTTTTCAAAAACCTGGAGGCCGGCGCCATCGTCCAGGGCGGCAGCACCATCACCCAGCAGGTCACCAAATCCTTTTTCCTCAGCCCCGAGCGAAGCTACGAGCGCAAGGTCAAGGAGGCGATCCTGGCCCATCGGATCGACAAGTCGTTCACCAAGGATGAAATCCTCTACCTCTATCTAAACCAGATTTACCTGGGACACGGGGCCTACGGGGTCGAGGCGGCCTCCGAAAATTATTTTGGCAAGCCTGCCCGGGAGTTGGAGCTGGCCGAATGCGCCATCCTGGCGGGCCTGCCCCAGGCGCCGAGCCGCTATTCGCCTTTCCGCAACCGGGAAAAGGCCAAGGAGCGGCAGATTTACGTTCTGAACCGAATGGTGGAAGAGGGCTATATCACCGCCCTGCAGGCCACCGACGCGATCAATGCCCCGCTTGACGTCAAGCCGCGGCGCAACTGGTACATCGAAAAAGTGCCGGAGTATACCGAACACGTGCGGCGTTACGTGGAGGAGAAATACGGCCAAGAGGCCCTCTACACCGGCGGCCTGCGAATATTCACGGCCGTCAACATCGACATGCAGAAAATCGCGGGCGCGGAAATCACCCGGGGTCTGCTGGATCTCGACAAACGCCAGGGATACCGGGGACCCATCGAACACCTGGCGCCCCAGGCGATGGCGGCATTTGCCGCCGGGCTGCGCGGCGGGCAGCAAGACGACCCCCTGGAAGCGGGCAAAACCGTCAAGGGCCTTGTCATCGACGTGGACGACACCGGCAAGCGGGTCACGGTGCGCATGGGCGATGCGAAAGGCGTGATTGCCCTCGAAAATATGGCCTGGGCGCGCAGGCCCAATCCGGAGGTGCCGTGGTATGCCGAACGGATCAAGCGGCCCGGGCAGGCCCTTGCGGTGGGGGATGTCATCTGGGTCAAGCTGAAGGCTCCCAGGCGTCAGGACGGCGTCTGGCCCCTCTCCCTGGAACAGGCCCCCGCGGCCCAGGCGGCCCTGCTGTGCATCGAGGCGCAAACCGGCCATGTCAAGGCCATGGTTGGCGGTCGTGATTTCACCGAAAGCCAGTTTAACCGGGCGATTCAATCGCGCCGGCAGCCCGGCTCGGCCTTCAAGCCGATCATCTACGCCGCGGCCCTCGACAAGGGCTACACCCCGGCGACGGTGCTGATCGACTCACCGATCGTTTACCAGGACGCCCAACATGATATCACCTGGAAACCCAAAAACTACGGTGAAAAATTCTACGGCCCGACCCTCCTGCGGGAGGCCCTCGCCAAATCCCGCAACGTGGTGACCGTCAAAATCCTGCAGGACATCGGGATCGACTACGCGATCGATTACGCCCGCAAACTGGGGATTTCCTCGCCCCTCAGCCGGGATTTGTCCCTCGCCCTGGGCTCCTCGGGGGTGTCCCTGCTGGAAATTGTCAACGCCTTCTCGGTGTTTGCCAACTTGGGTTACCGTCAGGAGCCGGTTTTCATCACCAAAATCGTCGATCGCGACGGCACCATTCTGGAGGACAACCGCCCGCTGAAAACAAAGGTCATCGAGCAGAGCACCGCCTACGTCATGACCAGCCTGCTGGAGAGCGTGGTTAAAATCGGCACCGGCCAGCGGGTCGGCGCGCTGGGGCGGCCCGTGGCAGGCAAAACCGGGACCACCAACGACCTTTACGACGCCTGGTTCGTGGGCTACACCCCGCGCTATATCACCGGAACCTGGGTCGGCTTCGACCAGGGCGGCTCCCTTGGCAAACTGGAGACCGGTGCGCGGGCGGCCAGCCCGATCTGGCTGGGGTTCATGCAGAAAATTCTGGCCGACAAACCGGTGCAGGTTTTCCAGGTGCCCGAAGGGGTCGTGTTTGCCAAGATCGACGCCGAAACCGGACTGCTGCCGATTGTGGAATCCGCCGACACCCTTTTCGAGTGCTTCAAGGAGGGAACCGCGCCCACCGCTTACGCCAAGCGCCCCGGCGAGGTGACCGAACCGGAAGCGTTCTTCAAGTCCGGCATGTAGCTGGCGCCGGGCCTTGAGCCCCCAGGGGTTCCCTGTTTTAACGGGCGCGGGTCGTCATGGGCTCCACGGTCAGCTCGGCCAGCGCCAGCCGGTCATCGGCGAGCACCTGAATCTCGCGGAGGCCGAAACGACGCCGCAGGGTTTCAAGATTGCGGTTTTTGTCGCCCCGCAGGCGGGCGACCGACCGGGGATGGACCCGCAGACGAACCGCTTCGCCGACCCCAGGCGCCCGGGAAAGGCTTGTGCTGGCGCGGTCCAGAAAAATTTCCGAATAAACCAGATGACCGAAGGCCGGGTGATACGGTCCGGCCAGGACGGCACGGCCGTCTTCCAGATCCGCGGAGGCCTGAAGGCCCATCCGAATCACGGGGATGCCGCGCGCCTGGAACAGGTAATACAGCCGTTTTACCGTCGCAACACAGCGCTCAAGGGGCCAGGGGTCGTAGCGCCCCTCGCGGTATGCGATCGCCAGCCGGCTGCCGCGAAGCACCAGAGTCGGGTAAATGCGCACGAAATCGGGCGCCAGCCGGGCGAGCGCCTCGCCGGAGGCCAAGCTGAGGGCCTCATCGTCGCCGGGCAGCCCCACCATCAGCTGGGCCCCGATCCGATATCCCGCTGCCTTCAGCCGGTCCATGGCGCTGGCGGTATCGCTGGCGGTGTGGCCGCGGCGGGCCAGGGTCAGCACCCGGTCGTGCATGGACTGCACCCCCAGCTCGATGGCGGCGACCGTGAAAGGGGCGACCCATTGCAGCTGACGGGGGTGAACGCTGTCCGGTCGCGTTGAAAATCGGATGCCGGCCGCCCGGCCCGCAGAAACATAATCCTCCGCAAGCGCCATGAGCTTTTCGACCAGCGCCTGCCCAAGCCCCAGGAAATTGCCGCCATAGAAGGCGATCTGGGTTTCGCCGCGGCGCACGTCCCGGTAGCCCAGAAACTGCTCGATCTGCCGCCGCACGGCATCGCTCTCCGGGACCCCTTGCGGCTTGCCGGTAATATGGTGCTGATTGCAGAAGGCGCACTGGAAAGGGCAGCCGGCCTGGGGCAGAAACACCGGGACAATAAACGGCCGCGGGGGGGCGGGGGGAGCGGCGCTGGGCGCCGCTGCGGATATCACCCGCTTGGGGGTCTGGGGGCGCTCAGGGGTGTTCACCCAGCTGGTCCAGTGCGTTGCGGGCAGCGGCCTGTTCGGCCGATTTTTTACTTTTCCCGCTTCCGGTCGCCTGGATGGCGCCGATGGTCACCCTTGCGAGAAACGTTTTGTCATGGTCCGGGCCCATTTCCTCGATCACATCATAAACCGGCGCGACTTTTTGAATTTCCTGGACCTTTTCCTGCAGCTGACTTTTGAAGTCCCGGGTCAGGGGGACCTCTGCGGGCGATTGCAGCAGGGGTGAAAAAAAGCTGCGGATAAATGCGCTGGCGCACGCGAAGCCCCCGTCGAGATACACGGCCGCAATCACGGCCTCGAACGCGTTGGCCAGGATGGAGCTTTTTTCCCGGCCGTTGCTCTGCAGCTCGCCCTTGCCCAGCTGCAGATGCGGCCCGATCTCCAGCTGCCGCGAGATGGCGGCCAGTTGGGTCTCGCTGACGAGCTGGGCGCGCATGCGCGAAAGCTCGCCTTCGCGCCAGGCCGGAAAGCGCTCCATCAGCAGGTCGCTCACCACGAGATTCAAAACGGCGTCGCCCAGAAATTCGAGGCGTTCATTGTCTTTCAAGGCCGAGCTGGCATCGGGCTGCTCGTTGACCAGCGAGCTGTGACGCAGGGCCTCGACCAGGAGCGTTTGGTGACGAAAACGGTAGGGCAGTCTGGCTGCCAGTGATGACAGGGGCTGTAAGTTCATGGGCGGGGTAGCGGTGTCATCGCGGTGGCCTTCAGGCGGTCGGCCGCACGCGCCGGACCAGGGCTTCGTACACTGCAAAGGGGACGTTGAGATCGCCCCGGCCGACGCCCAGCCGAATCTCCGGGTTGAGGGCGCCGTGAAAGTCGGTTCCGCCGGTCATCAGCAAGCCGTGCTGGCGGGCCAGTTGGCAGCAGGCTGCGGTAAGCGCCGGGGTGTGTTCGGGGTAGAAAACTTCAAGGCCCATCAGTCCCATAGCCATCAACCGCGTCACGGCATCCGCCAGCCCGGAGTGCGTTTCAAAGGTCAGCAGACCGGGGTGGGCCAGAACCGGCACGCCGCCCGCGTCGCGGATGGATTGCAAGGCCTCGCGGCAGCCGATTCGCTGTTTGTCCACGTAGGCGGGCTTGCCGCTTCCCAGAAACCGGCCAAAGGCCTCGTCGATGGAGGCCGCCGCCCCTTTTTGGACCAGCACGCGGGCGATGTGCGGGCGCCCCAGCTGGCATTCCCCCACCGCCTCGCTGACTTCGGCCAGCGTGATATCGATTCCCAGGCGATTGAGCTTTGCGATGATCGCCGGGTTGCGGTTCTCCCGGGATTTGCGGAGAACCCGCAGGGAATCGCGCAGGGTCGGGTCCTGCGGGTCGATGCCGTAGCCGAGGATGTGAAAGCTGCCGCGGACGCGGATGGATGCCGGCGGCGCGGCACTGATCTCCACGCCGCTCAGAAATTTCAGGGACGGCGGCATCGCCTGCCGCAAGGCGCGCTTGACCCCCTCGACGCTGTCGTGATCGGTGATGGCGATGGCCTGAAGCCCAAGGGCTGCGGCCTGGGCGATAATCTCGTGGGGGTGAAGGCTACCGTCAGACGCGGTTGAGTGAATGTGAAGATCGATCATCGTGTCGGCATCAGAGGCCCAGCGATTTCTCCAGCGCCTCTTCCTTGGTCTTGCATTCGATGCACTGGGCGGTCACGGGCCGTGCCTTCAGGCGTTCGATGGAGATCTCCTCGCCGCAGGTTTCGCAGATCCCGAAGCTGCCGCTTTCGATCCGTTCGAGCGCTTTTTTGATCTTTTTGATCAGTTTGGCCTCGCGATCGCGGATCCGCAGCATGAAATTGCGGTCGGATTCCAGGGAGGCGCGATCGGTGGGATCCGGAAAGTTCTCTTTCTGGGCCGTCATGCCCGTGACCGTTTCGTCTGCCTGGGACAGGAGCTCTTCCAGCCGCTGGGTCAGCTGCGCCTTAAAGACGTCCATCTCTTCTTTTTTCATGATCAGACCTCAAGGGCGGTTAACCAAATTGGACGGGTCCGCAAAAAGTCCACATTCTGCGCTGCACTTCATCGGGGTGACGCTGCGGCGCGCCTTAGTCCCCGATCACCTTGCGAGACGTGTGCAGCGCAACGCGGTGTTTTTTCGGAACCGTCAGGTTTGGGACTTCTGGTGGGATCATCAAATTCAAAATTAACTTTTATAAGCCTGTTTGGAAGTTTTGTAAAGAATAAAACGGCCAGCCGGCGCGGCCCCGACCCCTCGGGACGCGCACCGGCCGGTCTTCTGCAGCGCGCTGCGGCGCTCGTCAAAGGGACGCTCAGGTTCCGTCGGCCAGAAAAGCCTCGAGGGTCTTTACGGAATTCACGTTGAACGTTCGGTGGGGATAGTCTGCCGGCAGGATTTTCTTCAAAAGTCCGGTGAGCACTTTTCCGGGGCCGACCTCGACGAAGGTCGCCACCTCTTCCGCCATCAGCCGGCGGATGATGTCGAACCATTTCACCGGGCTGCACAGCTGGCGGGCCATGATCTGCCGGATTGCGGCGGGCGCCGCGGCCGGGGCCGCGGTGACGTTGAAGACCACCTCCGCGTGGGGCGCCTCGAAGGGGATGGTATTTAAAAATTCGCTGAAATCTTTTTCAGCCCCGCGGATCAGTTCGCTGTGCCAGGCCCCGCTGACTTTAAGGGCAACGGCCTTGGCGCCTCTGGCGGCGGCAAGCGCGGAAACCGTTTTGACCGCTTGCGGGGCGCCCGTGATGACGATCTGGCTTTCGGTGTTGTGGTTGGCGACCGACACGGGGCCGGCGGCGGCGCCCTCGGCAACCAGCTCCCGGACCGCATCGATCGTCAGGCCGATGACGGCGTGCATCGCCCCCTGGTGGCGGGTCGCCTCGCGGTGCATCAGTTCGCCGCGCCGCTGCACCAGCCGGAGGGTGTCACGGGCCGAGACAACCCGGGCGGCGCACAGGGCGCTGTATTCCCCCAGACTGTGGCCGGCCACGATGTCCGCGGAAACGCCGGCCTTATCGATGGCGGCCAGAAAGGCGAGGTTGACGGCCGTCACCGCGGGCTGAAGGTTCACCGTCTGGGTCAGATCGGCCATGGGGCCTACGAAGCACAGCCGGGCGATGTCTGTCCCGGCGATGTCGTTGGCCATCTCGAAGATATCGCGGACAGCTTCATGGGTCTCGTATAAATCCCGACCCATGCCCACGGCCTGGGAGCCCTGGCCGGGAAAAAGAAAAGCGGTTCTGCTCATGACGGCCTCTTGTGGTGGAAGATCTCCTGGCTGCGCGTCGTGACCCGCGGTCAAACGACAACCGGCAGCGCAGCCGGGGACAGGTTTTTCAGGTGCCAGGGGCCCCCTCGGCGGGGGTCCTGGCAGACGCGTCGGCTATGGCTGGCCCTCACTGTCGGGGGAAAAATCGATCAGGCCACGGGCGCTGAAGCCTTCACCCAGCACCTCTTCCAGCAAGGCGTCGATTTCGGGAAGATCCCGCCGTCGGACCAGCTCCAGCAGGTCGGCTGCGATCAGTTTTTCAAAAAGGGGTTTATGGGCCTCAGGGGCGTGCGCCTCGGCCAGCAGTTTGGCCCGGATGGCCCCCATCAGCGCCAGGAAATCGGCATAGGGCTCCCCGAAGGATGCTTCGAGGTCCCGGCGCAGTTTTTTGGCGAAGGCCGGGCTGCGGCCGGAAGTCGAGACCGTTATGACCAGGTCGCCGCGCTGAATCACCGCCGGCAGGATAAAATTGCACACCGCGGGGCGGTCCGCGATGTTGCACAGCATCTTGCGCTCGGCCGCGTCCTGGCTGATCCGGTGGTTCAGGGCCTCGTCGTCCGTGGCGCCGATGACCAGCAGCTTGTCGTCCAGATCGGCGGGCCGGTAAGGCCGCTGGTGCCAATCGATGATTCCACGGCCGGCCATTTCAGAAAGCGCCGCAACCGCGGCCGGGCTGACGACCGTCACCCGGGCACCGCATTTCAGCAGACCGTTGACCTTGCGATGACCCACCACGCCGCCGCCGACAACCAGGCAGGGGCGGTTTTGAACGTCGAGATTAATGGGGTAGTAGCGCATGCGCATAGCCAATTCGGGGCGGGGGGCTCAGCGCCGCCCGCAGACCGCGACGGTGAGGAGATCGTGGGCCAGGATCAGCGGGCCCGGGTAGGTCCGGCGGCACTCGGCGGCAATATCCGCCCGGTCACATTCGGGGTAGAAGTGGGTTAGCAGCAACCTATGGACCCCCGCCCGGGCGGCGATGCTGCCGGCCTCGGAGGGGGTCAGATGGCCGGCGACCTTGTGGGCGTCGGGAAGGGCCGCCTCACAGATCAACAGGTCCGCATCGCGCGCGAGCGTCACCAGATGATCGGTCAGGTCGGTGTCCCCGGAATAGACCACCGACCCGCCCCCCGGACCGGTGATCCGGTAGGCCAGGCTTTCAGGGTTGTGGGCCATGGGGGCGGTGGCCAGGGCGACCGCCCCGAAGCGGCACGCATCCCCCGCGGGGCTGTCCCATTCCATCAGCGGCCGCATGCCGCTTCCCAGGTCAATCCAGTTGCCGTAAGCCCCTTTCAACGCATTGAAAAATCGCCGAAACCCCTTGCCGCCGCCCACCGTCAGGGGCGTTTGGCGGAGGCTGCCGTCAGGGTACTTGTTGGCGAACAGAAACGGCACCAGTTCCCCGCTGTGGTCGGGGTGAAAATGGCTGAGCAGCAGGTGGGTCACCTCGAAGATGCGGGTCCCGTTTTCCAGGAGCCGGCGCATGGTTCCCGGCCCCGCATCCAGCAGCAGACGGCAGTCCCCGGTTTCCAGCAGAACAGCGCAGGCACTGCGTTCCAGCGAGGGTACGCAGGTGCCGGACCCCAGAATGGTCACTTTAATGTCTGGCGTTTTGGCACACGTCATTTTCTAAACGGCCCGCTTTTCGATCTTTTTGATGATCCACTGGAACAGCTGTCGCTCATCCTGGTATTTGACCTCCGCCTGGAGGGCATCCAAGCTCAGTTCGGCGCGCGCCATGCCCTTGTGTCCGCCGGCCGAGCCGATGGCGCCGAAGCTCTTTTTGGCGACATTGCCGGCGTTTTTGCGGATGCCGTCGTTTCTGAAAACGACGATCAGCTTTTGGTCGCAGGTTCCCGAGACGATGCTCCAGCCGATGGAGGCCACGCGCATGAAAAAATCGGCCACCAGCACACAGATGTCGGGGTTGGCGACCGGTCCGAGGTGGACGAAAACACGGCCCTTGCGAATGCGCATCTGATTGAAGGCCCGCTTGAAATACTTGAGGAACTCGACCTTCAGATCACTCTGCTCGATTTTGCGGGCCATGTGGATATTGGCGTGGCGAAACAGGTATTGAAAGGCGCGCACATCTTCAAGCGCGGCCTGCCGCCTGAAATCATCGGTGTCGGTCTTGATGGCGTAGTAAAGCCCGGTCGCCAGCTTGGTCGACGGTTTGATTTTGGCGGCTCTCAGATATTCGGTCATCATCGTGGCGGTCGCGCCGTAACGGGGCCGAATGTCCACAAAGGGGGCCTTGATGCCCGTGTCGGGATGATGGTCGATGATCACCTGAAACGTCAGCCCGCTAAAGGCCGGGTTGTGGTTGGGCTGCGAATCCACCAGCGCCAGGCGGCTGAACCGGCCGAGATCGAGATCGTCGATAAACACCAGCGAAACCCCCAGCAGCCGGATCATGGCCAAGTTGTCCGGGCGTGTGATGACATTGGTGTTGGCAACCACCACTCCCGCAACCTTGCGCCACAGCAGGCGCTTGAGGGCCATGGCGCTCGCAATGGCATCCGGATCCGCATTGATAAGGATCAAAACCTGGTCATCGCCGGAAAACTGACTTTGCAGGCGGCGTAATTTTTCTAGTGCGGAGATGGGCATAATGGATGTCGAGGGTGGAATTTTTCACAGAATATTACTATTTGATTCCTTTTTTCAATTTTTTTTTTTAAAGGGCCGTTGCCTCAAGCTGAGCCATGGCGGCCGGGAAGGCTTGGGGCAAAGCGTTCAGGCCCGTCGGGGACCCTGCGTATGGGGGGCGCGAACGGAGGGGGGTGGGGAGGGATTTTTTGGCAAGAAAAAAATAAATGGCTCAGATCCTTGACAGGGGCCGACACTATTTGCTAAGTGCACTTTGCAAAGCGCATTCAGTTTTCAACCGCAAGATCATTCCAAGCCCCTGTTGCGTGAAGGTGCCCCGATCCTACGGTTCCAGTCAGCCCAGCCGAATACGCGTTCGTCATCGCCATAGACGTCAACCGCTGTCTTCAGCGCTCGAAACCGTTTCCGGGAAACCAACGGCTCCCATCAGGTGAACAGAATGCCGGGATCCACAGCATGGGTTTCAACTACAAGAAAAACCAACCGTGGGTCGAAAACCTCACGATCGTATTGCAGATCGGCCTCACCATGGCCGGCTGCATTTTTTTTTGCTTTTTCATCGGAAAAGCCCTTGATGCCTGGTTCGGCACCAAAGGGGTGTTCATCACCATTTTCATCTTTCTGGGGATCATCGGCGGTGCCAACGTGGTTTACCGCCAGATCCTGCAAGTGACCGGTGCCGGCAAGACCGAAAAACCGAAAGACGAACCCGTTGATCGAAACCGAAACAACCGGGATTAGAGAGCTGCAAAAGAAAGTCGGGACCCAGGCCATGACCACCGCCCTGATTGTGGCCGGCATCTGCATCGTCGCCGGTGCGCGGCCGATCGGAAAGGGGTTTCTGCTGGGAACGATCTTCAGCATCCTCAATTTCGTGCTCATGGGCGCCATGCTGCCCATGCGCCTGCAGCCGACCCGGGGGCGGGCCTTCTGGAGGGCCCTGAGCGGCATTCTGCCGCGCTACCTGCTGCTGGCGGTGCCGATTTTTTTGGCCCTCAAGTTGGACCAGTTGAACCTCTGGGCCACGGTGGGCGGGTTGTTCATGGTGCAGGCGATCATTCTGCTGGAGCCTCTCTGGCATTCGCTGCGCGCAGCGCGGCAATCTCAGGTATAGGAAGCGTACTATGGGGGACTTGGGAAGAATCCACCAGCTGATCATTTCCGTCGGCGGCCAGAAATTGACGTTCAATCTCGAGGTCATTCTGATGACCTGGATCGTCATCGCCGCTCTTCTGGTCTTCGGGGTCATCATCAGCCGCAAGAGCGGGATACTGCCGCATACCATGCAGGTTGTGGGCGAGCTCTTTGTCGGGCAGTTTTATCAACTTACAGAAGATGCCGTGGGCAAGGAGTACGTCGAAAAATACGCGCCCCTGATCTGCTCCGTGTTCATGTTCGTCGTTTTTTCCAACTGGCTGGGGATCGTCCCGCACCTGGAAGAGCCCACCAAAGACCTCAATACCCCCCTGAGCCTGGGCATCATGGGGTTTGTCATCGCCCACTATGCCGGCATCCGCTCCAAAGGCTTCAAGGCCTACGCCAAGGAATATTTCCAGCCCGTCTTTTTCATGATGCCGCTCAATGTGATTGGCGAAGTGGCCAAGATCATTTCCATTTCCTTTCGTCTCTTCGGCAACATCATGGGGGGGTCGATCATCATTCTGGTGATCACCCACCTGTGCTTCAGCGTATTGCTGCCGCCGTTTCTTTTAGCGTTTTTCGGAATTTTCGTGGGAACGGTTCAAGCCTTCGTTTTTACTATGTTAACATTAGTTTACATTTCCATCCAGGTGAAATAGATGATGGAATTCGATGCTCAGGCCTGGGTAGGGGCCGCCGCAGTCGTGGGCGCGGGAATTGCCATCGGGTTCGGCGCGATCGGTGCCGCCATCGGCGAGGGCTATACCGCTGCCTTGGCGAATCTGGCCGTGTCCCGAAACCCGAAGATTTCCGGCGATATTTTCAAGAACATGCTGGTGGGGCAGGCCGTTGCCGAGTCCTCCTCCATTTTCGCCCTGGTTGTGGCCATTCTGCTGCTCTTCATGGACATGGGCAATGCGACGATGCTCAAGGCTGCGGCTCTTTTGGGCGCCGGTCTCTGCATGGGCTTCGGGGCGATTGGCTCGGGTATCGGCTCCGGGTTTCCCGCCGCTCAGGCGTGTCTCGGGCTGTCACGCCAGCCGGCGGCTTCCGCCCGTCTGACCACCAACATGCTGATCGGTTCGGCCGTTTGCCAGACCCCGGCCATCTTCTCCCTGGTGGTGGCGTTTATCCTCCTGTTCATGGATTTTTCCGCTGAACCCTTTAATCCCACCTGGGCGGCGCTGATCGGTGCGGGACTCAGCACAGGGCTGGCCGCGATCGGTTCGGGGTACGGCGGCGGCATGGCTGCCGGCAGCAGTTGCGAGGGCGTGGCGCGCCAGCCGGAAACCATCGGGAACGTCACCACCATCATGCTGGTGGGCCAGGCCGTGGCCCAAACCCCCGCTATTTTCGGGCTTTTGGTGAGTTTTATTCTGATCTTCAAGGTGTTCCCCGAAACCGCCCAGATCCAAACGGCCATGGCGCTCCTGAGCGCCGGCCTGTGCACCGGCTTCGGTGGTATCGGACCGGGGCTGGGCAACGGAATGGCCGCGGAAGGCGCGGTGCGCTGGGTGGCGCGCAACCTGCCAAGTGCCGCGGATCTCATGCGGATCATGCTGGTGGGCCAGGCCGTTTCGCAGTCCACCGCGATTTATGCCCTGGTGGTCAGCCTGGTGCTGATCTTTGTGGTTTAGTGGTCCAGTGAACGCCGGCCGCTTGGCGGTCGCGTGGCTAAGAACAGATGCAGTCGCAATGAAAAACGTCGTGATCGACGGATAAACGAGGAGGAAGACCATGGCAATCGAAGGTGCAGACATTGTCAAAGCAGCGGCCTTTTTGGGAGCGGGTATATCCATGGGGTTGGGCGCCATCGGCCCCGGTGTCGGAGAGGGGATAACGGCGGCCAAAGCGTGTGAGGCCATCGGCAAGAACCCCGCGGAAGCGGGCCTGCTGACCCGAACCATGCTGGTCGGCCAGGCCGTGGCCGAATCGACCGGCATCTACTCCCTGGTGATCGCCCTGCTGTTGCTTTTCGTGGTCTGATGCCGGACCCCGCAAACGGCGCATCGCCTGCCAGCCCCCGCGGCGGGCTGCCGGTGGTGGCGGCAGCTTTTTTCCAATAACGGGTTTTCCCTACACCGGGTGGGTGGGATATGGATTTCCAGATTGTCAGCAACATCGCCCTTATCAGCATCAACGCGACGCTGGTGGTGCAGCTGATCTCCTTCCTGATTTTCCTTTTTTTGATCAACTGGATCATGATTCAGCCCCTGCGGCGGACCATGGCGGAGCGCGCCCGTTATCTCGACAGGATGAAGCTGGATATTCTGGAGGCGGAAAAGGAGATGACCCGCCTGCTGAAGCAACTGGCCGATCGTGAAAAGTCGGTTCGCAAGGAAGCCCTCCTGGTGACCCTGGAGATGGAAAACGAGGGGCGTCGCTTTGCTTCGGAAATTCTGCGGGACGTACGCCAGGAAGTGGAAAGCTTCAGGAACAAGGCGCGAAAGACCGTAAGCGAAAAGTTGACGGCGGCCCGCGAGAGGCTTGAGCAGGAATCCGAAGGCCTTGCGCTGAGCATCATGGAAAAACTGCTGGACCGGAGGTTAACCCGATGAAGCGCCGCTATGCACGATACGGATGGGCCCGGATTGCGGTCCTGGTCTGCCTCTGCCTGCTGCTGCCGGCAGGTGCCGCGCTGGCAGCCGAGGGAAACGGTGGGTGGCGGCCGACCTACGATCTGGCAATGCGCTGGTTCAATTTCAGTTTGCTGGCTTTTGTGATCGTCAAATTTGCCCGCAAGCCATTGCAGGACTTTTTGAATGGCCGAAAATACGCGCTCTCCATTGAAATCAAACGGATCGAGGATGAGAAAAAGGAAGCCTCGGACCAGGCGCAGCAGGTCACCCGTGAACTGGAGGAGAGCAGCGTCAAGCTGGTCGAACTGAAGGAGCGCATCATCAGCCAGGGCGTCAACAGCAAGGAGCGCATCATCGCGGAGGCCCGCCAGCAGGGCCGCAACCTGCTGCAAGAATCCCAGATGAGGATCGAAGGCCACATCCTCTTGGCCCGGCAGAAGTTCCGCAGCGAACTGGTGGATGCCGCGGTCGACCTGGCCATGGAAAAACTGCCAAAAATCATCAGCGATACCGATGAAAAACAGTTGGTCAAAGACTTTATTTCCAGCTTGGCGGTCAAGTAAACGCCTCTTTCCGCCGCCGGCAGCGCCGAACCGGGTGCAGGCCGGCGGCGGGTGGAGCGCCCGCCGCCTCCGCCATTATTAAAATTTTTATTGTACTAATTTCAGGGGATTACGCCTATCGCGGAATCCCCTGTTTTGCTTATGGGGTCACTTTGGGGTCACTTTTTCACGCCGTACCCAATTGCCCGCCCCGGCCCGCCTCGTCACCACCCGCCTCGTCACCGGGTTCCACATTCGGATCATATACGTTTTTCATGAATGCGGCGCCGTCATCCCGCTGGTAGTTTTTGATGTGGCTGTAATAATGTTCGAGGATCATTTTCAGATTGACGTGGCCCATCATTCGTGCCACCCAGCCAGGCTGCTCGCCGGCATCCAGCATCAATGTGGCAAAGGTGTGGCGCGTCTGGATGAGGGGGCGCGGGGAGAGGCCAATCTTTTTCAATGCCGGCTTCCACACGTGGATGTTCACCGAGTGGGGGAAAAGCGGCCGGCCGTAAAAGTTGAGAAACACGTACGGCGACTTTCCCATGGTGACTCTGCGTTGGCTTCTCAGTGCCTCGGCTACCGGCGGAAGAATCTTGATGTCCCGGATCGAGCCTGCCGTCTTGGGGCGCCCCTCCTCGCCTTCAACGCGAGTTTCCCTGACCCTGATCACCCCCAGCTTGAAATCCACATTCTTCCATTTGAGTGCGGCCATCTCGCCAAAGCGCATCCCGGTGAAAAATGCGACGGTGAAGAAATCCCTGTATCGCGGTGATACGCTGTCCAGGAATCTACCGACTTCATCCATCGAGAGCGGGGCGATGTCGGGCTTCTCCGTTTTGAGATTTCTGACCAGCGCCATGGGGTCCTTCTCGATAAAGCCTGCCCTCAGTGCCAGCTTGAATATGTTCCGCATCGGGACCAGGATGTTGTTTTTGCGCTTGTTGGAGCACTCCAATTCAGCCACAAATTCCTCTATGTCCAGATACGAGATGTCGCTTATCGGCAGGTTGCCGAACCGGTCCAGGATGTAATAGTTCAGGGCCGATCGGTAGTCCCGAAAAGTGGACGACTTGACCCGGTTTGGGGTAACTTTAGCCCAGCTCTGAGCGACCTCACCGAAAAGAACCTGCTGGGGGGCGGTGTCGGGCTCATCGGCGATACGACCGTGCTGGGCAATCTCCTGAAGGTAATTGTCTCTCAGTCGCCTCGCCTCCGTTACGGACTTGGACAACGCTCTTTTCAGGCGCTGGCCATCAACCAACTTTTGCAAGTACCAGGTGTCGCCCCGCTGAACCAAATTGTGATTCTTGTTTTTCGCCATTGTCATATCCTCCATTTCCTGTGGGAAGAGGATATTCCTGGCTTTTCCTTTTTAATTTCGGCTTGTTGCGAAACCTCCTTTCCTTTGGGGCGGGTATGCGCCGCTTCAATCTGCTCGATTTCTTCCAGAGGGTAGAGCACCCGCGAGGACTGCGGTAGACGGAAATAGGGCAGCAAACCGGCGTCGCGATAATTTTTAACACAGCTCTGCGACAAGCACCAGCGCTTTGCCAGTTCCTTTTGGGTTAGACATAATCACGGCATCCACCAATAGAGAGGACCCAATTCATGGCCGGATCGACCTTTCAGACTAACGGGACCATGGCCAAACCCCGAAAGGGCCTTATCGCGTCCCGCCATTTTCGGGCACGGGCACTCTCTCCAGCACCAAGCCGGAAGCGGCCTTCCGGACCTGAATATTGACCAGCCAGGAATCGTCATTTTCCTGGGGATAGTCGCTTCTGAAATGGGCCCCCCTGCTCTCGGTGCGCTCAAGCGCCGACCGGCAGACCATTTCTCCCACCAAAAGCATGTTCCCGAGCTCGAGGCAGCGAATCAGATCTCCCGGGGTTTGAACCACCTGAGCCATGTCTTTCCAGTCTAAGATGCGCTCCAGAGCAAGCTCTAAGGACTGCCGGTCTCTGATAATACCAGCATTGAGCCACATGACCTCCTTGAGATCCCGGATAAGGTCCCTTGGATCCACTCCAACGGCTTTGAATAGGCTTTCAAGGCGTTGATGCTCTACTTTGGCTGCGCTCTCATCCCCAGTTTCAGCAAGGGCCTTCCCGGCCGTCGCGGCAGCGGCTGACCCCACCAGGCTGCCCATGGCGATGACTTCAGCCAGGGCGTTCCCCCCCAGCCGGTTTGCACCGTGAGCTCCGGCGGTAACCTCCCCGACTGCAAATAATCCAGTCACCGCAGTCTCACCGTGACTGTCGACCTTTACGCCGCCCATGCAGAAATGGGCGGTAGGAGTTACCTGGAATATCCTGACCCCCTCGGACCACCGGGCGGGAAGAATGGCAGACAGGGCATCGGCAGCCTCCGGTGACATGCCGCCAAGATCCATGTCCACGCTGCCCCTTCGCTCC
>Ga0105106_10000958_pt1 | contig 20494 bp, 20 predicted proteins | sample PPLLaktember2015_5_FD_79109 | JGI IMG/M metagenome (GOLD analysis project Ga0105106, IMG submission 79109) | Freshwater sediment microbial communities from Prairie Pothole Lake near Jamestown, North Dakota, USA - PPLs Lake P8 Core (1) Depth... | ecosystem: Environmental > Aquatic > Freshwater >...
GGCTTGACATGAATCATCATATCGACATAAGTTGATTCTGCTTCGAGCGCATCCTGCGGGACGAGGCGTTATCCAGAGTGGCGGAGGGACCGGGCCCGACGATGCCACAGCAACCTGGCCACCAGGCGCCGAGGTGCTAATTCCCGCCCCGAGAGGGGAGAGATACGGAGCCTCACGTGCACTTCGCCACGCGCGCCATCCACGCATCCCAGCCCAGCGACCCTTCAACCGGCGCCCTGGTCGCCCCCATCTTCCAGACCTCTACGTTCGAGCAGGAGAACCCCGGCCTCAACAGGGGCTTCGACTACAGCCGGACCAACAACCCGACGCGCCAGCGGCTCGAAGCCGTGCTGGCGGATCTCGAGGGCGCGCGCCATGGGGCCGTGTTTGCCTCGGGCCTGGCCGCCGAGCACGCGGTGTTACAGGCGTACCTGCGGCATGGAGACGAGATCCTCCTGCCGGCCGACGTGTACGGTGGGACCTATCGCCTGGTGACGAGGGTGTTCGCGCCGCTGTCCATCGCAGCGCGCCTGGTGGACACCACCGACCTGGCCGCCGTCGCCGCGGCGCTCACGCCGAAGACGCGGCTCGTGTGGGTCGAGACGCCCACCAACCCCCGGCTTCACGTGTCCGACATCGCCGCCATCTCGGCGCTGGCGCACCAGCACGGCGCGCTGGTGGTCGTGGACAACACCTTTGCGACGCCGGTATTCCAGCAACCCCTCGAGCTCGGCGCCGACGTGGTCGTGCACAGCGTGACGAAGTACCTGGCCGGGCACTCCGATCTCATCCAGGGCGCCGTGCTCGCCACGGACGCCGGCATTTTCGAGCCCGTCCGTTTCCTGCAGAACGCCTGCGGCGCGGTGCCATCCCCGTTCGACTGCTGGCTCACTCTCCGAGGGCTGAAGACGCTGGAGCTGCGTGTCCAACGCCATGCGGACAACGCGCGGCGCCTGGCGGACGCGATCTCGGCGCACGCCCTGGTCGATCGCGTGTACTACCCCGGACTGCCTGCGCATCCCGGGCACGCCGTGGCCCGCCGCCAGATGAGCGGCTTCGGCGGCATGGTGTCGTTCGATCTCGCCGGCACCGTCGAGGACGTGACCGCCTTCGTGTCGTCGCGGCGGCTGTTCACGCTCGGCGAGAGCCTCGGCGGCGTGAAGGCGCTCGTGGCCCACCCCGCCCGCATGACGCACGCGTCGATTCCCGCGGAGCGTCGCGCGGCGCTGGGCCTGTCCGAGACCCTGGTCCGACTGTCGCCCGGCCTCGAGCATCCCGACGACCTGGTCGAGGACATCGTCGACGGGCTCGACCGACTGCGTGCAAACCGCGAGAGCAACCAGCCGCTGGCGGTATAAGCTGAAGGCGCGATGGCGCGTTACTTCGTCACCGGGGCCACGGGGTTCCTCGGCGCCGAGCTCACCAAGCAACTGATCAGCCGCGGGCACCAGGTCGCGGCGCTCGTGCGCTCGCCGGGGAAGGCCGGCCTGCTCCGAACGCTGGGCGTGGCTTTGCACGAAGGCGACATCACCGATCGCGAAAGCCTGCGCGCTCCGATGGCGGAGACCGACGGCGTGTTCCACTGCGCGGCGTGGTACAAGGTGGGCGTCACCGAACCCCAGGCCGAGCGCATCAACGTGGAGGGCACGCGGAACGTGCTCGAAACGATGCGGGAGCTGGGCATCCCGAAGGGCGTGTACACCAGCACCGTGGCCGTCTTCTCGGACACGCAAGGCCGGATGCCGGACGAGAGCTACCGGTATGACGGTCCGCACCTGAGCGAGTACGACCGCACGAAGTGGCGCGCCCACTACGAGGTGGCCCTGCCGATGATGGCCGCGGGCCTCCCGCTCGTCATCGTCATGCCGGGGCTGATCTACGGTCCTGGTGACACCAGCGGCATGCACGGTGCACTGGTGGATCTGCTCCGCAAGCGCCTGCCGTTCACGCCGCGGCGGACGGCATTCTGCTGGGCGCACGTCGAAGACACGGCGCGCGGCCACATCCTGGCGATGGAGCATGGCCGCCCGGGCGAAACCTACATCATCGCCGGCCCGCGGCACACGTTCGAGGAAGCCTTCGATCTCGTGGCGGGCCTGGCGAAGGTGCCGCGCCCGTTGCTGCACCCGGGCCCGCGCACCATGCGGGCCATGGCCGGCCTGATGGGCGTAGCCAGGCACGTCACCGACCTGCCGCCCGCGCTCACCGCCGAGGCGCTGCGGGTGCTGGCGGGAACCACCTATCTCGGCGCCAGCGACAAGGCCGTACGGGAACTGGGCTTCAAGGCCCGGCCGCTGGCCGAGGGCATGGACCAGACGCTCGAGCACGAACTGCGGGCCCTCCAGCGGCTGAAGCCGCAGGCTTGACGGGCCGCACGGCGGCGAAGCACGTGAACGGTGAGACGTCAGCAGCGCCAGGCGAAGGCCTGGGCGCTACCCGCGTCGCGCGATGCCGTTGGTGAGGACGTCGGCGATGATCCGTTGCGCCTCTTCGCCGCTGATGCCGTAGTGGTTGGGTACGCCGAAGAGCCGCTCCACGACCGCGTAGTAGACGAAGATCCGTGTGGTCAGCACCATGGCCACCGCGGGCGGGATGCCCTCGCGGAGGCGACCGGGGATGTTCAGATCCGCCCGCCGGGCCAGGAACTTCTCGTAGCTGGTCGCGAGATCCGCATAGAAGCGCTGGATGTGCCGCCCTTCGAACTCCACGACGTCCACGTAGATGAGCGCCACGTACGGCCGCCACGTGACGATGGTTTCCTGCGCGGCACGCCCGATGGCGGGGAGGTCGCCAGGGAAGGCGCCCTCTTCGTACACCCGCATGAGCGGAAAGTCGGGCCGGGCCGCGGCGGCCCAGAACTGGTCCAGCAACGTCCGGAAGATGGCTTCCTTGTCGCGGAAGTGGTGATAGACGCTGCCGGTCGAGGTCCCGGCGCGTTCGGCGATGTCACGCACGCTCGTGGCGCGGTAGCCCTGGCTCGAGAAGAGCGCGAGCGCGGCGTCCAGCAGGGCCGTCCGGCTGCGCTCGGAGCGTTCTTCCTGTTGCATTCAGCTTGTCAGTATAACAACAGGAACAGATGGATGTCGGGAGCGAGACGCGACGGGGGGCGGCCCGCCTTCGCTCGCCTCGCCGTCTCCGGGCGAGCGACGGCCCGCCTCCGCGTGCCCTGCAAGCTACGGCGAGGTGAAGAGCGCGCGGCGGAGGTCGCGGAACGCCCGCGCGCGGTGCGAGACGGCGGTCTTCTCCTCGCGCGTCATCTCTGCGGTCGTCTTCCTGAGCGGCGGGTAGAGGAAGATCGGGTCGTAGCCGAACCCGTTGGCGCCGGCGGGGGCAAGCGACAGGACCCCCTCGATGCAGGTCTGGGTCTCGAAGACGAGGGTCGCCCCGTCGGCCACGGCGAGCGCCGTGACGAACCGGGCATCGCGCGTGGCGCCGGGCGTGGCCGCCAGGCGGCGGAAGATCTCGTCGAAGCGTTCCGGATAGCTGGCTCTCGCGCCGAGGAAGCGCGCGGAACGCACTCCGGGCTCGCCTCCCAGGGCATCGATGGCGAGGCCCGAGTCCTCGGCCACCGCCACCACGCCCGACGCCTGCGAGTAGGCCAGGGCCTTCTGGCGGGCGCTCTCCCAGAACGTGGCCCCGGTCTCGTCAGGCTGGGGAATGGCGGGCACGTCGGCCAGTGTCAGCCACTCGACGTCCAGCCCGGCCAGCACGAGTTGGATCTCCCGCAGCTTGTCGGCGCTGGTGGTGGCGACCAGCAATTTCATCGGCCCAGGATGGGGCCGACGATGTCGCGCTGCTTCTCGATGAGCCGCGCGATCCCCGCGTCGGCCAGCTCGAGCAGGCCCGTCAGCGCGTGCCGGTCGAACGGCTCGGCTTCGGCCGTGCCCTGGACCTCGATGAAGCGGCCATCGCCCGTCTTCACGATGTTCATGTCCACGTCGGCTTTCGAGTCCTCTTCGTAGGCCAGGTCGAGCAGCGGCATGCCGCCGACGATGCCCACGCTGGTGGCGGCGACGTAGTCGCTGATCGGGATGCTCTTGAGCACCTCGGTCTCCTTCAGGCGCTGCAGCGCCAGGACGAGCGCGACAAAGGCGCCGGTGATGGCCGCGGTGCGCGTGCCGCCGTCGGCCTGGATGACGTCGCAGTCGAGCCAGATGGTCCGCTCGCCCAGTTCGTTCAGTCGCACGATGGTCCGCATCGACCGCCCGATCAGCCGCTGGATCTCCATCGTCCGGCCGCCCACCTTGCCGCTGGAGGCTTCGCGCGTGGAGCGCGTGGTGGTGGCGCGCGGCAGCATGCCGTACTCGGCCGTCACCCAGCCCTTGCCGGTGCCGCGCAGGAACGGCGGCACCCGTTCCTCGATGCTGGCGGTGCAGATGACCCGCGTGCGGCCCACCTCGATGAGCACCGAGCCTTCGGCGTGCATCAGGAAGTGGGGCGTGATGAGCGTGGGGCGAAGCTCGCCGGGGGCGCGGTCGTACTGTCGATTCATGACGGGCTCTCTGTCGGGGTGTCGGGGGTGACGATGAGCCCTTCATTCTTCCGCAAGGGCCGGCGCAAGTCCACATGGCCCGCCAGGGTATCGGCTTCCTGCCCGTTGATCAGGATCTGCACCTCGCTCACCGTGGGCAGGTTCACGACGATCGTGTTCACGAGGCTGTAGACCGTGAGCAGCTCCTGCATGGAGCCGCCAGGATGCTTCGTGCGCACGGTGGCGTCGAGGTCCACGAACACCTCGTTGCGCGCCGAGACGAAGACGCCGCGCAGCGTGGTGCCCTCGGGGATGGTGGACGAGAGCGGCGCCGGCGCGTCGCCGGCGAGCAGCGCCTCGACGAGCGCGCGGGCCTGGGCGACGGTGCCCTCGGCGAGCGGGACTTCGCGCTCGACGCCCACCATGCGCTGGCCGTCGGCTGAGGCGTAGAACAGGGTGGCCTTGATGCGGGGGCCTGCCGCCGGCGGCCCCGGCGGCGGCGCCAGCTCCGGCGCCTCGGCCGCGGCCTCGGGGGCGGGCTCGGCGGGCGTGCGCAGCAGGCGCCCGAGGCCCGACATCACGGCCCATCCGAAGAGCGCCGCCGCTGCAAGGGCGGCCACGGCGACCAGTACACGACGGACGATCACGGCGCGGCGCGTTCCAGCAGCCCGCGGAATCGGACGAGCGCGTCGTACAACGCTTCGGCGACGCGTTCCTGGTAGGCCGCGGACGCCAGTTGCTGTTCCTGCTCGGGGTTGGACAGATACCCGATTTCCACGAGGGTCGCGGGCATGTTGGCCCCGACCAGCACGCGGAAGGGTGCCTGCTGCACGGCGCGCGGGCTCATCTCGACGCGCGCGCGCAGGCCGGACTCGATCATGCCGGCCAGCGTGGACGACTGCTCGAGATATCGCGACTGCGCGGTCTCCCACAGGATGAGGTCGATGCTCCGCGTGCCCCCGCCGAGCGCCGGCAGCGTGATGGCGGCATCTTCGGCGCGCTTCCGGGCCTCGGCGTCCGCGCGCTCGACGCTCAGGTAGTACACCTCGGCGCCCTTGATGGCCGGCCGCACCGCCGCGTTGGCGTGGATGCTCAGAAACACGTCGGCCTGGTGGCTGTTGGCGAACGCCGATCGATCGTCGTGCGAGATCGTGCGGTCGTCTTCGCGGGTGAGGAACACGCGCAGGCCGAGACGACTCTCGATCATCGTGCGCAGGCGGCGCGACACCGCCAGGGTGATGTCCTTCTCGAGGGTGCCGCGCGGGCCCTGCGCGCCCAGCTCGTCACCGCCGTGCCCCGGGTCGATGACCACGGTTCGCAGTCCCGTGGAGGGGGTGAGCGTGACCGACGGCCGCACGGGGTCTGGCGCGGCCGTGGCGGCCGCCGCGGCCGCGCCGGCCAGGTCGGTCGTGGCGGGCAGCAAGTCGACCGTCAGGCGCGACGAGCTCGCGTCGGGTTGTGACGACGACGAGCGGAAGGCGCCGTAGCGTGGGCCCGTGCCGATGTTCACGGCCGATCCGGTGTCGGCCAGGGTGATCGATGACAGGAAGGCCTGCTGGGGCAGCGTGGGCACGGCCAGGTCCAGCGCATCCGCCTCGAACTGAACCACGAGGCGGCCGGACTCGATGCCGACCTTGGCCGGCGTCACCGGCGTGATCTCGAAGGTCACCGACGTGCTGGCCGATCCGCTCTCCACGCGCGCAACGATGCGGGGGACGCGCAGATCGCCGGTGATCAGCAGCCGCGACGGTCGCCGGAGGTCCAGCCGCGTGTCGAGCGCCGGTGACAGCGCGCGGGGCAGGAAGTCGAGCGGCACGTACCAGCGGTTGTCGCGCCGCAGCGCGGGCGCGGGCAGCGACACCAATCGGCCTGCCACGGACACCACCGTCTGGTCCGCCGTGACGATGATGGTCCGCCCGCCGGCCGTGAGAGTGAGGCCGCCCGCGGCCTCCCGCGCAGCGGTGCCGAAGGGCGCCGCCAGCTCGTCCACGGCGACATAGTCCTGGCCGTTGATGACGGTGACGGGCAGAGCGCGCCGCCCCTCGCGCGACAGGATCGTCAGCGAGGGGTTGGTGACCTGTGCCCAGCCGTTGCCGGCGGTCAGGCTGACCAGCACGAACGCGAGAGTCTTCGCGAGGCGGGGCATTGCGTAGGGTTAATTGTAAGGTACCGGGAGTCGGGAGTCGGAACTGGGAAGCGAGGTTCTCGGGTTCTCAGGTTCCCGGGTTCAGGCGGCAAGCCATGAAGCGCGTGTTCGGCAATGGCGTGTCGTAGTAGGGCGGGATGTCCCTGAAGCCCAGCGACTCGTAGAGGCGCTGGGCGTCGCCCATTTTCGTCAGGGTGTCCAGGTACATGGTGTGGTACCCGGACGCGCGGGCCTGCTCGAGCAGGGTCGTGGCCAGCGCGCGCGCCAGGCCCAGTCCGCGAACCGCTGGGGCCACATAGAGGCGTTTCATCTCCGCGATGCCTTCGTCGAAGCGCCGGTAGGCGACGAGCGCTTCGATGCGGCCGTTCACTTCGGCCACCAGCAGCGCGCCTGCCGGCGGCGCGTAGTCGCCGGGCAGGGTGTCCAGCTCGGGCTCGATCTCCTGGAACGCGAGGTCGAGATCAATCCACCGGCAATACTCCTCGATCAGCGCGCGGACACGCGGAAGGTCGGCGGGCGTCGCGCCCCGCACGTTCGTGGCTCCGGCCATGCCCACATCCTACGAAATTCCAACCGGCAGCGACTGGAGGCAGTCTGATAGACGTGACTGCCGCAGGCTTCCCGGTGCCCCTGCTCTCGGCCGGGCCGGCGATGCGCGTAACCGCCGATCCAGAGACAGCACGCCTCGTCGCCCTGGCACGAGCGGGCGAGCGCGACGCCTTCGGCGATTTGCTGCAACGGCACATCCCGGCCGCCCGCCGCCTTGCGCTCGCGGCCCTCGGGCGCCCGGCTGATGCAGACGAGGCCGTGCAGGACGCCTCGCTCGCGGCCTGGAAGGCCCTCCCGGGCCTTGAAACCGACGCAGTCTTCCGCGCCTGGTTCCTCCGCATCGTCTGGCGCAAGGCGCTCGACCGGCGCCGATCCCTGCGCGCGCTGCTCAGGCGCGTCGTGGGCCTCGACGACGGCGTGCCCGGTGCTGCTTCTGAGCCGGCTGCCCCCGGGCCCGGGATCGAGGCAGTGGCCATCGAGGCCGAGATGGCGCGCGCCGCCGCGCGCATCGTTCGCACGTTGCCGCGACGGCTTCGCGATCCGTTCCTCCTGGCGGCCAGCGGCGACCATCGATACGAGGAGATCGCCGTCCTGCTCGACATCCCCGTGGGCACCGTGAAATGGCGCGTCTCCGAGGCGCGGCGCCTGGTGCGGGCGAAGCTGGAACGACTCGGGTGGGGAGGTCACAGGTGAGGCCCGACAACCATTCGATGAACGTCGAAATCGACTCGTTGAGCGCAGCTATCGACGACGCGGCCAGGGCACTCGTCACCCCGCCGCCAGACGAGGGGTTCGTCGCGCGCGTGGTGTCGCTCCTGCCGGAGCGAGCGGGCGGCGCGCATCGACTGTGGTGGGTGCCCGGCGCGGCCGTTGCTGCACTCGTGGCAGGGCTGGCGCTCCGGCCCGGGCTGGAGCCTTCGCCCTGGCACGGCCTCGAGCAGGCGCGGCAGCCATTCGCCGGGAGCGCGGGAACATCAGTCCCGACGACCTCCGCCAGTGCGCTGGTGGCCATCGACCCGTGGGAGAGGTTATCGCCCGCGGCTTCGAGCGTGGCGCCCGACGTGCCGCGCGTGGGAACGCGCGCGCGCGGGTACGTCCGAGTTCGGATGCCGGTCCGCCTCGCCGAAGAAGACGCCTGGGGATTACGGGCCATCGAGCCGCCGCCCGCCCTCATCGTGGTCGGACTGGCATCGACCGATCCGCCACCCACGGAGGTGGCGCCACTCGCCCTCGCGGCGCTGCCGCCGCCGGCTGCACTTCACGACATGAAGGAGTAGGTCATGCTTCGCACTGTTGCTCTCCTCGCCTTGCTCGTGGCCGCCCCTGCGCTGGGACAACCGGCCATACTACCCGCGCCGCAGAGGCCGGCCGTGCCGCCCGCGGCCGAGGCGCGGCCGGTGCCTCCCGCGCCTCCGGGCGCCGTCACGGCTCCCTCGCCGCGCGCGCAGCGGCCGCCCCGGGTGCCCGAGCCGCCGCCGGCCCCTGGCGCGCCAGCGCCTCCGCCCGCACCGCCGCCACGTGGGCTGTCAACCAACGTGCAGGTGGAACTGACCATCACCGACCGGATGGGCCCGGGCGATCCCGAGAAGAAGACCGTCTCGCTCATCACGAGCGACGCGAGCTGGGGGCGGATCCGCGCCGGCGCGAACACGCGGAACCCGCAGACGGGACCGGTGGCCACGGTGCTGAACGTCGATGCGCGCCCGGTGATCGAGCAGGACGCGAAAGGCGCCGCCACCAACCGGCTGAGGCTGGAGCTGACCATCGAGTATCAGCCGATCCGCACGAGGGCCGCCCCGGCGGCCGGCGAAGACGTCGTCGCGCCGACGCACCTGAACCAGAGCCTGAGCGTCCTGCTGACCAGCGGCGTGCCGGTCGTGGTGTCGCAGGCCGCGGATCCGATTACCGACCGCCAGGTCGTGGTCGAAGTGAAGGCAACCGTGCTGAAGTAGTCGCGCGTGGCTATCGCAGCAACCCGCGCAGGACTGCGTAGTCCACTTCCCGCGCCGCCTGCAGCAACTCGTCCGCGTATTCCTTCGCGTTGGCAAACGGGTGCACCACGATGAGGTGGACGCGGTGCTTCTGGTAGGCCGGCTCGAGCAGTGCCGGGTTGATGGTGACGAGCTTCCCGCGGTGGGCGCGGCCAGGCACGGCCAGGCCGTGCGGGCCGTCGCCCAGGTGCGCGGCCGCCGACCGGGCCGTCGGCGACAGCCCGGCGACGAATCGATCGAGGTCGGCCCGTGCCTGCCGCTCGATCGCCAGTTGGCGCTCGGCCTCGGGGATGGCGGTGGCACGCCGGGCCTCCATGTCCTTGCGCATCGCGTCGAAGGTCTGGCGCATCTCGGCGGCCGCCTTCGGATCGCTCTTCTCCATGGCGGCGAGCGTCGACTGCATGCGCGCCTCGTCCAGCTTCATCTCGCGCGTGCTGGCCAGCCGCTCTTCGGCGCTCGTCACGCGCGCGTCGATCTCACGGCCCGTGAACCGCAGGTAGTCGGCCATGCTCACATCCACCCACGGCGCCAGCCCGTCTCGCGTGAGCACCACCACCTCGTGCGCGTACAGGGTTTCGTCGCCAACCCTCTCCAGCACCTTCGGCTCGAACCACGCCGTGAGCTGGTCGTCCTTCACGGCGTGCGGCCGCTCGCCGAAGATCGTGCGCGGCTCGTTGAACTTGATATGGAGGTTGCCGCTGTTGAAGAACTCGGGCCCCTTGCCTACCTCGCACTCGCCGATCCACGTGTTCGGCGGGTAGAGCGTGGCGCGAATCGACGCGAAGTAACCCTGGCCCGGCCCGGGCGAGTGGCCGAGATAGGTGACCACGCGCTGCCGGCGGTCGGCGATGGTGCCGAAGACGGGGATGCGCTTCAGCATCGCCGCCACCGTGGCGAAGTCCTTCTGCCAGGCGGCCACCGGCGCCGAGCGGGCGACGGCCGTGTCGGTCCGCTCGGCGAAGTCGGGCGCCCAGCACCCGGCGAGGGCCGGGCGCGGGCAGAGCAGCGCAACGAGGCCGATCAGGATCGCGCGTCGAATCATGTCCTCAGGTGCGTGTTGAAGAACTGCACGGTCCGCTGCCACGCAAGGGTGGCGGCCGCCTTGTCATACCGTGGCGTCGTGTCGTTGTTGAACCCGTGCTGCGTGCCCGGGTACATGTGCATCGTGTACTTCACGCCCGCGGCCTTGAGCGCGGTCTCGTAGGCCGGCCAGCCGGCGTTGACGCGCTCGTCCGTGCCCGCGTAGTGGATGAGGAGCGGCGCCTTGATCTTGGCCGCGTCCGCCGCGCTCGGCTGGCCGCCATAGAACGGCACCGCCGCCCCCAGGTCCGGAATGCGGGTGGCCAGCATGTTGGCGATGCTGCCGCCGTAGCAGAAGCCCACCGCGCCCACGCGGCCGGTGCACTCGGGGCGCGTCTTCAGCACCGCGACGGCGGTCACCATGTCCTCGCGCGTTTTCGCCTGATCGAGCTTGGCGAAGAGCGTCCGTGCCTCGTCTTCGCCGGCCGCGGGATACCCGCCAAGCGGTGTCAACGCGTCGGGCGCGAACGCCACGAAGTTGTCGAGCGCCAGGCGCCGCGTGATGTCCTCGATGTGGGGATTGAGCCCGCGGTTCTCGTGCACCACGACGATGCCCGGGAGCTTGCCCGAGGCATTGGCCGGCCGCACCAGGTAGCCGCGCATCTTCCCGTAGCCGCTGGGCGAGTCGTACTCCAGGAACTCGGCCTTGATCCGCCCATCGTCTTTCGGCACCTGCTGCGCCTCGGCGAACTTCGGGTTCAGCGCGTCGAGCAGCATGGCCGCGGTCACACCGCCGGCGGCGAACTTCGTGGCGCGGTCGAGGAAGCCCCGGCGGTCGACCGCCCCGTGCACGTAGGCGTCGAACAGGATGAGCAACTCGGGATCGAAATCGGCGGCGGTCTTGCGTTCCATGGCGTGTCCTCCGTGAGAGACGGTCAGAACTCCAGCGCGGTTCCGAGACAGAAAATCATGGTGACTGGCGAAACAACTGACTGGCGAGGGCGAGCGTGTGATACACGCCCCAACCCAGAGGCACGGCCACCAGCGTCCACGTCAGGGCGACGAGGCCCCATTGCGCGGGGGGGCGTACGGGCGTCGGGCTCCCGGCAATCGCCTCGTCTCCCGCGCCACTGACCGCGCCCGCCCGAGCGGATGCCGTTGTGCCGGCGCTCGTCGTGACGAACTTCGACGCCTCCACCGGGGTGACCGCCAGGTTGCACAGCAGGCCCACCGCGAGGAAGCCGACCAGGACGTACATCGTGAATGTGTAGGCGTCGGCGGGCGCCACGCCCCGGCCGATCTGATACTCGCGGATGTAGTTCACCATCACAGGGCCGAGGATGCCGGCAGTGGACCAGGCCGTCAGCAGCCGTCCGTGAATGGCGCCCACGTAGGTCACGCCGAACAGATCCGCCAGGTAGGCTGGGATGGTCGCGAAGCCGCCACCATACATGGTCAGGATCACGCAGAACAGCGCCACGAAGAGCGGCAGGCTGCCGGTCTCGCCCGCGAAGGGCACCGTCGCGTAGAGCGCCATGCCCAGCCCGAAGAACACGGTGTAGGTGGCCTTCCGCCCCAGGTGATCCGACAGCGACGCCCAGAAGATGCGCCCGCCAATGTTGAACAGACTGAGCAGCCCCGCGAAGCCCGCGGCCGCCGACGCGCTCGCCCGGCCGCTGAAGATCTCCTGGATCATCGGCGAGGCCATCCCGAGCACGCCGATGCCGGCGCTCACGTTGAGGCACAATACGGCCCAGAGCAGCCAGAACTGGCGCGTGGTCGAGGCCGCGCCCGGTGGGACCGCGCGGGACGGGCCGCGCGTGTGGTGTCCAGCCGGAGGCGTCCAGCCCGCCGGGCTCCAATCCGGCGGCGGCAGACGATAGCCAAGCGCGCCGGCCATCATCGCCACGAAGTAGAGGGCGCCCATCACGACGAAGGTTTCCCACACGCCGACGGACGTGGGCGTGGCAAACGCGCGCATCAGCCGGTCCGCCAGGGGCGTGCCGATCATGGCGCCGCCGCCGAAGCCCATGATCGCCAGGCCCGTCGCCATGCCGCGCCGGTCGGGGAACCACTTGATGAGCGTCGATACCGGCGAGATGTAGCCGAGGCCGAGCCCGCACCCGCCGATGACGCCCGAGCCGATCCACAGCAGCCACACCTGGTGCAGCCAGATGCCGAGTGCCGAGATGAAGAAGCCGCCCCCCCAGCAGAACGCCGCCACCACGCCGGCCTTGCGCGGCCCCTCGCGCTCGAGCCACGGGCCGAACACGGCCGCGGACGATCCGAGCATCCCGAAGAACAGGGTGTACATCCAGCCGAGGGTGCTGATGCGCCAGTCACCCGGCGCCGGCTCGGTGAGGCCGATGGCACGGCTGAGGGGCAGCCAGAACACGCTGAAGCCGTAGGCCATCCCGATGGACAGATGAATGGCCAGCGCGGCGGGCGGCACGAGCCACCGGTTGAAGCCGGGGGGCGCGACGATGCGGGCTTTGGAGAGGAAGGCGGTCAGGCGCGCCATGATATCCGAGATGCATTCACTCTCACCCGCGGCCAGAGCAGGGTTGACCGCCGGCCTCAAGGCGGCGGTTCCCATGGCCGTCGCGACCTTTCCCTTTGGCCTGGCCTACGGCGTCGGCGTGACCGCTGCCGGCATCGACCGCTGGGTCGGCGCGTCGGCCTCCTGGACGGTCCTCGCCGGCGCGGCGCAGCTCTCGATGCTCTCGCTCATCGAGAGCCACACGAGCTGGGTGGTGATTGTGCTCACGGGGCTCGTGGTCAACATCCGGTTTGCGCTCTACTCGATGGCGCTTGCGCCCGGCTTCAAGGAGTTCCCCGCGCGGTGGCGGTATGTCCTGCCGTACCTGATGACCGATCAGACGGCGGCCCTGTCGCTGCAGTACTTCAACGACCATCCCGACCCGGTGGCGCGCCGCTGGTATTACCTCGGCGCCGGCGCCCTCACGGCGCTCGTCTGGTGGGCCGGCACGCTGGTTGGCATCACGCTTGGCGCCGCCATCCCGCCGAGCATCGACATCGCGTTCACCGTGCCGCTGGTGTTCGTGGTGCTGCTGGTCCCGACGTTGATCGACCGCCCCGGGATCGTCGCCGCCCTGGCCGCCGCCGTCGTCACGGTGACCACCACGTCGCTGCCGCACGGGCTGAGTACCGTGCTCGGGGCGGGTGCCGGCGTGGCCCTGGGCGCGGTCGTGGACCGGAGAGTCCGCCCATGAGCCTGGCATGGCAGTTCTTCATCGCGGGTATCGGTACCTACCTGATTCGCGCGTCGGCCATCGTGCTGGTGGGCCACGGCGTGACGATGCCCACACGCCTCGAGCGCACGTTGCGCCTCATCGCCCCCGCCGTGCTCGCAGCGATCATCGCCAACGGGCTGGTGCTCGACCAGGGGCGTCTCAACCTGCGCGTGAGCTGGTACGCGGGCACGATCGTGGCGGTCTTCATCGTCCGCCGCTTCCGGTCGGCGGCCTGGGCCATCGCGACGGCGATGCTGGTGGTGTGGGCGCTGCAGCAGGCAGGCCTGCGTTAGCGCGCGCGCCTGGCACGCCTCCTGCTGTTGCGCCGCCGCAGTGCATGTGAAACCGCCGGCCTGAGCCGGGTTGAATGCCCATGAACCCACACACTTCGCACGGAAATACTGCGCCTTCCCGTCCCGCTCGCCTCGGTCGTGTACCGTTGCGGGCCCTTGCAGTTCTGGTTGGCGCTGTCCTCGTTTTGAACACTCCGACCTCTGCTCGCCAGGGCATGACCCGGCAGGCCGCGGCGCACTTCCTCGAACAGGCGACGTTCGGGCCGTCCGCCGCCGACGTCGATCTGGTCATCAGCGCCGGCGACGACCAATGGCTGAACGACCAGTTCGCCATGCCCGAGAGCCCCATGCCCGACGATCCGGACGTACGCGACGTCCGCAACCAGCTGTTCCTGAACATGGCCAACGGCCAGGATCAGCTCCGGCAGCGCATGGTCTTCGCACTGAGCCAGATCATCGTCGTCTCCGCCAACAAGAACAACAGCGGCAGCGAGCTGGCGCCGTGGGTCCGCATGCTGTCGCGAAATGCGTTCGGCGATTTCCGCACGCTGCTGCGCGACGTCACCCTCAGCCCGACGATGGGCAAGTACCTGGACATGGTGTTCAGCAGGTGCACGCGCGACGCGGCGACGTGCCCCAACGGGTCCACGACCACCGTGCCGAACGAGAACTACGCGCGTGAGCTGCTGCAACTCTTCACGCTCGGCCTGTGGGAGCTCAACCAGAACGGTACCGTGCGGCTGACCCCCTCAGGGCAGCCCATCCCGACATACAGCCAGGCCACGCTCGTCGAGTACGCCCGGGCGCTCACGGGCTGGACCTACGCTCGCCTCAACAATCAGAACGATTTCCTGGTCGAGATGGTGCCGGTCATGACCTCGGGCACCACACCCGTGCCGCGCTATCACGACCTCGGCCAGAAGACGCTGCTGAGCGGCGTCGTGCTGCCGGCCTCGGCCAACACCACCGCCGCGCTCTACAGCGACGTCGAAGGGGTCATCGACAGCATCATGGCGCACCCCAACCTCGCGCCGTTCGTCTCAACCCGGCTGATTCGCTCGCTCGTCACGAGCAACCCGAGCCCCAACTACATCCAGCGGGTGGCTGCCGTGTTCTCGGCGACCGACGGTGACCTGCGCGCGACGCTCACGGCCATTCTCACGGACCCCGAGGCGCGCAGCTTCACGATCACGGACGGCCGGCTCAAGGACCCGATTCTCCACATCCTGGGGCTGAGCCGGGCACTGGGCATTCCGGTCGCCGACCCGAACAACGTGCAGTGGAACTTCTCCAACCTCCTGCAGCTCCTGTTGACGCCACCGACGGTGTTCAATTTCTACAACCTGCTGACGCCGCTGCCGAGCAACACCGAGCTGTTCGGTCCCGAGTTCGGCATCTACCCGCCGGCGCTGGCCATCCAGCGGGCGAACTTCATCTACGGCATCCTTTACGAGTGGTACTCCAGCACCTTCCCGATGGCGACGGTGACGCCCACCTACCAGGCGCTGGCTGCCGACCCGTCGGCCCTCGTCGAGGCCGTGAACCAGAACCTGATGTTCGGGCGGATGTCGCCGGAACTGCGCGACCTGATCATCGCGGCCACAGCGGCCATCACCGACAGCTCGGATGGCGGCATGCGCGAGCGGGCCCGCGGCGCGCTCTACCTGGCGGCCATCTCCAGCGAGTACTCGGTCTACTCCGACACTTCGGTGGCGGGTGCCAGTTCCGTGCAGCCACCGACCGGCCTCGCGGTCTCTTCGCTCGCGGGTAACACCGTCTCAATCACCTGGCGCGCACCCCTCATCGGGCCGGCCGCCACCGGGTACGTGCTCGAAGGCGGTGTTCGTCCGGGTGAAGTGCTGGCGACGATTCCGATCAGCGCCACGACGCCGAGCTTCACCTTCAGCGCGCCGCCGGGCGCGTTCTACATCCGCCTGCGGACGGTGGCCGGCGCGGCCCTCAGCCGTCCGTCCAGCGAGGTCCGGCTCTATGTCGGGGACTATTCGGGCCCCACGGCGCCGCGCTCGCTCTCGGGCTACGGCAATGGCTCCGCGGTCGTGCTGAACTGGCGGAACACGTTTGGTGGCGGCGAGCCGACGGGGATCACCGTGGACGTCACGCAGAACGGCGCTCGCGTGGCCAGCATCCCGATGCCGCTGACCGACACCTGGAGCTTCGACAGCGTGCCCGCGGGGACCTTCGGCTTCACCGTGCGCGCCACCAATGCCGTCGGCACCAGCGGGTCATCGAACAGCGTGACGATGACCTTCCCGCTGAGCGGCTGCTCGGCGCCGAGGACACCCGGATCCTTCACGACGGCTGTCAACGGACGCGCGGTGTCGGCGCACTGGCTGGCGCCCACCAGCGGCACGGCCCCCACGCGATACACCGTGGAAGCTCGGCTCCGCAACCCGGACAACTCCAGGACCTCATTGGGCCTCTTCCCGGTCGCCACGGCGAATATCTCCAGTCCCGTCGGGCCCGGCCGCTACGAGCTGCGGGTCCGGTCGGAAAACATCTGCGGCAACAGCGGGTTCACCAGCTGGCAGACCGTCACGGTGGAATAGGAGCAGCAATCACCATGGGTCACTCTCACAACGTCCCCGCTCGCCGCAATTTCCTCAAGCTGAGCGCTCGCCTGGCTGCCCTGGGACTCACCAGCCTCGGCGTCCAGCCGGCACGCCAGTTCTTCGTCCGTGACGTCCAGGCGCAGGGCCGCGTCACCGACTACAAGGCCCTGGTGTGCGTGTACATGTTCGGCGGGAACGACGCCAACAACCTCATCGTGCCGGCCGACAACTACACGGCGTACTCGTCTGCGCGTGGCGGCACGGCCGGTGTGGCCCTGGCGGCCAACACCCTGCTCCCCATCCCGGGGCCGGGCGGCGCGACCTACGGGCTGCACCCGTCGCTGACCGAGCTCGTGCCCATCTACAACGCGGGCTACCTGGCGTTCGTCCTGAACATGGGCGCGCTCAACCGCCCGCTGACGAAGGAACAGTATCGCGACGGTGGGAACAACCCGCCCAACCTGTTCTCGCACTCCGACCAGACCACGCAGGCCCAGACGGCTTCGGCCACCCAGTACACCGGCTGGGGGGGACGCCTGCTGGACCTCTTCGGGGCCACCGATTCGCTGTCGGCAGTTTCCGTGTCGTCGCCGGCCATCTTCCTGGACGGTGCCGACGTGCGGAGCAACGTCATCCCTCCCGGCGCCAACCTTGGTCTCTCCGGGATGAATTTCTGGCCGTCCAGCGCGTCGGATGCCCGCCGCCAGGCCGTGAACGCGATGGTGCTGATGGACGGGGGTAACCCCGTGCGCGAGGCGGCGAACCAGATGTTCGCCGATGGACTGCAGCTCGCCGACACGCTCTCATCCAGTGGTGGCCTTCCCCCCGGGACCTCGGTCTTCCCGTCGACATCGCTCGGTAACCAGCTGCGCGAAGTGGCGCGGCTGATTCGCGTGCGGTCGCAGCTGGGGCCTGGCCGGCAGGTGTTCTTCTGCTCGAGCGGCGGCTTCGACACTCACAGCGCGCAGATGGGCACGCATGCGAACCTTCTGCGCGACCTGTCGCAGTCCCTGTCGGCGTTCGCCTACGCGACGCTCGACCTGGGCCTGGCGGGCAACGTCACCACGTTCACGCAGTCGGAATTCAACCGCACCACCCAGACCAACGGCACGGGCACGGACCACGCGTGGGGCAGTCACCAGATCGTCCTGGGCGGTGCCGTGCGCGGCGGGGTCGTCGGCGCGATGCCGAACTTCGAGCTCGGCGGACCCCACGATGTGTCCAACCGGGGCGTGTGGCTTCCGACCATCGGTACGGTGCAGTACGGTGCCACACTGGGCAGATGGTTTGGCGCTTCGCCGACCGAGTTGTCCTGGGCCTTCCCGCATCTGGCCAACTTCCCGACGCGGGACCTCGGGTTCATGCGCACGTAGGTTCGCGGTGCACAGTGATTTCGGTCCGGGCGGCCGGGGGACGGCGGCGCTCTGGTAGAGTCGAGGCATGCGCATCAATGCTGCCGTCGTTGCCGTTCTCGTCGCGCTGGCGTGTGCACCTGCCGCCGCACAGGAGCAGGTGACCGTCCTCAAGCGCGACAACACCCGCTTCACGGGCCGGTTCGAGGCATGGAACCGGCCCAACAACCGCATCTACGTCCGCGTCAGCCAGAACGACCAGCGGATTGTGCCGCTGACCGACGTGCTGATGTTCGAGGTCGGGGGCGACGCCCAGAACCTTCCAGCCGCCGAGACCGAGGCCGCGCGGGGGGCCGACCACGTGCTCGTGCTCACGAGCGGGGAAGTGCTGCGCGGGCGCCTGCTCAACATCGAGGGCGGAGAAGGGTCGGATACGCCGAACGAGCCGCGGGTGGTGTCGTTCCGCCCCACCACTGGCGCCGAACGCCGGGCGCGCATGAACGAGGTGCGCCGGCTCTATTTCGGCAACTTCCCGGCAGCCACGGTGGAAGAACCCGTGCCGGCTGGGGCCGTGCGCGTCGGCGCCACGGCTGGATGGGTCGGGACCGGGGTCTACATCACGAAGGGCGATTCGGTGCAATTCCAGGCCACGGGCGAGGTGCGCCTCTCGGCCGACGCCGAGGACCGCGCCAGCACCGCCGGTTCGCTCCGCGGCCGCTCTGCCGCCCGGGCTCCCGCACCGCAGCTCCTGGCCGGCGCCCTCATCGGCCGCGTGGGGACCTCGGGACAGCCCTTCGGCATCGGCAACATGACCCAGGCCCTGCCCATGGACGGCGTCGGCGAGTTGTTCCTCGCCGTGAACGACGACGAGTTGGGCGATAACCAGGGGGCGTTCGTGGTCACGGTACGGGTGATCAAGGGGCGGTAGCAGGCCCATGGCCGCGACATCTCTCCCCGTCGCCCGCCTCCTGCAGCTTCGGGTCGCGATCGCCTGGCAAGAAGCCGTGGCGCTGGTGAATGCCGCGGACAGCGCGTCCGCGGCCGAAGCCATTCCCATCACGCTCGAGCACTGCTACATCACCACTGCGGGCGAGGTCTACCTGACGGCGGATCTGCCCGGGCGCAGGTGCGGCGAGCTCTCCCCCCTGCAGTTGCTCCAGGCGCTCCTCGAGGGCCAGACCGCCCCCGCGGAGCTGCGCGCCCTCGTGGCGACCGCGGACGATGCCCTCGCGAGCTTTCCCTCCGAGCGCGATGTGGATGCGCGCCCGCGACTCGACCTGCGCAGTTTCGCCAGCGCCAACCCCCTGGCGGAGATTGCGCACCTGGCCGCGCGCGGCCTCGCGGCCGACGGACGAGAGGCCCTGGTGCCGAGAACCGAACCGGTCGTGGACGACCCGTCCGTGGTGGCGCTCGTCAGAGCACGGCCACGGGCGCCACTCGATCGCGTCAAAACACGCCGGCGACCGGCCGTGACCGTGCGGGTGGAACGGCGCTCATCACGTGTGGCCCTGGGCCTGGCGGTTATCCTGCTGGCCCTCGCCAGCGGCGCCGCTGCGATGGGCGCGCTCGTCGGTGGCGTCGCGTGGCCGCTGGTCAGCCACGTGGCTTCGGATCCCACGCCGGCATCGCCGCCCGCACCCACGCGAACCAGAACGGCGCGGGCCTACTCCTCCGCAGACGATGATGTCGAGCCCCCGGTGCAGCTGCGCCAACAGATGCCTGCGGAACCTCGGACCGGGAACCGGGAGCAGGGCGCATCCGAGCTCGAGCTGGTCATCGACGAACAGGGCCTGGTGCAGCGGGTTCGCCTCGACTCGGCCGCGCCCTCCCTGAACGACCGCATGATCGTGGCAGCGGCCAAGGCCTGGCGGTTTCGTCCGGCCACCAGGAATGGGCAGGCCGTGCCCTATGTGCTGCGCGTCCCGGTGACGTTGACATCCGGCCGGTGGTGAGGCGGCAAAAGGCCCACGGACGGCGGATTGCGCTAGACTGTCGGGCGTTGGTCGAACCAGCTTCAGGTAACGGAGCACCGCCATGGCCGCGACTTCGATTTCCGTCGCCCGCATTCTCCAGCTGCGAATTCCCATCGCGTGGCAGGAGGCTGTCGCCGTGGCCAGTGTCTCCGACACCGAGTGCGGCGCGCATGGCACGCCGCTCACGCTCGAGAACTGCCTGATCTCCGCGTCGGGCGATCTGCGCCTGGCGAGCGACATCCTCAGCCGCCCCGGCGAATCGTTGTCGTCGATGCAGCTGCTCGAGGCCATGCTGGACGGACAGTCGGCGCCGCCCGAGCTGCAGGCTCTGGCTGCGACGGCCGACGACCCGCTGGCGGCTTTTCCCTCCGAGCACGGTGGCGACCGGCTGCCATTCGACCTGGGCGCGTTCGTTCGGGCCGATCCCGAGGCCGAAATCGCGCGGCTGGCGACTCGGGCCCTGACGGCCGACGCCGAGACCCGAGCCGCCCTGGAAATCGACCGACTCCGCGCCGCCGTGCCCTCCCAACCAGCCCCCGCCCTCGTCCCGTCCACTCGACGGCAGGGACTGACGTGGAAGATACCGAAGCCCACTCGTGCCATGTCCATCGGCCTGGCCGCCGTGATGGTCGTCGCGGCGATCGCCACCGTGGGCATGCGGGTCCTGGAACGCGCCGGTGCTCCGGAACCCGGCGTCGCGCCCCCTGACGAGAACAGCGTCGCAGCGGCGCCTGCTGACGTGAACACGGCGGACGCCGCGTCGGCCAGCGCGCCGGCCATAGAACCACCACACAAGGCCGCCCCGTCGCCCGCCACGACAAGGCGCACCGGTGTCACCGCTTCATCCACCACACCGCCAGCGACCGGGGCCCGGA
>Ga0105106_10000961_pt1 | contig 20443 bp, 15 predicted proteins | sample PPLLaktember2015_5_FD_79109 | JGI IMG/M metagenome (GOLD analysis project Ga0105106, IMG submission 79109) | Freshwater sediment microbial communities from Prairie Pothole Lake near Jamestown, North Dakota, USA - PPLs Lake P8 Core (1) Depth... | ecosystem: Environmental > Aquatic > Freshwater >...
CAACCTGGCAGTTACGGGCGGAAGCCAGGGCGGAGCTCTTACCATAATAACGACTTCGCTTGATGATCGTGTAAAATTCCTTGCTGCAGCATACCCTGCACTGAGCGATGTAACCGGCTATCTGTCAGGCAGGGCAGGGGGGTGGCCTCATTTCTTCGATAAGAATAATAACCAGTTTCATAATACAAAAGAAAAAAAGGAAACGATTCAGTACTATGATGTTGTGAATTTTGCCCGGAGCATAAAGGTCCCTGGATTTTATACATGGGGATTCAATGACGAAACTTGTCCTCCAACCTCAATGTATGCCGCCTACAATGTGATCAATGCCCCGAAGACCCTCAATCTGGTTTTGGAAACAGGTCACTGGACTTATCCTGAACAAAACATTATTCTTTCTAAATGGTTAATAGATAATCTGGCAGGAAACTAAACAGATATTTTAAATATTTAGTAAAAAAATTGTCTTTTGACAAAAGAACTAAATTCAATGGTGAGTGAAATAAAACTACTGACAAAAGGCCGGATTTTAAATGGCCGGAACTCTGAAATGCCTCAAAATTTAGGTAACCTGGATTGTTCTGGTTTGAAAACGATCCTGAGAATTCATATATTTGATATAAATATTTAGGAAGTCATAATATATTAATAGAGTATTCTTTGTTTAATTAAGCTTAAATGGAATCTAATAAATACCAGCAATTGCGTAAATACCTCAAGGTTAAGGCCTCTTCATTTTTTCATACCTATTCTCTCCCGAGATGGATGTTGTTCATCCATGACAATGTTGTGGTATTTCTGGCGTTTATTTTTGCATATCTCCTTCGCTATAATCTGATCCCGGCTGATTTTCTGCTTGATCATGCCTTGAAGCAGGGTCTTATCGTTCTGATAGTTTATGCGTCTTTCGAGATAGTTTTCAAATCGTATGCCGGACTGATCCGGCATACAACCCTTACCGATATCTCCCTGGTATTCGCATCAACATCAGCGTCAATGTTTGTTCTATTCATTATGTCACTGTTTGGATCATTGCTGAAGGCAGACGGGTACGAGGTAATTCCCGTTTCAATTATACTTATTCATTATGTTCTGGTTAATGTCGTCCTCTTCTTTATGCGGATCTTTGTAAAGATGGTTTTCCGGTTCGCGACAAGCGCCCAGGCCTCTTACTCAAAGAGGGTGTTGATTTACGGAGCAGGAGAAATGGGCTTTGTAGTCAAAAGGGTCCTCCTGAGCGATCCAAAAGGAATTTTCAGGGTTTTTGGCTTCATTGATGACAACAGGAGCCTTCAGGGAAAGAAAATAAACGGGATACAGGTGTACGGCAGGGAAATTCTGTCAAAGGCTTTTCTTGAAAAAAACAAGGTTGAAACACTGATTCTTGCAATCCATAAGATTTCGCCGGTAAGGAAAAGCGGAATATTGCTCAAGGCAATTAATTGCGGCCTTGAAATACTTGAAACGCCGGCCATTGATAAATGGCTTAACGGACAGCTTGAGGTACGCCAGCTACAGAAAGTAAGATTTGAAGATCTTCTGGGCAGGGAGCCTATTCAGCTCGATATGGAAATGATCGGGACCGGCTTAAATAACAGGACTATTCTTGTAACCGGAGCTGCAGGTTCTATAGGCTCTGAGATAGTCCGCCAGCTTTCGAGGTTTTCAGTACAGAAGATCATACTTGTTGATCAGGCGGAAACCCCGATGTTCCACCTCGAAAATGAGCTGCGGAAAGGCTTTGGGCATCTGAATTTCAAGACTCAGCTCGCAGATGTTACAAACTTTGAAAAGATGGATCTGATTTTCCAGAAATTCAGGCCTGAAATAGTATTCCATGCTGCGGCCTATAAGCATGTTCCGCTTATGGAGGGAAATCCGCATGAGGCATTGAGGGTAAATGTAGGGGGAACAAAGCTTATTTCGGACCTTGCAGTAAAATACAATGTAAAGAAGTTCGTAATGATCTCAACTGACAAATCGGTCAATCCTACGAACATCATGGGCGCATCAAAACGTGTTTGCGAACTGCTTGTTCAATCGAAGGCGGTCCAGCAGGGAGTAAAGACTCAGTTTGTTGTAACAAGGTTTGGAAACGTACTGGGTTCAAACGGCTCCGTAATTCCCTTATTCACCAAACAGATCCATGATGGAGGACCGGTAACAGTTACCCACCCCGACATAACAAGGTATTTCATGACTATCCCGGAAGCCTGCGAACTGGTGCTGGAAGCCGGATTTATGGGGAAAGGCGGGGAAATTTTCGTTTTTGACATGGGAAAGCCTGTTAAAATTGTTGATTTGGCAAGAAACATGATAAGACTTTCGGGACTTGAACCGGATAAGGATATTAAAATTGAATTTACGGGATTGCGTGCAGGTGAAAAGTTGTTTGAAGAACTGCTTTCGGATTTGGAAAACCTGCTGCCGACGCACCATAGCATGATAAAGATTGCTCAACCCGGCGGAAAGGAATATTCGCAGATCTTGTTGAAAATCAAGGATGCCCTTGATAATTTGTATTCAATGCCTGATGAAAGTATTGTTGCGTTTTTTGAAGATATTGTTCCCGAATATAAGCACTCCAAAGAGATTAACGGACATTCAAAGTCAGAGCCCGTTACTCAGGAAACCGCAAACGGTCAGATCATCAACCGGCAGCTTTAATTAATCCCCTTACACTGCTTTCTGCTCTTGTTAACCTGTAATGTAACAAAACTGCTACTTTTTGGTACAAAAGTGGTAGATTTTTGTTATCCTATTTCTGAACTTTAATTTTTAATTATTGTTATATACTCGGATTCAATATTCTCACTGACTTAACTTATTAATGGACGCTGGTAACCTTATGCATAATATTATTTAAAAAAAGTAAACAGATATGAAAAAAGATCATCTGTTTTGGATTTATCCGGTAATCTATCTCGGATTAGTTGTGATTGCTATCAATTGGGACAAAAGTGACATGGTGACTTCTGCAGCGGAAAATGATGATAGTAAATTATATGCTACGGAAACCACTGACATGCAAAACAGGATTTCAGGAAACCTGGAATCCGGAAACCAGGACTATAATTCTTCCGCACGCAGCCTGTTGCCCGGGAACATTCCGGAGAAACCTGTCCAATCGGTGTATAGCCTGTCAGGCAAGTATGATTCTATGCGAATAACTGCCGACAGTCTGTTGTACAGCTGGTTTGAATTCGAGAATGATATGCCTGATCCGTTACCCGACACAGTGGTAGCAATTGATTGAGCAAAAATTCCTTTCCCTTTCAGTGTATCCTGGGTCATGTTTTTTGAGAAGAAAACATGGGAAAATACCTGTTGACAGGCAATTTCCACCACTGGTTTCCAATCAGGTAACTTCCCATTCAGCAGTGTAAAAAACGCATCTTGTTGTATTTCAAACAGATGCGTTCCCAAAAAGTGAACCTGAAGGGACTCGAACCCCCAACCTTCTGGTCCGTAGCCAGATGCTCTATCCAATTAAGCTACAGGTCCAAATTATCAGGCGGACGCAAATATAACAAATATTTGCTTTTAGGAATATTATTTGTCTTAATTTGTCAGAGTAATATAATATTTGATGATTTATATCGTTGACGATCAATAAAAAGCATTTAAAGATGAAAAAGGTAAGCGGCATAATTCTCAAGGTGATTCTTGGGTTTGTAATACTGATACTTGTTGCAGCTTTTACTGTTCCAATAATATTTAAAGACAGGATAAAAGTGACAGTTGAACGCGTAATTAACAATTCCGTTAATGCCAGGGTAAACTTTGAAGATTATAAGCTTGGATTTTTCAGGAACTTCCCGAACCTGACCTTTTCCCTTGATGATGTTTCCGTTGCCGGGGTCGGACCTTTCGATGGTGACACGCTTGCGGCCTTCAGATCAATGAAGCTTGTATTTAATCTTTCAAGTCTCTTTAAAAAAACGGGATACGAAGTTAAATCGGTTGTAATCAATGATGCGGTTGTAAATGCAATAATACTTGAAGACGGAACGGCAAACTGGGAAATAGTGAAAGAAACAGATGAAGCTGCAGCGGAGGAAGAGTCATCTTCAGATATGAAAATTCAACTAAATAATATCGAGATACTCAACAGCAATATTTCATATATCGACAGGAGTTCCGATATGGAAGCCCGGTTAAATAAAACGGATTTCAATATCAGGGGGGATATGACACTTAGTGAAACCGACCTGGCGATCATTGCTAAGGCTGGTGAAGTCAGCTTTGCAATGGAAGGGGTAAAATACCTGAACAAGGCATCGGCAGAGTCGGAGATAAACGTTGTTGCAAACCTCGACAGCATGAGGTTCGATCTTCGCGACAATTACCTGCGGATAAATGACCTTACCCTGAATTTCGCAGGAATGGTCGCAATGCCGGGTGACGATATTACCACAGATCTTACATTCAAGTCGGAGCAGACTTCATTCAAATCACTTATATCGCTGATACCGGCAATATACATGACGGATTTCCAGGACCTGAAAGCCTCGGGTGAATTTTCACTGAATGGTTCGGCAAAAGGTGTTTATAGCGATGCAGACAGTACAATGCCCGACATTACCCTTGATCTGAGTGTTACTGACGGTTTGATCAGCTATCCTGCCCTTCCGGAACAGATAAGGAATATAAATTTAAAATCAGAAGCATTCGTCGATGGAAAGGATCCTGACAAAACCACTGCAGATGTCCAAAAATTCCATATGGAACTTGCGGGAAATCCTTTCGATATGTCGTTCTCACTGAAGACACCGATAAGTGACCCGGATATCTCGGGTTCAATGGTTGGCAAGATTGACCTTGCGGCGCTTTCAAAAGCGGTGCCTATGGATAGCCTCGGTCTTTCCGGGTTGATTAACATGTCGTTAAGCCTGGCTGGACGGATGTCGATGTTAGAAAAGGAGCAGTATGACAAATTCCGGGCTTCTGGCAACATGGACATATCCGATATGATGATCGCGATGGAAGAGTACCCGGAAGTTAAGATAATCAGCGCCGGGTTCAGCTTTACTCCTGCGTATGCTGCTCTTGACAATGCCAGTCTTAATATCGGCAGCAACAGCGATTTCTCCTTTAGCGGGAGACTTGAGAATTATATTCCATATCTTTTCAGTGATGATGTGATAAGGGGGAATCTGACACTTTCCTCGAAACTTGTCGATCTTACCGACATCATGTCGCAAATGGCCGTCGATTCCACGGAGCTGGATGATACTACTTCCCTGGCGGTTATCAAAATACCTGAAAATATTGATTTTAACATGAATGCAGCTATTGATGAATTCAAATATGGCAAAATCAGGGCTACCGGACTCAGGGGCCATATCACCGTAAAGAATGGAATTCTGAGCATGAGGGAAACAGGAATGGATATACTCGGGGGATCAATTGCGATGAATGCCGATTATGATACCCGTGATTCGCTTAAACCTGTGATGAAAGCAGACATAACAATAGGAGGGCTGGGCATCAAAGAGGCTTTCAATACCTTCAATACAGTTCAGAAACTGGCTCCGACATCAAAAGGACTTAATGGTAAGATCAATGCAAAACTATCGTACAGCAGTCTTCTTGGCAGCGATATGATGCCAGTCATTCAGACAATCTCAGGAGGAGGGAATCTGCAATCGGAAGAAATCACAGTTGTTGAATCGGCAGTTTATGATAAAATGAAAGAAATTTTGAAACTGGGTGATAAATACAGCAATACCTTCAGGAATCTCAACGCGAGCTTTAAAATAAAGGATGGAAGGATCATCGTAACTCCCTTCAACACGAAGATCGGCAATATAAAACTGAATATTGGCGGAGATCAGGGTATTGACCAGACGGTCAATTATATTGTTAAAACAGAAATACCACGGTCTGACCTGGGGAACTCCTTAAATTCCCTGATAGACAACCTGGCAGCTCAGGCCTCCCTTTTTGGCATTTCTTACAAGCCGTCGGATCTGATAAAGGTAAATGTTAAAGTCTCGGGAACATTTTTAAAACCGGTTGTGACGCCTTTCTTTGGAAATGCTCCGGCCGACAGCACTCCTTCGGTCAGGGAGACTGCAAAGGAAGCAGTCAGAGAAGCAATTGACACTAAGGTAGACGAAACAAAGGCCAAAGTGAGAAGTGAAGCAGAGGAGCAGGGTGATAAGCTTGTAAGGGAAGCCGGGGAGAGAGCACAGCAGCTCCGGGATGAAGCTGCAAAAGCCGCGGAAAAAATCCGCCAGGAAGCTGATCAGAAGGGGCAGACCCTGATAAAAGAAGCGGAATCAAAAGGCGCGATTGCCAGGATGGCTGCGCAGAAGGCCGCAGATTCGCTAAAGAAAGAGGCTGGTAAAAAGGCTGACCAGGTAATTCTTGAGGCAGATAACCAGGCAAATAAACTTGTGGAAGAAGCAAAGGCCAGAAGGGAGGGAATGTTCAATAAGATCGACTGATTTATTGATTCTTTTTGTTCATAAAAGAAAAAGGCCGTTCGAATGAACAGCCCTTATGTTTTTCAGTATGATTTTCAGAATTTCTTTTCCCTGATCCTTGCTTTCTTACCGGTCAGATCGCGCAGATAAAAGATCTTTGCCCTGCGTACCTTTCCATGCTTATTGACTTCGACCTTGTCAATAAACGGTGAAGTAGTCGGGAATATTCTTTCCACGCCGATATTACCCGACATCTTTCTGACGGTGAAGGTCTCAGTGCGCCCGACTCCGTTCCTCTGGATCACAACTCCCCGGAACTGCTGAATTCTCTCCTTGTTCCCTTCCTTAATCTTATAGTGAACCGTGACAGTATCTCCGGCAATAAATTTTGGGAATTCACTTTTTACGGCTAATTCCTTATCAACAACATCCATTAAATTCATCTCTCAAAAGTTTTGTTTCTAATACTGATCTTTAAATCAGGTCGCAAAAGTACAATATTTTTTTTGTATATTCAATAATGACCTGCAAAATTGTTTCAGCTTTATTATGCCTATTTTTCCTTCAGTTTCTCTCCTGCATCCCTCACGATAGCCCTGTACCACTCTTCACTGTAACCGGGTTGTGAGACCGTCGGGGTATAATATTTATACCCGGGTGGGACAGGACGTGCTTCCTTCACATTGCCGTCGACATATTTTGTGAAAAGGAATTTGTACAGGTCCTTCCACTGTGAGACTGTTTTGTCTCCGGCATTTACCGAATATCCGGTAAGGAATTTGACTGCTTTTCCAGGGCTCTTCCTGTACAAAGCTTCAGCGGTCTTGTCAATATTTTGAGTTTCTGAAAAATATCCCTCTTCAAGCTCTTTCTGCTTCTTCTGGATATCGTCAATCATAAGACTGGTACGGGTGTAGGCAAAATTGGTGACCTGATTGAACACCCAGAAGCCTGAATTTTCGCTGAATGTCATCATATCGCCGTTACCCACGGCATATGAAGCCGGCACGTTTGTGATTCCGCAATACATTGGTGAATATACCGTAAAATATGTATCATCCACTCCAAACCAGAAAATACCTCCAACGGGGTCAGGAAGCCAGGACCTGCTCTGGGCTACAAAGGAAAAACCTGTCTGCTGAGTCGAAATCGCTCTCTCGTGAATATACGTTACACCATCGAGCTGCCACTCCATTGGCCTCCATCTGACGGTGCTCTTATAGGGTCCCGCACCGATATCTTTCGTCATATCCATTGGAGTGTTCTGGAAGTAATTGCGCATCATGCTCATTACATCACTGACACCCAGCTTTTTATCTGGTTTGATCCAGAGGGGCATCCTGTTTGAAAGGTTTTCTCCCATTGCATAATCGAGGTATTGTCCCATCTGATTATTGACCATATTAAAGCCTGACCAGATTCTGGCTTCGCAAAATCTGGCCGCGCTAAAGTCAAGCGGAGCGAACGTGTCGCTGAAGCTGAAATCCTTGTCTTCGCCCTTGAACCAGCCATAAGATCTTGCAACATCAAAGACATCATAGGCATATACCGTTTCAATCTCAGGATTGGAGATCTTGCTTATATCCTTTGATGTGATCGATCTGACGCCGTCGGCCAGCGGGAAAGTGGTAATTCTGGGATGGTTTGCATGTCCTGAAATATAGCCGTCAGGTATGCGGCGGGCTACCCACACTGCTCCCTTTTTACCAGGTCCTTTTCCGATCAGTTCGAGGATCCAGGCTTCGTTTGCATCAGCAATTGAAAATGATTCCCCCGAGCTTGCATACCCGTAGTCTGACACGAGTTGGGAAAAAGTCGCAATCGCTTCCCTGGCATTTCTGGCCCTTTGCAGGGTAATGTAAATGAGTGATCCATAATCAATTATACCCGTGGTATCGACAAGCTCCGGTCTGCCTCCGTAGGTTGTTTCCCCGATCGAAAGCTGATGCTGGTTCATATTTCCAACAACGGAGTAGGTCTGCGGTAACTGGGGTATCTTGCCCATGAATTTCCCTGTATCCCACTCATAAACGTCGAGCATGGCACCTGCAGGCCACTTTTTGGCAGGCCAGTAGTACAATTCACCGTAAAGAACATGGGAATCAGCCGAATAGGTAATCATAACCGATCCGTCCTTTGAAGCCCCCCTGGTGATAAGAAAGTTCGTGCAGGCATTGCTCATCTGAATGTCAACCGCAGAAACAAGTAGGACCGCGAGGAACGCTGCTATAAGTTTTTTCATCAATCTGATATTTTTAGTTAAAATCCGCTATAAATAATGGAATGGCAAAGGTAACAAGCTGGGGCAAATTTCAAAAGAGAAAAGTTATTTCTGTTTGAGGATATTTACAATATCCGTTATTTTTTCAACATCAGCCACTTTCCTCGAAAATTCAGGGATGCCCTGAACCCCGCCCATATTCAATCCCTGCCGGCGGAATATCATTCCGCTGTCGATTGTTTTTCTTCCTGTGAGGTGTATCTCCTTTACCCTGGTTACCGAGGCGATAAGCGCCACATTGGTTTCATCTATTCCTCCCCCGGGCATTATTATAAGCCTTTCCCCTGCCTGAATTACAAGCTCCCTTATCAGCTCCATTCCATCCTGGGCCCTGTTTTTCTGTCCGGATGTAAGAAGGCGGGTGACTCCGGAAGCGATGACATCTTCCAGCCCACTTACAGGATCATTGCACATGTCAAAAGCCCTGTGAAATGTAACCTGCATTGGATTTGCAAATTCGATCAGTTTTGCAGTCCGGTCAACATCGATTGTCCCGCCCGGGTGGAGAATTCCCAGTACGACTCCATCTGCACCCGCCTCGCCGCACATTTCGATATCCCTCCTCATAATGTCAAGCTCGAGGTCGGAGTATAGAAAATCACCTCCCCTTGGCCGGATGATGACATGCAGTCCAATATCAAGATTGTTCCTTGCCGATATTATGGAGCCATAACCGGGAGTTGTCCCTCCTTCCAAAAGATTACCGCATAGCTCAACACGATCGGCTCCTGCAATCTGTGCATTTATTGCCGATTCGACGCTGTCAACACAAATTTCAAGCCTTAAACCCATCGACAAATTTTATTCAGTTTAATAAAAGTAACAATATTTTCTGTATAATTGTAAAGCTAAATATTCTTTATCATAATCTTATGAAACCAACTCTCTTAGTACTGGCTGCCGGCATGGGTACCCGTTACGGCGGAAACAAACAACTCGATGAAGTAGGTCCATCAGGTGAAACAATAATCGACTATTCAATTTATGATGCCATACGTGCCGGTTTTGGCAGGATAGTGTTTGTGATAAGGCATGATATTGAAGAGCAGGTTAAGGAAAGGTTTGTTGAAAAGCTTGCCGGGAAAATTGATGTTGACTATGTTTTTCAGGAAATTACAAACCTTCCCGAAGGTGTTAAGGTTTCGCCAGAACGTCAGAAGCCGTGGGGAACAAGTCATGCTATCCTTGTAACAAAGGATAAAATAAAGGAATCTTTCGGCGTCATAAATGCCGATGATTATTATGGAGTTGAATCATTTAAGATCCTGAGGGACTTCCTTGTAAATGATAAAGATGCAAATAACTATTGTATAGTCGGTTACAAGTTAGGAAACACGCTTTCCGACCATGGACACGTAAATCGCGGAGTTTGCAAGGCTGATGAAAAAGGATTTCTGAGTCATATTGTAGAGACCCGACAGATTGAAAAAACAAAGGATGGTGCGACAGCACCCGGGCCGGACGGAAAACCGGTTCATTTTAACGGAAATGAAATCGTTTCGATGAACCTGTGGGGGTTCAAACCATCGTGCTATGATTTTCTCGGAAAGGAATTCCGTAGTTTCATTGACAGCTACGGGATGGATCCCAAATCGGAACTTGATATCCCGACGTCGGTTGATAAATTCGTTAAGAGCGGAGAGATCACGATAAAGATCCTCATGAGCAACGAGAGGTGGTTTGGCGTTACCTACCGGGAAGATAAACCATTCGTGGTTGAAAGCATCAGGAAGATGATAAGGAACGGAGTTTATCCGGCAAGAATATATTAGAAATCACGGGTTTCTTGCTTTTAAATTCAATCCAAAAAAAATACGTATTATAATACGTATTAAAATACGTATTATAATACGTATTTTTTTACCAGGTAAACTCCCAGTTTAAAGTACTTACATTGTCCCTGTTATCTGTGACAGCCAGCGAAAGAAGATGTCTGCTTCCTTTTGTGATTCTTACCGGATCGAATCTGTAGATAAGCATATTATTCTTCTGATCATATTCAAACAATGCCCATTTGTTATCGATAAGAGGTTCATATTTCCTGATACCCGAAAAGTTGTCGGAGATCCTTATCCTGAGTTCTGATTTGCCTGAAAGATCTGCTCCCTGCTTATATCCGTTGGTTGAGATCATGGGAGGAAGGGTGTCAATTCCAACAAAGAAATTCCCGAATGAATTAGGATTTGCAATGAGGCAACCATTTTCCCACCTGCTTCCCAGGGGATTGCCTGCTGTTATTCCATCCGATGCCTGAACGATCAGCATTTTCGATTCCTTACCTGCCGGGATCCTTTCCGGCCTGATCGACAGTTCGTAGCTTCGATGCAGGGGTGTGTACCGGTTATGTATCTGGAAGACATCCGAATACATGGCGGTATTTCCTTTTGTCCGTTTATAGGCAAAATGAAGGGTATCGTAGAGGGTTCCGGAAGGAATATTTATCATAATATCCTTTGAAACAAATTTATTGTTCCTGCCGTATGGCATCAGTGTGCAATCAGGCTCCTTGTTGTTGAAACCCTCTTTTATTTCAGGTGCAACTGAGGCAACCTGGAAGGAAAGGATTGATTTGTTGTTATGCAGATCTGTCAGAATAATTTCAACGCTGTGCTTCCTGTTATCATTGAAATTGAAGATTCCGTTGTTGACCACTTTCTGATAAACACTGAGCCTGTCATTGGGCAACACAAATGCCCTTTCAAGGTATATATTCTCTTTTACATAGGTTTCATAGTCAATATGGCTGTTTACATATCTTGATTCGTTGAACGAAAATTCATCCATAATATATTTATAGTGGGTCAGTGAGTCAATTTTAAGCTCGATGGAGAATGCCGAGCATTTGTTGTAACTGTCGCAAAACTGATCGAACGATTTTATTCCGAAACCGGCAGGACCGCTGATATTGACGATGTTTGGTATATAATAGTTGCCATTTCCTCCCGCGACGCTGAACTTCAGCATTCCTGTCCGGCCATTGATCTGTGTGTTTTTCCCTGTGGGAAAAATCACCAGCTTTTCAATTACTGGTTTAATATCGTCTCTTATTCCAAACTCGAAAAGGAGGGGATTCAAAGGAATCTCCTGATCCGATTTCCTGATCTCATAATGAAGGTGCGGTCCTGAAGAGCTGCCTGAATTTCCCGAATAGGCTATTATATCGCCTTGCTCGAACCTGAACTTGTCTTTTTGCGGCCACAGGGAAACCATAAAACTCTTTTCTTCATACTGCCTCGATATAACATACTCCTCTATTTCGGGAATGAATTTATCGAGATGGCCATATACTGTCGAATACCCTGAAGGATGCCTGATATAAAGGGCTTTGCCGAATCCTCCCGGAGAAATGCTGATCCTGTAAACATACCCGGAAGCAGCTGCCACCACTTCCATTCCGGTTAAACCCTGCGTTTTTATATCCAGTCCCGAATGAAAATGGTCAGCCCTGAGTTCACCGAAATTGGCGGAAAGGGCAAGCGGAATCCTCATCGGAGGAATAAACAGGTCCCTGTCTTTTGGATATTCGGTTAAAATATTGAAAAACAGGACACAGGCAAGCAATATTTTAATTACATACATTACAAATTCCGGTTGGATTGATCAGTGTTGCAAAACTACTCTTCCGGAGCGTTCCGCCAAACTATTTAAGTTAAATTTTTGAAAATATCATTTACAATATTAACTTTGTCCTAAAGATTTTATTATGTCGGGTCAGGGATTTAATGAACTGATTATACTGAACAGTAAACTTGACGAATTGCTGGCACGATACAACGGTCTGAAGGCAGAGAACAAAGAGCTTAAAAGTGAAAATGAAGCGATGAGGTCCAGGCTTCAGGCAGGTTATGATAAAATTAAGGAACTTGAAATTAAATACGAAAGGATTAAATTATCAGGAGCATTGTTGGGAGAAGGTGAAAATGCTTTCGAAGCGAAGAGGAAGATCACGGAGTTGGTGCGGGAAATTGACAGATGCGTTGCTCTTTTAAACAGATAAGATATACCAATGGATGATAAGCTATCGATCAGGGTAAATGTTGCCGACAGATATTATCCATTGAAGGTGGAAAGGGAAAATGAGGAAAAGATCAGAAAAGCTGCCAGGATGATCAATGAAAAGGTGCTTCAATACAAGCAGCGGTACAGTGACAAGGATGTGCAGGATTTTCTGGCGATGGCTTCACTTCAGTATGTGATCAAACTTGCTGAAGAAGAAGAGAAGCTGAGTAATGATGAATTCCCCGATGTCCTGAAGGAATTGATTGAAAAGATTGATGCTGTTCTTGAAGAAAAGAGTGACAACGTTCTTTAACATACGATAGATTTACTGCCCGCATTGTTTCTTCATTCATTTTTGAAACTCAACAGTTAAAACTTTGGAGCTTTATTAGCCCAGGTAGAACAGGCCTCGTCCCGATTCGTCGGGATCCCGCTGAAAAGCGGGACGGTGGACGTTCGAGCTGGACTAGCGGCTTCAACCATTAAGAGATGGGGTTTTATAAAAGCTGAGGAGACTTTGCGGGTTTTTTTTATATAAATATCAAACTTTTAATTATAAAATATAGATAATAATGACATTAATGATAAGCAACCTGAACGGACTGACAATAGTCCTGAGCATCGCATTCCTGATTGCAGGATTCGGTGTTTCATATTTTGTATGGCAGCTGGCATTGAAAAACAAGAGCCGTAAAATTGTCAGCGAAGCCGAGACAGAAGCCGAAGTTATAAAGAAGGAGAAGATCCTTCAGGCTAAAGAGAGGTTTCTGCAATTGAAAGCTGAACATGAGAAGGTAATCAACGAAAAGAACAACAAGATCAGTCAGGCTGAAAGCAGAATCAAGCAAAAGGAGCTGACACTTTCCCAGAAGCTTGAAGAAACGCAGCGGAAAAGAAACGAAGCTGACGCGATCCGCGAAAACCTGACCGGTCAGCTTGAGCTTCTTGATAAAAAGACGGAAGAGCTTTCAAAACTGCACAGGCAGCAGGTCGACCAGCTTGAAGCCATCTCAGGCCTCTCCGCCGAAGAAGCAAAAAATCACCTCATTGAATCACTGAAGGAAGAGGCAAAGACCGGTGCAATGTCTTATGTTAATGAGATATTGGACGAGGCAAAAATGACAGCCAACAAGGAGGCAAAAAGGATAGTGCTTCAAACCATCCAGAGGGTTGCTGCTGAAAATGCGATCGAAAATGCAGTCACCGTGTTCCATATTGAATCGGATGAAATGAAGGGCCGCATTATTGGCAGGGAAGGAAGGAATATTCGGGCACTTGAAGCTGCAACGGGTGTTGAGATCATCGTTGACGACACACCTGAAGCCATTGTCCTTTCGGCTTTCGATCCCATACGCAGGGAAGTTGCCCGGCTGGCGCTGCATCAGCTCGTTACCGACGGCAGGATTCACCCGGCACGCATCGAGGAAATGGTTGAAAAAACAAGGAAACAGGTTGAGGAGGAGATCCTCGAAGTAGGTAAAAGAACCACCATCGACCTGGGCATTCATGGCTTGCATCCGGAACTTATACGACTGATAGGCAAGATGAAATACCGATCATCATACGGCCAAAACCTTCTTATGCATTCGCGTGAGGTGGCAAACCTCTGTTCCATCATGGCAGCAGAGCTTGGACTGAATCCAAAACTGGCAAAGAGGGCAGGCCTTCTTCATGATATAGGCAAGGTTCCTGATGATGAACCGGAACTGCCGCATGCAATCCTCGGAATGAAAATGGCTGAAAAATACAAGGAAAAGCCGGAAATATGCAATGCAATAGGTTCGCATCATGATGAAACCGAAATGACCACGCTAATTGCACCCATAGTCCAGGTTTGCGATGCCATATCGGGCGCACGACCGGGCGCACGCCGTGAGGTGGTTGAATCGTACATCAAGCGGCTCAAGGAACTCGAATCGCTTGCACTGCAGTATCCCGGCGTGATGAAAACCTACGCCATCCAGGCAGGAAGGGAACTGAGGGTAATTGTGGGTGCTGAAAAGGTCAATGACAAGGAAGCTGAAAATCTGTCATTTGAGATTGCCCGGAAAATCCAGAATGAGATGACTTATCCCGGACAGATCAAAATTACAGTGATTCGTGAAACCAGGGCAGTCAATTATGCCAAATAATTTAGTTTAAAAATATTTCCGGGCACCGCCTTCCCGGGTGATGCTCTTTTTATTGTGATCCGATATAATTTTTCTTATTTTAATAAGTTATATCATTAATTAATAATTATTTATCTCTCCTGTAATAATGTCGAAAATAAAGGTCCTGAATATTGTGGGCGCGAGGCCACAGATAATAAAATCTTCAGCAATCAGCAGGGCAATCCGGCTAAATTTTTCAGATGAGATAGAAGAGCTTACATTACATACAGGACAGCATTACGACAAGGAGCTTTCAGAGGTCTTTTTTGATGAACTTGAAATCCACAAACCTGATTTCAACCTCGGCGTTGGATCGGCACCCCACGGACGTCAGACTTCCCTCATGATTACCGGAATTGAAGAAGTACTTTTAAAGCAAAAACCTGATTGTATATTGCTTTACGGTGATACCAATTCAACCCTTGCAGGGGCCATTGCCGCTTCCAAGCTGCATTTCCCTGTATTTCATATTGAAGCCGGGCTGAGATCATTTAACAAAAAAATGCCCGAAGAGCTTAACAGGATAATGAGCGATCATGCCTCAACTCTTCTGTTTGCACCTACCAACGCAGCCTTCAAAAACCTGATGAATGAAGGATTCAGGCCTGAAAACAGTCCGCCCTACACAATTGACAATCCCAAGATCTACCTTACGGGGGATATAATGTACGACAATTCACTGTTCTTTGCAGAGCTTGCCGAGAGAAAGAAGTCTTCATTGCTTGAAGTGATGCACCTTGAACGTGATAAGTTCATTCTTACAACTGTTCATCGTGAGATCAACACCGATGATACCCGCCGACTGGGAATAATCCTTTCCACGCTTAAAGAACTTGCTGAAAAGCATTGCATTCCTTTTGTCATGCCTTTCCATCCCCGCACGATAAATTCGCTGAAATCGGGCCTTAAACCGCTTTTTGACGAACTTAAAATCTGCGGGTATATAAGCATAGTTCCGCCTGTGTCATACCTGGAGATGACGCTGCTTGAAAAAACATGCAGGATGATAATTACTGATTCCGGTGGGGTACAGAAAGAATCACATTTCTTTAAAAAGCCATGCATTGTTCTGCGGAAAGAGACAGAATGGATTGAGCTTGTAACAAATGGTACTGTAAAACTTACTGATGCAAATCCCGACCGTCTCAGGGATGAATTTGAAGCATTCATACACAATGGAACCGACCTGGTCTATCCCGGTTTTTACGGCGACGGCAAGACAGCCGAATTTATTCTGAACGAGATTCTTCATTTTTTTAATAAGTGATCCCTGCCCGGGCAGGATCTTAAATTCAACCTTAAAAAGTTTAAACTTATCCCTGTCTGTATGGAACAAATTCTGAAAGGAAATAAAGTGCTGGTAACCGGCGGAGCCGGTTTTATCGGCTCAAATCTTGTTGAATCACTGCTGAACGCAGGTAACCAGGTGGTTTGCCTTGATAATTTTTCGACCGGGAAAAGGGAAAACCTGAAGAATTTCATGACAAACAACAGTTTCAGACTGATTGAAGGAGATATCAGGAACTACGACGACTGTGAAAAAGCCGTTAATGGTATCGGATACGTTTTTCACCAGGCAGCTCTGGGATCGGTGCCGCGATCGATAAAAGACCCGGTTTCTTCAACTGATGTAAACATCGGCGGATTTGTAAAAATGCTCTTCGCCTCAAAAGAAGCCGGGGTGAAAAGATTTATCTATGCTGCAAGCTCTTCAACATACGGGGATCATCCCGATCTCCCAAAGATTGAGGACAAGATAGGAAAGCCTTTGTCGCCCTATGCCATCACGAAATATGTTGATGAGCTCTTTGCCGCCAATTTTGCCTCAACTTATAAAATCGAAACGATCGGCCTGCGGTATTTCAATGTATTCGGACGCAGACAGGATCCGATGGGGGCATACGCTGCAGTAATCCCGCTATTTGTAAAATCGCTTTTGCATCACGAAGCACCTGTTATCAATGGCGACGGGCTCTATTCAAGGGATTTCACATACATTGATAACGTTATCCAGGCAAACCACCTTGCTGCACTTGTTCACGACAAGTCAGCGGTTAATCAGGTTTACAATGTTGCGCACGGGGAAAGGACCAGTCTCAATGATTTGTTTGGACTGATAAAACAGCTGATTGGGAACTTTGACCCTGAAGTCGTGGATATTAGCCCGCTTCATGGTCCTGACAGGGCAGGGGATATTCCTCATTCACTGGCTTCGATCGACAAGGCACAGCGCCTGCTTGGATACAAGCCGACACATAACGTCAGGGAAGGAATGGCGGAGGCGATTAACTGGTACAGGTCTAATCTGTAAAGCTTCCGCAGTGATTTCAGATGCGTTTCAGGACCTTTAGTGCAAGGTCATCGATTATCTGTTTATAGTCGTTGATGAATTCTCCGGTCACCCGGTTTCCGATAACCGCGCAAATTGTCAGGGCTTTATGCCCAAGTAATCCTGCAAGCCCATAGAGTGCCGAGCTCTCCATTTCATAGTTGCTGATAGTTCTTCCCATGAAGGAGAATTGTGCAAGCTTATCATTGATTTCGCTGTCGAAAGTCTCAAGTCTGAGTTTTCTGCCCTGAGGTCCATAGAAGCCGGGTGCAGAAATCGTAATTCCATTTATGAAGTTATCGATATCGAACAAGCCGGCAAGCTCCCTGTTTGCATTTACAACGTATGGAAAGGAGAGGGTATCGGGCCATTCAAGGTATTCAGCAAGCACTGTCGATAAAGTATTGTCAAGAAGCCAGTCATAACCTTCATAAAAATGCAACAGGCCGTCAAATCCGATTGCTGTTCCGGCGAGTACATATGACCCTGTGGGTACATCTGCCCTGAGTCCGCCCGATGTGCCTATTCTGATTAATGTAAGTGAAACAGGCTCCTCAATTATCTCCCCGGTCCTGAGATCGACGTTAACAAGGGCATCAAGTTCATTGACAAGGATATCGATATTATCAGGACCTATGCCCGAGGAGATTACAGTTACTTCGGAACCTTCGAAGCTGCCGGTAACAGTCCGGAATTCCCGGTTCTCCTTCCTTACCCGGATCTCCTCAAGATGTGATGCAATCAGATCAACCCGGGCGGGATCACCGACTATGATGATCTTCTCAGATATATCGCCAGGAAGAAGATGCAAATGAAATATACTTCCATCCGGATTAGTTATAAGTTCGGTTTTCTTTTGCATGGTAAGTAATGAGAAACAAATATAAAAAAATCCGGGATGCCGGTCTTAAATGTAGTCCATAATTCTGCCGGAAATAAGAAGCAGTGATATCTCGGCCAGTTTGGCCTGGAATTCCACCGAAAGCAGGCTTTCGCGTGCATCGAGCAGACTTTTCTGGACCTCCCGGAGGTCAATTCCCGAAAGGCTTCCGAGCCTGTACATTTCAATTGCTATCTCGAAGTTTTCAGTGGCTGTCTGAAGGTTTTGGTTTTCGAGTGTGATAAGGCGGAGATAATTCCTGTAGGCACTGTAAATGGTTATCAGATCGGCTTTAATGCCCTGTTCGATTTCCTGGTACCTCAGCTCGCTGTTTTGCACGTTGATCGTAGAATTTCTGATCTCTCTTCTCTGGTTAAATCCGTCAAAGACATTCAGTCCGAGGTTGAGGCCATAGTTTAACCCGTCGGTGATCTGTCTGTCGGTAGTACCCGAAGAGAAAGTATTGAAAGTATAGCCGTAGCCTGATGAAGCATTTAAATACGGATAGCTGCGCGATGCAATGATTTTACGGTCGTATTCCGATATTGTCCTGCTTTTGGAAGCAATCTGCAGGTTGGTATTGGCAGCCAGTGTTTCATCGAGCATTTTTTCGAACAGCAGGTCGGGGTTTACTGTAATCAGGGTATCTGTAGTGGTAAATTCCTGACCGAGATCCTTGACTGCCATCAGCTCGTTAAGCCTTATCTGGGCTGCCCTGACGACTTCATTCTGACGTGAAAGCCGTGAACTGTCGCCATTGAGGTAGACCCGCGACTGTAAAACCTGAAGCTTTGAACTGGATCCGAGCAGATAACGGTCTTCATCGATACGCAAACGCTCCCTCGAAAGGGTAACGGCATAGTTGATATTGTTTCGAAGCTCTATCTGCTGGATATAGTTGTAATACCCTGATATGATGTCTGCAACGAGATTCTCGACGGCAAGCTGGGTATTCAGTTCGCCCACCTGTTTAAGTTCATTTAGTTTCTTATAGGTGGTCTGGACGCTGAATCCGTTAAAAATAGTCATATTCATCGCCAGTCCGGCGAAGGTAGTTGTATTATGCTCCCCATCCGAATGGGTTTCACCGCCATCAGCAAGCTCCCTTTTTGTATTATTCAAAGTACCGCTGTGCCTGCTGCTCAGGTCCAGGGAGGGGAGGAATCCCGCATTTCCAATAGTATAGTTATTCCTGGCAATTGATTCATTGTTCCTCGTTATCAGAAGTGAAAAGTTATTTTCAAGACCGGTCTTTATACAGTCCTCGACATCGTAAACCAGTTGATTTTGAGAATAAGCGCTTAAAGAAAAAACAATCAGGCTAAGCGACAGTAGCTGTATTTTCATCAGGATTCTTTTTTGTTTCACTGGAGATGTAGGTATAAATTGCGGGGACAACAAACAGAGTCAGTAAAGTCGAAAACAGCATGCCACCGACGACAGTAGTACCCATTGCGACACGGCTTTGAGCACCTTCACCAAGTCCCAACGCAAGGGGCAGCAGACCAAAAATAGTTGCGAGACTTGTCATAAGGATTGGGCGGAACCGTGAAGCAGCAGCAAATTTTATTGCATCGACCTTCGAGAGTCCGGCTGATTTCCGCTGATTGGCAAATTCCACCAGCAGGATCCCGTTTTTCGACACCAGACCAATGAGCATGATCAATCCGATCTGGCTGAATATATTCATTGTAATATTAAAATACCACATGAAAATAAGCGCTCCGGTAAGTGCCAGGGGAACTGTCATCATTACTATGAACGGATCCTTAAAACTTTCAAACTGGGCTGCAAGGACAAGGAATATCAGTATCAGGGCAAGCCCGAAGGCGAACATAAGGCTTGAGGAGCTCTCCATAAAATCCTTGGAATCACCTGCGAGGGCAGTTCTGAATGAATCATCAAGAACCTCGTCGGCAATCCTGTCCATTTCATCAATTCCTTCGCTTATGGTTTTTCCCGGGACCAGTCCGGCAGAAATAGTTGCAGCTACAAATCGGTTGTACCTGTAAAGTTGCGGCGGAGCAGTTTCTTCAGACAAAGTCACAAGATTATCGAACTGGATCATCTCGCCGGTGCTGCTTCTGACATATAATGATTTAAGATCGAGCGGTTTGTTGCGGTTCTCACGGGCAAGTTCACCCAGGATCTGGTATTGCTTGCCGTTCATGAAGAAGTATCCGAAACGCTGTCCGCTTAATGCAAGTTGAAGCGTTTGTCCTATATTCTGAGTTGATACGCCCAGTGTAATGGCTTTCTCCCTGTTGATATGGATCCTGAGTTCAGGCTTGGTGAATTTAAGGTTCACATCTGCCATCTGCAAAACCTCACTCTCCGAAACTTTATTCATGAATGGGGGAATAATCTCCC
>Ga0105106_10000964_pt1 | contig 20411 bp, 20 predicted proteins | sample PPLLaktember2015_5_FD_79109 | JGI IMG/M metagenome (GOLD analysis project Ga0105106, IMG submission 79109) | Freshwater sediment microbial communities from Prairie Pothole Lake near Jamestown, North Dakota, USA - PPLs Lake P8 Core (1) Depth... | ecosystem: Environmental > Aquatic > Freshwater >...
CGGTCCAGAAGCGGGCCGGAGATGCGTTTCTGGTACTTGGTGACGGCGCCGGTGGAGCAGGTGCAGGGTTTGACCGGGTCGCCGTAATAGCCGCAAGGGCAGGGGTTCATGGCGGCGATGAGCTGGAAGTTGGCGGGAAAAGTCAGCGAGCCTTGCGCCCGGCTGATAGTGACGATCTTGTCTTCGATGGGCTGGCGCAACACCTCCAGCACGCGCGGGCCAAACTCGGGCAGCTCATCCAAAAAGAGCACCCCGCGGTGCGCCAGGCTGATCTCCCCCGGGTGAGGCCAATTGCCGCCGCCCACCAGCCCGGCATGGCTGATGGTGTGGTGCGGGGAGCGGAAAGGCCGGTTGCGCACCAGCGGCACGTCGGAAGGGAGCTGGTCGGCGACGGAGTAGATGCGTGTCACGTCCAGGGCTTCTTCGATGCTCAGGCGCGGCAGGATGCCCGGCATGGCGCGCGCCAGCAGCGTTTTCCCGGCGCCCGGCGGTCCGATCATCAACACGTTGTGACCTCCAGCGGCAGCCACTTCCAGGGCGCGCTTGACGTGCTCCTGACCCTTCACCTCGCGGAAATCGTTAAGCGGCAGGATGGGCAGGTCCTCGGGGGTCAAGGCCGGCTGCACCGCCAAGAGGATCTCGCCGGCCAGGTGGGCGAAGAGCGCCGCCAGCGAGGGCACGGCGATCACCTCCAGCCCGGGCACCAGGGCGGCCTCAGCCGCGTCCGATTCGGGCACAAAGATGCGCTGGAAACCTTCCTGGCGCGCCACTGCCGCCATGGGCAGCACACCGCGCGCATGGCGCACGCTGCCGTCCAGGGAAAGCTCGCCGATCACCAGCGTCTTTTCGACGGCGCCCTGCGGCACCAGCCCACTCATTACCAGCACCCCCAGGGCAATCGGCAGGTCGTAAGCCGGGCCCTCCTTGCGCACCGAGGCCGGCGCCAGGTTCACCACCACGCGCTTGCGCGGATTGTGCAGCCCGGCGTTCTTGATGGCGGCGTGCACGCGCTCGCGGCTCTCCTGCACGGCGGCATCCGGCAGGCCCACGATGGTCATGCCGGGCAGCCCGTCGGCGGTGTCCACCTCCACCTCGACGATCACCCCCTCCAGGCCGATCACGGCGCAGGAATACACGCGTGCAAGCATGCGGTAAGTGTAGATTGGGGAGAATAAAATGTCAATAGCGATAGTCGCTTGAGCCGATCGATATTGCAGATCAGGCATACATCCTCTATAATATACGAAACACATCGCGTGGGGTCCATACTACAACAGGCGGGGTTTTACCCAAGTTGGTTATCGCTGAGATAACCACATATTGTCGCCCCCAGATCGTTTACGGCGCCTGGATAACCCATTTCATTTTAATTGAACAAAATTGAAAAGGAGGATGTCATGATTGAAACCCAGTCGCATCGCGCCTTGCGGGTCGTGCTATTGATTGGGGTGGTTTTCCTGGGGATCCTGCTGGCTGGCTGCGCCAGTGGCTTATTCCCCCAAATGACTTACCAGGGTCGCCTGACTGACGAGAACGGCGATCCGCTGGATGGAAATGTAAGAATCCGTTTCGTACTTTACCACCAATTAACCGGTGGAACAGGTGTTTACACTGAGACGGAGACCGTAGCGGTGAGCGACGGTCTGTTTAACACCGTGGTCGGTCCTTCCAGCGCAGTTGCGGGGCTGACCCCCGAGGACCTGGCAGAGCCGCTCTACCTGGAGCTGCAGGTTGCGAACGGCGTCTACACCGAGACGCTCACGCCGCGCCAGCGTTTATACGGCGCGCCTTATGCCTTCACCTTGATGCCAGGGGCGATCATATCGTCTGCCCTCTCCACTTCCGCTGCAGCTACCACAGATGCTATCCTCACCATAGTTAACAATGAGGACAGCAATCCCCTACCAGTGTTGCGCCTCGAGGGATTAGGGGGACTCGAAATCATCGGTTTGGGCATTAGCGATGGTGTAGGTAACGCAGGCGTGATTTATAGCCACAAAACTTCACTCCACAGCGATATTCGTTTTGCAAGCAATGACGAGTATTACATTGATCTGGATAATGATAACAATTCCGGCAGCGCGCTGAGAGTTCGGAACGGCGCAAAAACGGAAGTGTGCACCATAACCGAAGCGGGTAACCTCAGTTGCATTGGGACCAAAAGCGCGGTCGTGGACGTCAATCAGGAATCTCGCAAGCTGTATGCCATCGAAAGCCCTGAGGTGTGGTTCGAGGATTTTGGCAGCGCGAAGCTGGAAAATGGGGTTGCTAATGTCCTCTTCGAGCCCTTGTTCAGCGCTGCGGTTAACCTGGCGGTCGAATACCATGTTTTCCTGACGCCGCTGGGTGAGTGCAATGGCCTGTATGTGGCGGAGAAGACTGCGACGGGGTTCGTGGTGCGCGAACTGGGCGGAGGGACCGCCAGCCTCGGCTTCGATTACCGCGTCGTTGCCAAGCGCGCCGGGTATGAGTCGGAACGCCTGGAGCTGATGGACAGCGGGCTGGAGGAGGAGCAGCCATGACCAGACACCGACGATGGTGGCTGGGGGCGGCGGTCGTCTGCGCCCTGGCGCTGCTGGGACTGGCTTTCGTCGTGCAAGGCTCATACGCCCAAGATCTGCCTCCCGCGCCCGGCGCTCCCCTGGAAGACGAGGGTTTGCTGGAAGCGCCGTTAAGTTCGGCGCACTTCCAATTGTCCTGGAACCGGATAGCGACAGGCGGCGGCCCTGCAAATTCAAGCCATTTCAAGATCAACGCCACGATTGGGCAGCCCGCTGCCGGAAACGAAAGCAGCAGCCATTACAAGGCCTGCACGGGCTTCTGGTGTGAGGCGATCGAAACCATTCGCCGCTTGTTCCTGCCCTTTACAGTAAAATCCGGCGGCTGACAACCTAACGCTCCACAACCGCTCAGAGCAGCACCCCGCGCGCGTGGCGCACACTGCCATCCAGTGAAAGCTCGCCGAACACCAGGGTATGATCCACCGCTGCTTGCGGCACCAACCCGCTCATCGCCAGCACCCCCAGGGCGATGGGCGGGTCATAAGGTGTACCTTCCTTGCGCACCGAAGCCGGCGCAAGGCTTACCACCACGCGCTTGCGCGGGTTGTACAGCCCGGCGTTCTCGATGATGGCGCGCTCGCGGCTCTCCTGCACAGCAGCGTCCGGCAGGCCCACGATGGTCATGCCGGGCAGCGCGTCGGCGGTGTCCACCTCCACCTCGACGATCACTCCTTCCAGGCCGATCACTGCGCAGGAATAAACGCGTGCAAGCATGAAGTAAGTGTAGATTCAGGCGAGGAAATTGTCGATAGAATCAGATGAGCAGCCAGGAATTATGATATATAATCTCAATGGGCCCATTCGTGCCGGATTAAAAGCATGCTTAAGTCTAGAATTGTAATTCCTGAAGAAAAACTCGCAGATTTTTGTAAGCGCCACCACATCCGTAAACTCGCCTTGTTTGGCTCGGTGGTACGTGGGGATTTTAAACCAGATAGTGATGTGGATGTTCTGGTTGAGTTTGAGCCTGGGCATGTGCCTGGACTGGCATTGATTCGCATGCAAGATGAGCTTTCAGAGCTATTTGGCGGACGTAAAGTTGACCTGGTTACCCCAAAATTCTTGAATCCTCGCATCCGTAAAAGGATCGAGGCGGAAGCGCAGGTCCATTATGTTCAAGGATGAATGGGTCTACATTGGTCACATGCTGGACATGAGCAGGAAAGCGCTAGAGATCAGTACAGATATCGATAGGGCCAGGTATGATCATGATGAGACCTTGCGCTTGGCGCTTACGCATTTGATACAAGTTATCGGTGAGGCTGCACAACGAGTGTCAGTTGAGTTCAGGGAGAAATATCCCCAAATTCCGTGGCGAGAGATTATCGGAATGCGTCACCGAATCGTCCACGATTACCTGAATGTGGATGAGGATGTCGTCTGGGAAGTTATAAAGCAAGATTTGCCGCCGCTAGTCCTGGCTCTTAATGAGATCGTGCCAGGCGGCGAATAGCTTTGGAGGTTAGCTCATGTGCGACGCATTCGATAAATGCGTCGCACTTTTTATTATGGCCAACGAAAGCCTCACACCGTCGAATCGATAAAAGCGTCCAAGTCGCGCTTGAGCTGCTGTAGGGAGGGCTCGTGCACGTACATCATGTGCCCAGCCTCGTAGTGCGCCTGGCGGATGTTGCCCTGCAGCTTACTCTCCAGCCCCAGGTGGTTGAGGGTATAGCGTGTGGCAATGTAGGGGGTGGCCAGGTCGTAATAGCCGTTGGCGACGAAGACCTTCAACGCCGGGTTTTTGGAGAGCGCCTGGCGCAGGGTCTCCCCCACGTTGACGTACTGGTTCTGGTATACGTCGTATTTCCACTTTTCGTAGAGCGGCGCCAGGATCTGGTAGGGGAGGTCCATCTCGAACTGCAGCTCAGCCCGCACGTACTGGTTGAAGGTAGCCGTGTAAGCCCCCTGGATGGCGGCGTAGCTGGGGTCGAACTCGAAACGCTCGCCGGCGGAATCGCGGTCCACGCCGGTAAAGCGGCTGTCCAGGCGACCCACCGTGAGAGCCTGCTCGCGCAGCAGCTCCTTGGTGAAGCGGAAGATTTCGATGCGCAGATCGGTTTGCTCGATGTAGCGGGGCGAAAGACCGGTGTAGCGCGCCAGTTTCTCTACGATTTGGCTGCGTTCTTCCTGGGTGAGCGACGCGCCTTTCATCAGCGCCAGGGTGTAATCCTGGAGAGCAAAAGCCTCCACCTCTGCCAGCGTCTTGTACAGGTCGGCCTGCAGGTCGGGCGCCAGCCGCTGGTGATACCAGGCGGTGGCAGTGTAGGTGGGCAGGAACAGGATGTAAGGCAGGTCGTTGCCGGGGTCGAAGCTGATGGTCTGGAAGTTCAGCACCACCGAGACCAGCATGATGCCATTCAGGTACATGCCGGCGTCGCTCTGCAAGAAGCCGGATAAGCCCGCGGCGCGGGTGGTGCCGTAGCTCTCGCCGATCAGGAACTTGGGCGAAGCCCAGCGCATGTTGCGCGTGGCATACAGGCGGATGAACTCGCTGACCGACTCGACGTCTTTCTTGATATCGTGAAACTCATCGGCCTTCTCGCCGGGCACAGCGCGGCTGTAACCGGTACTGACCGGATCGATGAACACCAGGTCGGTCTTATCCAGCAGAGTGTAGGGGTTATCTTCCAGCCGGTAAGGCGGCGGCAGCAGCGCGCCCTGGTCGCCCATTAAGACGCGCCGGGGGCCTAAAAGCCCCAGGTGTAGCCAGACGGAGGAGGAGCCTGGCCCGCCGTTGAAGGAGAAGGTCAGCGGGCGCAGGCTGGGATCTGACACGCCATCCAGCGTATAGGCGATGTAAAAAATGGAGGCTTTGGGCTTTTCGCCCTTCTCCTGATCCTCTTCTTTCAGCAGCAAGGTGCCGGCGGTGACAGTGTACTGCATTTCCTTGCCGTCCAGCACGATGGTGTGGTGGGTCACGGAGGTCTTTTCGGTGGGAGGGACTTTCTCTTCCTTGGGGCCTTCGCCCTGGCTCTTGGTTTCTTCTGTGGGGGTCATGCGGTTTCACCTCGGTGGATTATATTTTTACATGAGGAAGCACTCGGGACGCATATCCAAGCATTTTACCACCTGCCGATACACACGCTCAGTACAGGTTCTTTGGGATTTTCCGGGGTAGAGGGTTATATGTGGGGGTTGTTGGCGGGCTTCGCCCGCCAACAACCCCCACATCTTCCCGTCATCAAGGCGTCTCCCAATGATCCCATTGCTGTTCTGCGCTGAGCGTCACAACACGTTCCATGAGGACTATACTATAATCATGACCAATTTGGTTCATTTTATGATCGCCTGGAGGAGCATGAGATGTCCACCTTTGTTCTGGTACATGGCGCATGGCACGATGGCTCTGCATGGGAGCCGGTAATTCGACACCTGGAAAGCCAGGGGCACATCGCTTTTGGGCCCACGGTCGCCGGGAACGGCAAAGGCGTGGATAAGAATGTCACCCACGCCCAATGCACCCAATCGATCGTCGATTTCATCGTTCAAAAAGACCTGACCGACATCCTATTGGTGGGACACAGCTACGGCGGCACGATTATCGGGCGGGTGGTGCAGCACATCCCTGAGCGCATCCGGCGCCTGGTTTTCTACAACGGATTTATCGTCAATGATGGGGAGAGCCTGAACGATAACGCTCCCGCATATTACGCGGCGCTCTTCGACCCCATGGCAGACGCCTCGCCTGACCATTCGGTCATGCTGCCCTTTCCCATCTGGCGCGAAGCGTTCATCAATGACAGCGATATCGACCTGGCGCGCTGGAGCTACGAGCGCTTATCGCCGCAGCCTTACCAGCCATTTGTCGAGAAGCTGGAGATGAAGAAATTCTACGAGATCATCCAGGCTGGAAAGGTGGGCTGCAGCTTTATCAACTGCACGGAAGACATGGCCCTGCCGCAGGGCGAATGGGGCTGGCATCCGCGCATGTCCAACCGGCTGGGGCTGTTCCGCCTGGTGCAAATGCCTGGCAGCCACGAGGTGATCTTCTCCAACCCCACCGGACTGGCGGGCAAGATCATCGAGGCGGGCAGAGATTAGAACGGCCCTTATTTTGGAGAATGACTAGAGAGAGGATTCGATTCCATGACCATCAAGGTTTGCATTGCCGGGGCTACCGGGTGGGTGGGCAAACCCTTAAGTAAAGCCGTGTTCCAGGCCGAAGACCTGCGCCTGGTAGGAGCCGTGGCGCGCACAACCCAGGGGCAGGCGCTCGGTGAGATCATCGGAGAGCCCGGCTTGAATCTGACCATCCGCGGCTCAGTCGAGCAGGCTTTGCAGGCGCCTGCGGATGTTTTCGTGGATTTCACCAGGGCCGATGCGGTGAAGGCTAATGTGCTGGCAGCCATTCGCGGGGGCGCGCATGTGGTCATCGGCTCTTCCGGGCTGGCGGATGGGGACTTCGCGGAGATTCACCAGGCGGCGTTGGAGCAAAAGGTCGGGGTCATCGCGGCGGGTAACTTTGCCATCAGCGCCGTGCTGTTGCAAAGCTTTGCCTGCCAGGCTGCGAAGTACCTGCGGCACTGGGAAATCATAGACTACGCCTCAGATGCCAAAGTGGACGCCCCCAGCGGCACGGCGCGCGAGCTGGCTTACCGGCTGTCGGAGGTCAGCCAACCAGAAGTGACCATCCCGATTGACGCCACCCTGGGGCCCAAAGAGAGCCGGGGCGCCACGCTGAACGCCAGCCAGGTGCACTCGCTGCGCCTGCCCAGCTATATGATCAGCGTGGAAGTCCTCTTCGGCGCGCCCGATGAGCGCCTGACTATCCGCCACGACTCGGGCAGCGGGGCTGACCCCTACATCCAGGGCGCGCTCCTGGCAATCCGCAAGGTGGGCCAGTATAGCGGACTGGTAAGAGGCCTGGACCGCATCATGGATTGATGTCCGAAAATTATGTCCCTTGATCAACTCAAGCACTGGTTACGGCGGCTGCTCATCCAGGTGGTGTTCCTGATCCTGGTATTGGCGGTCATTGCCCTGGGAGAATGGCTGCCTCCTTTTCGAATCCTGCACGACTACCTGGAAACTCACCCTGCCGTGAAGAGCCTGTTCAGCGGCGTGACCATCAGCATGACCGTGATCGGGACGTTGCTGCTGGCATTCACCCAATTTCTCGTACGCGTGGGCGATGAGCGGCTGGTGCTCACGGTTGGGAAAGATGCCCAAAACCGGCGTGGGGTGGTAGGGTGGCTGGCGCGGCGCTTTTCGGGCTTGAAAATTACAGCTGGCTTTCACGATGAGGCCTCCTTCCGGGAGGTGAAAAGAGCCTTTCAGAAGGGGATTTGGTGGGAAAAACCGCGTTGGAGGCGCTTTACTTTGATGGGCTTGGGGGCTTTCCTGCTTCTCTACGGCCTGTTTGGCCTGTTCATTGTGATTTCCCCGGCTGGTGTGAAGCTGCTAATGGCCGCGGCGCTCGTGTATGCCAGCCTGCGCACAGCCTGGGGTTTCTACAAAGCAGGCCCCCCAGAGAAGGGTTAGATCAATTCCGGCATACCAACCAACTGGAACGCCGGACGAGGGCGCTGCAGTCCAGGCCGGAGCGCGAGGGGATTGGTGCGCGGTTAACGACTGTCCTTTGAGCCTGACTGCACCTATCCGGTTGGCCTGACTACTTCCAGGCAGTGCACCATTTCGATAATCAATTGGGTCGCCTGGTCGATGCCCAGCATACCGGTATTCAGCACGGCATGGTAAAGCATGGGGTCAGACCAATCTTTCCCGTAGAAGTGTTTCAAGTAATCTGCTGAAGCGGCATCTTTGGCCTCGATCAGGTCCTGGGCGGCTCTGCGCGTGTCAATCGTATCGAGCGGCATGTGCTGCTCTTCTTTCAGCTGGGCCTTCAGACGCTGGATGCGGTCTTCCATGGGCGCCTCGATGCGAAAATCCAGCACATCCGGGCGGTCCTTTAGGAGCCCCTGCCCGCCCCGACCTACGATTCCGGTGTCGCCGGTGCGGTAAGCCAGCTCAATGGCTTTTTGAACCAGGAAAAGGGCGTGCTCTTCTCCCAGGTTCATCTCCTCGATTTCGCGCACCCCGCTGGTATCTTCTTTCCATATGTGTGTGGTCGCCACAATCCGTGATCGTTTAAACAGGCGGTCGAAGAATTTGTTGACCCTGTAGTTATCTTCGGAGAAATCCACGATTTCTTGTTCGGAAACCGCTGCATCAATGGCTGCCTCTGAAATCAGGCGTTTATCGAACTGGCGGTAGTTCAAGATTCGACATAGTTGGTCCGCAATGGCGTCCCCGCCGCTCCCGAACTGGCGCGAGATGGTAATGACAGACATATTGCACCTCCCCATCCATGCAACAAAACTAGGACTTGCGCAGTTGGAGGGGGGAAGGGGTTGTGTGGGCGGGCGTAGCCCGCCCACACAACCCCTTTTATTCCCTGAACTGCGTGAATTTTAATAAGAATACCCGCCAATCACGTTGGCGGGCATTGAAGTGGTTGCTGGCACGGATTCCCGCCATCAAAGAGGGAATCGCTCGAAATATCCTTGCTGAATACACTATAGCACAAAATCCGGCCAAATTCAATCAAACACCGAAGGACCATTGGGATTTGCCGTAAGGAACCCCGGATTTGGGGGTGTGTGGGCGGCGAAGCCGCCCACACACCCCCAAATCCGGGTACTCACCACGGCGATTCCCAGAGAGCCACACCGAAGGATCATTGGGAGTCGCCGTGATGACGGGAAGATGTGGAGAAAACCTAGGGGCGGTGATCTTCGATGAACTGGCGTGGATCCACGTAATGGACGCGGATAGCGTTGATGTTTTCACCGGGCCAGTTGCCGGGGTGCGTCTCCAGCAGGTCTGTGGTGGAGATATCGAAATGCAGGTGGTAGTTCTGCACGGCCGGGTCGCCAAACAGACCCACTTTGGCGATCTGTTGTCCGCGCGCGACTCCATCCCCTTTGGCGACTACAATATCTTCCACGTGCCCGTAACGCGAATAAACTGGTTTGCCATTGGGCAGCGGATCGTGGCGGATGACGATCAGACCGCGCCAGGAGCCTGGAATGATATCGGCAAAAACCACCACCCCATTCGCAATGGCAAAGACTGGCTGACCCTTATCCATATTGAAATTCGGAAAGTTCAGGTTCAGGTCTGCGCCTGTGTGATAACCGAGCTCATACTTGCTGAGGTAGGGGTTGGCATCCCGCCAGAAACCGGGCCAAACCTGGGAGGAGGCGCGCTCGCTTTCTGTGCCCACTGGCGCGTCGAAACCTGCTCCCCCCTCGGGCAGCGGGCGCCAGCGGATGGCGCTGAAGGCAATCTCCTTAGGCTGGGCATCGACGCTGGCGCTGTCATCCAGGATGACCCGCCCAGAATCCGGCTGCTGGGGATTGAGCTTGTAGGCGCCCAGGCGCACCCATACATCGCTGAATTTAAGCTGGTTCACGGGGACTGTGATCTCAGTGCGCTGCCCGTCGGGATGATGGATAATCTTGTAATTTGCGGCGCCAGTGGTGGCGTGTACCCTGGGGATGAACACCTCGGTGGAGTAGCGCCCCACCTTGGGCAGGCTGGGCTGGTACGTTGCGATCACAGTGCCAAGCGCACCCGTTCGGCGCACGCGCACCAGGTTGCCAAGTTTATCTGCGAATTCGGTCGTCCAGCCGCTCTCCAGTGAATTGGGTGGTATGGCTTCGACCTCAAAACCTGCGCCACTGGGCTGTACGACTACCGCGTTATCCACGAAGTCAGGCAAGAGCGCAGTTTCCGACTGCGCCACACGCAAATCCCGGAAGAGTTTCCACAGCTCCGAGGTTGCCAGGCCTGCCCGGTACAGGCTGATGAAAGTGGGGTTGCGCGCCTGCGTTTCCAGGCACCAGCTCTTAAACTCCGCCTGGGTCATGCGCGCTTTTCCGGCTTTATCCCAGGTGGTGGATAAGACCGGCATCAGCGGCCCAGTGTACAGCAGCTCCAGGCGGTGACGTTTGTACTCGGTTTGCGCCTGGTTGGTTAAGTTGAAAGCCGCATGCTTGCGCTGGGGCGGAGGGATGTCGTCGTTGAGGTTGCCGAGGAAGCCTCCCCGGCAAGCTCTGGATAGCACCAGGTAAGGCAGCTTTTCGAGACGGTTATCCAGGCGGGGCTCGCCGCACAGGTAAACCTTGCGGGTATCTATACCCAACTGGTTGACACGATTAAGGAACTGGTTAGCCTGTTTAAATTTTCCGACCGTCTCCACCTGGGCTTCCAGCACAAAAGCCGCAAATCCCTCCCCCAGGGCGCGCTGGATGCACTCCGCCTCCAGGGCCGGAGCCTTCATGCGCACGTAATTCCAGGCAACTGGCACGAGCTGCGGATTGACGCGCACCGCTGCCAGGGCTTTTTTTGCCAGGTTGGCATCGAAAACACCGTGCTTGCTTACCTTGCATAGGATAAATTTCGCCCCTACCTCGGGCGCTTTGGCTACTGCTTGTTCGATGTCGTCATATAATGTCCAAATTCCTTTGCCCTGTAAAACACTCATCTTCTTCCTCCTGGCGATCTGTACCAAAATAAGGGGGGATGGTATGTGCGGCGGCGCACCCATATTGCCACTGGCGGTTTGAGCATTTATCTTCTAGCAGAATATTCCGATGCTTGGAGAACGCTTGCTGGAATCGGAGAATAAAGCCCGAATATATACGGCTTTTCCAATACGGTTATACAGAAGTATTTTGCCGGAGTCAATACGGAATTCCCACGGATCTTGCAGGCGCAATTTGACCAGCACAAAACTCGTTATTCTCGGCCTCCTGCCTAACTTGACAAAGTCACATTTCACGAGAGAAGTCCGAATTTGGGGGTGAGTGGCGGGCGTACGCCCGCCACTCACCCCCAAATTCGGGATATTCTTTTTAATGTGATATTGTCGAACTAACAAGACTGTCAGATAATTGAGCGTTTTTTCACTTGCCTAAAAGGCCCTTGGCGCACATAATTAAAAGCAGGGAATCCTATGTTGATCCGAGCCATTGGTGTGGATAAGGTCTACCATCGCGGTCAGGAACGGGTAGAGGCCTTGCGAGGCGTCCACCTGGAGCTGCCCAGCGGGGCATTTGCAGTGATCATTGGGCCGAGCGGGGGTGGTAAATCCACGCTGCTGCACCTGCTGGGCGGGATGGATCGTCCCACGCGCGGGAGCTTGTTGGTGGGCGATCTGGCCCTGGAGAACGCCAGCGAAGAGGCGCTCAACCGCTTCCGTCGCGAGCAGGTGGGCTTCATTTTTCAATTCTATAATTTGATACCAGCTCTCGACGCAGTAGAAAACGTGGCCCTGCCCTTGTTGGCGCAGGGGCTGCCTCGCCGACAGGCTCTGACGCGTGCAGCGGAGATGCTGGCGCAGGTGGGTTTGGAAAACCGCCTGCAGCACAAGCCTGCCGAACTTTCTGGGGGTGAGCAGCAGCGCGTGGCGATTGCCCGTTCGATTGCCGGTAAGGCGCGCCTGGTGTTAGCCGATGAGCCTACCGGCGACCTGGACGCGGCCTCCGCAGAGACGATCATGGCGCTTTTAGCCGATCTTAACCAACGCTTGGGGGTGACCCTGGTGGTCGCCACACACAACCCGGCATTCAGCCGCTACGCGAATCCGCTATATCGATTAAATGGGGGCAAGCTGTCCGCGCCGCTCAGCGCGTAGCAGCCTGAGGTTGAACCGCTATCCATTACAAAGATCATCATGTTTGCCTTCTTGCGTAAAGACCTGCTGCATCATAAAGGCCAGACCTTGCTCCACATTTTGGGCCTGGCAGTGGTGATCTTCAGCTACCTGACCTTGACTTCTCTAGCTGACACTTTGGACAGTTGGCTGCAAGAGAACCAGCTCAACCGCAATCTGATCATCGTCCAGTCGGATCTGGTCGATCTTGGCGCGGCAACCATCACGGAGGAGGCGCTGCAGGCTGCTCGCGAGCTTATGCCCTCGGTGATCAGCCGGGTCTCGCCGCTCGTTTACCGCGACCTGCGCCTGGGAGGCCGCATGGTGCAGCTGCGCGGCGCTCCCCTGGACGATTGGGGGCCTGTTCACCACCTGGAGCTGTATGAAGGGCGTTGGCCCGCCAATAGCGACGAGGCTGCTGTGGGCGAAGGCACAGCCCGGGCGAACGAGTGGGGTCTGGGCACCGTCCTTCCGATCTATGGGAAGGATTTCCAGGTAGTTGGCATCTTCCGCTCGCCCGGAACAGTCTTTGCTTCCGTTTGGATACCCCTTCAGGCGGCTGAAGAGCTGTTTGCGCCCCGGCATGACAGCCAGTTTCTGTACATACAGGCTGCTCCCCTGGTGGACGCCGAGGCTTTGCGGGCGCGCCTGCAAGCCGATGAGCGCCTGGCAGGCAGTTATTCGGTGTATTTTGAAGTCAATTACATTCGGCGCAATACCGATGCGCTGCGCGATGTTGCCGGCCTGATGCGCGTAGTGAGCTGGATTGCACTGCTGGGAGTGACATTTGGAGTGTACAACGCGGCGCAGTTGAGCCTTTATGAGCGCAGCCGGGAGGTGGGCATCCTGCGCGCCTTGGGGTTTTCCTCCGCGGCGGTGAATCGCTTTCTTCTGGCCCGTTCGCTGGCTCTGGGCGGGTTGGCCCACCTGGCTGGGCTGGGTATCGCCTGGGTTTATGCCGGCTTATATTCGATGACGGAGCCCCTGTATATTCAGGGACTGCCCTTTTTGTTTCAAGTAGAGATTCCCCAGGCCCTATCGGCGCTCGGCTGGGTGAGTGTGTTTGTCGTGCTGGGGGCCTGGTTGGGAGGACGGCGTTTCTTCCGCCAGAGCGTGACCGAAATTCTGCGGGGGTTTGTGTGAACACCACCATGCTGCGGCTGGCGCTGGCTGAGTTGGCTGCCCGCTGGCGCTCTACCCTGGGGATGGCGCTGGTGATTGGGCTGTCTTTGCTGTGTTTCTTGTTCTTTGACGCCCACCGGGCCGGGTTGGAAATCGTTTTTTCCAGCTTTGATCCTGGCTATCTGGTCGTCCAAAGTATGGACAGCATCGGCGAGATCTACGGCAGCCGCCTGCCTGCCGGCCTCGAGGCGGAGTTGAGCTCGCGCGGCGCCCGGCTGGTTGTTCCGGAAATCCACACCATTGTAGGTGGGACGCCTGCCAGCGCAATGCTGCTGCGTGGCATTGCGCTGGATCGCTATTTACAAATGGAGGGTTTCAAAATCCTGGCCGGACGGCCCTTACAGGCAGATGATGCACCTCGCCGTGCGATGATCGGGGTGCGCCTGGCTGAAAAGCTCGACCTGGTCCCGGGCGGTCAGATCGAAATCCGCGGGCGGCTTTTTGACGTTGTGGGTGTTTTTGAGATCGGCACTTATGCCGACCACGAAGCCTGGATCTCCCTGACAGACGCTCAGTCCTTGTTGGGATGGGGAAGTGACGTATCAGTTTTTGTCGTGCCAACCGACCAGGGCCTGCGGCCTGGCGATTTACTCTCCAATGACGCTATGGTGGTGCGTAAAGGGGATAGCAGCGCCAACCTGGTGCGGGAGTGGGCGCCCATGTTTAATCTGCTCAGCACGATAGCGGCTGCCTTAAGCGTGGCAGCTATGGTAGCCCTGGCAAACCTGCTCTGGCGGCTGGCATGGCAGCGCCGCAGGGAGCTGGCAATCATGCGCAGCCTGGGATTTGGACAGAACGCCTTGAACATTTACTTGCTGGGCCAGGCGCTGACCATCACCGGCCTCGGCTTTTTTCTGGGGACGGCGGCGGCGTTGATCTTGAGCGCCCTGACCCGGGCGGATGCCGTTGGGATCACCTTGCGGGCGCACTTCAACCCAGCCGTGATAGCCGCTGGTTTAGCTTTGGCGCTTTTAATCTCCGTGGCGGGGACGGTCCTGCCCGCTTTGCAGATCTCTCGCCTGAACCTGGCAGCTCTACTGCGCGATGAATAAGAAAATGGTTCTTTGGGATTTTCCGGGGTAGAGGGTTATATGTGGGGGTTGTTGGCGGGCGAAGCCCGCCAACAACCCCCACATCTTCCCGTCACCCCGGCGACTCCCAATGATCCAAGAAAATCGAGAACGAAGAAAGGAAGGGACTATGATTGGCAAACGTTATCAACTCATTTTTGCGGTTGGCTTGATTCTGCTATCTGGTCTGGCGTGCAATTTTTCGAGCGGCGGCGCAAAGCCAGAAGCTGCCGGTCCCCAGCCGGAAGCCAATGTCTCCCAGCCTGGAGAAGTTCAACCGGCTCCACAAGAGCCGGCCCCAGGAGCGCCGGAAGTTGAGGACAATCCCGTGCCCGCCGAAACACCGGTCCCAACGCCTGAGCCGCCGCCCACGCATCCCCTGGGCCTGCGCCAGGGATTGGCAGGCTTGAACAGCTACCGCTTGCAGCTCCACATGGTCTTCAACGGCCCCAGCGAGCTCGACCGCAATGAGACTACCTTGCAGATTGCCTATAACAAGGACGGCGATCAGTTCTACAGCCGCAGTGAGTCGATCAGCAGCTCGGCAGATGACCCGGAGGTCGATACGGATGTCAGCGAAACTTATCGCCTGGACGGCAAAACGTGCGAGGTGTACCCCGATGATCCGGAGAGCACTGGCGTTGCGGAACCGGTATCTCCGGCTGAAGAGGCCATGACCGATGCCTTACTCTTCCTGTTCGACGTGGTGGTGTTCGCCGAGGACCCGGTCCTGGTGGGCGCTGAGACCGTCAACGGTATTGCCAGCAACCATTACACCTTTGAGGTCTCCGGGTTGAACAGCATCACCGGCGCGGAAGTGGCCCAATCGCAGGGCGAGTACTGGATTGCAGAAGAAGGCGATTACCTGGTAAAGTACAATGCGGTGTTAGAGACGCGCACTGCCCCGCCCGGGGATAGTTCGGCTGAAGTGATGTATCTGATGGCGGAAGTTGAGCTGAGCGACGTGGATACAGCCATAACGATCACTTTACCGGCGCAGTGCCAGGAGTAACCGCAGGCATCCGGGATCAGTCGGTTGCCAGCGGTAGGCTGGCAACCGGCTTTCGCTTCAGCAGGGGGTGCAGCAGCAGGAAAGCGAAGGCGCCCAACGCGCCCACACATCCTGCCAAATACCACAGCCAGCGTGGATCGACGTTATCCATAATGGCGCCTGCCAGCAGCGGTCCAATGGCAAACGGCACCCCATATGAAAAGCCAAAAATGGCCATATAGCGGCCGCGCATATCCTCGGGGGCAAATTGCGCCACCAGCGCCTGCGATACAGGGACTACCAGCATCTCGCCGATGGTAATGATCGCCATCGCTGCCAAAAAGAGACTGTAGAGGCTGACCAGCCCGTAGAGGGCAAAGCCGATGCCATACAGGGCAGTGCCGGCTGCCATCAGAATCATAGGGGGGAAGCGCTGCGTGCGGCGGGTAAGAGCCAATTGGAAGAGCACCACCATGGCAGCGTTCAAGCTGATAATGAAACCATAGCCCGATTCGGGCACACCGTGGAAATCGCGCAGATAAACGCCCAGGGTGGTGTTCATATTCATGTAGACCAGCACCATCAAAATGCAGGCGCCGATAAAGAGCATGAACAACCGGTCCCGGAACACCTGGAAATAGCCGCGAAAAGTGCCTCCCATGCTCTCTTGTACTGCGCCGGGATGGGCCTCGGGCTTGGTCTCCGGTAAAGAGAAAAATACAATGGCAGCGCTAATCAGGCTGATCAGAGCATCGGCGATAAAAAGCATCAAATAGGAGCGGGCAGCCAGGAAGCCGCCGATCGCCGGCCCGATCGTGACGGCGAGGTTGAAAACCACCCGAATCAAGCCATAGCCCTGGGCGCGCTTTTCCTCCGGCAGCAAATCAGCCACCATCGCCTGGTGCGCCGGCCCACCGGTTTCAGTGAAGATCCCCACCAGTAAGGCTACCAGGAAAAAGGCCTGCAGTGAATCGACCAGGCCCATCACCACACTGCTCAGCGAGGTGGATACCAGGCTGAAGATCAACATGCCTTTGCGCCCCAGGCGATCGGTAAGGGCGCCGCCCAGCATGGAACCGATAAAACTGGAAAATGAGAATATGGCGAATAAGACCCCCACCTGGGTCATACCGACGTCGAACCTGCGCGTGATATACAGGGCAAAGAATGGGAAAAGCAGCGATCCGCCCAGGCGGTCTATGAAGGTGACGACGATCAGAGTCCAGAACGGGCGCGGATATTCTTGATAAAGACCGGCGAGTTTTTCTTTTGGCCCGGTAAACATTCCCCAAACATATCACACGTGCAGGCGCATGTCCAGGCAGCGATATTTCGATCCCCTCACTCGTAGCGCAAGGCTTCCACCGGCTCGAGCGCCGCGGCGCGGTTTGCCGGGTACAGCCCGAAAAACAAGCCCACTGCCGTGGAGAACAGGGTAGCCAACAGGATGGTATCCAGCCCGATAGCCGGGTTGATCTCGGCATTGTTGGCAGCCGCGATGCGCCCGACTATGTAGGAAATGGTCCAACCCAGGCCGATGCCTACTACCCCGCCCAACAGGCTGAGCACCGAGGATTCGGTCAGGAATTGCACCAGGATATCCAGGCGGCGCGCCCCCAGAGCTTTGCGCAGGCCGATCTCGCGCGTGCGCTCGGTGACGGAGACCAGCATGATGTTCATGATGCCAATCCCGCCTACCAGCAGAGAAATGGCGGCAATGCCTCCCAGGAAGATGGTCAGCACGCCGGTGATGGTCTGGGCAGTGTCCAGAAAATCTTGTTGGGTGAGCACGGTGAAATCATCCGCGCCGATCTCCGTGCGGTGGCGCGTGCGCAAGATTTGGGCGATCTCCTCGGCTGCCTGGGGCACCAACTGGGCGCTGGTAGCCTGCACCAGGAGCAGGTCCACACGATCGCGGGCGGAGCGGCGCAGCAGGCGCGTTTGAGCCGTGGTGAAAGGCACCACTACGCGGTCATCTTCGTTTGAAAAAGACGAGCCTCCTTTGGTTTGCAGCACACCGATCACCCGGAAGGGTTGGCCCTCGATGCGAATCGTCTCACCTACCAGACCTTCCGCCCGCCCGAAGAGCTTCTCAGCCACATCCGGCCCCAACAGGACGACCGAGGCCTGGCCCAGTATATGCTCTTCGGTGATGTACTCCCCCTCAATCACCTGGTCGTTGCGCACCGGCGCGTAATCCGGAGTGACTCCGGAGATTTGGGTGACAGCATTTTCACCGGCATAAGACACGGTCCCGCTGCCTTGCAGTATCGGAGCTACATTGGCTACCGAAGGAGCCTGGAACGGGTCGCCGATGGCATCGGCATCTGCCAGGGTCAGGGGCTGGGGATTGCGCACATCTTCGGAGCCGCCGCGAAAAACGAACAGCAAGTTGGTCCCAATGCCCTGGATGGAACCGGTGATCGTGTTTTGAGCGCCGCGTCCAATCGAGACCATAGCAATCACGGCTGCCACACCAATCACGATGCCCAAAATGGTGAGGCCCGAGCGCAGCTTGTTGGCTGCCAGACTTTCCAGGGCTTCAAAAAAAGCTGGAATGATATTCATTAATCCACCACCACACCATCGCGAATTTGGATCCTGCGCCGGGTTTGAGAGGCTACATCCGGGTCGTGGGTGACGATGATCAGGGTAGTGCCGCGCTCTTTGTTCAGGTTGAGCAACAGGCGCATGATCTCTTCGCCAGATTTTGAATCCAGGTTTCCGGTCGGCTCGTCAGCCAGGATAATTGCCGGGTCATTCACCAGGGCGCGGGCAATCGCCACACGCTGCTGCTGCCCCCCGGATAGCTCATTGGGACGGTGATGAATGCGGTCTTCCAGCCCCACCATTTCCAGGGCAGCCCGGGCGCGCGCTTTGCGCTCGCGCGAGATGCCGGCGTAGCGCATGGGCAGCTCCACATTCGAGAGGGCTGTGGCGCGCGGCAGCAGGTTAAAACTCTGAAAAACGAAGCCCACTTTGCGGTTGCGGATGCTGGCAAGCTGGTCATCGCGCAGGTTGGAGACGCGCTCGCCATCCAGGATGTATTCCCCGCTGGTGGGGTGGTCCAGGCAGCCGATCATGTTCATCAGGGTGGATTTGCCGGAGCCCGAAGGCCCCATGATGGCAATGATCTCACCCCGCTCCACTTTCATCGAGAGGCCGCGCAGGGCGTGCACCTCCACGATGCCCATCTTGTATACCTTGGTCAGATTTTCAGCCTCAATTACCCAGTCGGTCATGGATCGCCTCCTGGCTAACGGTTCACGAAGGGAGGCGGGCCGTTTTGGTCGAAAACCGTGGGTGGGTTGAGCACGATCGGATCGCCTTCCTTGAGGTCGCCCTCCAATACCTGGCTGGAGTCCTCGGAAGACGCGCCCAGAGTGATCTCCACCGACTCAGGCGACCCGCTGCGCAGCACGTACACCACCCGTTTGCCCTCCAAAACGCGCACTGCCCGGTTCGGCACCAGCAGCACGTCCTCAAGCTGGTTGACCACGATATTGACAGCGGCGGTCATACCGGGCTTAACCGCTTCATCCCGATCGGTCAGCTCGACGGTAACGGTAAAATCGACCACTCCCTGGCTGGTGGTGCCTACCAGGGCCACTTCAGTGACCTGGCCGCGGTATTCCCGGTTGAGAATGGCATCGAACACCAGGGACACCTGCTGCCCAACCTGGATGCGGTTGATATCCACTTCGGAGACCTGCACGTCCACCAGCAGGCGCGAAAGATCGTCCAGCCGGAAAGCCAGCGCGCCGGGGGCAGCCTGATCGCCGGGCTTGGTAGCAATTTCCGTCACCATCCCGTCGAAGGGGGCGGTCAGATGCGCCAAGTTGATGGCGGCCTGCAGGGCAGCGATGCGCGCTTCAGCTGCGGCGATGTCATCCGGATCGGGGCCATCCTTCAGGCGCTCCCATTGGCGTTCGGCGTCGGCAAGCTGCGCCTGCAGCAGAGCGATATCCGCAGGGTTAGGCCCATCTTTGACGCGTTCCCAGGCGCGTTGCGCTTCCAAAAACTGGGCCTGGGCGGTCTCCAGATTAGACTTAGCCACAGCCTGGTCGATGCTGCTGGCGGTGCCCTGCAGACTGTTCAGGTTGCGCACTGCCAGGTCGTATTGCTGTTGGGCAGCAGCCATCAGGCTGAGCAGGCGCGCCCGCTCCAGGTTGTCTTCCGGCTTGTTCTCGTAAGGGGCGTAGCGCTCTTTGGCGCGGTCGAGCTGGTCTTTGGCTATGACCACTTGAGCGTTGGCTTCATCGATATAGCTCTGGCTGGCTGGCGATTGCGTCCAGCGGTAAGTGCGTTCGGCGTTTTCGACGGCTTTTTCAGCCGTGGCTACGGCCTCCAGGGCGCGCGCCTGCACCAGCTCCGGGTTGCTGGCATCCTCCAGCGCCTGGCGGGCGGTTTCTACGGCCTGTAAAGCCTGCGCCTGCTGGATTTGCGAGTTCAGCAGGTCATCCAGCGCTCTCTGGGCGCTCACTAGGTCGGCCTGGGCCAGGATGATCGCCTGGGGGAGAGAAGTCTGCTGCAAGGTTGCCAGCTCCTGGCCCGTGGATACCGCATGGCCGGCGGCTACGTGGACGGCTCCCACTGTGCCGGTCGTTTGCCAGGCTAACAGCGCCGTCTGGTTGGCGCGCACCAGGCCGGTGGCGCCTACGGTAGCAGTCAGGTCGCCGCGCTGCGCGGGAGCGGTCTGCAAACTGGCCTGGACGGCTGCCAGGCGCTGGCTGCGCAGCGGTCCAAGCAGGTAATATCCACCTGCCACCACAACGAGGATGATCACAAGGATCCACCAACGCTTCATAAAATGCCTCCACAATCATGTTTCATCTTACACAACATCCCCTCTTAAAGCTTGGAACCGATCCGATTTTTCGGGAGAGTGAGGTGTGCGGCGGCGCTATTCGCCAACACACAACTCGACCACCTTTATTTTTCGGATA
>Ga0105106_10000965_pt1 | contig 20408 bp, 18 predicted proteins | sample PPLLaktember2015_5_FD_79109 | JGI IMG/M metagenome (GOLD analysis project Ga0105106, IMG submission 79109) | Freshwater sediment microbial communities from Prairie Pothole Lake near Jamestown, North Dakota, USA - PPLs Lake P8 Core (1) Depth... | ecosystem: Environmental > Aquatic > Freshwater >...
AAATAGATATTATACCTTGAGGTCAGGCCATGATAAAACCTGGTTGTCCCGGTGTTTTTCTCAACGGAACAACCTGTAAGGAACAGAAAGAGTCCCAGAGTTATCAGAAATTTATATGATACTCTCCAGGAAAGCAATAAATACTATTTAATACTATAAACTTACTTAAACTGAGTATAGTATTTCAAAGGTAAGCAAAATTGGAACAGCGCGGATTCTCAGGCCGAAATCACTTTTGTGATCTCAGGAACCTCCTGCATGATCGCCTGCTCAACGCCTGCCTTAAGTGTCTGCATGGCGAACTGGCATCCATGGCAGGCGCCCGTAAGCCTGACCTTTACAGTCAGATCATCCGTTACCTCTATGAGTTCAATGTCACCGCCGTCATTCTGAAGATAGGGTCGTACCCTGTTCAACGCTTTGACCACTTTTTCCTTAATGATTTTCAGATCTGCCATATTATCAATATTTAAATTATTTGTTTGTTAACCCCCACATCCGCCCTGCAGGCTGGCTCCTCGCTGAAATAGCCCACCGGGCTATTTCTTATCACTCGGCCCTATTTAATTTAAATCTAAATAAGGTGCAATTTTAGCAAAAATTATTACTCTGACCAAAAATTCATTGCAATTCCATTGACGGATCCCAGAACTTTTCATTGAAATTCAGCACTCTGTCATCATCGACGATCAAGCCTTCATTTTCAAGTAGCTGCTGCATTGTTGATGAATTTCCAAAGTGGCGCTTCCCTGTCAGAAGCCCTTTTCTGTTCAAAACACGGTGGGCGGGGATGAGCCCGGGTCCTGTATGGCTTGCATTCAGTGCCCATCCTACCGCCCGCGCCGACCTTCCCGTTCCCAGATAACGTGCGATGGCTCCATAAGAAGTAACCCTGCCGGATGGGATCAACCGGGTGACCTCATATACCTTGGAGAAAAAGTCATTATCATTCTGCTTTTTCCCAGCCATGACTGATGAATTTGTCTTTTTCAAGCCTGAAAGCAAGATAGTTTATCTTCATTCCCTGCTCCATGAATTTCGATTCATAATGAGTTTTTATGGATAGTATTCCGGAAGCAGTCTCTCTTTTATATGACGGATCTCCCTGTCTTGTCAGGATGTTTTCCGAAACAGTTATTTCGTCGGGATCCATCGAATGCATGTCATTTGATGAGAACAGGATTTCCAGTCCGTTATCTGATGCCAGTTGTGAAGTATAATTGAAAAGTTCCGTGTTATCGGTTTTCAGATGAATAATGCCCCTGTTCCTGAGGAAATTGCGGTAAATGTTGAGGAACCATGGACAGGTGAGCCTTTTGTTGGAATTTTTCTTCCCGTTATGCGGATCGGGGAAGGTGATCCATATCTCATCAACTTCATCCGGGGCGAAGAAGGAGTTTATGTATTCAATTCTGGTCCTAAGGAACGCGGTGTTGTTCAATTGCCGTTCGCTGGCAGTTCTTGCACCCCTCCACATCCTTGCTCCCTTGATGTCGATGCCGATGAAATTGCACTCAGGGAATAGAACGGAGAGTCCAACAGTGTATTCGCCCTTCCCGCATCCCAGCTCAAGTATTATCGGATTATTGTTCCTGAAGATATCCCTGTTCCAGTTCCCTTTTATTCTGTGGTCCTTCCAGGCCTGATCTCCTTGTTCCGGCTGAATTACATTTTCGAAAGTTCCAAGTTCGGCCCAACGGGCAAGCTTGTTTTTTCCCACCTCAGAAATTCTATTTAAGGGTCTTTTCCACTCTCAGTCCAAAATCGTACACTCCCCTGAGGTCTGCAAACCTCATTCCATGCTGGACAGTGATCTGATAGGTTCCTGATACGGGGAAGAACACATTTGATTTGTAGGGCAACTGTAATTCATGGATATCACCGAAACCTTTCCCGTACCAGTTCCCTTTTTCATCTGCAAGATCATAATTAAGGGTATCAGTTATGCTTTTACCTTCGGGAGAAGCTGTTGTTACGAAAAGATATAGGTTTCTGAAGGGGTATGATGATCCGGTCCGGATTATGAAATTGATATTGTTACTGTTGAGAGTGTCTTGCACCATAATGCTGAAAGCCGGAGTATTTTCAAGTTTCCAGGTCCTTCCCGGCATTACCGACGAATCAGTGAAAACGACATTTCTGCCGCATGAGCTCATAAAAACTGCGGCTGTGAGAAGCAGCAGACATCTATTTATTCCTTTTGTCATCAAATCTTCTGTTTTTTCTTTTATGCATCTGCCGGCGGTTTGCATTTTTTGATTCCGGAGCATCAAACCTGGTAAGGCTGTTATTCCTGAGCAGGTCCTCCGATACAGGAATCATTCCCGACGATTCATCAACGACCAGAAGCTTTTCCGGCTTTTTCCCAATTCTGTTCATTGCCTGGATCTCCCTTACCCTCTCAACAGGTACAGGGATAAGGTTTGTGGGTGAATTCGGATCGGTACTGTACCAGTAAAGGCTTTTATGTACCTCCATTTTCAGAAAATGAGCCGTTGAATCTGCAAGTTCAAGAGGAACCTCCTTCGGGGGGAAAGAACGCTGAGCATCGACATAGCAGTCGAATTCGAAATTGAGACAGCACTTTAATTTACTGCATTGTCCTGCAAGCTTCTGTGGATTCAGCGACAGTTCCTGGTATTTTGCATGAGTGGTAGTGACAGAAACAAAATTGCAGATGTGGGTCGAGCAGCATAATTCACGGCCACATGAGCCAATACCGCCGATCCTGCCGGCTTCCTGCCGGGCTCCTATCTGCCGCATTTCAATCCTCACCCGGAATTCATCGGCAAGGACCTTGATAAGCTGCCTGAAATCAACTCTTTCATCAGCAATGTAATAAAATATGGCTTTGGTCCTGTCTCCCTGGTACTCCACGTCCCCGATCTTCATGTTGAGTTTAAGTTCCTCAGCAATCTTCCTGGATCTCAGCATCGTGGGAGTCTCCAGCTTTTTTGCCTCCTCCCATTTTATTACATCAACTGCTTTGGCTTTCCTGTAAACTTTCTTCAAGTCATCTGATGTCGGCTGTACTTTGAGTTTCTTAAGTCGCTCATTCAATATCGGTCCGACCATTGAAATCCTACCGATATCGTGGCCGGGGGAAGCTTCAACAGCAACAATATCACCTACATCAAGCCTTAGTCCGTTGACATTCCTGTAGAAACCTTTCCGCGTATTCTTGAAACGGATTTCAACAATATCAGTTTCAGCCGGAACAAAAGAGATATCCTTTAGCCAGTTGAAAGCATCCAGCTTATTTAAACCGGGTTTATATTTAATATCAGGCATCCTGATCTCATCGCCATGCAGGCCTGTTAAATCTTCGATCTCCGTCATATCAAACTCCTCTTCAGATTTATTCCCGCAAAAATAGTGAATAAATGAATTACTTTCAATTATCCCCCGATATGTCACCGGCTGATAAGGCGGGTTAGTTTGAGGGCAAGGTCAAGGAACACTATTTTGGCATTCCCGTTTGCCTCAATATGGGCATGTGCCAGATTAAGTTCATCAGCAAAAGAATAAATATTTTCCTGATTAATGAATGGGTGGAACTTTGAAGAAAACTCAGCCTCCTCACCTGTCATGAAAACCAGCCTGTTTTTCATCTGATCAAGGGTAAGCATAAGGTTTTCCCGGATAAGATGAAGCGAAAACACGAGGAAGTTCTTTTGAGGTTCCCTTCCAATTGAAGCTGCCTCTTCCGACCAGCTTATAATTGAAATGATATCGCGCTTCCATGCAAACCTCATAAGGTTTTTGAAGCGGTCGAGGTTAAGAAGCGATGAATCTTCATTTTCGCAAAGCGCAATGGCTCGTATTATGTTTCCGTTGGAGACCCTCGAGATATCATCGGCTTTTGCCTTGTGGATGCTGAATCTTTCAAGCAAATACGATGAAATTTCCTCCGTCCTGTAGGCCGGGACCCTGATCAGCTGGCATCTCGAAAGTATAGTCTGGGTAACCTTGTCAGGTTCATCCGACACCAGGAGGAAAAGGGTTTTTTCGGGAGGTTCCTCTATAAGCTTAAGAAGCTTGTTGGCAGTTGCCTGATGCATCTTTTCGGGGAGCCAGATGATCATTACCTTGAAATCAGATTCAAAGGCTTTCAGGCTCAGTTTCTTCAGGATCTCTGCTGCCTCCGAAGCAAATATAAGTCCCTGGGCATTGCCTGCCTCGATCGAATCGAGCCATCTGGTAAGGCTGAAGTATGGGGAAGCCTTCACAAATTCGCGCCACTGCTCGATGTATTTGTCGCTGACCGGTTCACTTGTTTTCTTATCCTTTATCACGGGAAATACAAAATGGAGATCGGGGTGGATCATCTTCCCGTATTTTACGCACGATTTGCACGTTCCGCATGAGTCGCGCTGTGACCTGTTCTCACAGCTCACATATTGTGCATAAGCCAGGGCAAGAGCAAGAGAGCCGCATCCTTCGGGACCTGTAAAAAGCTGTGCATGGCTTACCCTTTCCGAACTTACCGAACCGATAAGCTTGCCGATAATTGCCTTTTGCCCGGGAATATCCGAAAACTTCATCTTTCAGACCAATTCAGGAATTCACAATACTGCCAGTACAGCATCGTAATCAGGTTCTGTGGCAATTTCAGGAACAAGCTGGGTATAAATAACTTTCCCGGCCTCATTGATGACAACTATGCTGCGGGCATAAAGCCCTTCAAACGAACCATCAATAATATCCACACCATAGGCTTTTCCAAAATCCCTGTTACGGAACCCTGAAAGGGTAATGACATTTGTTATCCCCTCAGTTGTGCAGAACTGGTTATGCGCGAAAGGAAGGTCCTTTGTTATTGCCAGTACAACGACATTGGCTTTTCCGGCTGCAAGCTGGTTGAATTTGCGGACCGATGCGGCACAAATCGAAGTACCGAAACTTGGAGATATGCTAAGAACGATTTTTTTGCCTTTGAGTTCTGATAATGTCAGATTCCCGAGATCTGATCTGACAAGTGAGAAACCAGGGGCATCTGATCCTTTTGCCGGAAGGTTTCCTGATGTATTTACAGGATTACCTTTTAATGTGATTTCAGCCATAGCTTTTTTCTTCAAATTTAGTTAATCTTTTAAGAAGAGGAAACATTTGAATGTTATGGTTATTTCCAAAAAAAATGTAGGTTTGCATCAGGGAAATTCTTCCGTTAATAAAAAATATTTGATCTATGAAAATGATTCAGGATTTCAGTTTTAAAGGGATTAAAACCATTGTAAGAGTTGATTTCAATGTTCCTCTCGACAAGAAAACCGGTGTTGTGACTGACGATACACGAATAAGGGGAGCGCTTCCAACTATAAGGAAGATTCTGGGTGACGGCGGTTCAGTTATTCTGATGTCCCACCTTGGCCGTCCTGAAGGAAGGATGGAGAAGTATTCGCTTAAGCCGGTTCTTCCGGTCCTTGAAAACTATCTTGGGCTGAAAGTGCTTTTCGCCGACGACTGCCTTGGTGAATCAGCGGTAAATATGTCGGCAGCCCTTAAGCCGGGAGAGGTCCTGCTTCTTGAGAATGTCAGGTTCTATCCCGAGGAAGAAGGGAAGCCGATACTGCCTGAGACTGCAACAGACGAAGAAAAGAAGGCAGCCAAGACCGAAATGAAATTAAAGCAGAAAGAACTTGCCAAAAAGCTGTCCGGCTATGCTGAAGTATATGTCAATGATGCTTTCGGAACGGCACACCGTGCCCATGGAACAACCGCCGTCGTTGCTGATTATTTCCCGAAGGATAAGATAATGTTCGGATTTCTCATCAACAGCGAACTGGCTGCCATGGACAAGGTTCTGAATAACGCCCAGCGTCCGTTCACTGCAATCATGGGAGGTGCAAAGGTATCCGACAAGATCATGCTCATTGAAAACCTTCTCAACAGGGTTGACAACCTTATAATAGGCGGTGGTATGACCTATACATTCATTAAGGCAACAGGAGGAAAGATAGGAAAATCGCTATGTGAGGAGGACAAGATTGAACTTGCCCTGAAGATCATTGAAAAAGCAAAGGAAAAGAATGTGAACCTTTACCTCCCTTCCGACAGCCTGAACGGCGACAAGTTCGAAAATGAGGCAAACACCAAAGTCACTGCTGTCGATGCTGTTGATGAAGGATGGATCGGAATGGATATAGCAGAAAAGAGTATACAGGAATTTTCAGCAGTTATCGGGAAATCAAGGACCATTCTCTGGAACGGCCCGATGGGCGTATTTGAAATGGAAAAATTCTCAAAGGGAACAACTGCGGTGGCAAAGGCTATCGCCGCAGCAACTGAAAAAGGCGCTTACAGCCTTATCGGAGGCGGAGATTCCGTTGCTGCGATCAATAAGAACGGACTGGTCGACAAGGTAAGCTATGTTTCGACCGGAGGCGGCGCTATGCTTGAATATATGGAAGGTAAAAAACTCCCCGGCATTGTGGCCATAAGGGGTGAATAGGAAAAATATGCGTAACAGCCTGTTTTATATTGTGCTTTTGTCATTCCTTTTTCACTGTTCCTGCAAAAAGGATGAACCCTTGCCAACTACAGGCACTATTACCATTGATAACACAACCACTCTCGGCCAGACATACTTTATTTACGGATTTTTGTTCTCTGAGGCCCGTAAAGCATCAACTGCCGATAATCCGCCTCCCGATATTACAATTGACAGCGACGGCATAAACCTTGTGTTGCAGGCTGATAATCTGAAAGACTCATTTAATAAAGCCGGGGAATATAATGATGGTGCCTCGGCAAAAACCGCATATGACAACCTGAAATCAGCCACGGCTTCACAGCTGACATGGGAAGGTATTGGAACTCCTGTAAAGGAGCATCAGGTATGGATATACAGGTCAGGTACAAATCATTATGCCAAGTTCAGGATCATTTCCACAAGAACCGAACCCGGACAGGTCAAGCCCTTTGCCGAGTGCACATTCGAATGGGAATATCAGCCCGACGGAACATTAACTTTCCCCGGTAAATGACTGGTGATTTGCCCGGTCTTATCTTTGACCAGAAAGACGACACAACTTTTTCGCATGCAGCTCTCAGAATCTTCAGATTCCAGGCAGAGAGGAATCCCGTTTACAGGCAGTTTATTTCAAGTCTCGGAAAAGATGCAGCCCGGATTGAGAATATCCTGGATATCCCTTTTATCCCTGCCGGGTTTTTTAAAAGCCGGACAGTGGCAATCGAAAACCTGCCTTTTAAAATCATTTTTGAAAGCAGCAGGACAACAGGCAATGATCCGGGGCGCCATTTTGTCCATGATCTGAAATTATATGAAAGAAGCTTCCTTGGATCATTCAGCCATTTTTACGGTGGCCCTTCCGGATACATGATCGCCGCACTTCTCCCATCTTACGGCGAACGGCAGAATTCATCGCTTATTTACATGATGAGAGGCCTGATCAAGGAAAGCAAAAACAAATCGGGCGGATTTTACAATGACAATCCGTCGGGTCTTATCAATAATATAGAGAGGGCCAAAGCCTCAGGACAAAAGACCTTGTTGCTCGGAGTCAGCTTTGCACTCCTCGATCTGGCCGGTAAATATTCACCTGACCTGTCAGGTACCATAGTTATGGAAACAGGCGGAATGAAGGGTCGGAGAAAGGAGATCACCAGGGAAGAGCTTCATGAAATTCTTAAACTGAAACTGAATGTCCCGGTAATACATTCCGAATACGGGATGACCGAACTGTTAAGCCAGGCCTATTCAGCAGGGAACGGGATTTTTCACTGCCCGCCATGGATGAAGATCCTGATCAGGGACCCTCAGGACCCAATGGCAGTAACCGATGAACCCGGAAGAACCGGAGGTATCAATATTATCGACCTTGCGAATATTTATTCGTGTTCATTTATTGCAACAGGTGATTACGGGAAACTGAATGAAAGCGGAGGTTTCGGGATATCAGGCAGATTCGATAACAGCGATATAAGGGGCTGTAACCTGATGGCAGAATAAATAATGGTCTGCACGACTATAAATAGACTATTCGTTTGTTTCTGGCGCTGGAATAAATTGCAAGCACCAGCTCAACCGCCTTTCGCGCCTCGATCGCATCAATGGCCGGCTGATACCCGTTATCGACTGCCTTGATTATGTCAAGAAGCTGGCGAAGATGACCGATATCGCTGATTGCCTTCGGATCGGATACCCCTCCTCCTGAAGAATTGCTGCCGGAGAATTTTTCCCTGATTTTCTCATCGGCTCCGGTCTCAACATCAAACTTCCATGTCAGCAATTTCTCTTCTTCAACTACCACTGAACCGCGAGTGCCGAGGATTTCTATTTTCCGGTAAAATCCGGGATTAACTGCCGTTGATGCCTCTATAACGCCTATCGCCCCGTTCTCAAATCTAATAGTGGCGGCAGCAACATCCTCAACTTCAATGCCATCATGCCCGATAAGTCCGGTGAATGCACATACCGCTTCGACTTTTCCCATGAACCACCTGAGCAGGTCGACGGAATGAATTCCCTGATTCATTACGGCGCCGCCGCCGCTCGACTGCAGGCTTGATCTCCATTTAACTTCTTTGTAATATTCTGCACTCCTGTACCACTTAATATAGGCATCACCCATCACAAGCTTACCAAAACGACCATCGTCAATTGCTTTCTTAAGTTCAAGATTCACCCTGCTGAACCTCATCGGGAATATCCCCGAAACCATAACGTTATGCTTTACACCTGCTTCAATTATCCTGTCGCACCGCTCCAGGCTTGTTTCAAGAGGCTTTTCAACGATACAGTGCTTGCCGGCATTTATCGCCAGAAGTGCAGGTTCGAGGTGCAGGCCCGAAGGAGTGCAGATGCAAACCATATCTATACTGTCGTTATTACATAGTTCTCCGGCAGTTTCAAACGCCTTGCACTGGAATCTCTGGCCGAAAGCTATTGCCTTTTCAGGATTATGATCAAATACTCCTACCAGCTCAGCCTCCATGATAGTATCAATAGCCCTCGCGTGGACTTCAGCTATGGCGCCTGCACCTATTATTCCAAAACCATGTTTCATGCTTTATCTTAAGGTAGGATAAAAAGCATCCTCAATATGCTGTTCTATTTCGAATGACTGCCCTTTTGCAACTATTAATATTACATCAAACCTGCTCTCCCTGGTGATATCATATTTCCTGATGTAAGAATCTGCAGCCAGAACAATCAGTTTTTGTTTTTCTTTTGTTACTATATCATTTAGTTCTCCAAGGAACCCTTCTGTCCTCGTTTTCACTTCAGCAAAGACCACGTAATCATTGTTTTCCGCAATAATATCGACCTCCAGTTTACCGGTTTTCCAGTTTCTGTGCCTTATTTTATATCCCTTTCCCTTCAGGTATTCGGCGGCCTTGATTTCCCCTTTAACTCCGAGAGTTGATGATTCGCTCATTTCATGCTTGTTTAATGAGAAAACGGCTTTATATCTCGATTAGTTTGTTTTTGATGGCGAAAAGAATGAGGCTTGCAGTATTTTTGGAGTTTGTTTTACCTAATAGATTGGCCCTGTGCTTATCGACGGTCCTTTTGCTTATGAACAGAGTCTCTGCAATTTCCTGATTTGAAAGACCTTCGCAGATCTTTAGAAGGATCTCCTTCTCCCTTTTTGATAGATTGGCCGATTTGTTTTCATTTTCCCTGTGCTTTATCCTTTGAATCACATGATATAATAATTCCTGTGAAAAATAATTACCCCCCCTCCTGACCGTCAGGATAGCCTCCTTAACTTCCGAAATATCCGAGTCCTTCAGGATGAATCCCTTTGCCCCGGCATCAACCATTTTGTAATAATATTCCTCCTCCCCATACATCGACAGGGCAATAATATCTATGTCGGGACAGATCTTCAGGCCTTTCCTTGTAGCCTCAATACCATCCATTTCAGGCATATTTATATCCATGAGCGCAATTTCGGCTTTTGTGTCATGGAGGATCTTCAGGAATTCTTCACCGTTTGAGGCTTCTCCGGTGACTTCAAATTCGGGGAAAGCGTTTAGCAGTATTTTCAGGCCGTTGCGAAAAAGCTGATGATCATCTGCAATTATGATTCTGATCTTTTCCATAAGCACTATTAATCAATAAGTTTTATAAGTGCGCTTGTCCCTTTTCCCGGATTGCTTTCAAGGATGAAAACCCCATCAACGGATTTAACCCTGGTTTCAATGTTTGACAATCCCATGCCCTTTGTATCTTCACTTCCCAGCGATGCAGTGTCAAAACCGCGCCCGTTATCATAAAACTGCAAGGTAATGAATTTTTCATGTTTGTTTAGTTCGATCTCAATCCTCGATGCTCCGGAATGCAGTATTGAATTGTTTATCAGCTCGCAGGCTGCACGGTACATCACCACCTCCTTTTCACTTTCAAGGCGGGTGTTCTCCATGTTTGACTTGAATTCGATCTCGATGGCTTTTGTCTGATTTATTTTGGCTGTAAAGGCTGACAGTGCACTTGAGAGCCCGAAATTTGAGAGGACATGAGGGCTGAGGTTGTTTGAAATATCCTTCAGGGTGTTGATGGCTTCATTGATAAGATGATTTGTATTGTTAAGGATCACGGTGTCAGTGGGATCCTTTATCCTTTGTCCAAGCGCGGAAAGTGACATCTTTACCGTTGACATGAGGGGCCCGAGTCCGTCATGAAGATCCTTGGCAAATCTCTTTCTTTCATTTTCCTCGGTATTTATGATTGCGCTTATCACTCTTTTTTCAGCCTTCATCCTGTCTATGTCAGCACGCTTGAGCGAATAGAACAGCTCACGTATAAGTATGACTCCCGTAATTATCAGGAATGAGATCAGTACGTCAAGCCAGTCATCGATCATTTGCCAGGTATAGGAGGGTGTCCCCCTGAAATACTCGAACAGCTGCATTATCTTTCGGATGGCCATAAAGGCGAATGAAAGGGATAGGAGTATCCACGACAGCCGGTATTTCGTAAGCTTCATGAACCTGAGTGCAATCGAAGCGGCAATTATCTGCAGGACAATGGATATTATAAGGGCGATCAGCCTTACCATGACTATAGGTATTAATATGCAAAAATAGGAGTAATTTACATAACGGCATAATGGCATGACGGCATAATGGCATGACGGCGTGACGGCGTGACGGCGTGACGGCATGACGGCGTGACGGCCCCAGTTACGCCATAATGCCTTAACGCCTTAGTGCCTTTACGACTTTATGCCGTTGCGCCTTTTTTTCTACCTTTGCTCCTTTCAATATTATCAATGAATTATTTGTACAATCTCGGTATTCTGGCATATGTTCTGGCAGTAAGGCTGATAGCGCCCTTTAATTCTAAAGCCAGGCTTTGGGTGAAAGGGAGAAAAGGCTGGGAAATAATGCTAAAGGAAAAGGTCAGCCGCAGCGATACGAACATATGGATCCATTGTGCCTCACTGGGAGAATTCGAGCAGGGACGGCCGCTGATAGAGACCGTTAAAAAGATGAGGCCTGAGTATAAGATTATACTCACATTTTTTTCCCCTTCGGGATATGAGATCAGGAAGAATTACATGAATGCCGATTTTGTATGCTACCTTCCTGCTGATACTCCGGCCAACGCCGGTAAATTTATTGATCATGCAAATCCGGCTGCAGCCATTTTTGTCAAATATGAGTTCTGGAACAATTATATGCTCCTGCTTAAAGATAAAGGTATACCTCTTTACCTGATTTCGGGGATATTCAGGAAGGACCAGCATTTCTTTAAATGGTACGGTGGTTTTTTCAGAAGGATGCTGTTCAGGTTCAGCCATATTTTTGTTCAGGATACTTCTTCAGCGGATCTTTTGAAGGGCATTGGAATTGAAAATGTTACAGCAGCAGGTGATACACGGTTTGACAGGGTGATCCAGATTGCGGATTCCGCAAGGAATCTGCCACAGATTGAACTTTTCAGGGGCGGAGAAAAAATGTTTATTGCTGGAAGCACCTGGCATCAGGATGAAGAGATAATTTCAAGGTACGTAAATTTGAATCCCGGAAAAATGAAATGGGTCGTGGCTCCGCACGAAATTGACAAAGCCAATATTGACAGGCTTGAAAGGCTCTTCAGCACGAGTGTTGTCAGGTTCTCGGAATTCACGGAAAAATCATCAGGGGCCCGTGTCCTTATAATTGATAATATAGGTATGCTTTCTTCAGCATACAGGTATGCTTTTATTGCCGAAATTGGAGGCGGCTTCGGGAAAGGCATACACAATGTTCTTGAAGCTGCCTGCTGGGGTATCCCGGTACTGTTCGGCCCTAATCATAAAAAGTTCAGGGAGGCTGTCGAACTTATCAGTTATGACGGAGCCAGGACGTTCAGTACATATGAGGAATTCTCCCGCATCATCGGCGACTGGCTGTCAGACACCGACCAATATTCAGGATCGGCACAGAATGCCGCGAAATATGTACAGGAAAACGCCGGGGCAACGGATAAAATCCTTACCGGAATCACTTTAAAAGATATTAACAATCCATTCTCATAACTTGTTAACAACTATCAGGGGCCCGTTTAAATGGCTTCCTTCAAAGAGCAGTAAATTGCCGCTCCTTATTTAATAAAAAATTAATTTTTTTTGGTTCGAAATGTCATACAATTGAGATAATCTTGCAGACGAAAATTAATTAACCTTAATCCTGAATCTTATGATAAAGTTATCCAAACATTTTTTTACCACACTGTTGTTCCTATCCCTTGCATTGGTTTCATTCGGGCAGGGTTCAACAACTTCTTCCATGAGCGGTAAGATCACTGACTCACAGGGAGGTGCCCTGGCAGGCGCGACTATTGTCGCAACACATTTGCCTTCGGGATCAATCTATGGCGCAACAGCCAACAACCAGGGGTTGTTTTCAATCCAGGGGATGCGTCCCGGCGGTCCTTACAGGGTGGAAGTATCCTTCATTGGTTACTCGAAGGAGAGCTTCACAGATATCAATCTTCTCCTCGGCGAGACCTTTGGACTGAATGTCGACATGACCGAATCGAGCACTGAACTCAATGTGGTTACTGTCGTCGGTGCAAAGTCTTCGAAATTCAACAATCTAAAAACCGGCGCTACTACCAACATTTCTGCTGAACAGATGGTGGTTCTGGCAACTATCAGCCGCAATATCAGCGACATTGCCCGGGTTTCTCCCTATACCAACGGAATGAGCTTCTCGGGCGGTGACGGACGTTCGACAAATTTCACTGTCGATGGTTCAAATTTCAACAACAACTTTGGTCTGAGCAGTAACCTGCCCGGCGGCGGTAATCCCATTTCACTCGATGCCATCGAAGAAGTTCAGGTTGTGATTGCTCCTTTCGATGTTCGTCAGACCAACTTCATCGGCGGAGGTATCAATGCCATTACCAAGTCGGGGACCAATACCTTCAAAGCTTCGGCTTATACCTATTATACTAACCAGAATATGAGGGGTAACAAGATAGGCGACCACGACTTTGGAGACCGCCCCAAAGAATCAAATTCCATCTATGGCTTTACCGTTGGAGGACCAATCATTAAAAACAAATTGTACTTCTTCGGGAACCTTGAATACGAAAAAACCCCGCAGCAGGTAATTGACTGGCGTGCATCCACAAACGGCATCTCAGACCATCAGACCATTTCGCGCGTGACTGAATCCGATTTGCAGACGGTATCTGATTACCTGAGAAATAATTACGGTTATGAAACAGGTTCGTATACCAGTTTCCCGGCCGACGAATCAAACTTTAAATACCTGGGCCGCCTGGACTGGAACATTACCGATGCCCACAAATTAAGCGTGCGTTACAATCACACCAAAAACACTGCCTGGAACCCGCCCAACGGCAACTCAACTGATGGCAGTTATCGTGACTCTAAAAAAAATCGTGTCGGAGAATTTTCAATGTCGTATGCAAATTCGATGTATTCGATGGATAATATAGTGAATTCCGGATCTCTGGAATTAAACAGCCGGTTTTCTAAAACCATGTCCAATCAATTATTGGTGACATACTCCGATATTAAAGATGTACGCGGATCAACTTCCTCACCTTTCCCTTTCATTGATATCATGAGTGGTGATATTGCCACCGGAGGTGATGCATTGGATCCATATATTTCTGCCGGTTACGAATTGTTTACCTGGAATAATGGGGTAAAAAACAAAATTATCACAGCGACCGACAATTTAACCTATTCTCTTGATGCTCATAAACTTACTGCAGGCGTCAGTTTCGAATACCAGATGGCCGACAATAATTATATGCGCAGCGGAACAGGATATTATCGTTATGCCAGCCTGGGTGATTTCATGAGTGGAGCCATACCGGTTGACTTTGCCCTGACTTATGGCACCAACGGAGAACTTGTACCCTCCAACGCTGTTAAGTTCAACCAGATCGGCGCTTATATCCAGGATGAATGGAGTCCGCTTCAGAATTTTATACTTACTGTCGGCTTGCGTGCAGATAATCTTTCATTCATCAATGATATCATTACCAACAACGCCATTAAGGAGCTCGACTTTGGAGGCAGGCATATTGATACCGGGGAATGGCCGAAATCCAGGGTCAATCTGTCGCCCCGCGTCGGCTTTAACTGGGATGTGAATTCAAATAAATCACTTGTGGTACGAGGCGGAACAGGTGTGTTCACCGGCCGTCTGCCGCTGGTGTTCTTCACCAATATGCCCTCTAACGCCGGAATGAACCAGATACTGATGAAATTACAGACCCGCTTCAATTCTGACGGCACTGTCAGTTCCAGCGACCCGAGGCTTGCCCTCCTGGAAGGCTCTATGATCACAGATGTTGATGAAATGATCCAGAGACTAGGTTTCCAGACCGTGGTAACCCCCGAGGATGGCAGCGTTCCAAGCTCAATTGCAGGCGTGGATCCTGATTTCAAGATGCCGCAGGTATGGAAATCTTCATTGGCAGTTGACTACAAGGTTCCTTTTGAATTCCCGTTCTCCGTTACCGCTGAAGGTATGTTTACAAAAAACATCAATGCCGTAATGATTGATAATTACAATGTAATTAAGCCCACAACATCCTGGGACAAATTTGCAGGACCTGACAAACGTTACATTTTCCCGGAGGAATTTACGTACACCAGTGTCAGGGATGCGTGTGTTCTTATCAATACGGACAAAGGCTACGGTTATACCTTAAACCTGACTCTCAATGCTGAGCCGGTGAAGAATCTCGACCTGATGGCTGCTTATACAAAAACTGAAATGAAGGAATTATCGGGTATGCCCGGCAGTAATGCCAACTCGGCATGGGTAGGGGTTTACGCCGTTAACGGGCCAAATAGTCCAACAGTTCAGCGTTCACAGTATGTTATGCCCGACAAGGTGATCGGATCATTGTCTTACCGCATTCCTTACCTGAACGACCATATGGCATCAGCCTTCAGCCTGTTCTATTCGGGGTTCACTCCTTACGGAAACTCCTTTATTTACAGCAACGATATGAACGGGGATAATGTTAAAACCGACCTGATCTACATACCGAAACAAAAAGGAGAAGTATCATTCCTGACAACAGCAGACGAAAACGCATTTTTCGATTTCATCGAGCAGGATAAATACCTGAGCAAACACAAGGGAGAATATGCTGAAGCTTACGCTGGACGTGCACCCTGGGTGAACAGGATAGATATCCGCTTTGTACAGGATTTCTCCGTCAAAGCCGGAAACACCAGGAATACCCTGCAGCTGAGCGTCGACCTGCTTAACGCAGCCAACCTGATCAATTCAAAATGGGGTGTTTACAAAAATATGGCTGTCAGCAACTATGGCTCAATCCTGAATTATGAAGGAATGGATGGATCAAATGTCCCCACCTTCTCAATGGTGCAGGTTGATGGCGCTTACCCGACTAAAACCTATGACACTTATCTGAACAAAAGTCAGTGCTGGATGCTGCAGGTTGGTCTTCGCTATATCTTCAACTAAGCTAAAGACTGGTTAAATCAAAAAAAGGGCGCCTGAATCAGGCGCCCTTTTTTTGCTTGCCATTTCACTTTCTTTGTGCCCGGGTGTCCTTTAACCATTTTTCCGGGTCAGACCGGAACGTTTGTTCAACCTTCAGATAATTAGGCTGGTTACGCCCGCCTGAAGGTTTTTCTCCTGGTGGTAGTGAAGCTAATATATTGAATAACAGCACTATATGCTTAAGTTAATAACTCTCCCTTTAAATGTTAATAAACTTAGAATTTTTGTCTTGCATTGGAATTTATGTTGTCTATTTTAGCAAATACCTGCTTTAAAATCAGTGACCGTTTAATAACATCAGAATCAGAGGTTAACGGAATTATATTTTTATTATGGGAGATTTATTTGTCCAGGAGTCGGTAGTTGCATCGGAAAAGGGAAATGATGTATCATCATCTGAAAACAGAAAAAAGGCAAACATGATGGATGCTGACAAATCGATGGAAAAGAAAAAGGAGAGAAACACCTATTCTCATGAAGAAGCTGTAAATGAAAGTATCAGCTACTTCGACGGGGATGAGCTGGCCGCCAGGGTCTGGGCAAATAAGTATGCTTTAAAAGACTCATTCGGAAACCTTTACGAAAAGAGTCCCGATGATATGCACCGCAGGCTGGCAAAGGAGATCCGCCGTGTTGAGCTTAAGTATAAAAATCCGCTTTCCGAGGAGCTTATTTATAATGTCCTGAAAGATTTCAAATATATTATTCCCCAGGGAGGGCCAATGACCGGGATAGGAAACGACTATCAGATAGCCTCTCTGTCAAATTGCTTCGTAATTGGCAACGAAGGCCTTTCAGATTCATATGGCGGTATAATGAAGATCGACCAGGAACAGGTTCAGCTGATGAAGCGCCGCGGAGGCGTGGGGCACGATCTGTCGCATATAAGACCCAAGGGAACACCAGTTCTCAACAGCGCTCTTACTTCGACGGGAGTTGTCCCCTTTATGGAAAGGTATTCAAACTCCACCCGCGAGGTGGCCCAGGATGGCCGGCGCGGAGCACTGATGCTCTCAATATCGATAAAGCACCCCGACAGCGGAAAATTCATCGACGCTAAGCTCGAGAGCGGAAAAGTGACCGGAGCAAACGTTTCGGTCAAGCTTACCGATGAATTCATGAAAGCGGTTGAATCCAAAACTGCTTTCAGGCAACAGTATCCCATTGTCTCGGATAAACCGAAATTTGTAAAGGAAATTGATGCGGTCCAGTTATGGACCAAGATCATTCACAACGCATGGAAATCGGCCGAACCCGGGGTTCTTTTCTGGGATACCATAATACGGGAAAGCGTTCCTGACTGCTATGCCGACCTCGGATTTGCTACAGTGTCGACCAACCCCTGCGGTGAAATTCCACTCTGTCCCTACGACAGTTGCAGGCTGCTTGCAATCAACCTTTACAGCTATGTGGATGAACCGTTCACAAAAAAAGCCTCCTTCAATTTTGATCTTTATAAGGAACATGTAGGCCTGGCCCAACGGATGATGGATGACATCATCGACCTCGAACTTGAAAAAATCGATGCTATAATTGAAAAGATCGACACTGATCCGGAAACAGAAGAGCTGAAGCGGGTCGAAAGAAACCTCTGGACAAACATAAGGAAGAAATCGGAAGAAGGAAGAAGAACAGGAATAGGCATAACTGCTGAAGGCGATATGCTTGCCGGACTTGGTCTCAGATATGGCAGCGAAGAGGCAACAAACTTCTCTGTTGAAGTTCATAAGACACTTGCCCTCGAAGCCTATAAATCTTCAACTTATCTTGCAAAGGAGAGAGGTTCCTTTTCTATTTACAGCGCCGAGAGGGAAAAGGACAATCCTTTTATCCTCAGGATGAAAGAGTCCGATCCGGTTATGTACAATAACATGGTGAAATTCGGACGCCGGAATATTGCACTTCTCACAATCGCACCAACCGGCACAACAAGTCTTATGACACAGACCACGTCAGGAATTGAACCGATCTTTTCGGTCTTCTACAAGCGCAGGAGAAAAGTGAATCCCAACGACCTGGATGTCAAGGTGACATTTAAGGATGAGGTTGGTGATTCATGGGAAGAGTTCATAGTATTTCATCACAAGTTTGTCGACTGGCTGAAACTTAACGGTTACGATCCCAATAACGTTACCAGGATGGGTGAGGATGAGATCAATTCAATAATAGCAAAATCGCCGTATTACAAAGCCACGGCAAATGATGTCGACTGGGTTGCAAAAGTACGAATGCAGGGTGCGATCCAGAAGTGGGTCGACCATTCGATAAGCGTAACAATAAACCTCCCTTCCGAGGCCAGGCAGGAACTTGTGAGCGAGCTTTACCTCACTGCCTGGAGATCAGGCTGCAAAGGCGCAACCGTCTATCGCGACGGATCAAGGAACGGAGTGCTGATAGCCGGGAAGAACGAGATAAGGGCCGAAAGACCAAAGCGCCCCAAGGTGCTCGACTGCGACGTTATAAGATTCAACTTCAACGAGGAAAAATGGGTGGCATTCGTCGGACTGAAAGAAGGTAAGCCATATGAAATATTCACAGGCCTTGCAGACGAAGAGATTTTCCCGATACCGAAAACAATCATCAAAGGCAAGATCATTAAGGTAAAAATGGACGACGGGAAAACACGCTATGACTTTCAGTATACCGATAAATACGGTTACAAGAAGACTATCGAGGGACTCTCCCATATGTTCAAGCCTGAGTTCTGGAACTATGCCAAGCTTATTTCAGGTGTCCTGAGGCATGAGATGCCAATCCAGGATGTTGTAAACCTTGTTCAGTCACTAAAGCTCGACAGCGAATCGATAAACAACTGGAAAAACGGTGTGGAGCGGGCGCTTAAGAAATATATTCCAAACGGAACTAAGGCAAAAGGCAAATGCGGCGAATGTCATTCCGAGAACCTTGTTTATGAGGAGGGATGCCTGATCTGCAAAGACTGCGGATCATCAAAATGCAGTTGATCTGATGCTTTCAGAACAGTTTTTATTTGATCACTTTCAGTTCTCTTCCAATCTTTTTGAAAGCACTGACAGCTTTGTCAAGGTGTTCGATCTCATGACCGGCTGAAAGCTGTACCCGTATCCTTGCCTGACCTTTGGGAACAACGGGATAATAAAAGCCGATAACGTAGATCCCTTCATCGAGGAGTCTTGCAGCAAAATCCTGCGACAATTTTGCATCATACAGCATCACTGCACAGATTGCTGACCGGGTTGGCTTTATATCAAAACCGAGCCGGGTCATCTTCTCAATAAAGTATTCCGAATTCCGGTGAAGCTTGTCCTGCAATTTATTTGTTTCCGTCATCATATCTATCATCCTTATTCCGGCTGCTGCAACCATCGGGGGGATCGAATTTGAGAACAGATATGGCCGTGAACGCTGCCTGAGAAGCTCAATAATCTCTTTTTTTCCCGTTGTGAATCCTCCTATGGCACCGCCGAAGGCCTTACCGAGCGTCCCGGTTATTATTTCAACCCTCCCCCTGAGATTAAACAATTCGGTAACGCCACGTCCGGTATTACCCACAACTCCGGCAGAATGAGATTCATCGACCATAACCATAGCGTTGTACTTTTCCGCCAGGTTCACTATCTTGTCAAGCGGAGGGACATTACCGTCCATCGAAAATACCCCGTCGGTGACAATAAGACGGAATTTTTGCTGCTGCGCCAGCTGAAGCTGTTTTTCAAGATCCTCCATATCGGCATTGTTATACCTGTATCGCTGGGCCTTGCATAACCGGACCCCATCGATAATCGATGCATGGTTAAGTGCATCAGATATAATGGCGTCATCTTCCGTAAGCAGGGGTTCAAAAACGCCTCCGTTCGCATCAAAACAGGCTGCGTAAAGTATCGTATCTTCAGTTCCGAAAAATTTCGCAATCTTCCTTTCGAGCTCTTTATGAAGATCAGTTGTCCCGCATATGAATCTTACTGACGACATTCCGTATCCATGATCATCCAGTGCGGCTTTTGCGGCTTTAATTAGCTGTTGGTCGGCAGAGAGCCCGAGGTAGTTGTTGGCACAGAAATTCAGTACCTTCTGACCCGTATCAAGTTTTATTTCAGCTCCCTGAGGGGATACGATAATCCGTTCATTTTTATATAATCCGGCTTCTTTTATTTCAGATAAGATCTGATTGAGATGTTTTTGATAATCCTTATACATTTAAAATTCTTTTTAATTTCTGCCTTGGTGTACCTTCTATGTTGAAAACCTTAGTGTCCTTTGTGAAATCCTTAGTGACCTTTGTGGTTAATATTTTTTTAACACAAAGGACTCAAAGGTATGCACAAAGGGACACAAAGGAATTGCTTATGAATTAGTCCCAGTTTAAGATCACTTTTCCGCAGCTGGTGCTTTCCATTACGTCGAATCCCTTCTGGAAATCATCGATATGGAACCTGTGGGTTATTACAGGA
>Ga0105106_10000966_pt1 | contig 20405 bp, 15 predicted proteins | sample PPLLaktember2015_5_FD_79109 | JGI IMG/M metagenome (GOLD analysis project Ga0105106, IMG submission 79109) | Freshwater sediment microbial communities from Prairie Pothole Lake near Jamestown, North Dakota, USA - PPLs Lake P8 Core (1) Depth... | ecosystem: Environmental > Aquatic > Freshwater >...
TGAGGGTTTCCCTGATTATCATCCTTAACAAAGTACTTATAAAGTCAGAAAGAAAAAAGAATTTAAATGCATTTGGATCATAGGTTTAGGAAACCACAGCAAGATGTGTATAAAGATTAGGCCCCCCGAGGGGGGCTTGATAAACTTCAGTAAATCTGTAAGTCCCCCCTGGGGGATTTAGAGGTAAAAAGATAAAGGAGCGCTTCTTTCAAAAGTCCCGAAGGTGTCAAAAATATTAGTATTTAGGCAGTTTATAACCGTTATTATAGACCGGTGTTATAAGCGCGTTTGCCGTAGCAGTTCCAAATGACTGTTTTGCATCATCCCATGTAACTTTTTCCCCGGTCCGGTAGGCTATATTACCCATTTGTGCAACAAGAGCAACGCTACGCCCGATTCCTATTCCTGCATTAAGCTTTTCGGGAGTGTTGTTTTTCAGGCAGTCGAGGAAATTCCTGACATGCAGGTCGAGTCCGTTGCCGATATTCTTCTGAACCGGAACCGCTTCGATTTTCTGTTTCTCGGGAACAACTTCCCATCCGCTGCGGTCGAGAACAAGTGTTCCGTTTTCACCAATATATGACATTCCGTGGGGCCTTCTCCAGTTGCCAAGTCCGATTCCTATCGTATGTTCCCAGATCATTGTAAAATCCCTGAAATCATACACGGCAGTCATTGTATCGGGTGTGACCATGTCATCTTCCGGGAATGCGTATTTCCCACCGATTGCCATTACCGAATCCGGAATTGTCTTGCCCATTCCATACAGTATATAATCAATAAGATGAACACCCCAGTCGGTCATGAGTCCGTTCCCGTATTCCCAGTACCATCTCCAGGTGAAATGAAAGCGGTTCAGGTTGAACGGTCTTCTTGGGGCAGGACCCAGCCATGCGTTATAGTCAACGCCTTCGGGTACAGGGGAGTCGGGAACTTTTGGCACAGCTCCCTTCCAGTCAACATACGACCATGCCTTGCATGTCCGGATACGGCCAAGCTTGCCTGATTTCAGATAATTAATTGCATCGACAAAATGAGGCTGGCTTCTCTGCCACTGGCCGACTTGTACCATCTTCCCGTTCTTTTGGGCAGCTTTATGCATTATATTGATCTCGGCGATCGAGTTTCCAATTGGTTTTTCAACATAAACATGCTTTCCAGCTTCCTGCGCATCGACGAACTGAAGGCAATGCCAATGGTCGGGGGTACCTATTATGACGATATCGATATCCTTGTTATCAAGCATTCTACGGTAATCGGAATAGAGCTTTGGTTCTGCAAATCCCAGCTTTACGATGTCGGTAGTCCTGCTGGTCAGAAAGCTCTTGTCAATATCACATAAGCCGACGCATTCAACCTCCGGATTTTTCAGGAATGATGCCAGATTGCTGTACCCCTGGCTTCGTGCCCCGATGAGGCCAACCTGAATCTTGTCGTTTGGGCTGACCTTTCTTCTTCTTGCCTCAGCAAGAACATCAACCGGGAGTACCGATCCTGCAGCCAGTACCGATGCTGTTTTAATAAAATCTCTGCGTGATGAATCCATGATTATGAATTTTTATAATATGAGTGCCAAGGTAATATTTTCTTAAATGATGATCAAATTCTTTGAATGAAGCTTTTAATTCCTAAATTTACTTCTCATTAAGTCAATCACGATAATTAGCTTCATTTTATTATGGAACGTGTTAAATTTTTTATTGCATTATTTTTCTGCCTGTTTTTTGCAGGCCTGGAAGCCCAGAATATTAAACTTGATGACCCGATCCCTGCTGACCCGGCGATTAAGATAGGTAAGCTCGATAACGGACTTACCTATTATATCAAGCAAAATAAAAAACCAGAGCAAAGGATTGAACTGCGACTCGCAATCAATGCCGGATCGGTGTGTGAGACTGACGGACAGCAGGGCCTGGCGCATTTCATGGAACATATGTGCTTCAACGGGACAAAGAACTTCCCGAGCAACCGGATGATCGACTTGCTGGAGGAAATGGGAGTCAAGTTCGGGGCTGAACTGAATGCATATACCAGTTTCGATCAGACCATTTACATGCTGAAAGTGCCTGCTGATAAGGAAGAATGGATTAACAGGGGATTTCAGGTCATTGAGGACTGGGCCCATCAGGTTACGCTCGATGATTCTGAAATTGACAAGGAGCGGGGAGTGATTGTTGAAGAGTGGCGTCTTGGGCTGGGCGCTGAGGACAGGATGCAGTCCAAATACATTCCCGTTCTGCTTAAAGGATCAAGGTATGCCGAAAGGCTTCCCATAGGAAAGATCGATATAATCAAGAGTTTCCCCTATGACACCCTTCGCAGTTTCTACAGTACCTGGTATCGTCCCGACCTGATGGCTGTTGCCGTTGTGGGGGATATCGATCCGAAAAATGCCGAAGAAAAAGTGAAGGAGTATTTCGGCAGGATACCCGGACCGGTGAATCCAAGGGCCAGGATTGAATTTCCTGTTCCCGGAAACACCGATCCGCTTATAAGCATTGTCACAGACAAGGAAGCCACAGGTTATTCGGCAGTTGTTTTTTACAAGCATCCTAAATCCGAAAAGGGCCTTTTTGGAGATTATCGCCGTCAGATTCTGCATTCATTATATACTGGAATGTTGAATAACCGCCTGAACGAGATAGCCCAGAAACCCGAATCTCCTTATCTGTACGCCGGTACCGGGTACGGTACATTCATCGGAAGAAGCGTGGAAGCCTACCAGCTTATGGTAAACGCAAAGGAGAATTTGATTGACAAGAGTCTTGAAGTTGTTCTCACCGAAAACGAAAGGGTCCGGCAGTTTGGATTCCTTGCTTCGGAGCTTGAACGCGAAAAGAAAGATATTCTCTCGATGTATGAAAAGATGGCTAAGGAGGCTGATAAAACGGAATCATCTTCATATGCAGATGAATATCTTAGGAATTTCCTTGAGAATGAACCGATCCCAGGCATTCAGAAAGAGTTTGAAATAACAAGTGAATTCCTTCCCGGAATAACACTTGAGGAGATCAATAATCTGGGTAAAGAGCTGATTTCAGATGACAACATTGTTGTTCTGGTTACAGCGCAGGAGAAAGACGGGATCAGGGTTCCGACCGAATCCGAAGTTCTTGGCATAATCGGATCGGTTAAGGAAAAGAAAATCGAAGCATATTCCGAGAATGTTTCTGATGCCCCTCTTCTGCCTTCAGAGCCTTCCCCGATGCCTGTAATAAAAAGAAGTGAAAATAACGTCTTTGGATTCACTGAACTTACACTCGGGAACGGTGTTCGCATGATCCTTAAGCCCACTGATTTCAAGAACGACCAGATTCTTATCTCCGCCACCAGCCCTGGCGGAACTTCGCTTTACCCCGATAACGACATAATGTCGGCAATGCTCGCTTCTACAATAATAACGCAAAGCGGAGCAGGCAGCTTTGACAATGTGGGACTTCAGAAAAAGCTTTCGGGGAATACCGCAAAGCTTACGCCCTTTATCAATGAGCTTCGCGAGGGCGTTAACGGAAGCTGTTCACCGAAAGATCTGGAGACTATGCTCCAGCTCAATTACCTTTATTTCACAGAGGCCAGGCGTGATGAAACCGCTTTCAATGCGTACATCTCGAGAATGAGAAACATGATAAAGCCATTGAGGGCAAACCCCCAGATAATTTTTTCCGATACCCTGTCGAAAATTGTGACAATGAACTCACCCAGGGAGATAGCCATTCCGACTGAAGCCCAGTTCGATCAGGTGAATCTCGACAGGATAATGGAAATCTACAGGGACCGTTTTGCCGATGCCGGTGATTTTACATATATCATGGTCGGGAACTTCAAAACAGAGGAAGTCATTCCATTGCTCAGTAAATATATCGGCGGACTTCCTTCTTCCGGAAGAAAGGAGACCTGGAGGGATGTGAGCCCTGAATTTCCTGAAGGTAAGGTTATTGTCGATGTTCCTAAAAACTCTGAGCCCCAGGGCATGGTGGCAATGGTTTGGAACGGGGATTTCAAATGGAAGGAGAAAAACCGCCAGGGGTTCACCATTCTTATGAATATCCTTTCGATAAAGCTCAGGGAATCGATGCGTGAAGAGCAAAGCGGGGTTTATGGCATCAGCTTCAACGGAACACCGGTGAAATACCCCAACCCTGAATACACAATCACTTCTACATGGGGATGCAATCCCGACAGTATCGCAAAGCTCTCGCAGACAGTTCTCGATGAAATGGCAAAGATCAAAAGGAATGGACCTTCAGAAGAGGATCTGAATAAGGTGAAGGAAACCCTGATCAGGGAGCGTGAGACAAGGTTGAAAGAGAATAACTTCTGGATTTCGGCACTTCAGGGTGTCTATATGAACGGCGACAGGCTGCTTACGCTTGATGAATACAAGAGTTTTGTGAACTCCTTTACAAGCAAGGATATAAAGAAAACTGCAGCGAGATATCTTGATACTGAGAATTATGTGAAGGTTACGCTGACACCGGCACCAAAAGCCGAAGTGAATTACCCCTAAATCCCCCAGTGGGGGTCTTTTAACTCCATGAACGCTTTTGAGCCCCCCATTTGGGGGGTTGGGGGGTTAAAACAGCCCGTGCAGTTCAGCGTCGATCTTGTTTATCACTTCGGCCAGATGGTCGTTGTTATTAGGGAAATTATAATGATCGGCTTCGATAATCAGCATTTTCCCGAGCTTGTATGACTGGATCCATGCCTCGTACCGCTCATTGAGCCTTTTAAGGTAATCTATCCTGATAGAGCTCTCATATTCCCTTCCGCGCTTCTGTATCTGGTTTACCAGTGTTGGCACCGAGGCCCTGAGGTAAAGCAGCAGATCGGGGGGTTGGATAAGGGAACTCATCATATTGAAGAGAGAAGTGTAATTGTCGAAGTCGCGTGTTGACATCAGACCCATCGAATGGAGGTTAGGTGCGAAAATATAGGCATCCTCATAAATGGTCCTGTCCTGTACAATTGTTTTTTCCGATTTTCTTATTTCAAGGATCTGGCTGAAACGGGAGTTCAGAAAATAGATCTGCAGGTTAAACGACCATCGCTGCATGTCCTCATAGAAATCATTCAGATAGGGATTATCATCCACATCCTCATAATGTGGGGTCCAGCCGTAATGTTTGGCAAGAAGGCCTGCCAGAGTCGTTTTACCCGACCCTATGTTACCTGCTATAGCTATATGCATTGTTAGGGTTTTTACTTTTAAAGTTCATAAAATTACAAAAAATCCGTAAAGTTCCTCAATAAATTCCCGGGTGTTGGAAAGTCTTGGCACCTTATTCTGTCCGCCGAGTTTATTTTTTGATTTGAGCCACTTATTGAATGTTCCCCCGGGTACGCTTCTTACAACCGGCATTACCAGATTGATATCCTTATGCCTTTTTGCCTCATAGTCGGAATTGACCGACTTGAGAGTATCATCCAGAACCCGTGTGAACCTGTACAGGTCATCCGGCTCCTTTTCAAATTCGATTAGCCATTCATGAGTCCCCCTCGATGATTCTCCCATGTAAACAGGCCCGGCAGTGTATTCCGAGATGATTGCTCCTGTCGCATTGCATGCCGCTTCCAGGGCTTTATCTGCATTTTCTGCTATCACCTCCTCGCCGAAGGCATTAATGAAGTATCTGGTCCTTCCGGAAATACGGAACCTGTAGGGATCAGTGCTTGTGAATACGATCGTATCACCGATCAGATATCTCCACAGGCCCCCGTTTGTTGAAATTACCATTGCATAATTCACCCCTTTCTCCACTTCACCGAGGGGAAGGGCAGGAGGAGAGTCAAAACCGAGCTTCCCGGATGGGATGAATTCATAAAATATTCCATAGTCGAGCATCAGGAGCATGTCTGTCCTTGACGGATCATCCTGTATCCCGAAAAAGCCCTCTGAGGCGTTATATGTTTCCATATAGTGCATCTGATCACCGGGAATGAGCTTTTTGTATATTTCCCGGTAGGGGGTAAAACTTATTCCCCCATGAAAAAAGACCTCGAGATTCGGCCAGACATCAAGCAAGCTTGATTTACCGGTATATTCCAGAACACTCTTTACAAGGGTAAGGTACCATGAGGGAACTCCGGAGAAGCTCGTGACATTCTGCTTTACTGTCATCCTGGTTATAAGGTCAAGCTTTTCTTCAAAATCTTCGATAAGTGCCGTTTTGCGAGGGGGCGTTCTTATAAACTCAATATAGAACGGGGCATTCCGGATCAATACAGCAGAAAGGTCACCGTAAATTGATTTATTGCTGAACTGATTTATTTTGCTGCTTCCGCCAAGGGTTAGCGCTTTGCCCGAAAACATCCTCGTTCCCGGATTATTGAAAGTGTAGATTGCAATTATATCCTTTGCCGCCTTAAAATGACATCCCTGAAGTGATTCCCTGCTGACCGGAATGAATTTGCTTTTCGAAGAGGTTGTTCCGGATGACTTTGCGAACCACCTGAAATAACCCGGCCAGGTCAGGTTGCTTTCCCCGTTCCGGAGCCTTTCGATCCAGGGTTGATAGTCTTCATATGACTTTACGGGGACGCGCGACTGAAAATCGGGGACAGAGCGGATAGAGGCATACCCGTGTTTTATTCCCCATTCAGTCGAAGCAGCTTTTGAAATGATGCCTGACAGCTCCCTCTGCTGGGTTTCGACCGGATATTTTCTGAAGTGATCTATCTGGTTCAGGCGCTTCGCATAAAACCGCCTGATGATTGAAGGGATGAAGGCCATTGAAACAGCATCAGTTTAAAGCTTAAAGATAGGCAAAAATAATCCGGGGCAGGTTTTATGTTCAGATGAAAATCTCTTTGAGGATTTCGATGGATTTTATTTTTTTCAGACCCGGAAGGTGGATGCTGAAATACCTGATAATCGTCTCGAGCACTTCGTTCCTCTGCGATCCTGTAAGGGGAATGCTTCTCATCCGGTCAAACGAGGCGCTGAAGAAATCAGCCAGGATGTCTGAAATATGCGGGTCAGCATAAGCCGAATGCACTGGTGGCAGATTTACAAAAGTTCCATCCAGGAGATCAAAGTATTTTTTGCCGGGATCATCCCTTTTGCCGGGTTCAAAACCAAGAAAACTGCTGAGCCCGATAAGGAAGGCTATATGAAAGTTTGAAGAACCAGCCCCGCACCGGTCAAGGTATTTTATCGAATCTTCAATGTAATCGAACAATTCATGATTTGGACTCTCCTCCCTTAGCACGGATGTCAGAATCTCGGCAAGAAATACGGCAGTGCAGCTTTTCTTAACATCAGCATAAATATCAGCAGGTGAATGGGACACTGAGAAATCCTTAAGGATCTGGACCTCACGGGATTCCCTGTGATAAAATATAAGATCAAGAATAAACATTGGCTGGAAGAGAACATTGTGCTTTCCTGATTTCCTGCTTCTCATGCCCTTTATCATAATCGACTGCCTGCCGAATTCACGGGTATAAATCTGGGCAATCACACCTGAATCGGTGCACTTTACCTGGTGGAGTATTATGCCTTTTGTCTTATGAAGCATCGAAGCCAATGATTGGCCCAAATATAAAATTATTATATTTACCTGTCAATCCACTGCACCATGATCTCACCAAACAATGAGGAACTTGTCAGACGTATCGCAAAACTTGCCAGGCAAAACCAGGAACTGGAGGACCGGATAAAGAAGCTTGTGAAGCAGAATGAGAAACTGGCCGGTGAAAACGAAAGACTAAGGTCTCATTCCCCGAAGGTGCCGCAGGAGACAGAAAAATCCCTGAAATTCAACATGACAACAATCCTGTTCGCAGATATCCACGGACGGGCTAAAGTTTATGAAGGATTTGATTCGGCATCGGTTATGGACGAGCTTGATGAGATATTCTATGAGTTTGAACTGATTTCCGAGAAATATAAGATTCAGAAGATCAAAACAATTGGCGACACTTTCATGTGTGCGGGAGGTATTCCGGAAAAGAATATAACAAACCCGATAGATGTTGTGATGGCTGCCATCGGGATGCGTGATTTTCTTGAAAAATTTGAACTCAAAAAAAGAAACGGACTGACCAGGATGTGGGACCTGAGGATCGCGATTCATACGGGACCTGTAACAGCATCAATATCAGGTAAAAAGAAAATAAGCTACGATATAAAGGGAGATACGGTGCACAATGCCAGCCGGCTGCAGGCTCATTCGGAAAACGGCTCAATACAGATCTCTGTAATGACTTATGAACTTGTAAAGGAATTTTTTAACTGCAGTTATTACGGCAAGCTTCCCGTAAAGTACAAAGGCGATCTCCAGATTTTCAGGGTTGAAGGATTAAAGCCCGAGTTTTCTGTCGGCGGCAATGGAGTGTTCCCAAACGATTCCTTCAGGATAAAATTCGGTCTGATCCAGTTTACTGATTTGCAGGAAATGATCCTCGACAAGCTTGAAAAGGAATTGCCAGATTATGTTTTCTACCATAATGTAAAGCATACTGTCGATGTGGTTACCGAGGTCGAGCTAATCGGCTGGGCTGAGGGATGCACGGATGAAGAGATCCTGCTTCTGAAGACCGCCGGACTGTTTCATGATACGGGGATAACCGTTTCATTCGATAATCACGAGCTTCACGGGGCTGAATATGCCAGAAAAATCTTGCCCGGATATAATTACTCCCCGGAGCAGATTGAGAGGATCTGTTCAATAATCATGGCGACTAAACTGCCTCCCAGGCCATCGGATCTGCTTGAAGAAATTATTTGCGACTCGGATCTCGACTACCTTGGCAGAAGTGATTTCATCCCTGTTTCAAATACTCTTTTCGAAGAACTTAAGGCCCAGAACAAAATGAAAGACCTGAATGAATGGAACAAGATGCAGGTGAAATTCATATCGGGGCACCAGTATTTCACCAAAACTGCCAGGAGCCTCAGGGAAGTGAACAAGCAGCTTCAGATTGAAAGAATCCAGAGCCTCATTACCGGCTGATTATTTTCCTGCGACAAGGATCTTTGTCACATATGATTCCGTGCCATCGATAGTTGCACAGAAAACAAGGTAGACCCCCGTTCTGACCCTCCGTCCGTCATATGTGGTGAGATCCCACGATGCCTGGCCTCCTTCCGACACCGTTTCATAAACGAGATTTCCGCTGACGTCCGTTATTTTGACCTGTGTATCTTTCATCAGGCCTGTGATTGTTACATTTCCGGTAAAGTTTTCCCGGACGGGATTCGGGAATGAGAATACATTATTGAATGACTGCCGGCCTGAAGTTGCGAGCTCCCTCACCGAAAGAACGCCTTCAGAAGTTCCGAACCAGACCTCTCCGGTGATGTCGTTGACCGCAATGGAAGCTATTGAATCGGTGAAGAGCGGACTGTTCAAGGTATTGTAGCTTTTGATCACCTCACTCCCGTCGGCCGCAAGCAGGTAGGCACCCGAATTTTGTGTTCCAACCCATTTCCTGTTTGCCCCGTCAACCGATATTGCCGTAATTGTTTCTGTTCCAAGCATGAAATCGGCAAGGCCTGAACCATCGTTCCTTGCGACCTTAATCCTGGTCCCTATTGGTTCTTCTTCAAAAATCAAACCAGGGTTATTGTAAATTACCAGTCCCTGGTCGGTGCCGATCCAGATATTGCCATCGAGATCTTCAGCAGCAGAGAATACATTATTGATGATCTTTCCATCACTGTCCCTGACAGTCAGTTTCCTTGTCCTGTCATCAGTAAAAACACCTGGTGTATTATTGTGTTCGATGATAAACATTCCATGGCCACCGGGAAGGATTGTCCACATTTGTCCGTTACCGGTTGAGATAATGTCACCTATGGCAGGAGCATTAAAAGCCACAGGAAACAGAATCCAGCTGCCATCCGGCCTGAGTATCCTGATGCTTCCGTTCCCGTCAGGCTGGGTAACCCAGAGGTTGCCCGATTTATCCATGGCAAGCCCGCAGACCTTTGTTTCCGGAGCATTGACACCGCTGTTCTGAAGCGGTGAATTTGATGAATCGTAATGTTTCACCATAACGTTGTTTTCATATTCGAACAGTCCGCTGCCCCACGATGAAATGAAAAACCGGGAGCTGTTTGAGGGATCTGTCAGGGACCTCATTGCATCGGTCGATGAGCTGTGGATAATATTGGTGAACAGGTTGTTTTCATTTACGGAGACCTGGAAGGACCTTTTCAGGCCATTCCATGAATTGTCTGTGCCGCCGGCACATAAAATGGTTTTACCGTTTTTTGAAGTTATGCTGGCAACCTCATTGGTTGAAGGACCGGAAAGTGCAAGAATAGCAAACTGGTCCATGTTCTTTCCCTGGATAATTCCGTGGTTTTTATCGGCTATCCACACATCACTGCCAATGATAATCCCCTGTGAAATATCCGGCGGCCCCCAGCCATAGGAATTGATTGTATTTATCAACCATCCGCCCGTATCATAATATTTCAGGAACCCTGGAGAGGAAATTGTAAATCCGCTAGGAGCAGGATCAAATGATAGGTTGGTTGTTCCGGGGCTGAATGAAAAGAGCTTTTTTCCCTCATGGATTGAATAGACTTTATCTCCTTCGGATCCCTGGGGTACATTGCAGTACAGAGTCTCTCCTGAGAAGATCAGGTGATTGCAAACTGAACCGGGTTCAGGCAGGCTTATCCGATCCCAGTTCCCATAATATGCAAGGCCCTGGTTTGAAATGTCAGCCTGCCAGAGGCCGGTTTCGGTTGCCGCATATACAAGGCCATTGCCGAAAGCAATATCGAAGACCTCATTATTTCCTGTTCCGGATCCCGGCCTCCAGGTATCATTGATTTCTTTCTTTTCAATATCGACAATCACAATCCCAAATCCGGTGGCCAAAAAGGCATTTTTCCCGAAGGTCCTTACCCTGTTGATTCTTTTGGTTCCGGGGATGGTCTTGTTCCGGATATCAGGAATGTTATGGATCGTATTTGAGGCAATGAGATCAATATTCGTGCTTTCATAGGCGATTACAAGCACATTTTCTTCTTCGGACCAGCTGATATCGCTTATTCCCGTTTCGGACAGACCATTAATGGGGGAAAGTTTTCTGAGCTCATTGAACTCTCTGTTCCAGGTAAGGATTGAAGATCCGGTTGAGGCATAAACGGTCAGGGAATTCCCGGCTATTGCGGCAGCTGTGTTGTACCTGAGATGATCCGACCAGGAACCAACAGGCATCTGTCCGGCAATCCAGCCGGAAATGAATGCAAAACCAATTGAAAAAAGCAGCTTTCCTGTCATTTAAAGGGGCATATGTTATGCATTCTTACTGCCGGATCTTTGCCAATAATCTGCCAGGAAAATTTTAAGTTTTTCAAAAGCCCTTGCACGGTGCGATATCGTGTTCTTTTCATCAAGGGCCATCTCAGCGAATGTCAAAGTTTTTCCATCAGGGACAAATACCGGATCGTAGCCGAATCCTTTGGTTCCCCTCCTTTCCCCGATTATAACGCCATTTACCGTACCTTCAAAAATATACTCCTTCCCCTCAAGAATAAGGGCAATAACGGTCCTGAACCGTGCATTCCGGTTGGTCTTATTTTCAAGAAGAGTCAGCAGTTTCTCAATATTGGCTTCAGAATCCTTGTTTTCCCCGGCAAACCTTGCTGAGTGAACGCCGGGCCGGCCATCGAGCGCTTCAACTTCAAGGCCGGTATCGTCCGCAAAGACATTCATCCCGGCTGCCTTGTAAATATGACGAGCCTTATGGAGTGCATTGCCTTCGAGGGTTGCCTCATTCTCGGCAATGTCTTCATCCATGCTTATGTCGCTCAGGCTTAACAGACTGAAGCTGTTACCGAGGACATTATTGATCTCCCGTATTTTATTCAGATTGTTTGACGCAAATACAATTTCCATGCGGCAGGATTTTTTTGTCGAATTTAATAAAAGTGCCGAAAGTTCTTTAATGTCACAATCGGACTTGAAGTTTGGCGTTAATAAAGTTAATTGATACTTTTGATTACAGATCCTGCAAATTTAATCTAATGCTGCCGAATAAGAAGCTGATATTTATATTTTGTCAATTGTCCATTGCAGCAGCGTTTCCCCTCCAATCCCTGGCAAATGGTCCTGACTCGCAGGGGGTCACTCTGAAGCTCCCCGTTCTTGTCATTGGACTATTCGTTTTAATGGTTATCCAGGTCGCTATTTACAGGCTTCTCGACCGCAAATTCAGGCGCAGGCAGGAGGCCCTTGAGCAGCTTATAAACAAAAAGAATGAAGATCTTGTAAAGGTTAATGAAAAGACTGAAGCGCTTCTGGCCAACCTTCTTCCCAAAAATACGGCCGATGAAATAATGGAAAAGGGAAAGGCAACAAAGACCAAATACAATTTTGTCACTGTTCTCTTTTCCGATATTCAGGGGTTTACCCAGATAGCTGAAGAGATGAATCCTGAAGTGCTGATCGATGAGCTTGACAAATTCTTTTTTCATTTCGATTCGGTTGTTGAGAAATACAGGATTGAAAAGATCAAAACCATTGGAGATGCTTACATGTGTGCCGGAGGGATTCCCGAAAAGAACAGGACAAATCCGGTTGAAGTCATACTGGCCGCCCTTGAAATGCAGGATTATATGAGAAAGCTGAAAGAGGCCTCCCTGATCAAGGGTATTAAATACTGGGATATCAGGATCGGGATCCACACCGGAACTGTGATCGCCGGTGTTGTTGGCCATAAAAAGCTGTCCTACGATATCTGGGGTGATACGGTAAATACAGCAAGCCGAATGGAGTCTTCAGGAGAAGCAGGCAGGATAAATATCTCGGGAACAACATATGAGTTTGTAAAGGAATTCTTCGTCTGTGAGTACCGCGGGAGAATGCCTGTTAAATACAAGGGGGAAATCGAAATGTATTTTGTCAAAGGCATTATACCTGAACTAAGCGATGAAAACGGAAATCCCAACGGCAGGTTCAGATTCATGCTTCAGCTTATCAAGCTTCAGGATGTCGAGGAAACCGTCAATAAGATGTTCATAGATGAGGCGCCTCCAAATCTGTGGTTTCATAATGCCCAGCTTGCAGTGAGCATCACAACTCAGGCTGAGTTGCTTGCCAATGCCGAGCAGCTGCCTGTTGAAGAATATGTAAAACTTAAACTGGCCTCCATTTTCCTGATTACCGGGTATATGACCGACTACAATAATCCTGCAGAAGGTTCACGCAAATTAATGGATGAAATGCTTCCCCGCTTCGGGTTCGACGAAAATTATATCGCCTCTGCCAGATTGCTGGTCACAAATTCCTTCAATGAGAAATATGAGTCGGATACCGACAGGATCCTGCACGATGCGAGGTACGATTACCTGGGCAGGGTGGATTATATCAAGCTAAGCGACAAGCTTCTGCGGGAAAGGAATGAACATGGCATTACTACCGGAACAGGGACATGGAAAGTCATCCAGGAGACCCTGCTGGCCGAACATGACTTTCTTACCGGCACAGGGAAAATCCTCAGAAGCGTGTCTCTTGAAGAGCAGATCGCAAAGCTTCATGAATGGTATAAATAATCGGTTTTACCAGGATAAAACCTGACGGAGATTGGTTTTAAAAATGTACTTTTACCGCAAATTATTAAAGTTGAGAGTTATGGAGAACCTTGACTGGAAAAACCTGCCTTTCGGATATATTAAAACGGATTACAATATCCGTTGTTTTTACCGGAATGGCAAATGGGGAGATCTGGAAGTATCATCCTCCGAATTTATTGATATCCATATTGCTGCCACCGGATTGCACTATGGGCAGGAAGCATTTGAGGGGCTGAAGGCATACATGGGAAAAGATGGGAAGATCAGGTTGTTCCGCTGGGAAGAGAATGCTAAAAGGTTTCTTAAGTCGGCTGACGGTATTTTAATGGAAAGGTTTCCCGTTGAAAAGTTCAGGGAGGCAATTTTCCGGGTGGTTCAGCTTAATAAAAGGTTCATCCCGCCATACGGTTCAGGAGCTACCCTTTACATCCGGCCTCTTTTATATGGCAGCGGAGCTGAGGTAGGAGTCAAGCCTGCCTCCGAATATACTTTCGTTGTTTTTGTAACTCCGGTCGGCCCTTATTTCAAGGGGGGTATCAAACCTGTCAGAATGCTTATCTGCAGGGACGTTGACAGGGCCGCTCCAAAGGGGACGGGGATATTCAAGGTCGGGGGCAATTATGCCGCCAGCCTGAGAGCCGGAGTTGCCGCGAAGGCCGGGGGATATGCCAGTGCAATTTTTCTTGATGCAAAAAGAAAAAAATACATAGATGAATGCGGTCCGGCAAATTTCTTCGGAATAAAAAACAATACCTATATAACGCCGAAATCTGAATCGATACTAAAATCGATAACGAATATGAGCCTGATAGAAGCAGCCGGTTCACTTGGTATCAGGACTGAAAGAAGGCGTGTTCCGGTTGAGGAGCTTGCCGAATTTGCTGAAGCTGGAGCATGCGGGACCGCAGCAGTGATAAGTCCTATCGCCAGAATCGACGACCCTTTCAAAAATAAGGTTTATGAATACTGCAGGGACGGGAAACCTGGTCCGGTTACTATTAAGTTGTATAACAAGCTGATATCCATTCAGTATGGCGATGCACCGGATGAATTCGGATGGATCACAATTGTTGAATAATTCAGGCTGGGGTGTTGGAAAAGCTGGGGTGAGGTTTAAAAAATTAATTTTGTGAAGAAAAAGGAGACAGGATTTTCAAAGGCAAAACTGGGTGGTTCATACCTGACGCTTGTTATAAGTGTTTCACTCGTTCTTTTTTTGCTGGGTATCCTGGGCCTTGTAATTATAAATGCCAAGGAGCTTTCAGATTATTTCAGGGAGAGTCTTTCATTTTCGGTTATACTCGATGAGGATGCCAGGGAAGCAGATATACGGATGCTTCAGAAGGATCTTGATGCCAAGCCATCGGTTAAATCTACCGAATATGTATCGAGGGATGAAGCTGCCGTAAAAATGAAGGAAGAAATGGGCGAGGATTTCATAAGTTTTCTTGGCGACAACCCTCTTCCGCCGTCAATTGATGTTTACCTGTATGCCGGCTATACTAACCGCGACAGCGTCGGGAAGTTTGAGAAATATATCCTTGAGTATCCTTTTGTGAAGGAGGTCTGGTATGAGGATTCACTCCTTTACCTTATTAATGAAAATGTACGCAAGATCAGTATCTTCCTTTTGATAATCAGTTCATTCCTGTTTCTGATAGCAGTTACAATCATTAATAACACAATCAGGCTGGCAATTTATTCCAAAAGGTTCCTGATAAGGACCATGCAGCTTGTCGGAGCCACAAGGGCTTTCATCCGGAAACCTTTCCTTATCAGAAGCATTTACCACGGAGTGCTCTCTGCGCTGACTGCGATGCTGCTTCTGATGGGGCTGCTTTATCTGATCGAGAAGGAATTTCTGATGCTGTTTTCGTTTGAGAGCACAAAGCTTCTTGTAATCCTCGGCATTTTGCTGATAGTTGCAGGGATCTTAATAAACCTGGTTTCAACATTCCTTTCAGTTAACCGTTACCTTGTAATTTCTGAAGATAAATTATATAATTGAATCATGGCAGTTAAAAATGAAAATAAGGAAAAGCTGAATTTTGCCCTTGGCCGTGAAAACTACAAGCTCCTTGCAATCGGTTTTGCTATAATCGTGGCCGGTTTCCTGCTGATGCTCGGAGGAAAATCGGAAGATCCGAATGTTTTCAGCGAAAAAATATTCAGTTTCAGAAGGATAACCCTTGCTCCCATTGTAGTGCTTGCAGGATTCATTTTTGAGATCTGGGCAATAATGAAAAAGCCAAAAAACTCTGATAAGTAAGCCTTAAGTAATCTCCGATGAATTTGTTTGAAGCCATTGTTCTTGGCATAATACAGGGGCTCACGGAATTCCTGCCCGTAAGCAGTTCCGGGCATCTTGAGCTTGGGAAATATCTTTTCGGGATCGATCATGAAGCGAATTTCTATTTCTCAATCGCAGTGCACGGCGCTACCGTGTTAAGTACGGTTTTTGTCCTTTGGAGGGAAATTGCGGGATTGTTCAAAGGATTATTTGCATTCAGGATGAATGATGAGACCCGCTATGTGATCAAGCTTTTCATATCAATGATTCCGGTCGGGATAAGCGGCTTGTTCATGAGTCAAATAGCAACAAGGTTTTTTGCAGGGAACATGATATCCCTGGGGATCGAATTTTTTATCAGTGCTCTTTTCCTTGGACTTACCCTCATTATCAGGCCAAGGGAAAGGGGAATGACTTATCTGGATTCCTTCATTATCGGATTGGCTCAGGCGCTGGCGGTTCTGCCAGGGATCTCACGGTCAGGAGCTACAATTGCTACCGGAATGATGCTCGGGAACAGGAAATCGGATATTGCAAAATTCTCATTCCTAATGGTTCTGGTCCCGGTTATCGGGGCCAATATCCTTGAAATTAGCTCCGGTGATTTTACAAGGGAGGGAACATCATTGATTGTTATACTTGCCGGATTTCTGACAGCATTGATTTCCGGGTACCTTGCCTGCAAATGGATGATCAGTATTGTGAAAAGGGGTAGTCTTAAATGGTTTGCGTTGTATTGTGTTCTTGTTGGCATTTATTCACTATTACTGGGCCTGCATGTTTTCTGATTCTGTTTCATCTTTCGAAAAAGGGCAGGTATTGCTGTTTGACAAGCCGCTTTACTGGACATCCTTTGATCTTGTCAACAAGGTCCGGATCATGATAAGGAGTGCTCTTGGCATTAAGAAAATAAAAATTGGCCATGCCGGAACCCTTGATCCCCTTGCCAGCGGACTGATGATTATCTGTACAGGAAAGGCCACCAAGGGAATCGACGATTTCCGGGACCTTGAAAAGGAATATGTTGCCACAATACACCTAGGGGAGACGACCCCTTCCTATGATCTTGAAACGGAGGTAAATGGACGCTTTCCGGTTGAACATATAACCCAAAATCTTGTTATATCAGCATTAAGCGGATTCCTGGGAGAACAGAAACAGATGCCTCCACTGCATTCAGCAAAGATGATTGACGGGAAGAGAGCATATGAATATGCCAGGAAGGGAATTCAGAAGGAGATGACACCTGTTACTGTTTATTTCAGGGAGGTTGAGCTGTTATCTTTTAACCTGCCTGACATAACTGTCAGGATAGTCTGCAGCAAAGGGACCTATATAAGATCCTTTGCCAGGGACCTGGGACTGGCCCTTGATAGCGGGGGATACATGTCCCGCCTGGAAAGAACTTCAATAGGACCTTATTCGATTAAAAATGCATATTCTTTAGGAAATTTTGAAAATTTATTACAAGAATTGAAACAAAACCAGAATCCTTCCGTATAAAGGATTTCTAAAAATGTAATATCAACATCTGTAATATGAAATTATCACAATTCAGGTACAACTTGCCGCAGGAACTTATTGCCCTTTATCCGACAGAGAACAGGGATGAATCGAGGTTGCTTATAGTTGACAGGAAGAGAGGGACTTTTGAGCACAAAATATTTAAGGAAATCACGGAATATTTTCATGAAAATGATGTCCTGGTATTTAACAATACAAAAGTGTTTCCTGCAAGGCTGTATGGCAACAAGGAAAAAACCGGGGCTGAAATAGAGGTATTTTTACTGAGGGAGCTGAACAGGGAGCAGAGATTATGGGATGTTCTTGTTGACCCGGCACGAAAGATCAGGATCGGGAACAAGCTCTATTTCGGTGAAGACGACCTGCTTGTAGCTGAAGTGATAGACAATACGACCTCAAGGGGCAGGACCCTCAGATTTTTGTTCGACGGCACTTATGAAGAATTCAAGCAGACATTGTACAGTCTCGGAGAAACTCCACTGCCAAAATTCATAAACCGGCCAGTGGAACCGGAAGACAACGAGAGATACCAGACGATTTTTGCAAAGCACGAAGGTGCAGTTGCCGCTCCCACTGCAGGCCTTCATTTCAGCAGGGAACTGCTGAAGAAACTGGAGATCATCGGTGTCGAATTTGCTGAAATAACCCTTCATGTTGGTTTGGGCAATTTCAGGAGTGTCGATGTTGAGGATCTCACCAAACATAAGGTTGATTCGGAAAGGATAAGGATTACCGAGGAAGCTGCAGAAATGGTAAACAAGGCCAAGGACAATAAATACAAGATCTGCGCGGTGGGAACAACAGTGGTCCGGACCCTTGAAAGCTCGGTGTCGACGAGCGGCTACCTGAAACCATTTGACGGATGGACAAATAAATTCATTTTCCCGCCATACGAATTCAAGGTTCCCGACATGATGATTAGCAATTTTCACCTGCCTTATTCCACACTCCTAATGATGGTAGCGGCATTTACCGGTTATGACCTTCTTTTCGAAGCCTACAGGACCGCCATAAAGGAGAAATACAGGTTCGGAACCTATGGAGATGCAATGCTGATAATATAGGCGCAAGGCACTGGGCACCAGACTCAGGGCAACCCTAAAATCTAAAAGCCGGATTGATTGATTTCAACCGGCTTTTTTATTGTTAATAAAATGTTAGTAAAAGATAAGAAAACTATCAGCTTCAACGTTATAATCCGGACCTGACGCATTTAATCAGGATTTACCGGTTTTCAGAATGCAAAGGGAAACCGGATTTTTTACCCGTGGCATCTAACTTAACCTGGTGATTTGATCATTTCCGAGCACATAGAAGGTTCTTCCAATTCAGTTATTAATAATCTGAAATCTAACGGCTTAAGAAAGAAATTGTTTTTGTTTCTCCTAAGTGCCGTTATTTTTACCGGAAATAATTTCAGATCTTCCGGCCAGTTTTGTCCCGCAGCGGCACTTGGGTACCAATATCAAAAAACACTTGAAATAAATCGCAACAAAGTAAGCGAGATATTAATAAACTTCCCAGTTCTTGTTAACATTACCTTACCTACCGGACATATTTACAGCAGTAACGGTTATGATATAATCTTCACAGATGAGAACTATATCAAACTTGATCATCAGATCGAAAGCTATGATCCGTCAACAGGCAATCTGGTGGCATGGGTTCGTTTTCCGTTTATTATCAATACGGCAAACACTACTTTCAGGGTTCTTTACGGCAACAGCCAGATTACTGCAAGCCAGTCGGCTGAAACAGTATGGGATATAAGCTATAAGGGTGTCTGGCATTTAAATGGATCAGATTATACAGATGCCACGACAACGGGGAATGATGGAGTCCAGAACAATACCAGCTCAATTACCGGAAGAATAGCAGGGGGCAGGGGATTTAATGGAACGAGTTCTTATATTAGAACACCGACTTCATCATTTAATCAACTTAATGGCAGCTTTACAATGAGTATATGGGCCAGATATGGATTTCTGCCAAGTTCAACCGCTAATCTTTTTTGTATTCAAAATGCCGGTGAGGGCGATGGTGCCCAGTTAGGATTCAAAAATACCGGATTTCACGCCATAATATGGAAATGGGGAGGTACGGTGCTTGTGGATTATGGTTCGACTCCTTCTGCAAATACCTGGCATTATTATGTTTATACTTTCGATGGTACAACACATAGATTCTATATTGACGGAGGAGCCCCGGTGACAAGCACAATAGCTCCTCAGACAGCAATGCCCGACCAGGGTAATCTGGGCAGATATAGTGGTGGTGAGTACTTTAATGGTTACCTGGATGAAGCAAGATATTCGACAAATGTGAGATCTGCCGGATGGATTAATACCGAATTCAACAACCAGAACGACCAGGTAATCGGCCCGGGGCATTTCATTCAGAACATAAGCACAGAAAGTGAGTACAATCCCCCTTCAAACTATATTTTCAATGTTTGTTCCGGCACTGCAGTAACCTACAGTATTCCTGCCCAATCGGGTCATACATATACCTGGACCGTCACGGGAGGAACACCTTCATCAATTACCGGAAATCCAGTAACCATTACATGGGGGCCGGCAGGGACTGGGACCATTCAGTTAAACGATGCCACTGCCTTATGTGGTGCTGGTGGTAATTCACCTGTTTATAATGTCACAATAAATCCCCAGCCTGTTGGCCCGGGTCTCAATTCAAAAATTCCAAACCTGCCTGTGGTTTGTGCTGGACAGCTGGTCTCAGCAACTTTCAATGCGGGATCCGGAGGAGTAGGATGCACGGATTTTTTCCAGTATCGTTTTGACGGAACTGGGGGATGGAGCAGTTATTCTCCGGGAAGCAGCCTTAATACGACTGGTCATACACTCGTTGAGATACAGGGACGGAGATCGGGTTGCATTTCGGGATGTAACGCAACCGGATGGGTAACCCTTGCATCATGGACCATCAACCCGATACCTGTTCTGACCAGCACACTGACGCCGCCGGCGATATGCAGCGGCTCGGTGTTCAGCTACACTCCGTTAAGCTCCACATCAGGGACGAGCTTTGGATGGAGCA
>Ga0105106_10000967_pt1 | contig 20396 bp, 15 predicted proteins | sample PPLLaktember2015_5_FD_79109 | JGI IMG/M metagenome (GOLD analysis project Ga0105106, IMG submission 79109) | Freshwater sediment microbial communities from Prairie Pothole Lake near Jamestown, North Dakota, USA - PPLs Lake P8 Core (1) Depth... | ecosystem: Environmental > Aquatic > Freshwater >...
AGACTTGGGACACAAGCCAGCGGGGGAAGCGTGCGAGCGCGGACGGCTGGATTTGCTAGGCATTTGATCTGCACCCCATGGGTTTGGGCGGCGGCCACGGCCGCCGCTTGCGCCTTAACCGGGGTGGGCGCCGCCTGGATGGCCGCAGCGTGGGGAGGGACTCCCTGGCTCGTCCTCTGGCTGGTGCTGTGCGCGCTGGGTGCAGCCGGTCTGGGCGCGGCGGCGTTCCGACACTGGGCGGCGCGCGAGAATCTGCTCTGCCTGGCAGAACAGGTGATGCGCGAGCTGGACGGACTGACGCGCTCGCTTGAGCAGGAGCAGCAGCAGATCGAGCGTCTGCAGGCGGCGGTGGCAGATGAAGATCTGCACCTGCAGGTGGAGAAGCGGCTGGGGGGTAGCGCACAACCAGCGCTGCTGGCGCTGATCGGCCAACTGGCCCAGGCCGAGGAGTCGGTCCCCGAAGCGGCGGCCGTGACCAAGTCGTGGATCAGCCGCGCCCGCCATCTCGCCACCCACACGCAATTCCAACTCGAACAGGTGCGGGAGGACGTCGGTGGACGATAGCGCGGTTCGGGCGCCGGACCTGTCGGGCCGGCAGGCTGCCTGGGTCCGCGAGATCGAGACGCTGAGCGAGCAGACGCTGCTGGCCTGCTACCAGTGCGGTCGGTGCTCGGCCGGCTGCCCGATGGTCGATGAGATGGACCTGCTGCCAAATCAGGTCATTCGGCTGGTCCAGCTGGGAATGAAATCGGTGCTCGATTCGCAGGCGGCCTGGGTGTGCGCCGCCTGTCTGACCTGCCACGCCCGCTGTCCCAAGGGCATCGACCTGCCGCGCGTGATGGAAGCCATCCGCATTCTGGCCGTGCGTGCCGGCGGCGCCCGCCTGCTGGCCGGGGACATGCCGGCTCAGGAGCTGGCGGAGGCGCCGCCGATGGCGGTCATCGGCGCGTTGCGCAAGGCCGGAGGCTGAGTCGATGGCGAGCCGGACCTACGCCTATTTCCCCGGCTGCACGCTGCGCTCGCATGCCCACGAGTACGAGCGCCAGGCGCTGGCTGCCGGCCAGGCGCTGGGCATCGATCTGGTCGAGCTCCCCGAATGGAATTGCTGCGGAGCGACCTTTCCGCTCAATGCCGAGAATGTGATGGACCTGATCGCGCCGGCCAGGGTGCTGATCGCCGGCGGGAAGGCCGGCGGGGATCTGGTCACGCTGTGTGCCGTCTGCTTCCACGTGTTGCGCAGGACGGCGAACTTCCTGCAGACCCATCCCTTCGCCCTCGAGCGGCTGAACGCTTTCGTCGAGGAAGGACCCTACGATGGCCAGCTGCGACCCCGCCACCTGCTCGAGGTGGTGCGGGACGACCTGGGCTGGGCGGAGATCCGCCAAAGGGTGACCCAGCCGCAGGCCGGCGTCCGCCTGGCTGCCTACTACGGGTGCATGTTGCTGCGACCCGGTCCGGAGATAGGCTTGGACGACCCGGAGCAACCCTCGGTGCTGGAAAACCTGATCGAGGCCGTCGGCGCGCAGGCAACGTCTTTCTCCCACTCCAGCGAGTGCTGCGGTTCCTATCTGGCGGCCACCCAGCCGGGCGCGGTCGAACGTGCCAGCTTGCGCGTCGTTGAGGCGGCCCGCGCCGGCGGTGCGGCGGCGGTGATCACTGCGTGCCCCCTGTGCAAGTACAACCTCGAGCAGGCGCAGCGCGAGCAGCCCGAGGAATCCCGCCTGCCGGTCGCCTACTTCACGCAGTTGCTGACCATCGCTTTCGGCGTCGATGCTCCGGAGAGTGCACCGTGGATTGTGGGGGCGCCGGCATGAGCGAGGCCCGCCCGAGCGCACTGGTCATCGGCGCCGGCATTGCCGGCATCCAGGCGGCGCTCGACATCGCCAACAGCGGCTACCGGGCGGTGTTGGTGGAATCCGAGCCGTCGATCGGCGGCCATATGGCCCAGCTGTCGGAGACCTTTCCCACGCTGGATTGCTCGCAATGCATCCTGACTCCGCGCACGGTGGAAGTCGGCCACCACGCGAACATCGACCTGCGCACCTACAGTCTTGTGGAAGACATCCGGCGTTCGAAAGATGGGTCGGCCTTTCAGGTACGCATCCGGCGCAAGGCGGCCTACGTCGACTGGTCGAAGTGCACCGGCTGCGGCGCGTGCCAGGAGAAATGCCCGTTCAAGGTGGAGTCAGACTTCGAGCGCGGGGTCGGAGTGCGCAAGGTGATCTACACGCTCTCGCCGCAGGCCGTGCCCAACAAGCCGGTGATCGACGCCGAGCACTGCCGCTACCTGATCAGCAAGCACGAGATTGAATCCGGCACCGTCGCGGCGCTGACGAAATCGGGCAAACCGGCTGAGCCCAAGTGCGGCGCCTGTGCCAAGTTCTGTCCCACGGAGGCGATTGACTGGGACCAGAAGGACACGTACGAAGAGCTGGAGGTCGGGGCGATTGTCCTGGCGACGGGCTTCGACCTGATGTCGCCGGCACAGCTAGGAGAGTACGGCGGCGGCCAGCTCCCGGACGTCGTCGATGGACTTGCCTTTGAGCGCCTTCTGGCGGCGAGCGGGCCGACGGCCGGACGCGTGCTGCGTCCATCCGATGGCCAGGAGCCGCGCAACGTGGTCTTCATCCAGTGCTGCGGCTCACGCGATCCGGCCCGCGGCCAGCCGCATTGTTCCAAGATCTGCTGCATGTACACGGCCAAGCAGGCGATTCTCTACAAACACCACGTGCACGGCGGCGAGGCGACGGTCTTCTACATCGATGTGCGCGCCGCGGGCAAAGGGTACGAGGAGTTCCTGCAGCGGGCGCAGGTCCAGGAGCAGGTGAACTACATTCGCGGCAAAGTCAGTCGGGTGTATGCCGAGAATGGACATCTGGTCGTCAAAGGGGCGGACACGCTCGGCCACCGGTCGGTGGACGTCATAGCCGATATGGTGGTGCTGGCAATGGCGGTACAGCCGCGGCCCGAAACGCGCAGGCTGGCCGAGATGCTCGATCTGGCCATCGATGACAGCGGCTTCCTCTGCGGGCTGGACGAGGAGCTGGCGCCGATCGAAACCCTTCAGTCCGGCGTCTTCCTTGCCGGGACGGTGCAGGGCCCGCGCGACATCCCGGAGTCGGTCGCCCAGGGCAGCGCCGCGGCGGGCAAGGTCATCCAGCGGCTGCGCCAACAAGGCGGGGAGGCGGCGGCGTGAGTCGGGTGGGGGTGTTCGTCTGCCACTGCGGGAACAATATCGCTGGCACGCTCAACGTCGAGCAGGTCGTTCGCGCGGCGGGGGCGCATCCGGAGGTGTCTTTCGCAGCGGACTACCGTTACATGTGCTCAGACCCCGGGCAGGAGCTGATCCGCACAGCAATCCGCGAGCACCAGCTCGATGCCGTGGTCGTCGCGGCCTGTTCGCCGGCGATGCACGAAGCGACCTTCCGCAAGGCCTGCGCGGCCGAGGGGGTGAATGCCTACCGCTGTGAGTCAGCCAACATCCGGGAGCAGGCCTCCTGGGTTCATCAGAAACAGCCAGAGGCAGCTACGGACAAGGCGTCCGACATCGTGCTCTCGGTGGTGGAGAAGGTGCGCCGCAACGCCAGCCTGGCGCCGATCCGGCTGCCGCTCACCCGGCGCAGTCTGGTGATCGGTGGGGGGATCAGCGGACTGACGGCGGCGCTCGATCTGGCGGATGCCGGATATCCGGTGATCCTGGTAGAGCGCAGCCCGGCGCTGGGCGGCAAGATGCGCCAGTTCAGCCGCAGCTATCTCAACCTGGCCGACGGCGAGCAGTTGCTGCAAGATCGGCTGAGCCGGGTCTCTGAGCATGTGCAGATCCAGGTACTCCCCTCGGCCGAAGTACGGCAGCTGAGCGGCTATGTGGGCAACTTCGAAGCGCGCGTTGCACGGCAGGAACCGGAGGGCGAGGTCGAGTTCACCTTCGAGGTGGGCGCAGTGATCGTCGCCACCGGCTGGGATCCGTATCCGCTGGAACGCGTGCCCTGGCTCGGCGGCGGTTCGCATCCGGACATCGTCGACACGCTGACGTTCGAACGCATGCTGCTCCAGCCCGAAGGGTTGCGTCGGCCGTCCGATGGACGAGTGCCCCAGCAGGTTGTCTTCGTTCAGTGCGCCGGGTCACGCGATCCGGAACGGGGTGTGCCCTACTGTTCCAAGGTGTGCTGCATGGTCGTGGCCAAGCAGGCGCGCGCCTATCGCCAGCAGGTTCCTCAGGGCAGCGCTTGTGTCTTCTACACCGACATCCGGTCTGGGGGCAAAGGGTACGAAGAGTACGTCCAGCAGGCCGCAGAGCAGTATGGCGTGCTTTACCTGCGCGGTGAAGTTGGTCGGGTCGAGGCAGTCGATGGGCAGATCCGCCTGCAGGGCGAGGACACGCTTTCTGGATTGCAGCTTGAGCTGACGCCGGATCTGGTGGTCCTGGCGACGCCGTTGCTACCGGCGGCGGGCGTGCAGGAGCTGGCTCAGGTGCTGCGCATCAGCGCGGATTCGAATGGCTTCCTGAGCGAGGCGCACCCGAAGCTGCGCCCGGTCGAGACGCTGACGGCGGGCGTCTTCCTGGCAGGCTGCAGCCAGGGCCCGAAGGACATCCCCGAATCGGTGGCGCAGGGCGGAGCGGCCGCCGCCAAGGTGATGCAGCTGTTCTCGCAAGAAATGCTGCTGCAATCGCCGACGGTGGCGGTGGTCGATGCCGAAATCTGCTCCGGCTGCGGGGCATGCATCGAGACCTGTCCGTACGGTGCGCGCTCGCTGAGCCGGGTCCGCCCGGTGGCAGTTGTGAATCCGGCATTGTGCCAGGCCTGTGGCGCCTGTGCGGTGATCTGCCCCAACAAGGCGACCGAAGTGGTCAATTGGGATGCCGGGCAGATCCTGGCCATGGTCGGGGAGGTGAGCTGAGCGATGACGCTGCTGGAGGCTGTCGAGCAACGCTCCCACCAGGACCTGCGCCTGTGCTTCCAGTGCCACAAGTGCACCGCGGGCTGCCCGTCGGCTGTGGACATGCTCTTTGGCCCCGATCGGGTGATCCGGCTGCTCCAATTGGGGGAGGATCGACGGGTGCTGGGCAGCCCGGATCTGTGGCTGTGCGCCGGTTGCGGCACCTGTGGTGCTCGCTGTCCCAACGGAATCGACATGGCTCCGGTCATGGAATCGCTGCGCGCCGCGGCGCTGGTTTCCGGCACACGTCCCGGGGATCCGGGTGCGCTGGCCTTCCATCGCCTGTTTCTCGGCGTGGCGCGCCGGCTGGGTAGGTCGCATGAAGCGACGCTGCTCATCCTGTACAAGCTCCGCTCCGGCAACCTGTTTTCCGATCTGGGGTCCGGCATCCGACTCGTGCTGAAGGGAAAAGTGCCATTGCTGCCCCATCGCATCGCCGGCTGGCGGGAGGTGGCCCAGACGATCGACGCCTACACGCCGCGGGCAGGCGAACCGCCCTGCGAGGAATCGGCAAGGAGCAAGGCGTGGAACTAGCCTACTACCCTGGCTGTAGCCTGCACTCCACCGGGCAGGAGTTTGACCTCTCGGTGCGGGCGGTCTTCTCCCGCCTGGGGATCGGCCTGACGGAGCTGGAAGATTGGTCCTGCTGCGGCGCGTCCTCGGCGCATGCGATTGACCCCGACCTGGCCGTGATGTTGCCGGCGCGCAACCTCGCATTGGCGCAGCGCACGGGTCTCGACGTGTTGATGCCCTGCGCTGCCTGCTACAACCGCCATGTGGTGGCCAGCGCCCATCTGGCGGAGGATCCGGCGTTGCGCGCCCGGGCAGAAGAGATGTACGGCAGCCTCAGCGGGACGAGCACGCAAGCGCGGCCGGTGCTGGAAGTGCTCTGCCAGGATCTGCCGCGGGGCGATCTGCTGGAGCAGGTTGTGCGCCCGCTGAACGGTCTGCCACTGGTGTCGTACTACGGCTGCCTGCTGCTGCGGCCGGCGGCGATCCTGCAGTCGGAGGACCCGGAGAACCCGGTGCTGATGGATGAGCTGCTGACCGACCTCGGCGCCGAAGCGCGGCGGTGGTCGTATGCCAGCGAATGCTGCGGCGGGGGCCTGTCGCTGACTCGCCCGCCCGTCGTTCAGCGGCTGGTCGGACGACTGGTCGAGGCGGCACGCGAGGCGGGGGCGGAAGCAATTGTCACCAGCTGCCCGTTGTGCCAGGTCAATCTCGAGATGCGTCAATCGGGGCAGCACCTGCCGATCTTCTACGTGACGGAAGTGCTGGCGATCGCCCTGGGCGTCGGCGCGCCCGCCTGGTGGAAGAAGCACCTGATCGACCCGGCGCCCCTGCTGCGGCGCTACTCGTTGGTGGGCTGAGGATGGATCAGACGATGGACTGCGCGCAGCCTGACGAAAGCGTCCCGACCAAGGCTTCGCCTGACGAATCGCAAGCCGCCCGGGCGGGGCAGGCGGTCGTCGGATCGGCGTTGATCGTCGGCGGCGGCATCGGAGGAATGCAGGCGGCGCTCGATCTCGCCGAAGCTGGCATCAAGGTCTACCTGGCGGAGAGTTCGCCGGCGATCGGCGGGACGATGGCCCAGCTCGACAAGACTTTCCCGACCAACGACTGCGCCATGTGTATCATGTCGCCGAAGCTGGTCGACGTCGGCCGGCACCTCAATATCGAGGTGCTGACCAACGCAGACCTGCACTCGCTCGAGGGCGATCCCGGGCATTTCCAGGCTAGCCTGATCCGCCGTCCACGCTTCGTCAACCTGGATCGCTGCACCGGATGCGGGGAGTGCGCCGCGGCCTGCCCGATCGACCGACCGGATGCCTTCAACTGGGGTCTCTCGCAGCGGCAGGCGATCTTCAAGCTCTACCCACAGGCCATCCCCAATGCCTACGCCATCGAGAAGGCCGGGATGTCGCCATGCCGCGAGGCGTGCCCGATCCATCAGCGCGCCCAGGGCTATGTGGCCCTGGTCCACAAAGGCCGTTACGCCGACGCCTATCGCACCATCCTCGAGGAAAACCCGTTCCCGTCGATCTGCGGGCGGATCTGCAACCACCGCTGCGAAGAGGCGTGCTCTCGAGGACAGGTGGACGCCCCGGTCAACATCATGGCGCTCAAGCGCTTTGTGGCCGATTGGGCCTGGGAGCGACGGCAGGCCGGCGAGACCATCTTGCCGCCGCGGGTGGAATCGCAACCCAGCGGACAGCGGGTCGCCGTCGTCGGATCCGGCCCGGCCGGGATGACCTGTGCCCAGGACCTCGTCCGCCAAGGTCATGCCGTCACTGTCTTCGAGGCGCTCTCCGTTCCCGGCGGGATGATGCGCGTGGGCATCCCGTCCTTCCGCCTCGGCGCCGAGGCCGTGCAACGCGAGATCGACGACATCCTCGCACAGGGCGTTGAGTTGCGTTTGAATGCGCGCGTACAGGACCTCGAGGCGCTGTTCGCCGATGGCTATTCGGCGGTCTTCCTGGCAGTCGGAGCGCACCGCGGGGTTCGGCTCCCGATCCCCGGAGCGAATCTGCCGCAAGTTCATGCGGCGACGGATTTCCTGCGCGAATCTCGGCTGGAGCTCGAAGACGTAACGGAACCCGCCTGGGATCCGAGACTACGAGGACAGCGTGTGATGGTGCTGGGCGGCGGCAACGTCGCCATCGACGCCGCCATGACCGCCGTGCGCCTCGGCGCCGCCTGGGTGGGCATGGCTTGCCTCGAAGACCGACAGCAGATGCCGGCGCACTCCTGGGAGATTCGCGACGCGGAAGAAGAGGGCATCGAGGTCTTCCCGGCGCGCACCTTCCACCGGATCCTCGATCGCGACGGCAAGGTGTCCGGCGTCGCCTGCTCACAGGTCGTTTTCCGCGGCTTCGTGGACGGCCGCCCGGACTTCGACGTGCTTCCGGGCACGGAGGAAGAGATTGAGGCGGATTGGGTGATCTTCGCCATCGGCCAGCACCCGGAGAGCGAGTGGCTGACCGAAGCCCTGCCGCTTGCCCGGGGGCGATACGCGCAGGTCGATTCGGAGACCCTGGCGACCGCGCGGCCCGGGGTGTTCGCCGGTGGAGACATGGTCAGCGGGACCAGCTTCGTCGTCGATGCGATCGCCGCCGGCCACCGGGCGGGTGCCTCGATCGACCGCTATCTGCGCGGCGAGGCAATGCCGCTTGCGGCCGCGCTGGGCTCCGTTGCCCGGGTGGAGCTAACCGAGGCGCAGCGGCGGGCGGGCCTGCGCCCGATGGAACGACAGGAAGGTCGTCGTCTCCCGGCCGAGGCGCGACGCGCGAGCGAGCGGGAGTTCGCGGCCGGTCTGACGGAGGAGCAGGCGCGGGCCGAAGCCGCCCGCTGTCTCGAGTGCGGGGTGTGCTCGGAGTGCCTCCAGTGCGCCTACGCCTGCAAGGCCGACGCGATTGACCATGGCCAGACGGAAGAACGGCAGATGCTGGAAGTCGGCGCGGTGGTTCTGGCGCCGGGGTTGGTGCCCATCGACCCGACGGTGCGCTCCGAGTTCGGCTATGGTCGCTACCGCAACGTGGTGACCAGCCTCGAGTTCGAACGCATGCTCAGCGCTTCGGGACCATGGGGCGGGGAGGTCACTCGACCTTCCGATGGAAAGCACCCGGAGCGGGTCGCCTGGATCCAGTGCGTTGGCTCACGCGAGACCTGCGGCGGGCAGGACTACTGCTCTTCGATCTGCTGTATGTATGCCACCAAGGAAGCGATCATCGCCCGGGAGCACGATGCCCACATCGAGCCGACGATCTTCTACCTGGATATTCGCTCACACGGGAAGGGCTTCGAGGAGTACATCGAGCGGGCCGGTAGCGAACAAGGCGTGCGCTACGTGCGCAGCTTGGTCTCATCGGTCAAGGAGAACCCGGCCACCGGGGACCTGCGACTCGCGTACGCCACCTACGGGCCCGAGGGTCGCCCTCAGCCGCGCGAAGAGAGCTTCGACATGGTCGTGCTGTCGGTTGGCCTTCGGCCGAGCCCGGCGGTACGGGCGATGCTGGATCGGCTCGAGATCGAGGTCGACCCGAATGGCTTCCCGCGCGGGGCGGCCGGCACCGGCCGCACTTCTCGGCCGGGCGTGTTTGTCGCCGGAAGTCTGGCCGAACCGAAGGACATTCCGGAGACGGTCGTCGAAGCCGGCTGTGCGGCGGCCATGGCGTCGGAGATCCTGGCGGCGGCGCGTGGCACGCGTACCCGCGAGATTGTGTTTCCCGATGAACGCGACCTGTCGCAGGAGGCGCCGCGGGTGGGAGTGTTCGTCTGCCACTGCGGGATCAACATTGGCGGCGTCGTCGACGTGCCGGACGTCGTCGAGGCGGCAGCGCAGCTGCCCGACGTGGTGTACGCCGAGCGCAATCTCTATACCTGCTCGCAGGACACCCAGGAGAAGATCGCACGCGTCATTCAGGAGCAGAGGCTGAACCGGGTCGTGGTTGCCTCGTGTACGCCCCGCACCCATGAGCCGCTGTTCCAGGATACCTTGCGCCAGGCCGGACTGAACCCGGGCCTGTTCGAGATGGCCAATATCCGCGAGCAGGATTCCTGGGTGCACCGGGGCCACCCGGAGCTGGCCACGCGCAAGGCCAAACAGCTGGTGGCGATGGCGGTCACCAAGGCCCGCGGCCTGGAGCCGATTCGACGCGGCAGCGTGCCGGTGGAACCGGCGGCGCTGGTCATCGGAGGAGGCCTGGCCGGGATGACCGCCGCCCGGTCGGTTGCCGAGCAGGGATTCCGCGTGGTGCTGGTTGAGCGCGAACGCCAACTGGGGGGGCACCTGCGCCAGGCGAAGCCTGCAGCACGCGGCATCGATCCCGCACAATTGCTGGCCGAGGCGGTGGGAGCAGTCACCTCCCACCCGCGCATCGAGTGCCACCTGGAGGCGTCGATCGAGGAGATCGGCGGCTACGTCGGGCAGTTCCGCACCCGTCTGCGCCTGGCCGATGGCGCCGAATGCGAGATTGAGCATGGCGCGATCGTCGTCGCCAGTGGGGCTCAGGCTGTCGAGACGTGCGACTATGGATATGGCTCGCTCCCAGGCGTGATCACCCAACAGGCCCTCGACGGTCTTCTGGCGGGGGATGCCCTCCCCGAGGCGGAGGTCGAGAGCCTGCGCCAGGGGGTAGTGATGATTCAGTGTGTGGGCTCGCGTCAGCCGGAGCGGCCGTATTGCTCGCGCGTGTGCTGCACGCAGGCCTTGCAGAACGCGGTTCTGCTGAAAGCGCAGGATGCCACGATCCCGGTGACGGTTCTGTACCGCGACTTGCGCACCTATGGCTTCCGCGAGGCAATCTACCGTCAGGCGCGCTCGCTGGGCGTTCGCTTCCTGCAATACTCGGAACATGCACCGCCAGAGATCGCCCAGGGGGAGGGGAGCCTTCAGGTGAGGCTGCGGGTGCAGCCGGAAAACGCCGCCGTTGAGCTCCCTGCCGGGCGGGTTGTGCTGAGCACGGGCATTGACCCCAACCCGGACAACGCGCGTTTGAGCCGCATGCTCAAGGTGCCCCTCACCCGAGAGGGTTTCTTCCTGGAGGCGCATGCCAAGCTGCGGCCGGTGGACTTCGCCGCCGAAGGCATCTTTGTCTGCGGGCTGGCGCACTCGCCGCGCTCGATCGAGGAGAGCATGGAGCAGGCCCGTGCGGCCGCCGTGCGAGTGGTGGGCCTGTTGAGCAAGGCTACGCTGTTGTCGACGCCGATCGTGGCGACGGTCAACCCGCGGCTGTGCTCGGCCTGCGGCATCTGCGTGGATGTCTGCCCCTTCGGCGCGCGCCAGCTCAATCTCGAACGCGGGTGCGCCGAAGTGATCGAGGTCCTGTGCCAGGGGTGCGGCGCCTGCATCAGCGCCTGCCCGAACAAGGCCAGCCAGCAGCGTGGCTTCGCATTTCGGGAGCAGGCACAGATGGTGGAGGAGGCGATCCGATGAGCGTGATTCCCGGCAATGGCAGCGAGCCAGGGGCGGAGGCTTTCGAGCCGCGCATCGTGGCTTTCCTTTGCAACTGGTGCACGTACACCGGCGCCGATCTGGCAGGCACCAGCCGGATGCAGTATCCGCCCAATGTGCGCATCATCCGGGTGATGTGCAGCGGCGCCGTCGATCCCGTGTATGTCTGCCGCGCCCTGGCGGAAGGCGCCGACGGCGTGCTGATCGGCGGGTGCCACATCGGGGACTGCCACTACCAGGAAGGCAACTACAAGGCGCGGCGCAGGGTGGCCGTGCTGCACAAGGTGCTGCAGAGCGCGGGCTTTGACCCGGAGCGGGTCTGGCTGCGCTGGATCAGTGCCAGCGAAGGGAAACGCTTCGCCGACACCATGCAGGAAATGACCGAGGCCATGCGGGCCAAGGGTCCCACCCCGATCCGGGTGGCAGAGCTGGCATGACCGCCGCCGGCGGACCTGCCGGGGGCGAGGAGGTGGTGAGGTGTATGTCGCAAGGGTGATGAAGGTGGAAGACTCTCAACCCCAGCAGGCGATCCTGTCGCTGCTCGCCGGGTTGCTCAATGCCGGGCACGTGGCCGGAGTCCTCATCCCGGCCGGCGACGCGCAGGGTGACGGGCTGCGCCTGGCGCGCACACGCGACGAGTTCGGCGATTACGATCCCCTCTCGCCGCGGATGTTTGCCAACGCTGCCTGCCGCATTCCGCAGGCACTGCCCTCGGGTGAGAAGCCGGTCGCCATCGCCCTGCATCCATGCGAGACGCGCACGCTGATCGAAATGGCCAAACGCGGCGCCGTGGATCGGGCTCGGCTGCTTGTCCTGGGGATGGATTGCGGCTTCGCCTCCGGAGGCACTCCGAGAGAGGAACCCATCGGGACGGATGCTTTGCGGGCGCAGGCCCTCGCCTGCGCCTCAGCGGGTCTACCTGCACCGGCGGAGGCCCGCATGGCCTGCCGGCTGTGCGAGCGCCCTGCGGCGGACCTGGAGGGCGCCGACCTGCTGCTGGGCTGGATTGGTTTGGACCCCTATGAGAAGGTGTTGGTGATCGCCGATGAGGCGGGGGACCAGGCTCTGGCGCTGGAGTCGCTGACTCAGCGCTGCGCGACAGAACGCGAGGCCGTTGACCGAGAGATGGCGCTGTGGCGCATGGCGGATCGCCGCAAGCAGGCCGCCACGGAACTGCTCAAAGAGCTAGGACTCGAGGATGGCCATCCGACCGTCGCCGCCGGATACTTGAGCCGTTGCACCCTGTGTGGTGAGTGCCTGCGGGCCTGCGCGCTCGCGGGCGATGACCTGCGGGAAGCGATGAAGCAGGGCAAGCCGGCGTTCATCCAGGCATTGCTCAATGAAGCGCAACGGCTGGCCTCATGTTCTGGATGCGGCTTCTGCCAGGCGAACTGCCCTGAGCACATTCCTCTTTGCGCCATCGCCCACGCGCTGGGCCAGCAGGTCCAGTCGCGCATGCACTACACACCCGGTCGCAGTCTGTCGGACCCCCTGCCGTGGGTTTCCTAGACATGCGCCGACAGCGACCGAATCGACCGCGGCCGGGGGCCGGCGAGGAGGGATATTGCGGATGAGCACCTTCGCCAGGGCTCCGCAGACAGGGCAGGGCACGCTCGCCGGTGCGCGCTCGGTACTGCACAGGCTGCTGGAGACACAGTGCGTTTCCGGCGTCGTTATCGACATTGCCGGCAGAGGGCATGCGATTCCCCAGCGTCGGTTGGTGCACGATAGCGAACAGCTCGACGAGAGTCTTCCGTTCGCTCCGGTCATGCTGACGAGCGGGGCGCGCCTTGCGACACAACTGACCGACCGGAGGGTTGCCCCTGACGCCGAAGGATCGATGAACCCGCCAACGGCGATCGTCCTCCGGCCGTGCGAGGCCAAGGCGGTGGTCGAACTGCGCAAGCTGCGCCAGGTCGATCCGCGGCAGGTGTTGATCGTCGCCGTCGATTGCGTCGGGACTTACGAGGCCGCGGACTTCTCCGCCCAGCAGATTGGCGCCGAGGCGTGGTCGCGCCAGTACAGTGAGAGCTTGCGCGCGGGGGCACCCCAGTCACCCGCATCCCCCTGCTACCGTGCGGCGTGCACGCGCTGCGTCGACGCGGTCGCGCCGGTAGCCGACATCTGGCTGCACGTTCTCGGCGTCCCGGAGTCGGACGAGATCCTGGTCGAGATCAGCGATCCCGCGCTGGCGGAAAGGCTGGGGTTGACGCCGGCCGAAGACGTACCCGGGCGCAACGCGGCGCTGGATCAACTCCGCGCGGTGCGCTCGGAGAAGCGTCAGCAGGACCTGGCGCAGGCGCTGCAAGCGCTCCAGCCTGGCGAGGATGGCACGCCCGGGCTGGCCGCCCTGTTCGACACTTGCCTGCGCTGCCTCAACTGCGGCACGGCCTGCCCGCTCTGCTACTGCAAGGAGTGTCTGTTCCGCACCGATAGCGTGAAGGTCGAGACGCGCCATCTGCTCGACCTGGCCGATCGGCGGGGGGCGGTGCGGTTGCCGGGTGACGCCATCTTGTATCAGCTCACGCGATTGATGCATGTCAGCACCTCGTGTGTCGGTTGTGGACTGTGTGCCAGCGCCTGTCCGATGGACCTGCCGGTGGATCTGGTATTCCAGGCGGTCGGGCGAGAGACGCAAGCCTTGCTCGAGTATCGTCCCGGGTTCGACCCATCCCAGCCGATGCCGGTTTCGACCTTCGCCCGCGATGAGTTCGAGAGCCTGGGGGAGCACTAGCCCCGGGGCTGAAGGCGCGGATTCGCTGGCGGGGTGGATCGAGCGGCGAGAGCCAACGTGCGGGATAGGACGAGGGTAGAGATGACGGCAGAGAAACCAGACAACGGCAGCAGCATTCTCGGCGGGCAAGCGGAGCTGATCCCGATCTACGTGATGGGGCAGCGGGTTGACGTGCCTCCTTCGCTGACGATCATGCGCGCCCTGGAGTACGCCGGCTACACGCTCACGCGGGGCGTGGGCTGCCGCGGCGGCTTCTGCGGCGCTTGTGCCACCGTGTATCGTCTGAAAGGCAAGCCCGCGCTCTACTTCGCCCTCGCCTGCCAGACCGTCGTCCAACCGGAGATGTACCTGGCCCAGATTCCCTTCTTCCCGTATCGCCGCGCCGATTACCACCTGGAGGAGCTGCAGCCGACGGCGGCCACGCTGTATCAACTGTACCCGGAGTTGCTGCGCTGCCTCGCTTGCGGTACGTGCACCAAAGCCTGCCCGCAAGGGATCGACGTGCGCGCGTACATGGCGGCGGCAATGCGCGGGGATATTGCTGCCGTTGCGGATATCTCCTTTGACTGCATCGCGTGCGGGCTGTGCTCGGCGCGCTGCCCGGTCGAAGAAACGCAGTACAACGTCGGGCTGCTGGCGCGGCGGCTGACCGGCCGCTATCTATCCCCGGTCTCGCAGCATCTGCTGGATCGCGTGCAGGAGATAGGGGACGGCAAGTTCGTTGCCGAACTACAGTTGCTGAAGTCCCTCGAGAAGGCCCAGCTGGCTGAGCGGTACAACGCCCGCGAGATCGAGGCCTGAGAAAGAGGCAAGCATGACCTACACCGAATCGATGTTGGCCTCCATCGCCAAGGTCGACGCCAGTCGCAGCAGCCGCATGTCGACCCCGTTCCGCCGCATGACCCCGGAAGAGCGGGATGATGTGTTGCGCCGGTTTCACCCGGATTACATCCAGCAGGCGATGCGGGAGATCCGCATCGGCCGCAGCCAGGGCATGCGCACGCCGCTGGAGATGGCCGACGTGCTCGAAGGGCCGGCTCAGATTGACCCCGCTACGTTCCAGCTCGGTGCGCCGGACCTGCTGTGCGATGTGCTGGTGATCGGCGGCGGGGGAGCCGGCGCCAGCGCCGCGCTGCTGGCCTCCGAGAACGGGGCGCAAGTGGTCCTGGCCACCAAGCTACGCTTCGGCGATGCCAACACCATGATGGCGCAGGGAGGCATCCAGGCTGCCGATAAGCCGGACGACTCGCCCGCTATTCACTACCTGGATGTCGTCGGCGGCGGGCACTTCGCCAATTCCCCGGACCTGGTGGAGGCGCTGGTGAGCGATGCCCCGTTAGTCATCCGCTGGCTGGAAGAGCTAGGCGTGATGTTCGACAAACTGCCGGATGGAGCGATGAACACCGTGCACGGCGGCGGGACTTCGCGCAAGCGCATGCACTCGGCGCGCGACTATTCCGGAGCTGAGATCATGCGCGTGCTGCGCGACGAAGTGCGTTGCCGATCCGATCGCATTCAGGTGCTCGAATTCAATCCGGGGGTCGAGTTACTGGCCGATGCCAGCGGGCGCGTGACCGGAGCGGTGCTGCTCGATCTCGAGACGCGCGAGTACCGCCTGGTGGGCGCCAAGGCGGTCGTGCTCGCTACCGGCGGCGGCGGGCGGCTGCACTACCAGGGATTCCCAACCACCAATCACTACGGGGCCACAGGCGACGGCGTCGTGCTGGCGTATCGCGCCGGAGCGAAACTGGCCTTCATGCACACCATGCAGTATCACCCGACGGGCGCGGCCTATCCCGAGCAGATCCTCGGACAGCTGGTGACTGAGAAGGTGCGCGGGTTGGGCGCCCAGGTGTGTAACCTGCACGGGGAGCAGTTTGTGTTTCCCCTCGAGACGCGCGATGTCGAGTCCGCCGCCTTCATTCGCGAGTGCGTCGAGCGCGGCAACGGCGTCGCAACCAACACCGGCCAGCAGGGCGTGTGGCTGGATTCGCCGATGATCGATCAGATCCACGGCGCCGGGACGATCGAGAAGGCGCTGCCGGCGATGGTGCGCCAGTTCCGCAACTTTAACATCGACATGACCCGTCAGCCGATCCTGGTCTACCCGACGCTGCATTTCCAGAACGGTGGCGTGGCGCACGCCCCGGACGGCTCGACCGGCGTAGCCGGGCTGTTCGTCGCCGGCGAGGTGTGCGGCGGCGTGCACGGCGAGAACCGACTGATGGGCAACTCGCTGCTCGAGATCACGGTGTTTGGGCGTCGCGCCGGCCGTTCGGCCGCAGCCTACGTCCAGGGCGTCGAGCTCGGGGAGCGAACGCTGGCTCACCTGTCGGCCTGGGAGCAGGCGCGGCGCGAGGCCGGAGTCTCCGGCGGCAGGCCGTCACCGATCCTGCTTCCCGACTACACTCGCCATGTGCGCCAGGTGCGTCAGGATCCGCTCATTCCGGTTGGGTAGAGCCCGTAAGGGACGCGGCGGGGAGGTGGCGCTGCCCCGCTCAGTTCGCCCTAAGCAGACGACAGGTGATCCAGCGCCCGTCGTCGAGCGGTTGCACTGCCCGAGCCCGCTGCAGGTCCTCCAGCGCCTGGTGGACGGAGGCGGGCGACCAGCGGAACAGGCGTTGGATCGAGGTGGGGGTAGCTGCACCAACCGAGTCGAGCAGGCGGCGCGCCAGATGCGCCCGGGCCAGTTCGCTGGCCAACGGTTGCGCCTGCTCGAGCAGGCCTGGATACCAGCGGTCGACCATTTCGTAGATGAAGGCGTAGTTCCAACTGCCGGCCTCGGCCACGCCAATCGGCAGAATCCACAGCCCGCGCTGCAGCTCGACCAGGGCGCGTTCGAAACGCGATTTGGCGCCCGGAGCGTCTAGGTGGGCCGCCAAGCGCAGCTGGAGGGTATGCTGAGCCCCGTGGCGCAGCAGCACATCGCCGACCAGCCTGGCCTCGCGCGAGATCCGGCCCGATTCGTAGGCCAGGACGTAGTCGTCCAGGTCGCCCAACCGGTCGGACAGCGCGTAGAAGTAGGGCAGGCTAGGCAGGCTGACCAGCGTGGCCTTGCCTCGCAGCAGCTTGGCGTAGTGCCACTTGTGGGCGCCCAGCAGTGAGTCCTTCCAGCGCCAGGAGATGTGTCCCGGGTCATCGTGGAACTCGGCTACCGGACGGTCCCCGGCCACGGCAGTCCACAGGCTGGGCAGGTCGACGCCCTGGATCGGCCAGAAGTGGATGAAGCCGCGCTGACGCACGAACTGCACGGCCTGCGCCGGGGAGCGCAGGCGCAGGCCGCGGGCGGTGCGGAACGTTCGCTTACGGTAGGCCGCAAGCGTGCGATTGAAGTGACGAGGGGGTTCGACCATTGCGGGCCGAGTGTACCATTCACCCTTTGCCAGGCATCGGCGGGCCCAACGGCTACTGGCATGGCTGGATATAATCGTGGGTATCCCCTGGTGCTTGCAGGGGGCTGGGCATAGCCTGTGCCAGGAGCCGTGGATGACCCTAAGCCGTCGTGCGCGTGAGATCGTCGATTCGCCGACCCTGCGATTGAATGAGGAGGCGCGCCTGTTGCGCGAACGGGGGCAGCCGGTGATCCACCTCGGGATCGGCGAACCCAAGAACCGGACACCGATCTCGGCTGTGCTGAGTTCGGCCAGCCAGCTCGGCAAGGGCGAGGTCAAGTACACCCCCACCGACGGCCTGCCGTCCTTGAAGAAGGCGATCATTCGCTACACCGAGGAAAACTACGGCCGGCTGGTCGATCCGGAGAACGTGATCGTTTCGACCGGCGCCAAGCAGGCGCTGTTCAACCTGCTCTATACACTGCTCAACCCGCAGGATGAAGTGATCATTCTGGCGCCGTACTGGGTGAGCTACCCCGAGATGGTCAAGATGGTCTACGGCATCCCGGTGGTGGTTGTGCCCGAGGATGGGACCTTCCACCCGCGCCTGCAGGATGTCGAGGCGGCCATCACCTCCTACACCCGGGCGATCATCGTCAACACCCCCAACAACCCTTCCGGCATGGTATTTCACGAGGAATTCATTGCCGCTATTGTCGAGATCTGCGAACGGCGGGGCATCTACCTGATCATGGATGACATCTACCACAAGCTCGTGTTCGACGGCCGAACCGCGCCGCCCGCCTACCGCTATACCAACAAGGACGTTGAGAACACACGCATCCTGGTGGTCAACGGGATCTCGAAGCTGTATGGAATGACCGGCTTCCGCATCGGATGGGCGGTCGGCCCGCGCAAGCTGGTCGAGATCATGACCAACGTCCAGGCTCAGACCACCTCCTGTCCCTCGCCGCTGCTGCAGTCCGCCGCCGAGGGAGCGCTGAATGGCGTTCAGAACGTGGTGGAGAGCCTGCGCTTGAAGATGCAGAACAACCGCGACGTGGTCATGCAGGAGATGACCTCCTTCACGGGCGTTCGCCTCAATCGGCCGGAGGGCACCTTCTATGCCCTGCCGGACTTCCGGGCGTACAACCCGGACTCGGTGGCGCTGGCCGATTTGCTGCTCAAACGAGCGCTGGTGGTGACGGTGCCTGGACGCGAGTTTGGGATGGAGGGACATCTGCGCTTGAGCTTCGCGGGGACCGTGAAGGACCTCACGGAGGGAATCGCCAGGATGAAGTGGGCTTTGGATCCCGAGTCGCCCAACGAGATCTACATCGGTGACCGCAAGCTGGTCAGGGACTGGCTATGAACAACCTGCTGTCCATTCGCACGCCTGCCCAGGCGCAGGCCGGCGCGCTGAAAAGCGACTTTGGCCTTGAGGCAATCGGCCTGGTCAACCTGAATCAGGTGTACTGGAATCTGCCGGTGGAAGCGCTGGTGGAAGAAGCGCTCTTTCGCCGCGAGGGCCAGCTCACGCAGGCCGGCCCGCTGATCGTCAACACCGGCAAGCACACGGCCCGCGCCGCCTCCGACAAGTACGTCGTCTCGGAGGATTCGAGTCGGGACCACGTGTGGTGGGGGCAGTACAACCGGCCGTATGCGCCGGCGGCCTTCGATGAGCTGTTCTTCCGGCTGCAGGGTTACCTGCAGGGGCGCGATGTCTTTGTCCAGGACTGCTATGCCGGCGCCGACCCGGCCTACCGCATGCCCCTGCGCGTGATCAGCGAGCTGGCCTGGCACAGCATGTTTGTGCGCACGATGCTCATCGCGCCGGAGACGGCCGATGAGTTCAAGCAGCATGTACCGGACTTCACGGTTATCGCGGTGCCGTCCTTCCGCGCCCTGCCGCAGATCGATAGCACCAACACGGGCACCTTCATCGTCGTCAACTTCGAACAGCGGCTGTGCCTGATCGGGAACACGGGCTACGGCGGTGAGATCAAGAAGGCCGTCTTCACGGTGCTGAACTACCTGCTTCCCTTGCAGGGTGTGATGCCGATGCATTGCTCGGCCAATGTCGGCGCGGCGGGTGATGTGGCGCTCTTCTTCGGCCTCTCCGGCACGGGGAAGACGACCCTTTCGGCGGACCCGACACGCCAGCTGATCGGCGATGACGAGCACGGTTGGAGCGACGAAGGGGTGTTCAACTTCGAGGCGGGCTGCTACGCCAAGGTGATCCAGCTCTCGCCTGCGGCCGAGCCGCAGATCTACGCTTGCACCCGGCGCTTCGGCTCGATCCTGGAGAACGTGGTGTACGACCCGGTGACGCGAACGATTGACCTGGATGACGAGACGCTGACCGAGAACACGCGCGCCTCGTACCCGCTCGAGTTCATTCAGAATGCCGTACCCGAGAAGCGCGCCGGACACCCGAAGAACCTGGTGCTGCTCACCTGCGATGCCTCCGGCGTGATGCCGCCGGTGGCCCGGCTCACGCCCGACCAGGCGCTCTACCAGTTCATCTCCGGCTACACGGCCAAGATCGCCGGCACCGAGATCGGCTTGCGCGAGGAGCCCGAGATCACCTTCAGCGCCTGCTTCGGCGCGCCCTTCATGGTCCACCACCCGATGGTCTATGCCGATCTGCTCAAGCGCAAGATCCTGCGCTACGACGTGAACTGCTGGCTGGTCAACACCGGGTGGGTAGGCGGTCCATATGGCGTTGGCAAGCGCATCAGCATTGCCTACACGCGGGCGCTGCTGAACGCCGCCTTGAACGGCAAGCTGCTCGACGTGGAGTATGCCCGCGATCCAGTCTTCGGCTTCGAAGTGCCGCGCAGTTGCGATGGCGTGCCGCCCGGGGTGCTCGACCCCGGATCTTCCTGGTCCAGCCCTGAGCTCTACATGCAGCGCTATCGCGAGCTGGGGGCGCGCTTCATCGACAACTTCCATAAGTTCGCCGAGGGTTGTCCGCCGGAAGTCGTCGAAGCTGGACCGAAGCGGGGGTAGCCCGCCTCTCGGATTCAAGGGTGGGATCATCCAGTCGGGCCGCAGCCAGAGCCATCGGCTGCGGCTTCGTCCATGGCACTCTGAGCGCAGCGGGGGAGTTCCCGACCGGCTCCGGGGCAGCCCGGGTTGTGGCTGCCACAGGGCTGGCTTCCGCGCTGGGACGATCTGCTGGAAGGCGGAAGACTCAAGAGTCGGCGCGGAACTGGCGGGATTTGGCCCAAGGCCGGCCCACATCCTGGTCGCCTGGGGGGAGAGGGTCACCCCATCGACCCCATGGAGCTGCGCAGAGACTGGCGCGCGATCGCCCAGCGGAGCCAGGAAGTGCCGAGGCCAACGCAACCCGACTGCCAGAGCCCAGGTACGCCACTGCGGCTATTGCCAGGCTCCGAGGATCGCCCCGAACATGACGAAGTTGAGCAAGTGATTG
>Ga0105106_10000968_pt1 | contig 20383 bp, 22 predicted proteins | sample PPLLaktember2015_5_FD_79109 | JGI IMG/M metagenome (GOLD analysis project Ga0105106, IMG submission 79109) | Freshwater sediment microbial communities from Prairie Pothole Lake near Jamestown, North Dakota, USA - PPLs Lake P8 Core (1) Depth... | ecosystem: Environmental > Aquatic > Freshwater >...
CAATTGCTTCCGCCATGTGGCGTCACCGGACTCCGCAGCGCTTAGCGCTGAACGGGCCGACGCAGCCTCGCGACTGCGTATCGATCGGGTTTACCGATTCGAGTGACTAGGGATCCTGGGCATGCGGGACGGCCGCCGCGATGGGATTAAGGGGCGAGCGAGGTGTTCTGGTCCGCTAGAACACGCATCCAAGTCCCCAGCGTGGCCTAGGTCACTAGTTCGCATAATGTATATTATGGTAAATACGGTATAGGATCGCAAGGAATTTCTCGGGGAATTCCGCGAATCCGTAGATCAGCTGCCCTGCCCGTTAGGTACCGAGATAACCGTTCGGCATCAGGCTCGTGGCAAGCATCACGTCGTTGATATCGCGGTGCGCCAGCCAAGATGCGGTGCCACGTCGGTCGGGCCCACTCCAGAAGGTATCGATGTGGGTTGCGAGCGCGCGATGGCCCAAAATGGCGGCAAGGGAGTCGCTGATGATCCTTTCGAAGCGGTGCGCGGCTTCGATTCGTTCGACGGCATGCAGGCCGATGGCGAGGCCCAATTCGCGGAATGCAAGCCGGAAATCGGCAGGTCCCGACAAGGATTCCCCGGCCGCGTAGGCGTCGAGACTGATGCGCGCGGCTGTGACGACGCGGGTCAAGAGCGCGAGTTCCGGTAGATCGTAGCGCCTGATCATCACGGCCAGCCGGCAGACACTGGTCAGCAGTGCACCGATACCGAGTGCATCATCCGTTTCCCATTGAGTATCGTCGCAGAGCGCGCGGGACTCGCGAATCTCACGTTCGAGAATCGGCTCGCCTACAGAACCTGCTATCGTTTTTGCCTCAGCCTGTAATTCCAGGTACGAAAGCAGTGCGTCCAATGGGTCATGCTGGCCCATGGACGGGACGAGAACACGGTTAAGGTCGATGCTCATCTTCCATACCATCTGCCGACAGCCGAGCCGGGCATCGGTCTGCGTGAATCCGGCATGTGCGGCTTGCGCAAGCTCGACCGCCCAGTCCCTGAAAAGTGGCTTTCCGGTTTCCGTGCTGACGCGATTCAAGGCATGCATCCACTGTGTCAGGTAGTGCAGGTATTGCCCGTCCCGATCCCATTCCAGGCGTGGATCGAACCGCTCCCCGGGGCGGCGTTCGGGAAACGGCTTGCCAATCCGCAGCCCGCCGCGGGTCGGGTGACGCTCGCCCTCCTCCTCCGGAAGTCCGCTGATCCAGCCACGGCGTGAGGCGTCTTCGCGGTGCCGCCCGAGGACGTGATGCACCTGTTCCACGAGTCTCAGCGCCAATTCAAGGAATTCGCCTTCACCCGTCTGACGGTAGAGCCCCAGGAAGTTGCAGACCGCAAAGGCATCGGTCCAGAGATAGCGTCGCGGCGGCGACGAACCCGATATGCCGGTCGCTGTCGCGAATTCGCGCATGAGGCCGCGCGCGAGCAGCAGCTGCGTTTTCAAATCAAGGGCGTTCTCGGAGTGATGCATCGGCTGGCTGCGCCGTGCGGGTTTCACAAGCCGAAAGGGTAGGTTTCGGGCAAGCCGTCCAGTTCCTGGCTCTTCAATGGATGCACCGCCTGTGTTTCGTCGAACCAGATGTATTCGTCGAACTGCCGCGGCAGGTGAGCCATGAAGTAATGACTGTCGAGCTCGGTCTGCGGCCGGTAAATTACGCCGATCGCTCGTTCGAGCCGGGGCTCGAGCAACTCGGTCCGCAACTCACCTGCAGCACGCAGGCCGAGGAGAAACTGCTGTATCCCCGACGAATGACAGAGCCGCTCGTAGCTGCGCGGGAGCGATGGCACGATGCTCTTGATCTCCATCGGCGCGCCCCAGTCGCTTGCGGCCGCGACCGTGCCGTGGTCAGTTCCGAATCCAACCGAGTAGACCGCAGGGCCAAATTCCTGGCGACAGAGCTGGCCGACGTTGATTTCACCCCGCACGCCCATTTCGGTCGCGGACGCGTCGCCAAGATGGGAATTGTGCGCCCACACGACTGCTTTCGAACCGGCGCCCCGAACCTCGAGCACGCGCTTGAGGGTTTCGAACATGTGGGTATCGCGATGGTTCCACGATGCGGGCCCGCCGTAGTACATCAGCCGGTAGTATCGTTCCGCCTGTTCCACGATTCGTGCATTCTGGACGGCATCGAAATAGCGGTCGCCGTCGGCGTCCATGAAATGCATGCGGCCGGCCAGCAGCTGCTGCAGCATGCGGACGACATCCCTTTCGCAGGAACGGTAGCGCTCGGTCAATGCCGCGTAGCCGTAAGTCGCCGGATCCGATTCCCAGGGCGACAGGCAGCCGTAGCGGTGCCGGGCGACGGCGGCGGTCTCGGGATCGACGTCGTCGAGGTACTCGAGCACCGCGGAAATCGACGTGAAGAGACTGTACAGGTCGAGACCGTAAAAACCGACGCGTCCTACCGCGGGCAATTCGCGGTTGTGCAGCCGCAGCCAGTCGACCAGTTCGCGCATCTCTTCATTGCGCCACATCCAGGTTGGGAAGCGTGCAAATGCGGTCCAGTCGGGGACCGGGCGCTCGAGATACCGGATGTAATGGTCGATGCGTGCCGCGTCGGGCCAATCTGCCTCGACGGCAACAATCGTGAAGCCTTTCTTCAGGATCAATTCGCGCGTAATGCGGGCCCGCATCCGATAGAACTCGCTGGTTCCATGGGTGGCCTCGCCGAGCAACACGACCCGGGAGTCGCCGATGCGCTCCATGAGTCCCGAAAGATCCGCAGATTCGATCGCGTCGAAAGGCTCGCAGGCGCTGGCAACCAGCGCTTCAGGATGTCCGGCACCGGGCTTTCGTGGTGGAACTGGACGGGCGCGGGTCGGCCGCTCGGCGCCCTCCTCCCAACCCTCTTCGCCAATCAACGGCACGAAAGAAACGGGGATTAGTTCTTCCTGGTCGAAGCGATGCTTGTCGATGCGGGTAATGCGGACGAGCTTCTGGGACCGGGCCGACGGACCAACCGGTATGACCAGGCGCCCGCCGACCGCGAGTTGCTCCCGAAGGGAAGCCGGCACCTCGGGACCGCCCGCTGCGACGAGGATCGCGTCGTACGGGGCATGCTCCGGCCACCCGAGCGTGCCGTCCCCGTGCAGGACCTTGACGTTCTGGTATCCCAGGCGAGCGAGGCGCTCAGCGGAGCTGGTTGCGAGGTTGGCGTAGCGCTCGACTGTGTAAACCTGCGCGGCGATCTCCGCCAGGACCGCCGCCGCGTAACCGGAACCCGTGCCTATTTCCAGCACTCGTTCTCCGCCACTGAGACCGAGGCACTCGGTCATGTACGCCACGATGAAAGGCTGGGAGATCGTCTGATCCGATTCGATCGGCAGCGGCGTGTCCTGGTAAGCAAATTCCTCCATGCTTTCGCGCAGGAATTTTTCGCGCGGGACGCGGCGCATTGCGGCCAGCACCCGCAGATTGCGTACGCCACGTCCGGCGATCTGCTGGCGGACCATTTGTTCGCGCTGATTGTCGGGACTTTGAGCTGGGTTGCCCACTTGCTATCCCCTTTTGGTCCTCCTGTCGGCGGTCAGCCGGAAAGGTACTGCTGTGCGAGCTTCTCCAGGTGAAACCGGCTCTCCGCCCGGAGGAATGGCGCGACGAGCATCAGGACCTGAAACGCTCCACGTGCCATGGTCGCCTCGGAAGTACCCTTCCGTGGATGCCGCGCCGACTCGAATGACAGCCAGTAGAAGCACACTACTGCGATATTGACGCTGAGGGCGTCGATTTCAACGCCAGTTGCAATCATCAGGTCGCTTTCCGCGAGACCAAGGCAGATGCCACGCGACGCCTGCACGGCACGCTCGAAGACAGTCGCAAGCCGTTGTCCGGCCCGGCGGTCGCGCGACATGATTCCGGAGAGGTCCCGGAACAGGAAGCGGTAGCGCCACAGCGCTTCGAGGATCAAATGCAGGAGCAGCCACACGTCCTCGACGCTGTCCGCACGCCAGCCGGCAGGCGGCAGCAGGGTGTCGAGCTCGCCGACGAACTGATCGAGCAGCGCGGCCGAGAGTTCGTCCTTGCGGCGAAAATGGTAGTGGAGGTTGCCGGCGCTGATGCCGAGTTCCGTCGCGATGAGCGACGTGGAAACCTGGGGTTCCCCGCGCTCGTTATAGAGCGCGAGAGTGACGTCAAGGATCCGCTGGCGCGTGCGCCGGCCGGGTCTGGACTTGGGACTGGTGGTCATGCGGCTGGTGTACGACGGGGGAATCCATCGTACACCAGCGGCAATGTCAGGCTCAGGCGGCGCGGCGCCTGCTGTGGCGCGTGCTGCGGCGCGGGCTCTTCTTCGAAGTGCGCGGCTTCACGCGGGCGGACAGTGCATCGACGCGGCGCGACAGCGCCTCGAACTCGCGCGTGGTCGGCAGGCCGATGCCGCGAATGACGCGGGTTACGCGCTCCTGAAACGCCTCCTCGAGGGAGCTCAGGCGCTGCTCGGCGGCGCCCGTCAGGTTGTCGACAGCCTTGCCGACGGTCTTGCGGCCGCGCACGTCGAGTTTCTGGCTCTCGTCGATCGCGAGGCCGAGCATCCTCCCCGCTTCATGACGGGTGGTTACAAACGCAGCGCGATGGGCATTCCAGATCGTCCGGGCGGAGCGGCGCGCGGCCTTTCCGAGTTCGGTCTGGGCGACCGAGCCGATGAACTGGTTGACGTTGTTGATCATTTTGGACTCCTTCGGGGAAGGTTAGCTTGTGCCCGTAAGTATCCGGATCGCGACTAGGGAGTGCACCCTAAGCTTCAGAGCTTGCTGAACCAGTCCGCGATGGCCTTTCGCTGCGCGGAATCAGGGGTTGCGCCAGACGCGGCCTCGAGGTTCTCGGCCGCATGACGCGGGTTTCGCGTGCCGGTCAGGACCACCGTGACAGCTGGATCCGCGAGGACCCACTTGATGAAGAGCTGGGCGGCACTCCGGCAGCCGAGTTCCGTCGCGACCGGCGGCAAGGAATGGCCTGTTGCGCGATCGATCATGGAGCCCTTCGTGAAAGGTCGATTGACCATCACCGCTACACCGAGGTCACGCGCAAGCGGCAGCAGACTGCTACCCGCATCCGGTTCCGCGAGCGAATAGTTGATCTGCATGAAGTCCGGCCGCTCGCGGCGGATCACGCGCTCGAGTTCCGCGTGGGCGCTTGCCACGTAATGCGTGACGCCGACGTATCGCACGGTGCCCGCCTGCTGCGCGCCGCGGAGCGTCGCGAGCTGCTTGGCGAGGTCCTGGAGATTGTGCACTTGAACGAGATCGAGGGTTTTCGCCCGCAAGAGCCGGTGGGAGTCGGCGAGTTGCGCCAGCCCGGCTTCGCGTCCGGTCGTCCATATCTTCGTTGCCAGGAACGGACGAGCCGCCGGTCGGATGGCCGCCAGCATGTCGCCGACGCGTTCCTCGGAGCGCCCGTACATCGGTGAACTGTCGATGACCCGGCCGCCGGACTCGAGAATGCTGCGCACGGCGGCGGTAGCTGTCTCGTATTCGGCACCGCTGCCCGCAACATCGAGCACCTGCCAGGTGCCGAGGCCGAGTGCGGGCAGCTTCTCTCCGGTGCGCGGAATCGCCCGCTGCATCGGTTCAGCAGAAAACGCAGCCATTGGAGTCGCGGTCAAAGCACCAATCAGCCACAGTGCCTCGCGGCGGGAAATGGAATCGTTGTTGTCCTGCATCGGTACGCTCCACACGCTGACGCGCGATTGGACTGCGTATTCCTCATGAAGTGCCCTGCTCCCGCCGGTGAAATTCGCGCCCGAGCCAGGCGGCGACCCAGGCGATCAGCAGCATTCCAACGGCGCAGATCGCGGCGAATCCAGCCAAGGTCACGCCCAGTAACTGAAGACCGACATGCCCCCAGGCACCCGCCATGTCGCCCGTTCGCTGGAGTGTTGTATCGATGAAATTCTTGGCCTTGTACTTGGTCGCAGGGTCTACGACCGTGAACAGCACTTCTCGGCACGGCTTGCCGATGCCAAACTCGCCGGCGCGGCGCAAGACCTGGCTTGCCGACAGCACGACCAGGATCGGACTCGCGGCCAGCGCTGCAAATGACGCGAAGGCGATCGCAGGCATGGCGACGAGTGCGCGGGTCAGGCCCAGGAGGCGGATCATGTGTGTCACGACGAATGCCTGGAAGATCCAGGCGAGTCCATTTACCCACAGATCGAGCGTCGCGTAGTAATTGGTGCGGGCGGCGGTGTCGGGGTAGGCGTCAGCCACGTAGTGCTGCAGCTCGAAGTACATGAAAGTGCCGGCGACAGAACCGAAGCCGATGATCGCAAAGATGCCGAGCAGGTAAGGCGAACGGGCGACCAGTCGAATTCCATCGAGCGCGCCGCCGCCGATCCTGGCCTCCGGATCGTCAGCCGGCAGCACGAAGTGGCCGTGGCGCAACTCCGCCCAGCGGGCGAGCTCGCGTATGCAGGGCAAGGTGCCGAGCAACAACAGCAGTGACAGTCCGACAACCGCGTCGATGCCGAGCCAGGGCGCCAGCAGTTTCGTCAGTGACGGTCCCAGCATGGCGCCCGTGCCGCCACCCGCCATGATTGGACCGAACAGGCGTTTGGCCTCCTCGTCCCGGAACACATCTGCCATGAAACTCCAGAAAACGGATACGACGAACATGTTGAAGACCGACAGCCAGACGAAAAACGCGACCGCGAGCCAGGACGAATCCGGGTCAAGCTTGAACCACAGGTAGAACACCAGCAGGTTGGATGCAAAGAAAAGATAAGTGACCGGGAGAAGGACCTGCTTGCGCACCCGCGATGCGAGGCCGCCAAACAGGGGCGTCAGGATCAGCATGACGGTGAATGTCGCCGTGAAAAGCAGCGCGAGGTTTTCGAGCCCGGTATTTGCCGGCAAGGCGTCGCGCAGCGGACGCATCAGGTAGTACGAGCACATCAGCATGAGGAAATAGACGAAGGCGAGCCCGACCGCCTTTTCTTCGCCGGGGCGGGCGCGCAACACGCTGCGGGTCAACCACTGGATCGCCATGATCACCCGGGCCGCGTCGAGCCCGCGAGATGTGGCCGCCCGCTTTCCGCGTCCTTCAGCACGAAGACCCGGCGCCCGTCGCGCGGCCAATGCTCGAGATGCGCGACGCAGGGCATGAACAGCGGGAACTTGAACTCGACATGCACATGCACCGGTGGAATGAGTGAACCCTTGCCGAGCGCTGCGAGAGTCCTTGCCATCGACCACATGCCGTGCGCCACCGCCCGGTCGAATCCGAAGAGCCTGGCGCCACGGTCGCCCAGATGAATCGGATTGAGATCGCCCGACAGCCAGCCATAGCGCCGGCCCATGGCACGCGGTACGTCGATGTCGATTCCGGCGGGAACGTCCGTCTCGTCGGGCTTTTCGTATCGAAGCGTCTGGCGCGCGCTTCGCGCAGCCTGCTTGCCGGTGGACGGGCGCCGCGCCAGCAGCGTCGACTTTTCCTGCCAGGCCACTCCCTCGGCGTCATCGACTGCGGTGAAGAGGTCAAACTCATGCCCGCGGTCCGCTTCACGATGCCCTTCGATCCAGCTCCGCAGCCGGAAATCACCGCCGGTAGGCAGGGGCCTCGCCTGCTGAATTTCGTTCGCCACGTGAATCAAACCCATGAGGCGCACGACGAACAGTGGATGGGTCAATAACGCCACGTGCAACGGCATGGCGAGCACGTGCGGATACGTGATGGGGAGACAACCGTCGTCGGCGAAGCTGCATACCTCGCGATAGCGCTCAAGGTGGCCCGGGCGTGCGGTGACCGACTCGACGCTGGCCTCGAGGCGCGGCACAGCCTGTCCATCCGGCACGAGCGCAGACCGCCTGCCGAAGACCGCCCTTGGAAAGTAGCGGAATGCCGATGGCAGGTGCCTGAAGCGGTAACTGATGGCGGCCGGCCGCATCGGACTCCTCCGGCCAGCGGGCTACGGAACGACCCGGTCGATAGTGATGCTTGCCGGATGGGCCGAGGCGAAATCATGACTGACCTCGCCGAAGAGGTCGCCGCTCGCGGCCGTTGGTTGGCCCGACCGGGAAATCCTTGCGATGAGCGTGAGCGGGCCGGCTGATGCGAGCGACGTGCCCGGCAGCATCGCGTCCGCATCGCTCATGCCGACGGTGACCGGCCAGTTGCTGGCCGCACGCCGCACGACTGCGAGTGGCGGACCGCCGCTCCCGCGGCGCGCGATCACGAACAATGCCGCATTGGGTGGCGCTTGCGACGCCATGGCCGGCGCGATGCTAATCGATATCGCGACTTCGCCGGGTCTCGATGACTTTTCCTCAGGGCGCGGTCTTTCCGGTGACTTGCCCTGGGTCTTCTCGATCTCGGCCAGTCGTTCAGCGACAACCTGTCTCAGGTCCTGCGGCAGCTCGTGATTCTGAAGCTCAACCCAGCGTTGTTGCGCCAGTGCAAGATCGCCGCGTCGATATGCCGTGATGCCGCCATACCAGAGCGCGCGCATGTTATCCGGCGCCATGCTCAGTGCCTGTTCAAACAATTCAGCGGCCTGTCCGTCGATCTCGCGCTCATCGTTCAGCACCAGCGACTCGGCGTAGCCGACGACTGCCTCCACATCACGGCCCTTGCTCATCGTGTATGCCTTGCCGAAGGCTTCCCGCGCGACGACGAAATCGCCGAGTACGGTCGCCGACCGGCCGAGCAGCTTCCAGCCTTCGAGATCATCCGGCTGGCGCGACAGGCGATCCTGGAGTTGCGCAATCATCCGTTGCAGGTCGGGCGCGGCCGCCGGCGCGGCCTGTTCAGCCGGGTCCCAGCTCCAGTTGCTCGCCCAGAAATAGGAGGCAAACGCGACGAGCGGCAAGAACGCGGCGACGACGGTTGCGGCGACACTGGCCCTTGGCGAGGACTGCGCGTCCGCTGCCGGCTTCTTCAGCAAAGGCCAGACGAGCAGCAGGACCGCCACTGCCGCGAGCAGCGCCGATATCGTGATGAAAAGTGTCACCGCTGTTCCGGTTCCTCGTCGAGCGCCGCGGGATTCGCCTGCGCCGCGCGAACGCGCCGCGCCACGACGAAAACGGCAATGCCGATGCCTCCCAGCAGCAAGAGTACCGGGGCCGACCACAGGAGCCAGGTTCGTGGCTTGACTGGCGGGCGATACAGAACGAAGTCGCCGTAACGGTCTGTCATGAATACGCGTATCTGGTCGTCGCTCTGACCGGCGATCATCAATTCGCGCACTTCGCGGCGCAGGTCGCTTGCGAGCGTCGCGTTGGAATCGGCAATGCTCTGGTTCTGGCAGACGAGGCAGCGCAGATCCCTGATCAAGCGCTCGTAGCGCTCCTGCTCAGCCGGATCCTCGAATGCGCCTCCCGTGTCGATCGCGAGTGCCTGGGCGGCCAGCAATAACCCGCCGATGAGGACTGCAAAACGCATCAGCCCTCCCCGGCCGGTGCCAGTAGCGGAACGAAGTCGCGCTCCCAGACCGCGAGCGACATCGTGCCGATGTGCTTCTGGAGCACAGTCCCATCGGCGGCAATCAGGAAGGTTTCAGGCGCACCATACACACCCCAGTCGATTGCGGTACGGCCCTCGGGATCGAAGGCGACGGATACATAGGGGTTTCCGAGCTGGGCAAGCCACCGCGATGCCAGCGCTCGATCGTCGCGCCAGTTCAGTCCCAGCATCGGCACGCGATTTTCGCGCGCAATGGCCAGTAGCGTCTCGTGTTCCTGCCGACAACCGGCACACCAGGTCGCCCAGACGTTCAGGAGCCAGGCTTGGCCGGAAAAGTCAGTCGAACTCACCTTCGACGAAGGGTCGCCGAGCGACTCGAGCGAAAATGCAGGCGCCGGCTTGCCGATGAGCGGTGACTGGATCTCGCCCGGATTAAGCCGCAGGCCAACGATGAAGAATCCGACCAGTGCCGCGAAGACGATCGCCGGCACCACGAAACGCACGGGTATCTTCATCGCCGCCCCGTGGTGGCGGCCGCTTCGGTCGCTGCGACTGTGGATTCCGCGCGACGCCGATAGCGCCGGTCGAATGCCGCAATGCCGCCGCCGAGTGCAATCAACAGCGCCCCAAGCCAGATATAGCGGATTAGCGGCTTGTACTGCAACCGCAGGCTCCAGCGCCCCTGGCCGAGATCGTCGCCGAGCGCCGCAAAAAGGTCCCGCCCCGCGCCGACTTCGATGCCGGCTTCGGTCATCGGATTGCCGCCGGAATTATAGAGACGCTTTTGAGGATGCAGGATCGTGACCTGTTGGCCGGCGCGTGACACGACGACGTCCGCTTCGACAGCGAGGAAATTCGGGCCCTTAACGTCCCTGAGCGCCGTCAGGCGAAAGTCGTAGTCCGCTACGGTCGCCGCTTCCCCGACCGCGAGCGCGACATCCTTTTCGATCTTGAACGACTGCACGCCGGTAATGCCTAGAGTCGAAACGCCGACACCGAAATGCGCAATCACCATGCCGAGCACTGCTCCCGGAATTGGCAGCCGGGCGCGCAGGCGTGCGACCAGGATTGCGAGCGAAGAGCCCATGACCCACAGCGCCAGCGCAAAGCCGATGGTTGTCAGCGGACGGATCTCACCGTAGACGGCCGCGCCGGCAACAAGGGAGACCACCAGGGCGGTTCCGCCGATCGCCAGGAGCCTGTTTCGGGCACCGCTCAGCAGGCCGCGCTTCCAGGCCGCATGCATGCCGACGCCCAGCAGGGCAAGGAGCGGCAGCATCGGCACCAGGAAGACGAGTTCGAAGTACGGCGGACCGACCGAGATCTTGCCGAGCTCCAGCGCATCCATGAACAACGGATACAACGTGCCGAGCAGGATCAGGCCCAGTGCCGCGACCAGGAAGGCATTGTTGAACAGCAGGAAGCTCTCCCGTGACGTGACCTCGAAGCCCGCGGAGGACTTCAGCTGCGGCGCGCGCCAGGCATACAGCAGCAAGGCGCCGCCAATCACGGCCGTCAGGAATCCGAGGATGAAGATGCCACGAGCGGGATCGGTCGCGAACGCATGCACCGAAATCAGCACGCCGGAGCGGACCAGGAAGGTGCCGAGCAGAGACAATGAGAAAGCGGTGACCGCGAGCAGCAGTGTCCAGCTCTTGAACAGTCCACGCTTCTCGGTCACCGCCAGCGAGTGAATCAGCGCGGTGCCTGCGAGCCAGGGCATGAACGAGGCGTTCTCCACCGGATCCCAGAACCACCAGCCGCCCCAGCCCAGCTCGTAATACGCCCACCAGCTGCCGAGGGCGATGCCAATGGTCAGGCACAGCCAGGCTGCAAGGGTCCAGGGTCGGGTCCAGCGCGCCCAGGCCGCATCAAGGCGACCTTCCAGCAGCGTGGCGCAGGCGAAGGCGAAGGCGACCGCAAAGCCGACATATCCCATGTAGAGGATGGGCGGATGTATGGCGAGCGCGAAATCCTGCAGCAGCGGATTGAGGTCATTACCATCGGAGGCTGCGGGCACGAGGCGCTCGAATGGATTGGAGGTTGTCAGCATGAAAAGCAAAAAGCCGATGCTGATCAGCCCGAGGATGCCGATGACGCGACTGCGGAACGGCAGGTCGAGGCTGCCGCTTAATGCCGTGGCTGCCAGCGACCAGATGGCAAGGCTCAGCGACCAGAGCAGCAGCGAGCCTTCATGCGCGCCCCAGACCGCGGCGACACGATAGAAAGTCGGCAACTCCGAATTGGAGTTCGTCGCGACATAGAGCACGGAGAAGTCGCGTTGCACGAAGGCATAAGTCAGCGCGGCGAAGGAGAGCGCGACGAACACGAACTGACCGACCACCGCCGAGCGGCCGGCCGCCATCCAGCCCGCGTGCCGACGGGCGGCACCGCCAAGACTGAATACCGCCTGTGCGATCGCCAGCAGGAGCGCAAGGATCAGCGTGAAATGCCCGAGTTCCGGAATCATTCGGACGACCGGGCCGGGGTCGGCATGTGCAGTGACTCGGCAACTTCCGGCGGCATGTAGTTCTCGTCATGCTTTGCGAGCACTTCGTCCGCGACGAATTCGCCGGCGCCTGTCAGGCGCCCATGCGCGATCACGCCCTGCCCTTCCCGGAAAAGGTCCGGCAACAGGCCTTCGTAGTGCACGGGGATCGATTCCCTGTAGTCCGTGACAACGAAACTGACCTTCAGCGTGCCTTCAGTCCGTTGCAGGCTGCCTTCCGTGACCATGCCGCCGATCCTGAAAGTCCGGTCATTCGGCGCTTCACCCGCCTTGACCTGCGACGGATTGTAGAAATAGAGCAAGTTGTCCTCGAACGCGAGCATCGCAAGCGCGGTTGCAGCGGCAACACCCGCGACAATTGCCAGCACGGCGAAGAGGCGCTTTCGCCGTGGAGTCATGTCGGGCTCCTGCCGGCCTCGAGCCGGCGCAAGGCCTGCCTGCGCGCTTCGGCATGCAGGCGTTTCGCGGCGATTACGTTCCAGACCAGCACCGCGCCCGCGAGCAGAAAGCAGGGCCAGACGAATGCGCCGTACTTGCCCATAGCCAGAAACCCGGTGAGATTCATGACACGAGCTCCGTTCGCAGCCAGGATGCGTCGCGCTCGCGCCGGAGGATCTCAGCACGTAGTCGCGTCATCAGCACGGCACCATAGTAAAGGTTAAACCCGACCATCATCACCAAAAGCGGCCAGAGCATGTCTCCTGTGATCGACGGCTTGCCGAGCTTGGTGATCGTCGCACCCTGGTGCAGCGTATTCCACCAGTAAACAGAGTAATGAATGATCGGCAGGTTGACGATCCCGACAATGGCGAGCACTGCAGCGGCACGGTCTGCACGCTCCCGGTCCTCGATCGAAGCGCGCAGCGCGATCAGGCCGGCATAGAGGAACAACAGGATCAGTTCCGATGTCAGCCTTGCGTCCCACACCCACCAGGTTCCCCACATTGGCTTGCCCCAGATCGAGCCGGTCGCGAGCGCGAGAAAAGTGAACCAGGCGCCGACTGGCGCCGAGGCAGCGGCCACCGCGTGTGCGAGCTTGATGCGCCAGATCAGGCCGATGGCGGCTGCCACCGCCAACGTTGCGTAAATGAACATGGACATCCAGGCGCTCGGGGCATGCACGTACAGGATCCGGAATGCATCGCCCTGCTGGTAGTCCGCCGGGGCCAGGACGAGTCCGCCGTAGAGTCCGGTGATGATCAGCAGGAATGCCGGCCAGCCGAACCACGGTGCAAGTCGGCCGGCAAGCCGGTAGGCATGCGGCGGCGAAGCAAACTTGTGCATCCAGGTCCAGTTCATCGCATCACTCCGCGCTGATCCTAAGTGCCGCTGCAACGGCGAGCGGCGCCAGCGTCAGGGCCAGAACCAGCATCGCGCCGAGCAGCAGCAAGGGTCCGCGCGTGACGTCACCGTGAATCGCCATGTCGATTGCGCGCGCCCCGAATATCAGTGCCGGCATTGCGAGCGGGAGAACCAGGAGCGATAGCAGCATGCTACCGCGGCGAAGTCCGAGCGTCAGCGCCGCGCCAATCGCCCCAAGTGCGCTCAGTATGCCGGTGCCGAGCGCGAGCGACAGCACTACGGCACATAACGCATCCGTCGGGACGCCGAGGCCGATTGCAAGCAGTGGCGAGACCAGGACGAGCGGCAGGCCGCAGACCGTCCAGTGTGCGGCTCCCTTGGCAATCGCAAGTAAGGCCAGCGGCTGTCCGGATAGCAGCATCTGCTCGAGCGAGCCGTCAGCGTGGTCGGCACGGAACAGGAACTCGAGTCCAAGCAAGGCCGCCAGCAGGGCCGCAACCCACAGCACTCCACCGGCGAGTTGCCGCAGCTCACCAAGTTCGGGGCTGAGCGACAACGGAAAAAGGGTCGTGACCATCGCGAAGAAAACGACAGGCTGTGCAACCTGGTCCCAGTGCCGGAAGGCCAGCACCAGGTCACGACGGTACATCAGCCAGACCGCGTCGGCCGCAGGTGTGTTGCTCATCAGGCGAGATTCAGCCGATGGGCGGCATGCCGCGGCACGGAAGGCGGCTGATGGGCGGCGATCAGTGCCGCGCCGCCCGCATCCAGATGTTCCGCGATGACATCCGACAGGCGCTGCACGCCCGCACTGTCGAGATTCGTGAAGGGTTCATCGAGAATCCACAATGGCGCCCGCGTCAGCTGCACGCGGGCGATCGCGAGCCGCCGCCGTTGTCCCGCCGACAAGGATCGCGCGGGTTGGTCGCACGATTGCGTGAGCCCGACACGCTCCAGCGCCTCATCGATTGCCGCTGCCTCAAGCTTGCGGCGCAGTCCCACTTCGAATGCGAGATTCTCGCGGGCCGTGAATTCCGGCTTCAGCCCGTCGCTGTGGCCCAGGTAGCTGAGCGTCGCTGAGTACGCCTCACGATCAGCAGCGATCGGCCGGCCCTGCCAGATGACACTGCCCTGCTCCGGGGTAAGCAGTCCCGCGAGCACTCGCAAAAGGGTTGTCTTGCCGGAGCCATTGGGGCCGGCCACGTGGGTCATTTGCCCGGCGGCCGCATCGATCGAAATGCCGCGCAGCACGTGGCGATCGCCGCGCCACACCTGAATTTCTCTTCCGGAAATCCCAGAAAAATTAAAACCTTGCAAACGAAACATCCGCGTGGCCGCAGGAGCGGAAACACTATATCAGACTAGTACTTCCGCTCCAGTATGACCTTTTGATAGAGGCCACCGAATCGCGTTTCCTTGCGGCTGTGGCATGACTGCGGTTGTGACGCAAGTTCGTGCACTTGGCAGGACAGCAGTCCAGCCGCATAGGGCTCGAGCCAGCGAAAGATGGCGGCCATGACCGGCCGGAGCGGATGCCATCGCGCTGGCCGATGATAGTCGACGATGACGATCTTGCCGCCGATGCGGACCGATGCGATCAACGCGTCGACGATCAGGCGCTTGTTCGCGTCCGGGACCTCGTGCAACAGGAAAAAACAGCAGGCGCCGTCGTAGCCGGTTTCGCCCGGATCCGCCGCGTCTGCAACCCGCACTCGAACGTTTAATCGGCCCGCGAGCTTGCGGCGGCAGTGCTCGACCTGCAGCGGGGCCACGTCGACGACGTCCAGGAATCCATGCTCGCCCAACTGCGTCGCAAGCCGGCTCGAGAGGTCCCCGTAAACGCTCGCTGCCTGCAGGACGCGGTCGCCTTTGGCGAACTCGCTGCAGGCAGCCCGCACCAGTCGCCGGTAATTTCCCCAGAGGATGCCGTTGACGACCAGGTGCCGATCAAGAAGCCTCAGACTCCCGGGGCGCAGATAGGCCCAGGTATACGTGTCGACCAGATAATCCGGCAGCTGCGGGATCTCGGGTTGCACGCGATTCGTTTCAGCCGACGCCGTGATGGTCGCTCCCCTCCCGCTTGGCCACGCTGGATGGTGTCGGCGATACCCACATTTGATACATCGAAACGATCCACATGAATGCGAAACACAGGCCCATGGTCGCGCCTGCAGACATCACGACCCAGGCAAACGGATGATAGAGCTTGGTGAAGTACCAGGAACTGACATCCGTCATGACGGCAAGAAATGGCAATGCAATGACGGCGCACTTGAACCACACGGGCCGCACGTAGGCATGGCTGAAGATGAGGCCCATGATGAAGAAGATGAAGCTGATCCCGAACAGGTGAATGTGTGACACGCGAACCAGCGTGAAGATGTCTGCTCCGGTGTCCTGCTCCGTGACCTTCAACAGGTTGTCGTATCCGTTCAGGTTCGAGAGATGCGGGTTGCTGCCATCATGGCAACTCATGCAGCGCTCGTCGAGGACGGCCCTGATCACGGTCTCGTACCCGGGGCGATCCGAGCCTTTCTGCACCCATTCAATGATTGTGGCGAGCTCGTCCGGCGGCAGCATCGTGGACATCGGGCCGCGCAGCGCCGATTCGAGGCGCGAGGCTTCGCCGCTGCCGGTGTAAGCAATCACGAGATCCTCGTAGGACAGCGAGCCCGCTTCCCCGTCGCGCGCAGCGTAAGTATGGAAAAGATAGATCAATGCAAACAGGTAGCCGAGGCTCAGGATGATCAACACCGCCGTATAAAGCGTGCGCAGGCTGTAAGGCAGCTCCGAAAAGTGGCGATAATGCCGATGCAGGGGAATTTCACTCATCGGTGCTGTTTCCTGGCGGGCAGCTGCACGTATACGACTGCGCGCGCTTTCTGCTGCGAATAATGTGACGCGATCTTCCCGACATCCGCCTCGGTCAGAATCTTCGACATCGCTGCCATCGCCGGGCTCTTGCGCGCGCCCGTCCGGTACGCATTCAGCGTCCTCTCCAGATAATCGGCGCGCTGGGCTGCCAGGGCCGGCACGCGCGGATCGGTGCTATTGCCGTTGACGCCATGGCAGCGGTCGCAACGCTGCGCCACCTCGGCGGTGCTGGCGGCCTTGGCCAACTTCGGCAGCTGCGGCAGCAGGTTGGCATAGTAAGCGGCAAGGTCCGCCAGCGCCTTGTCCCCAAGGGCGGCTGCGGGACCTTTCATCATGGGGTCCGCGCGCGAGCCGTCCTTGTATGCGCGCATCGCCGCACCAAAGTACTGCGCATCCTGGCCCGCCAGGCTTGGCGTCAAGCCCGAGCTGACACCCGCTTCCCCATGGCAGGCCACACACGCGGCGGCTGCAGCCTTGCCCGCGGCCTGGTTGCCGGCCGCCGGGGTCTGTGCCCTCCCCGGCTTTTGCGTGGCATAGAAAAGGGCGATGTTGCCGATGTCGGCATCGCCAAGTCCTGCGACCAGCGCCTTCATCATGTCGTGCTTTCGCTGGCCGGTCTTGTAGGCTTTCGTGGCCGCCGCCAGGTATTTTGGGTCCATCCCGACCAGGTTCGGCATCCCCGGGGTCTTGCTGATTCCAGTCTCGCCGTGACAGCCGGCACAGCTGGCCGCGGCCGCCTTGCCCGCATTCACTGGATCAGGCCCGCTGCCAGCCGCCCGGGTCGTCGCCGCCGGCGCGGGCTCGGCCGGGTCGAGCGTCGAATACCATGCCGCGACCTTGATGAGGGCATCCTCGCTCAGGAACTTTGCAGCATCGGCCATCATGCTTTTGCCGCGCGCACCGGCTTTGTATGCCTGCAGTTCGAGGTGCAGGTAGACCGCACGTTGGCCAGCGAGGTGCGGCACGCCCTTGGCGGGGCTGATGCCATCCGGGCCGTGACAGCGCGAGCAGGAAGCGTCCGCAAGGCGCTTGCCCTCCGCGATGTCCTGCGACGTTGCGTAGGCGGCCCGAAAATCGTCGGCTGCACCCGGCTTGACCGTCTCCGCCGCAGACAGAACCCCCGGCGGCAAGCTGGCAGCAATGACCCCTGCAGCCACAATCGCCGACCTTCTGAACGCAACCCCAAAGCTTCGTGTCATCGACCTTGACTCGCATGGTCACCCGGACAGCATCGACATACTATCCAAAGCCTTCGCGGGAGGATGGCCAAACTACGAGTGAGTATGCCGCTTTCGGCCACCCCACTTGATGGAGGTCAACACGGATGGATTTCGCCGTGGTAATTTGCGAGTGGGCGGTCAAGGAGAAGGACATGAGAAGGCTAATGATTGCTGTTATCGGGGCGTCTGCCGCGGCGCTCGCGTCAGGATCCGCCGTTGCTGCAGACGGCAAGGCGGTATGGGACAAGAGCTGCGGCGGCTGCCACGCGATGATGGCACCGAAGATCGGTGACAAGGCGGCGTGGGCTCCATTCGTCAAGTTGGGGGCCGAACAGGTGACGGCCAGTGTCATGAAGGGCAAGGGTGCGATGCCTCCGAAGGGGGGCGCGGCATCGGAGGCTGACGTCAAGGCTTCCGTCGAGTACATCCTCAGCCAGATGAAGTGATTACCCGGCGCGGCTGCCGGATGGGAAGGATCTCCAATGAGCAGACGCATCCGTGACTGCGGAGCGATGCTGACGTGCCTTGTCTTGCTTTGCGCATGCTCGCCGAGGAACGTCAGCTTTAGTGCGGACGTCCAGCCGATAATCGCGAAGTATTGCCTGGAATGCCACGTGCCAGGCGGGACGGGTTACGACGCAAGCGGCTTCGACATGAGCAGCTACGAGGCCTTCATGAAAGGCGGCAAGTTCGGTGGGTTCGTGATACCCGGCGACGCGTTTTCCAGCAACCTGATTGTGCTGGTCGAGGGCCGGGCGCATCCATCGATCCGCATGCCGCACGGTCGCGAGAAGCTCGCTGACAGCGAGATCGAAGTGCTCAAGGTCTGGGTGCAGGAAGGCGCAAAGAACAACTGAAAGCGCGCGCTGGCGACCGGATGAAGCTGCAAGTACGGTCGGAAGGACTGACGGCGTGGATTGCCGTGGGCGCCATCTTTCTTGCCGCGCCATCGGCTCTCGTTACGGCCGAAGCTGCCAGCACCGCCGCAAGCGGGCCAGCTGCTGGCGGCGCTGACAACTCCACGTGCCTCGCCTGCCATGGCAATGAAGGCTTTGCCATGCCCTCCGCCGACGGCGAAATGCGCTCGCTGCACGTGATCAAGGAGAAATTCGAGTCCAGCGCGCATGGCAAGCAGTCGTGCGTCGGGTGTCACCAGGACATCACCGCAATCCCCCACCAGAAAGACGGGCGCATCAAGGTCGGGTGCGTGCAGTGCCATGAGAACCTGTGGGCGGAGGCCACGAAGGACAACAGGACGCGCGATTCCGAGAAACTCGGCATGGTGAAGCTGCAGATCGACCGCTACATGAAGTCGATCCATGCGCGGCCGAATCTCGAGGACCAGTCACGCACCAATGCAACCTGTTACGACTGCCACGATGCCCATTACGTCTATCCGCAAGGCAGTGAGGTCCGTGCCGAGTGGCGCCTGGATATCCCGAATGTCTGCGGAAAGTGCCACGCGGGGCAGCTGGAGGCGTATGCGACCTCTGTTCACGGCAAGGAGGTCTTGCAGGCGGCCAACCCAAAGGCTGCGATCTGCTCCGATTGCCACACAACCCATGACGTCGAAAGTCCGGAAATGGACTCGACCCGGCTCGTCATCACCAGGAACTGCGGAAACTGTCATCAGGACAGCCTGAAGTCTTATACGCAGACCTATCACGGCCAGGTCAACACACTCGGCTACGCCTATACGGCCAAGTGTTTCGATTGCCATGGCAGCCACGCGATACAGCGCGTAAACGATTCTTCTTCCACCGTGCACGCCGATAATCGCCTGGAGACCTGCCAGAAGTGCCATGAGGGTGCGACCGCAGGGTTTGTCACCTTCGAACCGCACGCCACGACCGATAACTTCGATCGCTATCCCTACATGTGGATCGCGTCGAAATTCATGGCCACGCTGATCATTGGCGTGTTTCTATTCTTCTGGACGCATTCAGCGCTCTGGTTCTACCGCGAATACAAGGACCGCCAGGCACGGAAGACGAGGCCACACGTCCAGACCAATGAATTGCCGCAGTTCCAGGGCAAGTACTACCGGCGCTTCGGGGTCGGCTGGCGGCTTGTCCACCTGTTTTTCGCGCTGGCATTGATGATCCTTTCCCTGACCGGCATGGCGGCTTTCTACGCCGAGGCCGGCTGGGCGGCGGCCGTCATCAAGGCGCTTGGCGGCCCGAAGACGGCGGCGATCATCCACCGCGTGGCCGCGGTCGTCATACTCGGGCTGTTCGTAGGCCACGCGCTCTATTTCATCGTACGTTTTGCCCCTCGTTGGCGGACATTCAACTGGTTCGGGCATACCTCGCTCGTACCCAGCTTGCAGGATGTAAGGGACATCATCGCCATGTTCAATTGGTTCTTCGGCAAGGCGCCGCGACCCGTCTTTGGCCGCTGGACCTACTGGGAGAGATTCGATTACTGGGCTCCTTTCTGGGGCCTGACGATCGTCGGTGGGAGTGGTCTCGTGTTGTGGTTCAAGGAATTGACCGCGGCAGTCTGGCCCGGATGGATTTTCAACCTCGCCATGCTGGCTCACGGGGAAGAGGCCTTCCTCGCGATACTTTTCCTCTTCACGGTGCATTTCTTCAACAATCACTTCAGGCCAGACAAGTTGCCGCCTCCCGATATCGTGATGTTCACGGGCGCCGTGTCTCTCGAAGAGTTCAGGCGGGAGCACACCTTGGACTACGACGAGCTGGTCGCGACCGGGCAACTCGACAAGTACCTCGTGGATGTTCCGTCGCGGTCAATGACTTTAGGCTCCAGGATCCTGGGCATTGTTCTGCTCGGTTTCGGGCTGACATTACTGGTTCTGGTCCTGGTCGGTTTCGCTGGCAGCATGGCGGCAGGCGGGTGAAGGTGTAGTATTTGATTGAAATGCGGCGCACATTGATCGACCGTCCGAGCCCAGGGTTTCAAATGAAGCATCTTCTGATCGCACTTGCCGTTTCGCTTTCGCTGATCGGCTGCTCGGACAAGGACAGGTCGTCCACTGTGCCGGCGCCCGAGACGCTGCCGGCAGCCGATTTCGCAGCGGGCAAGACCCTGGCAGAGCGGGAATGC
>Ga0105106_10000969_pt1 | contig 20370 bp, 23 predicted proteins | sample PPLLaktember2015_5_FD_79109 | JGI IMG/M metagenome (GOLD analysis project Ga0105106, IMG submission 79109) | Freshwater sediment microbial communities from Prairie Pothole Lake near Jamestown, North Dakota, USA - PPLs Lake P8 Core (1) Depth... | ecosystem: Environmental > Aquatic > Freshwater >...
CACGCCTTCGGACACACCGTGACAAAGCAACTGATCATCTTCGGTACAGCAATCATGACCACCTTGCTGGCACTGGTGCTGCTGTGGCAGTTCCGCATGGTCGTCGCGTACGTGTTGATCTCCTTCACGCTAGCGGCAGCCTTGCGCCCATTGGCTCGCCGCCTGCTTGGGCACGCCTTCCTGGTCCGCCTGGCTTGGATTCTGCTGTACCTGGCGGCCCTCGCCGGCTTGGCTGCTCTGCTCCTCCTGACCCTTGAGGCTGCAGCCAGCGAGATCCAGCAGTTGGCCCGCGGCTTGTCGGTTCAGGATGCTTGGAGGTTACCGCTGTGGCTGGAGGGGAGCGCATTCGAACAGGCGCTGATCTCCCGGCTGCCACCTGCAAGTGAGCTCTTGGCGGCCGTGACCGGCGACCAGGGGCAGCTCGTGCTGCCGGCCGTGCTCGGCTTCACCCAGGGATTGGGCGGCGTTGTAGGCGCTGTGCTCATCATCCTCTTCCTGAGCATCTACTGGAGCCTCAATCAGACTCACTTCGAACGATTGTGGCTATCGTTGCTCCCATCGGCCGAGCGGAATCGGGCACGCGGAGTTTGGCGGACAGTCGAGCCCGACATCGGCGCCTATGTGCGCGGCGAGGGGATCCAGGGTCTCTTGGCTGGGCTGCTCTTGGGTCTTGGTTTCTGGCTGCTTGGGTCTCCCTACGCCGCGCTCCTGGCAATGATTGGGGCCCTGGCTTCGCTGATTCCGATGGTTGGGGTGGCCCTGGCGGTCCTTCCTGTCCTCGTGCTGGGGTTGCTGACCAGCGTGCAGCTCAGCCTGACAACAACGATCTATGCCCTGGTCGTCCTGATTTCCCTGGGCCTGTGGGTCAGGCCGCGACTGTATAGCCGCCGATGGGATAACCCGATTCTGACGCTGGTCCTGCTGATCGCCCTGGCAGACGCGTTTGGACTTGTCGGCATCATCCTTGCGCCGCCTTTGTCGGCTGTGTGCCAGATCCTGTGGAGCCGCCTGGTCAGCCACCGCGCCATTCCCGGCGCCGCCTTCTTGATGTCGGACCTCAAGGAGCGGCAGGTGCGCCTGCGCGACTCCGTGGGGGCGATGGGAGGCGCTCCTTTGCCATTGGTGGCCGGCAGCTTGGAACGGCTCGCCCACCTGATGGAGAAGGCCGAGCCGCTTCTGAGAGCGGATCTGCCCTCTGAGCCTCCCCCATGATCGCCGTTTCCGTCGGCACCAGCATGGCGGATGGCGGCACCGCGGCTGCCGCCACCCGCAGAAGCCTTACGCGTAACTTGCCAGCGGGCCGTTCTGGGCGCAGGCGCGCTCCAATCGCATGACCAGGACCTGACAACGCCGCTCTGGACTCCCGACATTGGCCTCAACCGCGTCGGGGTGGATTCGACGTACGCCAGCGGCGGCGCCCCACACTCTGGCGGATCCTCGTCGGACGCCCTGCCACCAGCTGAGGATTGTCCACGGGTGAACTCCGGGTAGGTACTGCAATGATGCTTGCGGTGGCCGTGGAGTCGGCGGCTGTTCTCCAGCGCGACCGTGCGGTCCAAGGGCCATTCCGGCTCCCTTCCCCAAGTGGGCAGCGCAATCAGTTCTGGGACGGGCTACGCTTGAGCCGCGCTTGTCCCTCCGCCTAGCCTCAGGCACAGGACCCAGATGTTCCCCGCCCCACCCCGCCGCCCGTCGCCAATGCCTCCACCCGCCTTACAGGGGTCAGAGAGTCGGGGCGCATTTCCGCGCTCGTTCCCGCCCTCAGGCGTCCGCGAGTTCCCCCACTTGGCGGAGAGGGACACTCCCCCTCCGATGGATGCGATCGGCGTGCACCTCACCTAGGATGGGGTTATGCCCCGTGCAAGAGATGTGGCATGCCGGTTCCGAGTCTTGGGATCGGCAGGCATCACCTTGGCGGTAGCATCCGATCCATGCACCGGGCAAATCGCTCCAAGGGAGGAATCCCATGCTTACTTGGATCATCGTCATCCTGCTCGTCCTGTGGCTGCTCGGGTTCTTTGGCCCGAGATTCAGCTCCAGCATCCCGCGCTCGGGCAACCTGATCCACATTCTGATTGTCATCGTGGTCATCCTGGTTGTCTTGAAGCTGCTGGGACTCGTCTAGACGGAACTCCCGCCGCCAGCCCGGATCAGCGACCGTCCAGGATTGGTATCCGCAAGACCCTGGCGAGGGCGGCCATGCTGGCCGTCAGACTCTGACCGCGAAGCGGCAGGACAGAGGGATTTCCCCGTTGCTGTGAGAACGGGGTCCCTTGGCATCTTCCCAGGGGGACAGTCCAGGAAGAGAAGATGCTGGCGGCATCCTCCCCCGGTTCAGAAAGGTGGCGACTGCAGCCATGATGCTATGAACTCGAGCAACCAGAACCACCGTGCCATTCTAGAGCGCATCGCCCACCGGGCCATGCTGGAGCGTGGCCTGCTCCCCGACTTCTCCTCCGATGCGCTCGCTGAGCTTCAGCGACTTCAATTGCCTCAGGACAAGGTCGGCAAACCAGCCGACGGGCCACTTCAGATTCGCGATCTGCGGAGCCTGGTCTGGGCCTCCATTGACAATGACGATTCGCGCGACCTGGATCAGCTTACCGTCGCCGAGGGGATGCCGGAAGGCAAGGTAAGGCTCTTTGTGGCCGTGGCGGACGTGGATTTCTTGGTGCCGCGCGGCTCTGCCATCGACGAGCATGCCCGCCACAACACCACCTCGGTCTACACCGCAGGCGGGATCTTTCCTATGCTGCCCGATAGGCTCTCGACCGATCTCACCTCGCTGAATCTCGACGAGCCACGACTGTCGATCGTGGTTGAGATGGTGATCGACGCCAGTGGATCTCTCCAGGATTCCGACGTCTATCGAGCCCGAGTCACCAACCATGCCAAGCTCGCCTACGACCGCGTCGCCGCCTGGCTGGACGGGAGCGCCGACCCGCCGGAGGCCCTGACCGCCGTGACGGGTCTGGCGGAGAACGTCCGACTCCAGGACCGGACCGCCCAGCGGATGAAGGCTCTTCGGCACACTCAGGGGGCACTCAGCCTGGAGACCATTGAAGCCAGACCTGTATTCGACGGCGATCAACTCCGCGCCCTGGACATGGATGAGAAGAACCGCGCCAAGCAGCTGATTGAGGACTTCATGGTCGCCGCCAACGGCGTGACCGCCCGATTCCTTTCAGCCAGAGGCTTCACCTCGATCCGTCGCGTCGTGCGCACGCCAAGGCGTTGGGACCGGATTGTCGCCATTGCCGCGGAACGCAAGGTCGCTCTTCCCGATCGTCCCGATTCGAGAGCGCTGGAGGAGTTTCTGATCAAGCGGAAGGCCGCCGATCCACTGCGCTTTCCCGACCTTTCTCTAGCCGTGATCAAGCTGCTGGGTTCGGGCGAATACGTAGCTGAGCTTCCTGGAGGGAATGCCCCGGGACACTTCGGCCTGGCCGTCAAAGACTACGCCCACTCCACGGCGCCCAATCGGCGCTACCCTGACCTGCTGACCCAGCGCTTGTTGAAAGCCGCCATCGACGGAGAGCCCGCGCCCTACAGCAAGGATGAGCTGGATGCTCTGGCCGCTCACTGTACCGAGGCAGAAGATGAAGCCACCAAGGTTGAACGCAAGGTGGCGAAGTCCGCCGCTGCACTTCTGCTCGAACCGCGAATCGGCGAGCAGTTCGACTCAATCGTCACGGGCGCTTCTGAGAAGGGCACGTGGGTGCGGCTGCTCAGTGTGCCGGTCGAGGGGAAGCTTGTCCACGGGTTCGAGGGAGCGGATGTCGGCGATCGGATTCATGTGCGATTGCTCTCCGTCGATGTGCAGCGAGGGTTCATCGATTTCACGAGAGTCAGTCTATCGAAGCTTCAAGGATAGGAATCTTGCAGCCGCTGTCCACCTGGGCAAAGGAGACGCGTGTGAAGAATCAAGCAGGCCTGTGGATCGACCACCGAAGGGCCGTGATTGTGGTTGTTAGCGAAGAAGGGGAGGATGTCCAGGAAATCCTCTCCGGAATGGAGGCGCACGTTCGCTTTTCGGGTGGGCCGGGAACCGATGACGGCTCAGCCGAGGACATGCGGGATCGGCGATTTGAGAGCCACCTCAACGCTTACTACGATAGAGTCATCGCTGCTGTTCGTGGCGCAGACTCGATTCAGATCTTCGGCCCTGGCGAGGCCAAGGGCGAACTGAGAAAGCGCCTTGAGGGGGAAGGTCTCGCAGATCATGTTCTTGCGTTAGAAACCGCGGACAAGATGACCGATCGCCAGATTGCCGCCAAAGTCCGAGAGCGCTTTCTGAGCTAGAAGGAGCTGGCAGAGCCCAGAAGATCCCATCGGTATGTGGCGGAAAAAGAGCGGGATCACGAGGTGCGTATGAGCGACAAGCGGCAGATCACAACGGAGGAAGCTCGTTCAATTGGAGCGCGGCTTGGGGTCGACTGGGCACAAGTCGACCTGGAACAACTGCGGCGAGGGCTCGAGGTGGAACTCGAGCACGGCGCCAGGGATCCGGAAACTGACGTGACGCACGATGACCTGATCCTCACCGGGAAGATCGCCTGGGCGCACCTGAAAGAGATCCGGGACTACTACACGAGGTTGGATCAGCTCGAGGCCGAGGCTGGGGCCGAAGGCTAGGAGGGTGCGGGATCAGCTCCGCCCGTCGATCGCCCATCCCTGACCTCTCCCCCGGATCCTTGCCCCGTGGGCACTACCTGCAACGGACCGGGCGCAGAGCACCCCGCAGCACGGCGGGAGGGGAGGACCTCTCCGCCTGCAACGGGTAAGGCTCCGCCAGTGGCCGGGAGAGAGGCGTTTGAGGTGGCGAGGCGGGCGCTGGCTTCTCCGTGCCCTGCTTGAGGGGTTCAACTCTCCATAATGCCTTCTCAGTCCCCGGCCCCAGACGTGGGAATTGGAGGAGCGGCCGAACGGGCCAAGGCTGTTGGGGAGCGATGATCGGGGACAACAAGCTCATGGCAGTGAGGGGTACAAGCACGGTGGGCGAGGCTCTGAAGCGGACCGTGGCCGGAGGAATACTGGAGCGGAGTTTGGCTGTGAGTACACGAAAGCATGGCACGGGCATCTCGCCCGGGATTCGCTTCAGGTCACCCACCTCGATGTCGCCTGCACCGTGGTTTGGCTGGGTCGCAAACCATTCTGTGGCCGCCAGACGGCAGTCCTTCCACGCGACTGCCGCTGGGCGCCGCGTTGATGGCCGGGCGCAAACCATGGCCAAGCCGAGAGTGCAGGGTTGGTCAGACGGCCAAGCGGCCTCGAGCCTTGTGGCTTGGCGGCTCGGGCTGCACTCAGCCCATTCTTGCGCTTCTCGGGAGGCCAGGCACCACTGGATTTTCGCCCGCCGACCGAGTCGGGTCCTATGGCCTCCCGAAGGACATCGGGACGATGTGCGGCTGGGGCAGGCAGCGTGTTGCTTGGCGGCGAGCCGGGACGCACCCTCGGTACGGGACGGGCCTACACGGTGAATGGCATCTTGCTAACCCTTCGGGAAGGCTCGAGAATCGGTAGGGGAAATCACATTAGCGGAAAGGAGTAGCGCGCCTCCTCGACAGTGAACGCAGGGAGGCTATCCCGCGCAGACATCGGATGAAGACAGAAAAGGATCACCCACTGGGGCTGCTGGCGCTCCCCCTCCTGGACTGGCGCGCCTATTTCGTCGCCGGGCTTGTTGCCGGCCTAACGACGCTGCTGATCAGCCTCACACTGTCCGCCGTGGTGCTAGGCGATCCAGGCTTTATTCTCCGAATCACCGCCTCCCTGGTGCTCGGGCCTGAGGTCATTCCCGTGACGGATGGAACCTCGCCACTGAGCCTCTTCACAGGTTTGCTGCTCCATTTCGCTCTCTCATTCACCTACGCACTTCTGATTGTGGTGGTCATTCACCGCTGGGGATTGGTCGTGGGGTTCGTGGGAGGGGCGCTGATTGGGCTGGCTTTGTACGTGATCGACATCTACGCCGTGAGCGCCTTCTTCCCCTGGATCTATCCGCTTCGGAACTGGCTGCTCCTGGTGACACACATGATCCTTGGAGGTTTGGTCGGCGTGGTCTACGAGCTCCTCGACAAGTACGATATTCCCTTCCCCGTCTCTAACGCTTAGGAGGCGATCCCCATGTACAAGAGTTCGAATCTTCGCCAGCGCGTGACCCCCAGATCTCCAGCCTTGTCAGGCGGCTGCATTCGGATTGGCCTTGCGCTGGTGCTGGTGGCCATTGCGGTTGTCTCGTTCCTCGGATCCAAGCAATTCAATCCAGTGACGGGCGAGGACCAGTACGTCAGCATGACCCAAGATCAAGAGATCGCCATGGGCCTGCAGGCCGCGCCGGAAATGGAGGCCCAGTTTGGCGGCCTCGAGCCCAACCCGGACTACACCACTGTGGTCGGAGAAATCGGGCAGACCCTCGCACAGGGCCGAATTGCTGATTCGTCCGGTTACCCATTTGAGTTTCACGTGCTGGCTGACCCGCAAACCGTGAACGCCTTCGCTTTGCCAGGCGGTCAGGTGTTTGTTACGCGTGCCCTGATCGATCGCCTGGAGACGGAGGGTCAGTTAGCGGCTGTCCTGGGGCATGAAATCGTGCATGTCTTGGCGCGACATAGCTCTGAGCAGATTGCGCAGATGGAGCTTACCGAAGGGATAACGGGTGCGGTGATCGTCGCCAGCTACGACCCCGAGAACCCCAGCAGCCAGCAGGCCGCCCAAATGGCCGTATTGGTGGGCCAGCTGGTCAACATGAAATTCGGGCGCAATGATGAACTCGAAGCTGACGCCCTGGGGGTGCAGATCATGGCCGACGCGGGGTATGACCCGCGCGCAATGATCGACCTCATGCAGATCCTGGCCGAAGGCAATGCCGCCGGGCCGCCCGAATTCTTCAGCACCCACCCTAATCCTGACAATCGGATCCTTCGGATTGAGGAGGCAATTCAATTGCTCTATCCCGAGGGCGTTCCTGCAGGGCTTATTCCCTAGGAGCCCGAGCACCCTGTAGACGAGGACCGCGACAACGAGGGATGGCGTCGGGCGCCTCGCGGCCTCGAGCCTTGGCCTGGCGCCAAGGCAGGCTACACCTGCCCTTCCCGCCGGAGACCCCGTTCAGGCCGGGGCGATCCGGTCAGGTCGATGTGCGGGCTTGGTACCGCTGTTGCGCGGCGGCTAAAAGCTGGGCACGCCAGCCGCGAGCGAAGCGAGCCGGCTCGAACCGCCTGTTGGCCGCTCGTTACCCGCCGCCGGTCGCTAGGCCAGATTCGACCGCGATCGCGTCTTCGCGACTGCGCGCAACCACGGTCCGATTGCCGGGATGCCGCGCGCCATCGAACGCGGCCCGTAGCACGAACACCCGGCCCTTGTGCTTCACGATCGAGATGCTTGTGAGCGGGATGGTCATCGATCGGGGATCGCCGCGGAGTGCTTTGAACAGCAAGTACATCCCACCCACGAGCACTCCAACGAGCACGCCCCCAAGGATGGGCGCCCCATAGGCCATAAGGAGTTCCTCCGTGCGGGCAGGGCAGGACAACCCGGGCTCCCTGAGCGATATTTGACCTGAGAACGACAGCGCACCCGCGACCACGGGCAATACCACGGAGGCGACGATGAAGCACAGGAGGACAGCGCGGTAGTGGCGTATGGATCGCGCGACTAAGGTTACCGATTCGGGGCCGATGCCTGATTCAGCCTGTCCCAGGTATGAGCGCGGCCGATTGACCGTCACCCCAAGTGCGTCCGTAGCTTTCGAGTTCATCTCCGACCGCTTTGGATCCGTCATCCCTCTCGGTGGGGCTAACCAATGGTTGTTCATCCCCTCTAGGGAGCGATTCGTGGACTGCAATGGCTGCCTTCGCACCCCCGGGAACGATTAGACGGCAGGCCGGATGGGTTTGCCTCTGCATAGCCCAGCCGACCATGGTCCAGCCGAGGGCCAGTTCGAGCGCAAGCTTGGCCTGCTGCATTGCGTACGCTGCTCCAGCCCCAGGCGTTGTATGCCCTCCGTCCCACCTGGGACTTGCTGTCTGGCCTGCATGCCTGAGGGAGAGGCCCCTCGCGCGGCCCAGGCACAGTCCGGCACGCCTCATCACACCAGAAAGCAAAACGCCCACCATCGGCGCGTGGGCGTGGATCCTTGGTCATCCCTGTTGGCAAGAGCCTGCCTTCCTCTCTGGGCACCACCACCCAGCGAACTGACGGCCTGGTGGTTTCAGGATTTGGGCTTGCCGGACGGTCTCAATCCTGCCTCACGATCCTGCAACCGAGGCGGGTTCAGCGTGCGGGCGAGCTCCAGCAGGTTCTCGACCCTCCCAGGGATCTCTGCCGTTCCATCCACCACAAGCACCTCGGCCCCAGGCCAACGCTGTCGCGCCGCTGGAAGAAGACGGGGGCGCACCACCACCAGCCCCAGGCGAAAGCGACCACCATCCACCGCCCGCATGCCCCCTGTCATCCCCTCTCCAGATTCGAACTCCAGCGGTCCCAGCTCGTCGACCACCAGCAGGTCGCACCCGCTTGCCTCGGCCAGGAGCCGATTGCACCACGCGATCGTCTCGGCATCAAAGCACCAGCCAGGCGTCGCCGGCCCTGCCAGGGGAGTGCCCGCCCCAGCGCGCTCGGCCAGGCGCCGCGTGTGGCCAGTCCGCAGATCGAGGGCATCGATGGCCACCTTCTGGTTCCCCAGCCAGACGCCGGGCGAGAGCACACCGCCGACGTCCCACCTGTGTTCACGCAAACGCGCGGCGGCGGCCCCGCAGGTCTGCGTCTTGCCGCCCTGCATCTCGCCCGTCACGAGCACGCGCACCGGGCAGGGTGGGATCACAACATCGCCTCGAGACGCACAAGGGACACGCCATCGACCATCAGGACACGGATGGCCACACCGTAGGTCTGACTGAGAGTCTCGGAGGTCAGCACCGTCTCGGTCCGACCCGAAGCCACCACTCGCCCCTCTCGCATGAGCAGCACTTGCTGGGCAACACCCTGGACCATGTCCGGCTCATGCGTAGTGAACACGACGGTCACACCGGCCACCGACAGCTGGCGTATCACTCCAAGGATGCGCCCTTTGTTGCTGAGATCGAGGTGGGCCAGGGGCTCATCCATCAGCAGCAGCCGTGCCTGCTGAGCCAGTGCCCGCGCCAGCACCACCATCTGCCGCTCGCCCCCGCTGAGCTCAAGCATCGATCGGTGTCTGAGAGCCAGCAGTCCAAGCTGATTCAGTGACTCCACGGCCAGCCTGCGATCAGACGGAGTGGGAAGTTCGAGCATGCCGAGGTGCGGAGCACGACCCATGAGCACGTATTCCTCGACGCTGTACTCGAAGGCCACGTGCTCGAACTGGGGGACCAGGCCCACCACGCGGCTGATCTGGCTGCGGGGCCGGGCGCTCAGGTCTTGCCCCTCCAAATACAACTGGCCTGACTGGGGTCTCAGGATCCCATTCAGCAGATGCAGGAGGGTGGTCTTTCCGGCTCCATTCGGGCCGAGGATGGCCAGCACCTCACCCTCTCCAAGGCGAAGGCTCACGCCATCCACGGCGGGCTCGGATGCGCCGTCAAAGGCGAAGCGCAAATCCTTCGCATGCAGCAGATCGGTCTTGCTCATGGCCTGAGCCGTACTCCGGTGTGCATCATCAGGAGCGCAAATCCCAGTGCTCCAATGAAGGAGGTGAGAATCCCAAGGGGAATCTCCCCACCCAAGAGGGTGCGCGCCGCCGTGTCACACACCAGTACAAAGATCCCGCCCAACAGGACAGCCGCCGGGAGAGCGTGCGCCGCGTCGGCGCCAAAGAGCCGGCGGGCCACATGGGGGATGATCAGCCCCACCCACCCTACGATGCCACCCACGGCTGTGACCGCCGCCACGGCAACCACGGCGCCAAGCAGCACCAGGGATCGCTCCCGGCGCAGGCGCGAGCCTAGCGAGATGGCAGACTCATCGCTCAAGGTCAGCAGGTTCATCCGCCAGCGCATCGCCCAGGCGAGGACCAAGCTCAATGCGACGGGGGGCAGCAGGAAGACCGTCTCGCGCCAGGTGACGCCCCACAGGCCTCCCAACAGCCAGAATGTGAGCTCAGGCAGTTCGCTGAGCGGATCCGCCGCGTACTTCAGCATCCCGACTCCTGCGCCAAAGAGGGCGGAGACGGCAATGCCCGCCAGGATGAGCCGGAGCACCCAGCCTCCGTAGCGGATCCGGCGCGCCAGGAGAAACGACAAGGAGAGCCCGAGCAGGGCGAACACCGCCGCCGAGATCTCGGTCATCAGGGGCGAGGCCTGAAGCGCCAGGATCGAAAGCGCGGCCCCCAGCGCAGCTCCCTGGGAGACGCCCAACAAGCCTGGCTCCACCAGGGGATTGCGGAACACCATCTGGAAGATCAGGCCGGCGGCTGCCAAGGTTGACCCCATCATGATGGCGGCGAGAATGCGAGGCAGGCGCAGGGAGAGGACCAGGCGCTGCGCCAGTTCGTCATTTGCCAAGAGGGCCGGGGGAGTCCAGTAAGGCGCTGGGTATCGTCCGAGGAAGAGCGATGCCCCGGCGAGGAGAATCAGGCTCAGCAGAAGAAGGGCCAGCCCGCTTCGCCTGCCTGCCCCCCGCACCCGCTGACTTGACTCATGGTCAAGGCGCATAGTCTCCATTCAGCAAGGGCAGGACTTCGGTCTCAAACACTGCTGGATCCAGGCGATAAAGCTCCTCATAGAAGGTCCGCATTGCGGACTGCGCGTCGAAGGGGAAAGAGCCTTCGGGCAACAACCGATTCGCCAGCCATTCCAGGCCCAGAATCCAGCGAGGGTCAGGTTGATCCCAGCTGACGAAATCGCCGGGGAAACCGAGCAGGTGGCCTTCACGCACGGCCCTCAGAGCCGCCCAGTTGCCATCTGCCCGCAAGGCTTCTGTTGCCAGAGCGGGGTCCTCACCGTAGTTAACGACGAAGACATAGTCTGGGTCCCAGGCTGCGATTTGTTCAAAATCGACGACGGTCCAACCGCTGCCGGCCGCATCGAGCCACACCGGCTCCCCGCCGGCCAGCTCGACCAGCATCGTCTGCAGCCATTCCGCCGGTGGCACGTTCACGGCGACCTCTCCGCCCCGATCGGTGTACTGCAGCAGGAGTACACGGGGACGATCCTCTGCTGGCACGCTGGCGGTGGCCCGAGAAACGAGATCGAGCCGGTCCTGGTAGAAGACAAGCACTTCCTCTGCCCGCCCCGGATCACCAAAGACCGCTCCCAGAACCCGTACGTCGCGGAAGAACTGCTCCGGGGTTTCCAGGTCCAGATAGAGGGTGGTCAGATCAAGAGCCTCCAGAGGCGCGCCCACGCTTCCGGCCAGGTAGCTCTTGAGCAGCACGACCTCCGGATTGGCTGAGGCAATCGCTTCAGCTGACGCATCTCGCTCGAGCTGGATCGTTTCGGCGAATGCCGTGTCAACCAAAGGCATCATGGATGTGCCGCGCTGGGTGCGCTGCTCCATGGCTACCACGCGAGCGTCGGCTTGATCAAAGAAGTAGGCCGCATGCAGGATGAGTTGGGCGGCGCGCCCGGCGATCACCACCCGCTCAGGCAACTCATCCAGCACGATTTCCCGCCCCAGCGCATCGGTCAGCACGGCCGCCGGCGGCGCATCCGCCGCGACTGTGGCGGCGGGTTCCTGGCTGGTCGCCGACCCGTTATCCAGTGTCGGCGTCGTCGTCGCCAGCCCAACCGCCGGCCGACAAGCCCCCAGGACTAGCAAGGAGACTGAGACCCAGAGCACTCTGTGTTTCATGATCACCTTTCCCTAGCACGAGGCGGCAATGATGGGACCAGCCCGAACTCGGTCTGGACGTTCTCCATCCAGGCCAGCACGGTGTCCAGTTGACGGATACGGAGGTCCGACGCCAGACGGTTCAGCTTGCCGGCCTCCGCCGAATCGGACGCCAGCTGCTTGAACCCGGATAGGCCATCCTGGAGAGCCTGTCGCTGGGCGTCGAAGAGCCGGGTGGCGGTCGCCCGATCGTGCGCCAGAGCGAATTCGAGACGCGTGAGAAAGGCCACCCGCAGCGCGCGCACACTCATCGGAGTCGGTCGCTCGAGCCATCGGCGGAACCGCGCCCGGCCCCGGCGCGTGATGTTGTAGAACCGCCTCGGCGGACCGGCCGATGAAGTCCGCTCTTCGGCGGCAATCTCCCCGCGCGTTTCCAGGCGGCGGAGGATGGCGTAGAGCTGATTCTGAGGAATGTGCCACAACGCACGGAACTCGGACTGCAAGCGACGATCCAGATCATAGCCATGGCCCGGTTGCTGGAGCAGCAAACCCAGAACGACGTACTCCGGTTCCAGAGTGCTTGCCCTGGGTGGGTTATTGTGCATGTCCGGTACTCACTCAATGAGTATAGCACGCCGCTGAGGATCCAGCGAGGATGTTCGTCCGCAATTGCCGTGAGAAGCGGCTGCTGCCGGCCGAACGGCCGGACGGCAGCGTTTCGTTCAGCTCAAACGGGGAGAGAGTGGCGAGGCTTGGATCCGGCTCGCTGCAGCGAGTCCTCACATGGGGAGACGGGGAGGCATCATGTCACATCCCATGCCCGGCTGTACCGTCACGTGTGCAGTTAGGCATCTCGGGATCTTCCGTTCCCTGCCCCCAGAAGACGGTCAAGGGCCCGGGCCCGCAAGGCGACGCCGAGGAGCGAGACCCCTATACGGAATCCGGCCGAAGGCGAGCAAGGGTCTGAGGCGCCGGTGCCCGGTTCTGTAGACCCCTGATCATGGTTTCCCTGGCCCGCCGGCCACAGCGATCAACGTCCTGGGCAGCCCTAGTGCGCAAGCTTCAACTCATGCCCCGCAGGCCAGGGCGGGTCGCGGAGCATCCCATTGTCGCTTCCTCACTGAAAGCATGAGAACACCCCGGCGCCTCCGGCCCCGGGGCTTGTCTTTCCGGGTAGCGGCTCAGGCGACGCCAGGGAACGGTAGGGAGTGACTGCCGGTGAGAGCGCGTGGAAGGCGACTCGCCTGCCTCGGGAATTCCCCGGTCCTCGATACCGTCCAACCCACCGTGCCCGCTAGAAGCCGTACACGTTGATTGCCCAGACGCGGCATTCGTGGGTTACGGGCGCCTCTCCCGGCTCATTACGACCCGGCTCACGCCCTCCACCTGTTGGAAGGTGGCTCCCTGCCCGATCGTGCGCAGCGCCGCCTCGGCATCGACCACCTGCACCCCGGACAGCGCATGAATCCCATGGTCAAACAGCACGGACGAGAGCGGCGTGCTCGGACCCAGCACCATGACAAATGCCTGCGGACGGCAGAGCGCCAGCAGACCGTCCAGGCTGCGGTTGATCAAGGCAGTACCTGTGATCGCCACAACGTCCGCCCGGGGAAGATACTCGGCGGCGGCATCGGCCGTGTGTTCGCCTTCGGAAGGATGCTGCTCGATCACCCAGAGCTCCTTCACCGCTTCCCGCAGCGAAGCGATGAAAGGGAAGTGCCCGACGAGCGCCAGGCGCTGGCCGCGGCCACGCTCGACCAGTATCTCCAGGGCGTTGGATTCAACCAAGGACAGAGGGTCGACCTCGATCAACGAGTTGATCGCTGCGACCCCGAGACTCGCCTCCAGCAGGCTGTCCGATCGGGCCAGCCCGGCCAACTCAACAGCCGTCAGCCGATCCAGGCGGCCCACCTGGCGCACACCCTGGTGGCCGTGCGGCTTCTCCTCGATCAGCGTGGAGGCCATGCCGCAGCCCCGGCTGCACACCACCGTCCAGTGTACGCCCACCAAGACCTGCCGAACGGGCGCATCCTCCACAAGGGTAGCCAGCAAATCATCCAGAATGGCCATCGACCAAGCTGCCTCTCCACGGCGAACGACGTGTCGCCTCTTCGGCCAGCACATCCCCCATCAGGTTACAGATGTAGACGATTTTCGGATTCATGATCCGATGGAGCATCTCAGGCCCGCGCCGCCCAGCCGTCACGATGCCGGCGTTTCGTAGAACGGCAAGTTGGCGTGAGGCCGTCGGATGCGGCTGACCTGTCGTCCCGGGGATGTTGCTCACGCGTTGGGGCGCTTCGCGCAAGGCAAGGATCATCCCATTCCTTTCGCACTGGCCATCCCCTGGCTGGGCTCCGCCTGAACTGCGAACCATGACGGGTTTTCCATGTCCGCCCCCCAACGACTTCCAGTACGTCTCCCCAGTCCGTGTCCAGTCTCTCCCTCCGCCGGGTTCCAGGATCAGCAGCTTGGGGCATATCCGTGCGGGGACCCGGCGAATGGCGGCCTGGCGGGTTCGGTCTCCGGTGTGCCCGCATTTGCTCCCATGAGGTCGTCCCCCGGTGACCCGCCGCACCCTGGCTCGACAACGAGACCCGTCATTCATCAATCGAGATGACGGTGCCAACGCCCGCTTGGATGAACGCAGGTCCAAACGCTTCGGCGAAAGCGGCAATGGCGCGCTCCCCCGTACAATGACAAGGGGCGACCGTCTCGACCCCGAGCGCGATGAATTGATCGATGACCTGCTGCACCTCGCCCGAACCGGCCTCGCCCAGATGGAAGCCGCCCATGACCAGGTGGACCGGACCGAACTCCCGGGACCGGCTCACCATCTGCTCCACACCGGGGTGCGCGCATCCGGTGAGCACCACCAGCCCGCGCGAAGTTTCTACCATCAGCGACTGCTCGACAATCGCCGTGCCTACCTCCCCGGTCGAGCGCACGCCCGGGATGATCGCTGTCGGCCCGGACACCTCCACCACCTGTGCTCGGGCGGCGACCCTCGCCTTGAACTCCGAAGGGAAGGACTGAGGCAGATAGACGACCAGCTCATCGTTGCGCCCGAGCAACGCCCCCAATCCGCCAACGTGATCGGTGTGGATGTGCGAGAGGACCACAGCATCAATCCGCTGCACATCGAAGCCAAGCGCTTCCAGGTTCGAGAGCAGCATGCGTCCGTCGCCGCCGGTGTCAAACAGCACAACCCCGTCAGGGGTTTCGATCAGACACGCAAAGCCCCAGGCCGTTTCCAGCGTGGCGTCATTGGCATGGTTGTCATAGGCCACAGTAAGAACAACTCCTCCCCGAGTGGGCCCGGCTTCCTCGTCCAATCCCGGGGTGGGTGCAACCGGCTCGAGAGAGGATTCCACCTGCGAATGCTGAGGCGGAGCGCTGGGGGTTTCTGCCATAGCTATGCCCTCTGTCCCTACGGCCACGCCCTCACCGGACAGCGGGACGACGCTGGCCGGCGTCCGGCAGGCAACGGTCACAAGGAGCCCGAACCCAATCAGCCAGAGCAAGCCCAGGCGTTTCCGCATCGATCACTCCGCATGCTCCGTCCGTCCGCGACTTGCAGCTGCCATCTTCGGCATCAGGGAGGCAATCGGATCGCCTCCAGCGAGGCCAGCGGCGCGGGCATTCCCATGCCAGCCGCGCGGGTGATTTCGCGCGAGTTCAAGCCCTCGAACCAGGCGGCGCAGCTCGCGGGCATGCCCCGCTTCATCGGCGGCATTCTCCTCCAGCTTCACCTTCAATTCGACTTCGCCGAGCTCTTCGGCCTGCCTGGCGCGCTCGGTGGAGCCCGCCACGTCCTTCGCCTCCATCTCGAGGTCCAGTTCCAGCATCGCCATCAGGCTCTCGGGTTTGGCGAACTCCTTGGGCGCGGTGGACGGCTCAGTCATAGGCCCTGCGTGTCGCTTCATCGCTCAGGATCGACTGGATGCGCTCCTGCTCCGCCGGGAGCTTCCAGGTCCCAAGCTGCTGGTGGGTAAGGAAGTAGTTCTGCGGAACCGGGTGAGTTCCCAGGACGACCTCCAGCTCGTACTTGGCCGGGATGAAATCACAGAACGCATCGATGTGGGGGCAAGGAGGGTAGCCGACGACCAGGCCAGTCGCCAGGTGGATGACCTGGGCCCCATTCTTCTTCATCTCCGCCGGGGCGTATTCCACATTGCCGCCCGGGCACCCGCCGCAAGTGGCATAACCCACCAGTTCGACCTCTTCGCCCTCGTAGCGAGCGAAAGCGCCCTCCCGAAGGCGCAGCGATCTGAGGCATTTCCCGCCAGCGCAGTCCCGGTAGCGGTCACAGATGATGATCCCGATCTTCGTCATATCCCATGCTCCTGCCCAAGGGGGCGGATGCCCAGCGGTGGCTGTGACGATCCCGCCAGGCCCGTCGAAAGAGGAAGCCTGGTTCCTCGGCCTTCCTCGTCGAACTGCACCCGATACAGATCATCCAATCGGGCGATGCGATCGATGAAGAGCACGCCGTCCAAATGGTCGATCTCATGATGGGCCACGACGGCGTCGAATCCTTCGAAGATTCGATCGAAGGGCCTTCCTGTCTCCTCCAGACCGGTCACCCGCAGATGATGCGGGCGCTTCGTCTCGCCGAACAGACCCGGAAAACTCAGACAGCCGTCGAAATCCATGCGATCATCACGCGCTTCAAGGATGACCGGGTCGATCAGGGTAAGCGGTGGCGCGGCCGACCGCCCTGCCTCGTTCCTTGCCCCCAACCGCACGAGCACCACGCGGCGGTGGTCGTTCATCTGCGGCGCCGCCAAGCCAATGCCATCGGCATGCGCCCGCAGGGTGTCCTTGAGATCGACGATCAGCCGACGGACGCTCCGATCAAGCTTGCCGACCGGCTGGCTTGGCATGCGCAGCTCGGACTCACGCTCGGGATACAGCAGAATGTCGCGAACACCCACGGGCCGCTCCTTTCCCCGCCCCCGCCGCCCGGGACAGCGTTATCGACCTTACACCTGCCGCTGGCGCCTTTCGAGTTCTTCGATGATCGCCTCTGCCTCGGCTTGTGCCCCGGCGGTGGCAAGCGCGGTTCCAGTCATCCACGATGTCGAGATTGACGACTGCTCGTGCACGGCGCCAATCGGATGGATTCCCTTCTCGGCCAGTCTGCTCCGCAGATAGCGCTCCATCTCGTCGTCCCGGACCCGATTCAGCACGAACAGGACATCCTGGAGGGCGGCGCTGGTGAAAATCCGGTTGGCCCACGCAATCAGCTCCGGATCGTGCAGATGCTGCGTGGCAGGTAACACCCCCGCCCGTATCTGGTCGACCATGTGCCGCATGTGCTGAGCCATCTCGATGGAGGCAGTGGTCGGATCCACCACCACGATCACCCAATCCAGCCCGGTGATCGCACCCCGCGCCGAGTCCTCAAACCCCGCCTTGAAGTCCACCAGTGTGACCGGAGAGGTGCCACGCGACTGAATCCGCAGATCTCGGGCGATCTTGGACACCGGCCCATCGCATCCTGCGCCCGGGCCCTGATCACCGATCTTCCCCGCAGCCAGCAACGTGATCCCCTGCTGGTTCTGTGCTTGGTAGGCCGCCGGGAGTTCATCCAGCGTGATCTCGGCGCCGGGAAGCGGCGTGGGATCATCCACCGGGCAGGTCACGCGGCCGCCGCTGAACACCATGCCACCGAAGTGCTCGAGCAATGGAAGGGGAGCTTGCTCCAGCCCCAGCGCCTGCGGCAGGCCGATGTTCGTCGAGTCTGCATCCAGGACGCACACTTCGTACCCGCGCTGGCGCAGCCCGTTCGCCAGCAGCACGGCCAGCGTGCTCTTGCCGGCGCCTCCCTTTCCGAGCAGCCCAATCCGCACCCCGGCCAGAACTCGGTCATCTGTGTTCATCTCTCACTCCCCTCGTTCCGCCGATCCTCGCCCACGGCCGGCTGCCCGCTGCTCGACAGAGCAGCGGTGCACACCTCCGCCTCGCCGCTCGCTCAGTGAAGGCGCCGAAGGTAGTGATGCTGACCCTGATAGCTGAGCTCCACCAGGCGGCGCTCTTCGACGAGCCGGTCCACGACCTCCCAACCATCGCCATTCCGGCTGAGCAACTCCTTCACGGCATCCTCCCGCATCGGATGGACGCTGGTGATGCTGAGTAGGTCCTCAGCCGAGTGCCCCGAGGCGGAGAAGGCGGTCCCCTCGTAACCGATCAGCAACTCCACATGCTCGACCCGATGGTGGACAATGTGATACGCCTGATTGATCACCGACTCATCCGGCGCGGTGACCCATGGTTCAGCCGGCGGGCGTGTCGGGATGGCCAGATAGGCGATGGCAGGCTGAAGCTCTTCAAGGAACGCAGCCAGCGCCTCCAGCTGCATAGGACTGTCGTTCACGCCCGACACCAGCATGGTCTCGGTCACCAGTTCACCTGGGAAGCGCTGGCGAAGGGCCAACAGCCCGTGCAGCATCCGGTCAAGTTCCAGGCTGCGATGCGGCCGGTCGATCTTGTGCCACGCCGCCTCATCGACGGCATCGACTTTGGTGGATACCCAGTCGGCCGACGCGAGGTCCTCCCGCACATCGTCGAGGTGGACCAGTGAGCTGTTGGTGATCACGGCGATCCGCTTCATCAGGGGGCGAAGCTGCCGGATCTCCGCACCCAGATGGATATCCAGCGTCGGCTCACCATCCGGAACGAAGGTGAGATAGTCGATCGCATCGCCTCGGGCTTCGACCTGGCGCGCCCTCGCCTCGACGGCAGCGACGATGGCGTCCGGCTCAAAGAACTTCCGCCGCTCGTCACTCATCTTGTCGGTGCGTCCGAGCTGGCAGTAGACACAGGAGTAGGTGCACACCTTGGGCGGGATGTTGTTGATCCCCAAGCTGCGCCCGAGCCTTCTCGAAGGGACCGGGCCAAACACCAGGCTTGCCTCTGCATCTGACATGATTCGATCGTCCTCTCGTCCATCGCCACCAGCCTGCTGGCAACTCAGACTGTGGCTCCGCTCGAGCTTGCGGCGGATCACCTTGCCGGTGCTTCTCCCTCGAGCGCCCTCAAGACCCGCCGAGGCGTTAATGGAAGTTCCCGCAACCAGACACCCGTTGCATCATGCACGGCACTGACCATGGCCGGAGCGACGCCGTCGATCGAGATCTCCGCCACCGACTTGGCGCCAAACGGGCCGCTAGGCTCATCCGTCTCGACGAAGATGACGTCCGCCGGCGGCATATCGCCGGCCTTCGGCACGGCGTAGCGGCCGAGCTGAGGGTTAAGCGGCTGGCCGACGTCGTTGTACAGCATCTCCTCCGTCAGGGCGAAGCCGAGCGCCTGCGCCATTCCGCCCTCCACTTGCCCGGCCGCCGTCATCGGGTTGATCACCCGCCCGCAGTCGACGACCATCAACAGTCTCTCGGGACGGATTTCACCGGTCTGCGTATCCACCACCACCTCGACAAACTGGGCGGCTGTCGGAGGCGGGCTGACCGGACTCACATGCGAAGCGGAGGCCTGGATGTGCCGCTGGTCTCGCTGGTGGAGGCTGCTCAGTGCGACCTCCGCCAGGGTGACCGATTGGCCATCGGGCGCCCGGACCGCCCCGCCCTCCAGCACCAGCTCCGATGCCCGGGCACCCTGGAGCATCCCGGCCGCGTACTCTCGAATCTGATCCCGCACCTCGAGGGCCGCCTTGCGCACCGCGCTGCCGCTGATGTAGGTTGTGCTGCTGGCGTAGGCGCCCTTGTCGAAGGGCGTGAAATCGGTGTCGGAAGAGTACACGAAGATGTCCTCGACCCGTACGCCGAGGACTTCGGCGGCCATCTGCGCCAGGATGGTGTCCGACCCGGTTCCCAGATCGGTGGCGCCGATCAGCAGATGGAAGGAGCCGTCATCGTTCATGCGGAGGGTGGCCGAGGCCATGTCCAGGCCGGCGACGCCGCTGCCGTGCAGGACGACAGCCATGCCAATCCCCCGTCGAAGCCGGCCGGTCTGCCCGCGATGCGCCTGGCGTTTGGCGGAGAAGCGGGTGGCGTCCATCCCGATCGCCACGCACTCCTCCAGGGCGCTGCTCGAGAGCGTTTGCTCAATCCCCTCGCGTCCTTCACCCAGCGCCGCCGACAGGTGCATCCTCTCGCCGACGCGGATCCAGTTCGCCCGCTTGAACTCCACCCCGTCCCGGCCCAGCCGCTCAGCGACCTCCTCCATCAACACTTCCATGCCAAACTGACATTGCATGGCGCCGTAACCGCGAAAGGCGCCGGCCGGCGTGGTGTTGGTGTATACGACGTCGCAGATGAAGCGCGAATTCGGAGCGTTGTAAAGCGTCAGCCCCTTGAAACCGCCGACCATCTGGACCGTCAGCCCATGCGTTCCATAGGCCCCTGTGTCCCCGATCAGGTAGAGCTCAGCCCCCGTCACTTTGCCGTCCTTGACGCCGATCCGGTAGCGCAGGATCTGGGCGTGGCGGCAGCGGGAACTGATGAACTCCTGGGTGCGGGTGAATTCCATCCGGACCGGGCGGCCCGTGGCCAGGGTCAAGTGGGCGCACAGATCCTCGAGCAGCATCTCCTGCTTGTTCCCGAATCCGCCGCCAATGCGAGGCTTGACCACCCGGATCCGCTTGACGGGCAGTTCGATCAG
>Ga0105106_10000970_pt1 | contig 20368 bp, 17 predicted proteins | sample PPLLaktember2015_5_FD_79109 | JGI IMG/M metagenome (GOLD analysis project Ga0105106, IMG submission 79109) | Freshwater sediment microbial communities from Prairie Pothole Lake near Jamestown, North Dakota, USA - PPLs Lake P8 Core (1) Depth... | ecosystem: Environmental > Aquatic > Freshwater >...
CCTCGTTGGCAGAAACCTGGCTGCCGGAGCAAGCACCCTCCTTTTGCATCCAGAACTCGAGAGTGAAACTGGAACTCCGGCTCCAGTCAAAGGGGCCCCCCGATGCATTCACTCCCGTGTCGAAAAGGCGGCTGAAGCGTTGTGCTCCCTGGACTCTTCCAGCGGCAACAGGCTCAGGACAGGTGCCGGCACACAGTGCATTGTTAGAGCCAGCGAGGTCCAAAAAGATGCTTCCGCCATTTTCGTCCAAATCCCACAAGCTCTTCAAATTCTTTGGACAATCAGAAGGCGCACGGGCCAAGGCCACCTGGGGCACCCCAATCACCAGTATTGAGGAGACGAAACAAAGAAAAGAGTAACTCATCGTCTTGTTCAGCGAATTCCAAAACATCCAGCTCTCCGTGTGCAATTCCTTGGGATCGCGCGATGGCTGTCCCTTGTTGACAAACTCTCCCAACTGTATCGACTACCGACTGCACCAGTTGCGCCATATCCTTCTGCAGCCATTGAGGGCTGCCTCACTCCTGCAGCTTGCTCATCTCTTCGCTGGATATGGTGAACGTGTGCTCGGGACCGGGAAACTGCCCACTCCGGACCTCATCTCGAAACTGGATCAGAGCGTCCTGGATCGTCTGGGTGAGATGAGCGTAACGTTTGACGAATTTCGGCACAAAACGTTCGAAGAGGCCGAGCACATCGTGCACCACCAGGACCTGGCCGTCACAGTCGGGGCCGGCGCCGATGCCGATCGTCGGAACGGGAACCGAATCGGTGATCCGGGCGGCGATGGGTGCTGGAATGGCCTCGAGGACGATGCTGAAACATCCCGCATCGGCGAGGGCCTGTGCATCCTCCTCCAGGGCCCTGGCGGCTTCGGCCGTCTTTCCCTGGACTTTGAATCCACCCATTTGCGACACGCTCTGAGGAGTGAGGCCGATATGTCCCTGAACGGGAATCCCGGCGTCCACGATGGCCCGGACCTGTGGAACCACCTTCCTTCCGCCTTCGAGCTTCACGGCCTGCGCCCTTCCTTCCTTCAGGAACCGACCGGCGTTCATCACGGCCTGCTCGACACCTGCCTGATACGACAGAAACGGCATGTCCCCGATGACCAGTGCACGGCGTGCGGCTCGGGACACGGCACGCGTGTGGTGGATCATCTCATCCATGCCGACCGAGAGCGTGTCTTCCTGCCCCAGAACCACCATCGCCAGGGAATCCCCGACCAGAATCATGTCGATGCCGCTCTGGTCGACCCACTGAGCGGTCGGATAATCATAGGCGGTGAGCTCGGTCAGCTTTCGATTTCCTTTGGCTGCCATCACTTCCGGAACGGTCACGCGTGTGGTCATAATCTGACTCCTTTTCTGAGGTTAGTAGCCGCAAGCCAAGCTTTCGCAAGTCGGCTCCATGCCCAGAATAGTGGAATACCGGATGTGTTTCAAGGGAAGCGTTTCAGGGAAGTGTTGAGGTGTTGGATTGAAGGGTCCTGACCAATCGGGTGAGTGTTTCATTGACGACGACGGGCAGGCCAAGCTCCTTGCCGTAGCTCACGATGGCCCCATTGATGGCGTCGATTTCGGTGGGACGCCTGCGGTCGATATCCTGCCCCATGGATGACCGGTTTCTGGAGGTGGCCTCGGCAACGGCGAACACGCGCTCCACCATGTCGCCTTCGAAGCTGAACCCTTTGCGCTCTGCCACGAGCAATGCCTCTTCAACGGCTGCCCGGCAGAGGGAGCGGGCGTCCGGGATCGTATTGATCTGGCCGTTTCGGATGCCCGTCAACGCCGTGATGGCATTGATGCCGACGTTGACCATGAGCTTCTGCCAGATCAGCTGCTGCATGTTTCCGCCAGCCTGAGTCTCGATCCCGGCTTCATGAAAGGAATCAACGATGGTGTGCACACGATCCGAGGGATCGCCACGAAACTCTCCCACCACCGAGAGACCATTGCCGCCGTGGCGGACTCTGCCTGCTTCGAGGAGGGTAGCCCCCTGGGCCGTCACCCCAACAAGGGTCGAAGCCTTGCCCACGACTTCCGAGATGCGCTCGAAGTTCCCCACTCCGTTCTGAAGCGTGAGAAAGACCGTCGAACCTGTGCAGAGGCGATGGATGCTTTGGAGAGCCGCCCGCGTGGCGTAAGTCTTGACACTCACCAGCACCAGGTCAGCTTTTCCCGGTATCTCGGCAGGATCACTGTAGGCCGGGAGATCATAGCGGGTGAGCGAGCCGTCCAGCTCTTCCACCATCAGCCCGTCTTCTCGCACAACCCGCATATGGTCGCGGTTGGTGCTCAGCAATGTGACCCGGGCGTGAGATCGGGACAGTCTGGAGCCGACGAGGCTGCCCAGAGCACCCGCTCCAAGGATCAGAATGTGCATCGGCAATGTCCCCTCCCAAAGTTGTCGGTGTGAAGCGTGAGGGTGGCAGGGCTTCTCATCAGAGGATCTGGCTGAGAAACCTCTGAGCCCGGGGGTGGCTGCTTTCCTGAAAGAACTGCTGCGGCGGGGCTTCCTCCAGGATCTCCCCCATATCCATGAAGACCACCCGGTCGGCCACTTCACGGGCAAACCCCATCTCGTGCGTCACGACCACCATGGTCATTCCTTCGCGGGCGAGGTTGACCATGACGTCCAGAACCTCCCCGATCATCTCGGGATCCAGGGCGGAAGTCGGTTCATCGAAGAGCATGATTTTGGGGCTCATGGCGAGAGCCCGCGCGATGGCCACCCGCTGCTGCTGGCCGCCCGAGAGCTGGGACGGATAGGCTCCGGCTTTCTCCTGGATGCCGACCTTTTCAAGAAGTCCGAGGGCCATGCTCTCGGCGTCGTTTCGCGAGAGATGTTTGAGCTTGGAGGGAGCGAGGGTCAGGTTCTGCAGGACTGTCTTGTGCGGGAAGAGATTGAAGCTCTGAAAGACCATTCCCACTTCCATCCGGATCTTGTTGATGTCGTTTCTCCGGTCGTGCAGGTCGAAGCCGTTCACGACGATCCGTCCCGAGTCGATCTCCTCGAGCCGGTTGATAGTTCGAAGCAGAGTGCTCTTCCCCGAGCCGCTCGGTCCGATGATGACGACCTTCTCGCCGGTCTGAACGCTCATGGAGACGTGGTTGAGGGCCCGCAGGCTTCCAAAGAACTTGCAGACATCCTCCATGACGATGATGGGATTGAGCTCAACCATAGTGGCTATATCTCTCTTCGAGGAGGCTCACCAGCTTCGACAGCATCAGGGTGATGATCAGGTAAACCAGGGCAATGACAGTGTACGTTTCGAAATAGGCGAAACTTTCGGCCGCGAACTCCCGCCCCCGTCGAAGCATGTCGGCCACCGCCAGGATGGAGACCAGTGAGGTATCCTTGAGGAGCGCAATGAATTCGTTGCCAACGGGAGGAAGGATGGTCCGCCAGGCCTGGGGAACGATGACGTAGCGCATGGTCTGGGCTGTGTTGAAGCCCAGGGACCGAGCGGCCTCCGTCTGGCCCTTGTGGATGGATTCGATGCCCGCCCGAAACACCTCTCCCATGTAGGCGCCGTAACATAAGGACATGGCGATGACAGCGGCCACCATGTCGGGCAGGCGCACGAAACGGCCCAGGGCGTAGTAGATGTAGAAAAGCTGCACCAGGAGCGGAATGCCTCGCACGACTTCCACGTAGATGGAAGCCACGGAGTTGATGAACCGGTTCCTGGAAATGCGCCCCAGGCCGGTGATCAGGCCGAGGACGAGAGAGAAGAAAATGGAGCACAGGGTCACCTGGAAGGTGACGAGGATGCCGTCTGGAATGAACCTCAGGATTTTGAAGTAGGGGTCGGGCTTCGAGACGGCCAGGTAAACGAGGATGAGGATGGCGCCGGCAAAGGCGATGCGCCATGCGGAGAAGAGTCCCACATCCTTCCTGCTGGGGATGGCGGCGCCGTCAGAGATTTCGATCACGTTCTGCTCCATCGGGATTGTCGGGCCCCTACTGGCTGAGCCATTTGGCTCGAATCGTCTTGTCGATGCCCTTTTCCTGGACGGCCTTGATGCCCTTGTTCAGAAGGTCCACGAGCTCTTTGTTTCCCTTCTTGACCGCAATGCCGTAGTACTCGTCCCCCGTCTCGAGAATGGAGGCAATCTTGAGCTTGGCCGCGTATTCAGCCTTTTGCAGTGCGTACTGTGCGGCAACGGGGTCGTCGCAGACCACTCCGTCGAGGCGACCGTTGAACAGGTCTTCCATGGCCAGGCCGATCTCGTCGTACGATTTGGCCGTGAGTCCCTTGGCCTTCTTGATGGTGAAATATCCGGTGGTGCCGATTTGGGCACCGAGCGTCTTGCCCTTCATCTCTTCAAGGCCTTTCACGTCAACAGTCTTCGGCACCACCAGGGCCTGGCGGACCTTGTAGTAAGGCTGTGTGAAGTCCATGGCCTTCTTGCGCTCCTCCGTGATGGTCACCGACGAGCAGACAGCATCATACTGGCCAGCGTCCAATCCGGCGAAAATGCCGTCCCAGGCCACGTTCTTGAGCTCGAGCTCGAAACCGGCCTCCTTGGCCACAGCTTTCATAAATTCGGGAGCAAACCCAACGATCTCCTTGTTTTCGTTCAGGAACTCCATGGGCGGCCACGTGGCGTCCTGGGCAACCACAACCATGCGGCCCCAGGCCGATGAAACCGCCATGACACAAAGCAACAGCGCAAAGATTCCTCTTTTGATCATGAGCTCATCTCCTTGTCAAAAAGGGGTGGAAGTAGAGACCTGCATTCTGGCTATACACACACCATCCGCCGGGTGTCAAGAAAGTCGAGGAGTCCGGACCAGGTGAGGCGGCATTCTTGACAGGGGTGGGGCCTCCTCGTAAATTCATTGCTCTCATGAGCCCATAACCTTTGGAGATCCATCGGAGACCAAATGAAAACCCTCCTCCTCAACCCTCCCTCCTTCGAGAAATTCGATGGAGGCGCTGGCTCGCGCTGGCCTGCCCGCCGCGAGATCACCTCCTTCTGGTTTCCCGCTCGGCAGCCAGGCGGGAGCAGGGGACGAGTTAAACGAACAGCATGCCAGACACAGCGGGCGGACGATAGTGCTCGGATCAGGGAGCATTGCATGACGGTAACAGGTCTCATGGTGCTGGTGATCGTTCTCACCAACGCAGCCGTAGATATTTACATCACCAGGGGAGTGAAGCAGGTGGGCGAGATCGAGGGCTTCCGGCTCGGCCTGTTGCCGGGAATCATCCGGCGGGTTCTGACCTGCAGGGACTTCCTCCTGGGTGTCCTCTTTCTGGCTTTGAGTTTTTTCTCTTTTCTATCCATTCTTTCCTGGGCGGACATGAGCTTTGTGGTGCCTGCCACCTCGCTGGTCTATGTGGTGACTTTGATCGGAGCGCGGTTTCTGCTCAAGGAGCACATTGACGGTATGCGATGGGCGGGGACTCTCCTCGTTTGCCTGGGGGTTGCCCTTATTTGCCTGCCCTGACACTGATGGATCCGGTTTCGGCGTTCCCGCTCAGAGCTCAAAGATTGAGTCGTAAGATCCAACCACCCTCTCGAATCTGAGGGCGGGGCCGGGTTGCGTCCCGACTGCATCGGTATTTTGCGAGACGCCGGAGCCGCAATCCCACTGTAATCGTGGTTTGGAGTTTCCCAGACCGGCATGGCCGGCGAGCTGGCGGGGTTCATCCGGCTCTGGCTCCGGATTTGCTTGACACTATTTTCACTGCTGGTTAGCTTTAGTTTCATGTGAGCTTAACATTTCAGGAATTGATTTCAGGATCGCAAACAACTCGACAGGAGAACTGAGAGTGAGCTCTGGAACGAACAGATTGATGAGGATTTCGGCAGTTTTTGTTGCGGTGTTTTTTGCGTCATGGCTTGTCCTCGAGTCCGCGGCGTGGGCGCGAGCGGGTGGGGGACGTTCCATGGGAAGTCGGGGAGGTCGTTCCTACTCGACCCCCTCGAAGCCTTCCAGCCCATCTCCTGGTGCTCAGCCCGGCATGGGGCCGGGGATGACCAGTCCCTCGCGCCAGCCGTCTCCGGGTGGGGCATTCAGCCGAAGTCCTTTTCTTCAGGGTTTGGCGGGGGGAATGGCGGGCGGTTTGCTGGGCAGTCTCCTCTTCGGTGGCATGGGCCACGCTTCCCCGGGTGGTTTAGGGGGTGGAGGCATCGGATTCCTCGACCTGATCATTCTGGGACTGCTCCTGTATTTCCTGTGGAGATTCATCAAGCGGCGCCGCCAAATGGCCGGGGCATCCGCCTATCATGGGCAGGGCAGTGAAGGCTATTCACCGGGAGGGTACGACTCTTCCCAGGTCGAGCCCTCCTACGGCCGGGGCGAAGGCTATGCAGCCGATCCCCACGATCAGGTTCAGCAAGGCTTTGACCAGATTCGTCAGTTCGACCCTGCTTTCAATGCCAATGACCTGAGAGATCAAGTGCAGGACATGTTCTTCCGCGTCCAGGCGGGCTGGATGAACCGGAGCCTGGATGGCATCCTCGACCTTCTGACGCCGGAGATGGCCCGGTATTTCACAGAGGAATTCGATGGCATGAAGCGGGCGGGTCGCACCAATCGCCTGGAGAACATTGCCATCCGAAAGGTCGAGCCGGCTGAAGTGTGGCAGGAGGCCGGCAAGGATTTTGTGACCGTGCTGTTCACGGCCAATCTGCTGGACTACACTCTGGATGATGTGACGGGCGAAGTGGTGGAGGGAGACCGGTTGAACCCGGTAAAGTTCGAGGAATTCTGGACCTTCACGCGGGATATCGGTTCATCGCAGTGGCAGCTTTCGGCCATTCAGCAGACGCATGAGCCAACGCAGCGTTTTCACTAGACGGCCACGTTCGGCCGATGCCTTGAAGCCGGGGTCTTCCTTCATGTAGGCGCACTCCTCCTCCTCGAAGACCCTGCAGGCACTGGATCGCCAGGGGTGAACGGAACAGAAGCTTCGGCCGCTCCTCCTGTGCTCCCACAGGAACGCGCAGAAACGGTGACCCTGCCCGAGTCCGCTGCCAAAAATCCGGCGCCAGGAGGGCGGCAGCAGGGAATCGGGAGGGAACTCCGGAAGGCCGCTGGCAATCTCGCAACAGAATCCGCAATGGTCGCAATAGCCCGCGGGCATCCTCACGATGTCCCCGGGCTTTTTACCTTCCTGGGGGCTCGATTCCCGCATCAGGACCCTCACCTCCTCAAGGATCGTGCATCTTTCGGCCAGCATGCGCACGGCATCGGCTCCCTGACGCCGATTGGACCGATGGCTCCATGCCGGCTCCATCCTCAGGCGGCTCAGATTCCGCAAAAAGAAGGTCATGGGGAAATTGGGGTCCCGGATTTCACGGCGAAGGCGACGAAGGGTGTCGTTTCTTTTGTGCCTCCGCAATGGTTGTGTCGCGTCAGGGGGCATGGGCCTGTTGAAACCAGTTCGTTCTCTTTTGGATTGAAATCACGGGCAGTGCCGACTTTTTCCCCGCACGGGAGCTCCACCCGATGACAGAATTCCCGGAATCGCCATAGCTCTCATGGGAAATGGCTGTCAAACTTTTTCAGACCTGTGGTGATGAGAACCCGGACCGAATATCGGGTGTGTTTTCTTCTTGTGCTGCCCCTCGGTTGTCATGAACAGAGGCCGAGGATCATGGCCGCCCAGTTGCCGAGCCTGAAAAGGGCATGGCGCTGCAGATCCAGTTTCACGTAGCAGGCTTGGAGGACTTCGACATCCTCGTCCAGAAATCCTGACACGATGAGGGCACCTTCCGACAGAAGGAGCTGACTCAAGGCCTCAGCCAGCTGAAGTTGATCGGTAAACGCCACATTGGCCAAAATCAAGTGGAATCGCCCTTTGACCAGTGCCAGCAGGGTCTCCTGCACCTGGACCAGGTCCTGCAAATCGTTGAGACGCACGTTTTCTTCTGCTGCTGCCAGGGCCTGATCGTCTATGTCGATGGCCAGGACCTCCGCTCCGAGCTTTGCTGCGGCCAGAGCCAGAATTCCCGTTCCAGTTCCGACATCCAAGGCTTTCCACTTCGCCGGAGGCCGGGGAAGCCATCCGCCTTCAAGAGCATGCTCGAGTGCCTGAAGGCTCAGAATGGTCGAAGAATGCCGTCCCGATCCAAAAGCCTTTCCCGTGTGAAGAGCGATGACGTGCTCGCCGGGTTGAGGCGCGTATGCTTTCGAGGCGGGCCGTATGACCCAGCCGGACCCGACTCGGAGGATTGGCGAGCGAGCCTCGCATTCGTCAAGCCACTCCCTTCCTGGAACCGATCGGTGCTCGATCTCCAAAGGTCGATACCCATAGCTTCTGAGCCGTGCCACATACGTCTCCAGATCTTCCTGCCGGGATGGAGTCATGCCGTGAGGTCCGTAGAGTGCCCGGATGAGGGCATTCCCCTCCGCCAGGGTGCCCGCTTCGATGATGACGGGATGCCCGCTGACCTGAGCGAGATAGAGCGATGCCTCCTCCTGCAGGGAGTGAGGCACCAGCAAGCGCACTTCGATCCAGTTCTCATCGGGCATGATCGGCGATTATGTTCGGGTAGAGCGCAAAACGCAATGCAGAACGCACTTCAAGACCTGGAGGGGGGCACGGTTCGGGCGGGCAGGGGCGGGCATGTTGCCCGCCCCTGTTGCATTCCTGGTCGGATGGATCGTGGTTGGATAAACACCGGCGCTCAACAACGTGAGCGGTCTTGCATCAGAAATCCTTTAAGTCTTCTCCATCGAAGGGGATCATTTCTTGCGGGCTCATCTCCCGAATGCCAGCCTTGGGAGAATGAGATCCCGCTCCGTTCCCGTTTCGCTTCACCTTGCCGTACTGGGGAGTCTTCGGGTGCTGAGATGCCTGGACGGCCAGCGCTCTGGAGCCCGGGCGAAGGGCGCCCTGCTCCGAGACGGACGATTCCCTGGACACGCTATTTCGGGCTCCGTTTCCGCCGACAATGGCCGTAAGCCCCACAACGTAAGCCTTCATCTGTTCGGCCTGGGCATTCATCTCCTCGGATGCCGCAGCGGATTCCTCGGCGGTTGCCGAGTTCTGCTGAACGACCTTTTCCATTTCCGAAACGGCCTGGTTGATCTGCTGGATTCCCTGCGCCTGCTCAGTGGATGCCGCAGCGATTTCACCGACCAGCTCTCCCGATTTGTTCACGCTGAGAGCGATTTCGCTGAATTCCTGGTTGGTCGTTGCAACGGACTCGGACCCTTCCTTGACCTTCTTGACGGTAGCCTCGATGAGACCTGCCGTGTTTTTGGCCGCATCGGCAGCCCTCATGGCGAGGTTTCTCACCTCGTCGGCCACAACGGCGAATCCGGCTCCGGCCTCGCCGGCTCTGGCTGCCTCGACGGCTGCGTTGAGGGCCAGAAGATTGGTCTGGAATGCGATCTCGTCAATGGTCTTGATGATCTTCTGGGTGTCCTCGCTGGCCACGGAGATTTCGTGCATGGACGAAGTCAGATTTCCCATGGACTTGCTGGCGTGCTCCACGATCTTTTTGGCGTCTTCCATGAGTCGGTTGGCCTGGACAGCGTTCTCGGCGTTCTGCTTGACCATGGAAGAGAGCTCCTCGAGGGACGAGGACGTCTCCTCGATGGCGGCAGCCTGCTCGGATGCACCCTCGGCCAGCTGCTGGCTGGCGGAAGAGACCTGCGAGGAGGCTGAAGCCACCTGCTCGGCGCCGTCACCGAGGCCTTCGACGACTCGGGTAATGGGCTTCGAGACGCTGCGGGCGAAGAAGACAACCCCGACGATAGAGAGAGCGAGCATCAAAGACCCCATCGCGAGAATCCAGTTCCTGAGAGAATGGACAGGAGCGAGAAATTCATGGTTATTCATCGTGGTGACCGTTCGCCACCCGGTGACCGGGATGGAGGCGAAGCCGCCCGTCTTGTCAATGCCCTCATAACGGTAATGATCGACTCCCTCCTGGCTGCGCAGAATATTCTCCGTGAAGCTCTCCATTCCCTTCAGACTCTTGATGCTTGTGCTCAGAATAAGATCCGCTTTGGGATGGGCGATGAAAGTTCCTTCTTTATCCACCATATAGGTGTATCCGGTCTCACCCACTTTAATCGCCGCAACCTTGTCGAAAAGGGCATCGACTTTCATCACGATGGTAGCCACCCCCACAACCTCGCCCGAGGATGATTTGATCGGAACACCGATGGGAACAACTGGATTTCCCGTCTTCTTGGATTTGATGACCTGGCCGATATTGGCCTTTCCGTCCTTGGCCGCCTTGAAATAGTCACGGTCGGCAATAGAGATCCCTTTGTAGGATCCGGCAGATCCATCCGCATAGATCGTTCCGTTCAAATCGGTGACGATGATGATTTCATAGTGACTGCCGATTTCTTTCATGGCAGTGGACAACTTCCGAGACAACGCTTCCACTTCCTTGAGCTCTTTGTTGCCCGACTGGGTCACCATCATGGCCACGTCGATGACTGTGTTTCCGTGTGCAATTTCTTTTGCCATCGCGATTTCAGCGTTCATGGCGACATCGACAGCGTCCGCTGCGCCCTTGGCTATGGCCAGGAGCTCGCCTTCAAACGCTTCGTTCAAAGCGTCCGTGGCATTGTGGATGGAAAAAGACCCGATGACTAGTGTGGGGATCAGTACGAGAAGGATTCCACCGAGGAGCAGTTTGAAGTTCAGGGTCATCTTTTTCATAGGAGCGTTCTATCCTTTTCTGTTGGCGCTGAAGTGATTCAGAACTCTGGAACAAATAGGAGCATCCACTTTGAATAGATGCACGAATGGGTCAGACTCGTGCACTCCCCACCCATGTCGGCAGCAAGGGGTCTCGACTTTAGCAATGCGAGAACCCGCGCAGTGCATAGAACTTTATGCCTGTGTGGGGAAATGCCTATACTGGCCAGGCTGTCCAATCCGTCTGGGAGCTGAATTTCCTGTACCCTTGAGCTTCGTGCCGGCTGGGGCAATGACTACCGACTGCACCTTTTTAGGCTGGCCTGATTTTCATGCGATTGCTTTGGGCATGGTGGCCAATACTGTTGACTTAAGCCCTTGACGTCATTTCGGCGAAAGCCGGAAACTAGGTTTGACGCCACTTCCTGGACCCCGGCTTTCGCCGGGGTGACGTTAAGTCAACAACATTGGACATGGTGGCCAGCCGGGTAGCGACTCATATGAAGTTGTGTAATAAAAAGAAGCTCCTCCCCGGCCCGGGGAGGAGCTTCTTGTGCGTGGGAAACTCTTGTTTCCGTCCTGATCAATCTCTCGCCAGACTGTGCCAGGGCAGATGATCCAGTTCAGTGGCCGCTATCCTCACGTGGGCGACAGCTGTTTTGCCGATCCATTTCACCCCACCGAGGCGACTCCATGAAAAGACTCCGGATCAGACCCAGCTTCACTTCCCCTTCGTCCTGGAAGGGTACCCCGGCTCGTCTGACAATCTCCATCACAGCTTCCTGGAGGCAGGGGATCGATCTTCCCCCCAGGACCACCCTGCCTTTGCGAGTATCAATGGCATAGACCTGAACGGGAAAGGAAACTGAAGCCAGAAAAGGAATGGCAGGGGCCTGGTAGATTTCCAGTCGGTGTCGTACGGCCAGCAATTCATCCCATCCAAGGGTCACGTTACGGACTGGTGGCATGGGAAACACTCGCCACCTGGGGACAATGAGTCTGAGATCCGCATCGGTGATTGCGATGCGGGCGGGAATGACCGCAGCACCGTGCAACAGAGCTATAACACTGCTGAAAAGCAGGGGGACGCTCATCAGGAAAAAAGCCAGTATGGGGGCTCCGACGACAAACGGGACAAGAACGCCCAGAGCAGTCCCGACCATCCCCAGCAAAACAAGAGGGAGACCAGTCTGCCAACCCTTGCATATCAATTTGTTTCCCATGAGCACCTGCTCCATGCGGGTTTGTCGTTCCGAAAGCGAGGAACGATGGTGGTGAGATCACTCACTTGAATGACCATGAAAGGGAGAATCGGGATCCTTCATTTGCGCTGTCCACTCACCCGGGGCCATCCGCATGAGCCTGCCATGATGAAAAGGGCACACCTTCGTGGCCCTGGGCCTGTGGTTGACAAAGAGCAGAACCTTGGCCGACAGAACTGGCAAAAGAAAACCATGGATGGCATCGGGTGGTCCAAGAAGACAAATGCCAGCGCAGGTTCGTCCAGGAAGATACAGGGAATGGAATAAGGTCTTTTCTTAGATCTCAAACAGCAGCATATCCTTAAGCAGTGAAGTTTCATGATCAAGTATTCTTTGTGAATTTGTCAACACGATTCAACCTTTCAGCTACCAACAAATGAGTTTCAATAGTAAAGTGTACGCGCATGAATTGGTCGACTGAAGTCTTGAATCATCCAGGCGCAGTCAGCACGGGCGAACAATGTTGGGATGGGTAGGCAATGCTCCCTGTCCGGCATCCATTTCCGTGTTAAGGCAAAGAAGACGAAGTGGGCAACTGGTAGACGATGTGTCGAAACCTGACGGGGGAATCTTCCAAGACCGCAGGGATATATCTCCATGCCAAACTACGCCGCCAGGCATGTTCGACCTTTTCCACGCCTTCCTTTGAAAGGCAGCCTGGATCTCACTTATCGCTGCAACTTCGACTGCTGCCACTGCTGGCTGCGCATGCCTCAAGGCGCAAGGCAGAGAGGTGAGGAGCTCAGTTTCGACGAGATCAGGGGGATCGTGGAAGAGTCGCGGTCCATGGGGTGCCGCGAGTGGACCCTGTCGGGCGGCGAACCCATGCTTCGACCCGAGTTCACGGAAATCTTCGATTACATCACTCGCAGAGCCGCCCGCTATTCGCTCAACACAAACGGTTCGCTCATCACACCCGAAATCGCCCGATTGATGCCGCGCAAGGGCAACAAGATGGTAGCGCTTTATGGAGCGACGGCTGAAATTCACGACCACGTGACTCGGACCCCTGGGGCCTTCGAGCTGGCCATGCGCGGCTTCGCTTACCTGAAGGAGGCCGGTGCCGGATTCGTCGTCCAGTTGATCCCGATGCGCGCCAATTTCCACCAATGGGCTGCAATGGTAGAGTTGGCAGAATCCCTCAGCCCTCATTGGCGTGTGGGTGCGACATGGTTGTGCCTCTCAGCCGAGCGCATGCCCGAGCGCAACGCTGAAATTGCCGCCGAGCGCCTGGAACCCAGGCAGTTGATCGACCTGGATTGCCCCAACCTGGCCCATGAGGAGCGACTGCGGGAGCTTCACTTCTGTGGCCCCATTCCAGGGAAAGAACCGACCGATGCGGCTGTTGAGGGTCTCTTTGCCCAGTGCATCGCCAAACGTCGTGATTTTCACATTGACCCCTACGGCCGGATGACATTCTGCAGTTACATCAAAGATCCGGCCATGCGCTTCAACCTGCGTGAAGGCACCTTTCGCGAAGCCTGGGAAGAGTTCATCCCCTCTTTGGCCGGTCGCGCGCATGTTACGGAAGAATACCGGGTCAACTGCGGTTCCTGTGAATACCGGGCGGACTGTCACTGGTGCGCAGCCTACGCCTATCTCGAAACCGGGCGATATTCCGCACCCATTCCTCACCTGTGTGAGATTGCCTCGCAGGCCCGAGAATTCAAAAAGGCATGGCAGGATAAACATCGGCGCTATTTTCAGGTTGCCGGCATTACGGTGCGTGTCGAGAGTGACCTGGATTTCAACGAGGTCGAGTTCAAGCCGGAATTTGCGGGCTTCCGTGTCTCTGGGCCTGGCGCCGATAACGTGACGTTTCGGCACTATTTCGAACTGCCTGATATCGAGGGCAAGGATTTGGGAGAGGAGCTGTATCGCAAAGTGCCCTGGGCGATCTCCCTCAAGAACGATACCTGGTATTACCGGGGCATCTCGCCGGACCCGGACGACACTCAACTGCACCGCGTCGCAGTCTTCAATGCCGAGCACACCCACGCGACGATCTACAGTCCTGCGCGCGACCAGGCGCGCGTGCGGGAGACGGGATTTCAGTCGCTATCGCTGCTTCCCACGGACCAGATATGGCTTGCTCCCGTGCTGGCGGATCGCAGTGCCATCTTGATTCATTCGGCAGCGGTGATCCTGAACGGGCAGGGATTGCTCTTCGTAGGTCATGCGGAGGCGGGGAAGTCGACGACGGTGATGATGCTCATGGAATCCTGCAAGGCATCGAAGACGATCTCTGCCTCGGTCGAGATACTGTGTGACGACCGCAACATCGTGCGTCGCTGGCACGATGGTTGGCGCGTGCATGGCACCTGGAGCCATGGCGATGTGCCCGACGTTTCCCCCGCCGCTGCCCCCTTGCGCGCAGTGCTGTTCCTGCAGCAGGCTTTGAACAATGAATTGGTCCCCATGGCGGACAGGAAAGAAATCTGGTGCCGCCTGTTCGCTGCTGCCATCAAGCCGATGGTCACGGCCGCCTGGTGGAGTAAGGAAATGGACGTGCTGGATAAGATCGTGAAAGACGTGCCGTGTTTTATGATGCGTTTCGACAAGAGTGGGGATATCGTGCAGGCTCTGGTGGATCTGAGCATGACCGGCATGGCTGAATGAGATACCTGCATCGGAATCGGATGTGAGATGAACGGCTCGACATACGTTGTCAGGCGTGCACCCGGGCAGGTGCCGCTCTTTCGCGAAAGCAAGCCTCGCATGGGGCGGCTCGACATCGAATTGACCGAACGATGCAATAACGAGTGCATCCACTGCTGCATCAACCGGTCGGCGAACGATGGTCGGGCGCGCTCACAAGAGATGTCAACAGAGCAAATCCAGGACATATTGCAGCAAGCCGCCGGTCTCGGGTGTCTGGAGGTGCGCCTCACTGGAGGCGAGCCACTCCTTCGTCCCGATTTTGAAGAAGTGTACCTCTACGCTCGGCGGCTTGGCATGAAGGTCCTGATCTTCTCAAATGCGCGGTTGATTACGCGGCGCCTGGCCGGTTTGCTGGCAAGAGTCCCCCCGCTTGTGCCCATCGAGATCACGATTTACGGGATGAGCCGTGAATCGTATGAAGCGGTGACGCGCACGAACGGTTCATTCGCCCAGTTTCGCCGCGGTGTGGATCTCTTGCTGGTGCACAAGGTTCCGTTTGTACTCAAAACGGTTGTCCTGCCGCAAAACAGGCATGAGACTGACGAAGTGGAGCGCTGGTCCGGGAGAATGCCATGGATGACCGGGCCGCCGAATTGTACCCCGTTTTTGGACTTAAGGAGTCGTCGGGACAGCGATGAGAAGAACGCCCTCATCAAATCGCTGCGACTGTCGCCGCAGGATGGGCTGGCACTGCTCATCCGCGACGCTGCAAGCTATCGCCGTGAAATGGCGGATTTTTCCTCCAGGTTCATGATGCCCCGCGGCGATTTGCTCTTCACTTGCGGTATAGGGCGGAGCATGTGCATCGATGCATATGGGCGAGCACAGCCGTGCATGGGTGTCCGCGCGCCGGAGCTGACGGTTGGCCTCTTTGCCCGCCACTCTGCAGCTCGGGAAGGAAGGTCCGTTTCCGACCATCGTGCAGAGGCGTCGGGAGGAGACGTTTTCGGGCTGTCCGACGCAATGGTCCGATTCGCGCGGTTTCGCAGTCTGCGCGCAACGAACCCTGAATACCTGAGCCGTTGCGCACGCTGCATTCTCAAAGGCCTGTGCGAGCAATGCCCCGCCAAATCATGGATGGAGCATGGTACCCTGGACACCCCCGTCGAATATTTCTGCGAGATAGCCCACGCTCAGGCGCGTTACCTGGGTTGGCTTGGAGGAAGCGAGTATGGTTGGGAGGTGGAGGACCGGCGGAAGGAATGGACCAACTCAATGAATAGGGGCGGAACCAGCGATCGACACGTTGGCGCGAAACGAGCCTGAAAGAGCTCTGTACCCGCTGTGTGCGCCTGAGGGCGGGAGCTGAAAGACATCGATGAGTCTGTCTCTTGCTTTGAATGCATGGACAGCGCACCAGGGTTGGGTATTCAGCAAGAGACGTCTTTTGACGGTCTTTTCAGCGGGCTCTGGTTTTCTGGGGTGAGACACAGAGACATCACACAGAACAAACAAGAAAAAGGAGAAGAAGATGAAGAGCGAAGTCAAGCAGTGGCAGAAACCCGAGCTGATCATTCTGGTGCGAAGCAGGCCTCAGGAGTCCGTGTTGACGGCGTGCAAGGTGACGGGTGGCTATGGGCCCAATGCAACCAATAACGCATGCTTGTGGGAACATATGTGCCAGAACGTTTGCAGTTCGGTCGACCCCTCATAGCTCGTGTTCTGCTCAATGTGCAGGATGTCTTTCCGGGTTCCGGAAGCACCCGGAGCGTCGAAGGTGAGGTTCGAGGTGGGTTGCGGCCGAGAGGTCATGGCCTTTCGCCGGTTTCCGTTTGAGTTTTCTGAAAGCCGTCCCGCCAGGGATCACTGTCATCCATTTCGAGGAAGTTCGCCGCGGAAAAGGAGTGATCATGCCACCCCATATTGATCTGAGCGCTGTTTGTGCACCTTCGGGGGATGTCGTCGCGCGGGAAATCGAGGGTGAAATCCTGATTGTTCCCCTTGTTGCGGGCATCGGAGACGCTGAGGACGAGCTGTACACCCTGAACGAGACCGGTCAGGCCATCTGGGAAAAATTGGATGGAAATCGGACGCTGAAGGATGTCGCAGCATTGCTCTCGGGAGAGTTCAGCGCCGCGATCGCCGAGGTCGAAAATGATGTGCTGGGTTTTGCGGACGAGCTGACGAGGAGAGGCATACTCGTGGCCAGGACGTGATGCATCGGGAAGAGCACAGGAAGAACGAACGGAGGACGATCTGACGCTTTCACTCTTTCAGTGTCAATTCGTCGGGGGGAATGTGGATATGGCGGTCATGCCGAGAAGCCGCAACAACGTGAGTCTTGTCCGGGCATCCCTTGAGATCGGCCGCGTGCTCGCTGACCACCATAGATTGGTGTTTCATGCCAAGGGGACGTGCATGTATCCGGCCATTCGTCCCGGCGACGTGCTTCGCATCCAATCGCGTGCCGCCGCCGATGTCGCTCTGGGCGATATAGCCGTGTGCCGAAGGCCAAGGTACATGTTCAGTCATCGAGTCATCGGCAAGGGTTTGGAAGGGGGACGTCCCTACATCCTCACTCGCCCGGACCGCTCCATCGAAGGCGGCGACGGCCCAACCTTTGACGAAGACCTGTTGGGGGTCGTGGTGGCCATCGAGCGCAAGGGAAAACCCGTGCCGCTCAACCCTGCGGCCTATCCATGGATTGTGCGCGGGTATCTCTGCCTGAAACGAACGCTGATGGCGGCCGTGCCGTCAGCGTTGGCCCGGCTGGACGGTGTTTTGGCGCGCGTACAGGATAACGGGTTCTATCGGCGCATTGCCAGGAGGTGCCTGGCAATGATGCGAATGCAGATTTCCTGCACGGTGCGCGTGCCGATGCCTGCTCTGGGCGGCGCTGCGTACCGACAACTGTCGTCCGAGGAGTTTGATGCGCGGAAGGACTGGCGGGGACGCCCGGTCGAGCGATGGACCCTGGTCCTGCATTTCGACGGCACGAGCGAACCCGCCGCCTGGACTCGATTCGAGCGGAGCCCAGGCAACGAGTGGTGCGTGGAGGAGTCTTTCGTCCGGTGGCGCTACCGCGGCGCAGGTCTCGACGAGGCGCTGCTGCGGGAGGCAGGCGCGATTCTGTTGCGTGATCATCGTGAATCCCAAAGGCACGTGGAAGTCCAAGGGAAGATGAAGTCCTCCTGAGCTCCGACGCTTTGTTTGAGTGAGATTCCGCTCGACAGGTTGTCCATGTCAGAACCCAAAATGCTTCAAATCCAGGAATATCCGCTCTGGGACAAGTTCAAAGCGAAAAGGGCTCCCATTTCCTTTGAAATTGAAATCACGGCGAGGTGCAACAATAACTGCCGCCACTGCTACATCAATTTGCCGCCGGGTGATCGCGCTGCCAGGGAACGGGAGCTTGCTGTCTCGGAGATCGCCGCCATTGCCGCCCAGGCAGTGGAGCTCGGTGCGGTGTGGTGCCTGATCACCGGCGGCGAGCCTCTTCTGCGCCCCGATTTTGCCGAAATATTCCTCTTGCTCAAACGCATGGGCTTGCTGGTCTCCGTCTTCACCAACGCCACGCTTCTGAATGAAGGACACATCGAGCTTTTCAGGAAATATCCACCGCGCGATTTTGAGGTGACGGTGTATGGAATCAAGCGCGAAACCTACGAGCGCGTTACGCGCGTCCCCGGCTCGTTTGATCGATTCATGCGCGGTCTGAACCTTCTGACGGAGACCGGCGCGCGTGTCCGCCTCAAGACCATGGCGATCCAATCGAACCTCGCCGAACAGGCTGAAATCGCCTCATTCTGCAGGGCACGTTCGAAGGATTTTTTTCGTTTCGACCCGCAACTGCACCTGCGCTTTGACGGTGATCCTGCGCGCAACGCCGAGATTCGCGCTGAACGTCTGATACCCGAGCAGATTGTTGCTCTCGAACGCACGGATGAGAAGCGTGTGAATGCGCTGCGAAAAGTTTGCGCCGCATTTTTCACAGGTGCATCTGAACATCACGGGTCTGATGATCTTTTCCATTGCAGTGCGGGGAGCAACAGCTTCAACGTGAGCTACGACGGTGGGTTTCGGCTGTGCTCCTCCTTGTGGGCTCCCGGAACCGTGTATAATCTGCGAGAAGGTACCCTCAGGGATGCCTGGCATCATTTCGTGCCCCGAGTACGGAAGATGCGCTCGACCAGGCAGGAGTCCACCCGGATGTGCCGCGTCTGCCCGCTGGTCAACCTCTGCCTGTGGTGTCCTGCGCATGCCCACCTGGAGACTGGAGAACTGGACGGACCGACGCCCTATTTCTGTGAAGCGGCCCGTGCGAGGGCGGAGGCCTTGGGGACACCAGCACAACGCGGGCTCAATGAGCAGCGCATCTCCAGGTGAAAAAAAGGATGTCCTGGCTGCCGCGAAGGCCGAGCGCAGAGCACCTCAGAAAGGCACTTTCCCTCGTGTGGAAGGCCGCTCCGGGCTGGTCCCTCGCCAGTGTGGCGCTGCTTGTCCTGCAAGCCGGGCTGCCGTTGCTCCAGCTCTACCTCATGAAGCTCACCGTGGATGCTGTGACAGCAGGCATGGCGATGCCGGAAAAGGATGTCGCTCTCAGCCGGGTCGTGCTTCTGGTGTGCCTCACAGCTGCAGCTGCTTTGGCCGCATTCTCTCTTGCCTCCATGGCGAAAGTCGTGGGACAGGCTCAAGCTGAAATCATTACCGATCATGTCCAGGGCATGCTCCACGCCAAGTCCATTGCCCTGGATCTCCAGTACTACGAGGATCACCGCTTTCACGATACCCTTCACCGTGTGCAGCAGGAAGCTCCCTATCGCCCAACCCGCATTGTGAACGGCCTCGTGCAGGTCTCGCGGAACGCCGTCTCCCTTCTGGCCATCGCGGGGCTTCTGTTTTCCGGCTATTGGGGAATCACATTGCTTCTGTTTGCGGCTTTGATTCCCGGGGTTCTCGTGCGCTTGAAATTCTCGGACAGGGTGTTCGAGTGGAAGCGTGAAAGGTCGGCGAAGGAAAGGAAGGTGGGCTATCTCAACTGGGTGCTCACCAGCGAGATGCATGCCAAGGAAATCCGGCTGTTTGAATTGGGGTCCCTTTTCATCCAACGGTTTCGAGATCTTCGTGTGCAGCTCAGGAAGGAAAGGATCCGCATCGCCTTCGGGCAGGCCCTCGGTGAGCTCGTGTCCGAAACAGGAGCCATTGCCGGCATATTCGGTTCGTTGGCTTTCATTGCGTACCAGACGGTGCAGGGTACCATGTCGATGGGGGACATGGTGATGTATTTTCAAGCCTTTCAGCGGGGGGAGGCGTACCTTCGCGAGATGCTGAGCGGAATGACGGAGCTTTATGAGAACAACCTCTTCCTCTCCAGTTTCTATGATTTTCTCGAACTGAATCCCTCCGTCACGGAATCAGCCCCGTCGGGTTCCTTTCCCAGACCCATGCGCCGGGGAATCGTGTTCGACCATGTGAGCTTCCAATATCCAACGGGTGCCGAGATGGTGCTGAAGGATATCTGCCTGGAGATACGGCCGGGGCAGGTGGTGGCGCTGGTGGGTGAAAACGGTTCGGGAAAGACAACGCTGGTGAAGCTGCTTTGCCGGTTGTACGACCCGACAGGCGGGAGCATAACCGCGGATGGCATCGATCTCCGCCACCTTGAGAGCTCTGCCTTGCGCCGTGAAATCGGTATCATATTCCAAGATTACGCCCATTACCAGATGACGGCCTGGGAGAATATATGGATGGGAAATGTCCGGCTGCCGCCCAATGATGGGAAAATCATCTCCGCAGCAAAAAGCTCAGGCGTTCACGATACCCTTGAAGGCCTGCCTCGAGGCTATGAAACGATGCTGGGCAAGTGGTTCCACGAAGGAGC
>Ga0105106_10000972_pt1 | contig 20345 bp, 16 predicted proteins | sample PPLLaktember2015_5_FD_79109 | JGI IMG/M metagenome (GOLD analysis project Ga0105106, IMG submission 79109) | Freshwater sediment microbial communities from Prairie Pothole Lake near Jamestown, North Dakota, USA - PPLs Lake P8 Core (1) Depth... | ecosystem: Environmental > Aquatic > Freshwater >...
CCGGCATATTTCGCGTGCGCGAGATCGGCCGATCGATCGAAGGTCGCGAGGTGTGGGATGTCTCGTTCGGCACCGGGCCGTTCGTCGTCCTGCTCTGGTCGCAGATGCACGGCGACGAGGCCACTGCGACGTCCGCATTGTTCGATGTGTACGAGTACGTCCGCCGGCACCGCGACGAGCCAGGCGTGCGCCAGTGGCTCAACACGCTGACCGTGCACACCGTGCCGATGCTCAACCCCGATGGCGCGGAGCGATGGCAGCGCCGCAATGCCCAGGGGCTCGACATCAATCGGGACGCACTCCTGCTGCAATCGCCAGAAGGGCAGTTGCTCAAGAACCTGCGCGATGAAGTGAAGCCGAGGGTTGGCTTCAACCTCCACAACCAGGGCTGGAACACCACGGCGGGGCGGCCGCCGCAACCGGCGTCGATCTCCCTGCTTTCGGTGGCCTTCGATGAACCGCGCACCGTCGACGAAGGGCGCACCCTCACCAAGAAGCTCGGCGCGGTCGTCCGTGATGCCCTGGAGCCGCTGGCCGGGAACCGAATCGGCAAGTACGACGACAGCTTCGAGGTTCGCGCGTTCGGCGACAACGTGACGAAGTGGGGCACGCCGGTGTTGCTCATCGAGACCGGGCCGTGGCCGGCCGCCAATCCGGACCCGCCGCTCGTGCGCCTGAACTTCGTCGCAATCGTGCGCGCCCTGTCGGCGCTCGCTGACGGATCGGTGCAGCGCGCCGATCCGGCGCGCTACGATTCGCTGCCCGAGAACGACTCGCTCGGCTTCTACTATCTGATTCGCAACGTCACGCTCCGCGTGTCGCGCACCGTGCCGCCCTTCGTGGGCGACCTCGGGATCAGCGCCACGCGGCGCGTCCGCGTGGTCGAGGGATCGCGCCGGCTGTTCCTGACGTTCTCGGTGAACGACCTCGGCGATCTGCGCACGCACGCCGGACTGTTCGAGATCGACGGCACCGGCAAGATCCTCGCGCCCCTGGCCGCAGGGGCCGAGCAAGGTTCGTTGATCACATTGGACGAGTTTGCGGGTACGATTCAGACCGCCAGCGCGGCGGAGTTGATGCTCCTGTCGCCGGCCGGTTCGGCCTACCGGGTCGAGCGGGTGTTCCGGCGTGAGGAGGAGATTCGGTAGTGTCGGGCCCAGGAGGGAACTTGGCCTCCCAATCGAGCGAATTCCCCCGGCCGGGGCCGCTCGTAACGCCCGAATTTACGGGACGGGCGGATTCAGGGCTGATGGTCCGCCGTTTGCATTTGTCCGAGGTGCCATGGGTGTGACCACGGTCTCCGGGCTTGGCTGGACCGCCAAGGCGGCTCCCGCCGCCTCTCTCGACCGCATCATCGAGAACGCTGCGGAAATCCATGGACTCTGGTCGGAACAGGTCCGGCCGGGAGACTGGATCCTGGTCCAGACCAGGAACTCCTGCTACTCGTTGTCCGCTCAGGAGGACGGCAGCTTCCTGGTGGCCGGTGGCTGGTTCGCCGCCCGCGGACGCGAGCAGGAGCCCGTGCGCGTCTGCGGCTGCACCTGGGGCGGCAGCATCATTCACACGCGCCTGGTGGCAGCCACCGGGATGTTCATCGAGTTCGACAACGGTGTCCGCACCACACGAATCGCCAACGTCCGCCTGATCCGCGGCGGCGATGGCCGCACGCACTGAACCTTCAGTCCACGTCCAGTCAGTCCACCTTGGCGATGCAGTCGATCTCCACGCGCGATCCGAGCGCCAATGCGCTCACGCCCATCGCGCTCCTGGCGGGTTTCGGTCCGGGAAAGTACGTCGCGTAGATCTCGTTCAATCGCGGCCATTCGCGCATGTCCACCAGCATCACCATGCACTTGACCACCTTGTCCATCGATGATCCGGACCGCTCGACGATGGCCTTGATGTTGTCGAGCGTCTGACGCGCCTCGGCGTCGATGCCGCCCGTCACGAGCACGGGCGCGCCGTTCTCGATGCGCGTGCCGATCTGGCCCGACACGAAGACCAGATTGCCCGTGCGCACCGCCGACGAGAACGGAAACGGCCACGGCTCCACCATGTTGATGAACTCGGGATCCGGCCGGACGGGCACCGGCGCCGATTCCGGCGGGGCCGCAGGCGGTTGGGCGCACGAGGACGCGAGCAAGAGACCGGCGACGACGAACAGGATGCGCATGGAGGCTCTCCCTGGGGATGGCGTCATTCTATGCGCTGGTCAACCCCCGAGTAGCGGGACATAATCCCCGCACTTTCCATGGCGACGACGTCCTCCGTGGTCAACACGCTCATCACGCGGCCCTTCGAGTCAGTGGCCGGGCTTGGTCTGTTGGCGATCGGGTTGCCCGTCTTCGAATACTGGGCGGCCACGACAGGTACGACGGGTACGGCAGGTACGGAGGGAATCACTTGAGATTCGCGTTCATCGGGGCCGGGGCGGTTGGTGGGTTCTACGGGGCATTGCTGTCGCGTGCGGGGCACGAGGTGAGTTTCGTCGCGCGCGGGGCGCACCTCGAGGCGATTCGCCGGGACGGGCTGCGCGTTGTCGGGCCGCTCGGCGACTTCACGGTGCGCGCGCAGGCCGAGAGCGATGCGGCGGCCATCGGGCGCGTGGACGTCGTGGTTCACACGGTGAAGACGTACGACAACGCCACCGCGATCCCTCTCATCAAACCGCTCGTTGGTCCCGGTACGACGGTGCTGACTCTCCAGAACGGCGTCGACAGCGCCGAGGAGATCGCATCCGTAGTCGGCGAGGCCGCCACGCTGGCCGGCGCCACCTACATCGCGACCGCCATCGAGGCGCCGGGCCTGATTCGTCAGACCGGCACCCACCGTCGCATCGTCTTCGGCGAGTACTTCGCGCCAGGGCCGGCCGTGTCGGACCGTGTGCGGCGGCTGGCGGACGTGATGACGCCGGCCGACATCCACGCGGAGCCGGTCGCCGATGCGCGGCTGGCGATCTGGGAGAAGTTCACCTACCTGGCGCCGTTCGCCGCGTTCACCGGCGCCGCGCGTCTGCCGATCGGTCCACTCTGGGCCGATGAGCACTGCCGAGAGATGTTCCTCACAGCCGTCGCGGAAGTGGCCGCCGTCGCCCGCGCCCACGGCGTCACGCTGCCCACCGATCATCGTCAACGCACAATCGACTACGTGAACAAGCTGCCGCCCACCACGCGATCGTCGTTGCTCATCGACCTCTCGCAGGGCAAGAGGATCGAGGTGGAGGCCCTGCAGGGAAGCGTCGTTCGCCGTGGCGCGCGAACGGGCGTTTCAACGCCTGTGATGGCCGCGCTCTACGCCGTGCTCAAGCCACACGCAAACGGGACACCGGGGCAGTGAACAGGCTCGGGGCTCGGGGCTTGGGGCTCGGGGCTCGGGGCTCGGGGCTTGGGGCTTGGGGCTCGGGGCTCGGGGCCCAGGACCGAGGACCGAGGACCGAGGAACCAGGACCGAGGACCGAGGACCCAGGACCGAGGACCGAGGAACCAGGACCGAGGACCGAGGACCGATTTATCGTCCTCCTCTTGAACTCGTCAGTCTTGTATCCGCCCTCGCCCACGCCTTCTTGAAGCGTGCGTCGGCGATGGCGGCCTGCGCGGTCTTGCCCTGGGCCGTGAGCGCCTGAACGACGCCGAAGAGCGCCCAGCCGTTGTTTGGATTGCGGCGCAGGTCCTCCCAGTAGACCGTTTCTGCTTCAGCGGCGCGGCCGGCGTCCAGAAGGGCTGCGCCGAGCGCGTGCCTGGGCGGATAGTGCCACTCCGATGGTTCGGTGTAGACGAGTCCGTCCTCGAGGCGCACCGCACGTTCGAAGTGGGAGATCGCGGTTTCGTGCTGCCGTCGCGCGAGCGCGATCTCGCCGGCGAGCACCTCGGGCGCGATCGCGAACACGCTTCGTGCGGAGTTCGGCGAGAAGAGCGGAGACTCGAGCGACTTGTCGTCCAGCGTCTTCCTGACGATCGCAAGCGCCTGTTCCGCCTCCGCCACCCGGCCCTTCGCCACGAGAGCGACGCCGCGCGCGTAGTGATACGTGCCGTACAGGTACACGTTGTCGTTTGCCGGCTCCGGCTCGGCGAGCATCTCGTCCCACTTCCCGAACCGCGTGAGCGCGTAGTACGGCACGACCTTGAACGCCGCGAGCAGCGGCAACTGTTTCAGGGCCTCGGGATCGACCTTCGAAGCCGCCTTCCTCGCGGTTTCGATCGCCAGCGCGCTCTGGCCGTCCGCCGTGGCGGCGAACCACAGGAAGTGCAGGTTGTGCGGGTAGTAGCCCATCGGATAGAGCCCCTGGGCACGGCACTGCGTGATGTAGTCCTCGTCGGCGGCGATCGCGAGCTGATTGCTCTTGATGGCGTCGGCGTAGCGGCCCACTCTTTGATAGATGTGCGCCGGCATGTGCACCATGTGGCCGGCGGCGGGCATCAGCGGCAGCAGACGGTCGGCGGCCTGTTCCGCTTTCGCTGGCGAATGGGCCTCCATCAGGTGGATGTACAGATGTAGCGCCCCCGGGTGATTCGGGCGTCGCGCGATCACCCGTTCGATGAGCGCGACCGCTTCGGCCACGCCCTCGTACGGCTGTCCGTCACCCGTCCAGTAACCCCAGGGCCGCAGGTCCATCACGGACTCCACGTACAAGACCGCGATGTCCAGGTCGCTGGGATACTGCTGGTGCACCCTCCGCATGGCCTCCGAGTAGGCCGTGTCGCGCGCCTGGCGATCCACAGGGTTGCCCGAGTACCGCGCAGCCAGCGCATCGATCAACGCGCGCTCGCGTGGCGTCGCGCGCGCCTTGAGCGCTACGGCCTTCTGGATGGCTTCACGGGCGGGACCCTCGTCGGCCGGATCCATCGCGGCGTTGATGTTCGGGCCGAGCACGAGCGCCTGGCCCCAGTAGGCCATCGCTGAGTTCGGATCGAGGCGCGCGGCCTCGCGGAACGCACGGCCGGATTCAGCGTGGTTGAACGCGTAGGAGAGGTTCAAACCCTGGTTGATGAACAACTGGGCCCGCGCCACCTTCGTCGTCACCGGGAAGGTGTAGGAGCCCAGGTTCTGCAGGCGCGGCGCGATCTGTCCGGCCTGATTGGGCACGTCGGCCCCGGCTTCCGTGTAGTGCTTGTGTCCCTGGCCTTGTGCCTGCGTGTCTGCCTGTACCTGTGCCGAGCCGTCCCGGCCCGGTGCGCGCCTCTGAGCCGTGGTCGAGGCTTGAAGTGCAGCAATAGCCAACACGGCGATCGCCAGCCGAATAATGGATTGACCCGCCATCGGAGCCTCCTGAGGGGAAGAAGGACACATATTAGGGCACAAACGTGGCACTGAGGACCGAGGACCGAGGACCGAGGACTGAGGACCTTGTGTACGATAGCTCGTGCCCTGGATGGAACTGACCACGCTGGTGGCCGGAGCGGTCGCGGGATGCCTCGGCGCGATGCTGGGAGTCGGCGGTGGCGTGCTGCTGGTCCCCTTGCTGCACGTCGGTATGGGGTTGCAGTTTTCGGAAGCGCGGGCGGTGAGCCTCGTTGGCGTGCTGGCCACCTCCTGTTCGGTCTCGGCCAGCGCCAGCCGTCGTCTCATCAATCCCAGGCTCGCGACCGTTCTTCTCGTGTTCAGCGTGAGCGGCGTCATCTTCGGCGAGTCCGTCCGCGGGTACCTGTCGGACGCGACGCTCGAGAGGGTCTTCGGCGCCACGGCTGCCCTCATCGCGATCGTGATGCTCGGCCGGCTCGATCGCCGGAACGTGGTCACGGAGCCCGGCTTTTCCACCGGTGTACTCGGCGGCCGGTTCAGAGACGACGACACCGGGAGTGAGGTGGCGTATCGGCTGCGCCGGCTGCCCGTGGCCGCTGGGGTGTCGGTGAGTGCGGGCATCCTGGCGTCGTTTGTCGGCGTCGGCGGCGGCATGTTCGTGGTGCCGGCTCTCAACTCATGGTGTGGCGTGCCATTGCGCGCCGCGGCGGCAACGAGTGCCTTCATGATCGGCGTGACTGCGGTCCCCGCCGTCCTCGGGCAATGGTCCGACGGTCACCTCGGCTCGTTCCGACTGGCAGCCGCGGCGGCGCTCGGCGTGCTGGGTGGCTTTCGGGCTGGCCAATGGCTCAGCCCCCGCGCGCGCGTTCAGTGGCTCAAGCTGCTGATGGCGATGCTCCTGCTCGGCGTCGCCGTCGAGTACTTGCTGCTGCGATGAGCCGGAGGACACGCTGACTCAACCCTCGCCCTCGTCCTCGCCGTCGATCGAACGCCTCCGGCGTGTCGTGAGTCGCCTGTCTCTTGCCGCGATCGCCGCACTCCTTGTCGCGGGGCTCGCGGCCCCAAACGCAGACTGGTCTGTCCAGGCGCTGGCCGCCGCCTGCGCCGTGCTCGTTGCCGTGCCGGTGGTGAACGTGCTGGCCGTGTTCGCCGAGGAGGTCCGCGCGCGCGACTGGCCGTTCGTCGCCGTGGCCGGAGCGGTCCTGGTGTTGCTCGCGTACAGCATGTCGAGCAAGCTGTGGTGATGAGCTGGCGTTTCTGGCGTCGCGCGCCGCTCGCGGCTGCCATTGTGGCCAGTGCCTCGGCGTGCGATCGCGGCACGCCGCCGGTCCGTCCCGTTGACGCGCCCGCGACGTCCGCGGCGGGGCGGCCGGCCGATCAGACCGCGGAGCGGGAGGCCGAACGGCTGCGCATGGTCGAGTCGCAGATCCAGGCTCGCGGCATCTCGCACCCGGGCGTGCTCGACGCCATGCGACGCGTGCCGCGCCACCGGTTCATGCCCGAAGGACAGCGCGCGAGTGCCTACGACGACACGCCACTCCCCATCGGCGAAGGGCAGACCATCTCGCAGCCCTACATCGTGGCCTACATGACCGAAGCGCTGGACCCGAAGCGCACCGACAAGGTCCTCGAGATCGGCACCGGATCCGGCTATCAGGCGGCTGTGCTCGCGGAACTGGTTGGGGAGGTCTACACGATCGAGATCGTTCCACCGCTGGGCGAGCGTGCCGCGGCCGCGCTGACCGAGCTCGGCTACACGAACATCCATCCGCGAATCGGCAACGGATACCTGGGCTGGCCTGAAGCGGCGCCCTTCGACAAGATCATTGTCACCGCGGCGCCCGACGAAGTGCCGCAGGCGCTCGTCGACCAGCTGGCTGTTGGTGGCGTGATGGTGGTGCCCGTCGGGCGCGCCTACCAGACGATGACGATCATCCGGAAGACCGCGGCTGGCGTGGTTCGCACGGAGACGATCGCCGTTCGGTTCGTGCCGATGATCGGCAAGGACTGAGGCCGCTCACTCGAACTTGTACGCGCCAGGCACGGGCCGGAGCGGCCGATCGAACCACATGGGGCGTCGCGTGCCGTCCGGGCCGGGCGCGGGACGCGTCATGGCCATCCACTCCTTGTACAACCGGTGCGACTCGTTCGTGTCCACCATGATGTCGCCATAGTGGTCGTCGGGGCCGGCCTTCTCGACCTTCACGCGTTGGTGCCAGCAGTGCATCCCGCTCACCGGATCGGGCTGCACCGGGAAGGTGATGTTCTGGTGCACGCCCACCTCGCTCCACCACACGCGGCCGCTGTCCGGGTCATCGCTCGCGAACGGCCGTGCGCCGTGGACCTGGCGCATCTCGTAGCGGCCGTCGCCGTGTCCCGTGATCTTGACGAGCGATGACGCGGTGCGAGCGCCGCCCTGGTCTTCATTCATGCGCCAACGTCCCAGGTGATGCGACATGCCGACCACGCCGGGGCGGATGCCCTCGGTGACCCAGGCCCGCGTCACGAACGCGCCGATGCCGGTGCGGACCTTGACGAGGTCGCCGGCCTCGACGCCGAGCTTCGCCGCGTCGGTCGTCGCCATCCAGAGCGGGTTGTTGTGCGAGATCTCGTAGAGCCACTTTACCGGCGAGCGCGTGTGGATGAGCGTCGGCAGCCGGAAGTTGGGAAGCAGGTCGAACTCGTTCGCGGCGCGATCGAGCGTGCGCCAGTACACGTGACCGGGCGCGTAGCGCGGGATGGCATGTTCGGGCCATCCCCAGGCGGCCAGCGTCGGCGAGTAGAACTCGAGCTTTCGTGACGGCGTGTTGAAGCCCACGCGCGGGAGGCCATCGGTCATCACGCCGACCGGTGTGCCGTCCTTCTCGATGAGCCCCGACGAGTCGCTGACGCGCGTACCGGAGAGAGCCTCCGCGGCGAGCGTCTGCTCGTGCGCCTTGCTGTACGCGATGTCGTCCACCTTGAACACGCCGTAGCGACGCATGTATTGCAGGGGCGTCAGCCCTTCCTTCTTTGCCGCGTCGGGCAGACCAGGGACGGAGTGTTCGAAGATCCATCCGTAGTAGTCGTCCATGGTGATCTGTTCGCCAGGCCGATAGGGCGACTCGAAGTATTTGCGGATGCCGAGCGATCCGTCCGGATCGATCCTCCACGACAACGCAACCCAGAATTCGGCCTCTTCCCACACGTCGCCTGGGTTGGCGTCGTAGGTGTGCGCCACCTTCTGGCCCTTCTTCTCCATGGCGACGCGCGTAACCGGCTGCCGGAAGCCCAGCCAGCGGCCGGCGTGCGTCTCCTGGCTCATCGTGTCGTGGCGTTCGGTGCCGAGGCCCATGGGCAGGACGTAGTCGGCGAACCACGCCGTCTCGCTCCAGATCGGCGTCAGCGCGACGTGCATGCCGATCTTCGATTCGTCCTTCAGCACCTCCATCCAGCTGAAGCCGTCAGGATTGGTCCAGAGCGGGTTGTACACGCGCGTGAAGTACGTGTCGAGCCGGCCGCGTCCCTCCTTGAGGAAGTGCGGCAGCAGGAAGCTCATCTCGAAGAACGCGAGCGGGTACTCCTTCGGGAAGAGCAGGTCGTTCCAGTAGTCGGGCGGAGGCGGGGGATTCGGGTGCTTCGGCACGAACTTGTTGGTCACGTGCAGGTTCACGCCGCCGGGTTCGCCCACCGCGCCCATGAGCACGACGAGCAGGTAGAGGCACCGCGTGATCTGCCAGCCCCACAGGTGCCCGGCCGCGGCCGCCCGCCAACTGTGCGTGGCGAACGCCGTCCCCGCGGCAGCCACCGCTTCGGCGGCCTCGAGGATCTGCGCCGCCGGCACGCCGGTTTCGCTCTCGGCATACTCCGGGGTGAACTGCTCGTACTCGTTCGCGAGGGCCGCCTCGAAGGATTCGAACGTGCGGGGCAGGTCCGGGTGGCACGCCTCGAGGTACGCCTCCCAGTTGACCCACGTCTTCACGAAGGTGCGGTTGTAGCGGCCAGACGTCACGAGGTACCGCGCGATCGCGAGGATCAGCGCGGCCTCCGTGCCCGGATTGGCCGGGAGCCACAGATCCGCCTTCGCCGACGTGTTCGACAGTCTCGGGTCGATCACGATGAGCCGCGCACCGCGCGACTTGCCTTCGATGATTCGCTGCGCGTGCGGGTTGAAGTAGTGCCCGGACTCGAGGTGCGACGACAGCAGCAGGATCGTCTTCGCGTTGGCATAGTCCGGCGACGGCCGGTCGGCCCCTGTCCAGAGGAAGTGGCCGAGCCGCGCCGAAGACGAGCAGACGTTGGTGTGGCTGTTGTGGCCGTCGATCCCCCAGGCCTGGAGGACGCGATTCACGTAGCCATCCTCGCCTGGACGCCCGACGTGATACATCAGTTCCCGCCGGCGTCCTTCCTGTATCGCGCGCCGAATGCGGCCGCCGAGGTCATCGAGCGCCTCGTCCCAGGTCACGCGTTTCCACTCGCCGGCGCCGCGCGCGCCCACTCGCTTCAGCGGGTACAGCACGCGGTCCGGATCCTCGAGCTGGTTGGGCGTGACGACGCCCTTGGCGCACGTGCGGCCCCGGCTGCCAGGATGGACGGGATTCCCTTCGATCTTGCGGACCTCGAGCGTGTCCTTGTCGACGTACGCCAGGATGCCGCACGCCGACTCGCAGTTGAAGCAGATGCTCGGGATGATCCAGTAGTGCCGCCGATCCTTCTTCGGCCAGCTCTTCGACTCGAAGTCGACATAGTCGTCCCACTGCGACGGGTCAGGGTGTGTTCTGAATGTGGACATTCCAGAGCCTCAACTGATCGGAACGCTCTGCCCCGCTTCGACCCAGATGTACTCCCACGCGAGGCCGCCGGCGAGCGCGACCAGGGCGGCGGGCACGAGCACCGTCAGAGAGAACCCGGCGGTCGATGCGAGCGCGACGAGGGCGACAGGAGCCAGGCCGCCCAGGCCGAGCGCGCCGAACCAGAACATCTGCTTGAAGGCGCCGTGCCGGATCGCACGGACGGCCAGCTCGTGATGCAAGGTCGGGCTGGGCGTCAGGAGGTGCTCCAGTACCAGGATGCCGAGGTGCGCCATCGCCGCGAAGGCGAGCGTGAGACCGAGCGCGCGCAGCGTGCTGGCCTCCGCCCCCGTGACGAGCGCCGCGATGAGCATCGCCGCCGCGCCTTCCACGACGGCCTGGCAGACCAGATCGATCGTGCCGTGGGTGCCCTGCCACAAGTCGCGTGCGAGGCCCTGCGCGAACAGAAAGCCCGTGTAGACCGTGGCGCCAAAGGCGACCATGACCGCGAGCGGAGCGAGCCAGACGAGCAGTCCCGTCCAGCCCATCAAGTACAGGAACACCCAGAGCGAGGCGAGCGCTCCGTGCGCCGTCAGCAGGAAAGCGCCACGGGCCATCCACGACGTCCAGTTGGGGCGGGTGAGGATGTAGAGGAAGCGCTCCGGCCGCTCGAGATCGATCACGAGAACGACCGCCGTGAGGATCGAGAACAGCACCGATGCCGCCGGCCCGGCCAGGCCCACGAGCGGAGTTCGATCGCCCATCATCCAGAGAATCGCCGAGAGCATCATCGCGCCGGTCGAGATGCCCTTGGTCAGCAGATACAGCACGAGATCCAGGCCCCACGCCTTCCGGTGCGGCACGTCGTAGTCCACGCGCGGATCGCCCGTACGCAGCGGATCGGGATCCGGCGATCCAAGCGGCCGCAGGTGCACCTGGCCCTCGCGGAACATGAAGGGCCGCGTCGCGATCTCGGGGCGGATCGCCGCCTCGTCTGCCCCGAGGTAGAAGATCTTCGGCCCGGTGCCCTTTTCCGGCTTTCGCACCATGAACGACTCGCGCTGCACGATGTGCGCGACCTCGCTCGTTGGATCGTCCAGGTCCCCGAAGATCCGGCACTCGGTCGGGCACACGCTGACGCACGCCGGTTTCAGCTGGTTTTCGATGCGGTTCGCGCAGAAGTTGCACTTCTCCGCAGTGCGTGTGTTCGGATCGATGAAAAGCTGATCGTACGGGCAGGCCGTCATGCAGGCGCGACACCCGATGCACGACTCGCCGTTCAAATCCACGATCCCGTCGCGGCGCCTGAAGAGCGCCGACGTGGGACAGATCTTCATGCACGGCGCGTCCGCGCACTGGTTGCACAGCACCGGCAGGAACAGCCGCTGCGTCTGCGGGAACGTGCCCTTCTCGACCGTCTTGACCCAGCACCGGTTGACGCCAACCGGAATGTCGTGCTCGGACTTGCACGCGATCGTGCACGCATGACAGCCGATGCACTTCTTCAAATCGATCACGAAGCCGTAGTTGGCCACCGCCGGACTATAACTCAGACACGACGCGTACGACAGGGCGGCAGGCACGGCCGGTACGACGCGTACGACAGGTACGGACGGTACGACAGGGACGTCAGGTATCCCGTCGCGCGATGAGGACTCGCAAGGCGGCGGCGCGCTGCGCTTGCGGCACGAGCGGAAAGCTGTCGAGCAGGCGCGCGAACGTGGCGACGTCGAACCCGAACAGATCCGCCACCAGTGCCTGAAGCGTGGCGTGTGAGCGAGCAAGCGACGGCCGCCGCGCCAGCCGGGCCGTGAGTCGCGCGATCCGGCGTTCCAGGGGCGTGTTCGTCCACACCGGCGCCGGCAGGCTCTCCACGAGGCTCGTGGTGACGTGGCCGCCCATCAGCCGCCGGACGACGGCGTTCAGGATGTAGGAGTTGAACAGCCCGCACAGGAACTCCTGCTGAATGATCGGGAGCCGCGTCCGCAGGCAGAAGAGGGTGTGCGTCGACACCGTGTTCGCGGGCAGGACGGCCGCGATGAGTGAGAGCCGGTTGCCGACGCCGGAGACGTCCCGGTACGCGAGTCGCGGGTGTTCGAATCGGCGGTCGGGCAGGAGTCGCCGCGCTTCCTGTCGCGCGATTCTCCGGGTCGCGCGCGAGGCGTCAACCGAGAACGGGCCGATGTGTTTGCCTTCGACCACCGGCAGGCCACGCGTGCCGAAACTGCGGCGGTCGTCGGTGGCATTCAGTTCGCGGCCGAACTGCACCTGCCATCCCTGGCTGCTGCCAAGGGCAGGAAACGTGCGTGCGAGCCGGTCGAGCCACACGAGGTCGTCGGGGCGTCGCAGGTCCGGGATGCGCCGCGCCCCGCCGCCGACGCAGGCGATCGTGTGAGCGGACAGCCTCAGCGGGAACGATCCGCGATCGCCTGGTTCGTCCGAGTCCGGCAGTGCCTCGAGCTCGTCGCCCGTGCGAATGCCGAATCTTGCTCGCGCGTCTCGTGGAGGCGCGCCCGGACCGGCAACCACGACCACGAAGCGAAGGCCGCGATGGATCGGGAACAGCCCCGCGGAGTTGTCGAGGCCGACGATCGTGTCCAGGGCGCCGGCGTCCAGGATTCGTGCGCGGAGATCCGCGGCGCTCTCGTCGGCCGCGAAGCCCCACGGGAGCACGAGGCCGATGCGTCCGCCCGGCCGCGTAATCGCCAGCGCGCGCTCGACGAACGGCCGGTACAGATTCAGATGCCCGCGGCCGCACGACGAGTACAGACCCGACTCGCGAAGGAAGCGCAGGAGGCTTGTTCGCCCGCTGCGGTCCGCCTTCCCATCCGTCTCTGCGGTTCCGTCGTCCTGTCGCAGCATCTCCCACGGAGGGTTGCCGATCACCGCGTCGAAGCCCGCACGCGCGGCGGGTGCGCCGGAGTCGTCGTAGAACACGTCGGCGAACTCGATCGGCCAGTGGAAGAACCGCCGGTCGCGCGCGGCGGATGCGGCCGCCTCGAGCCATCGAGCGACGTGATCGGCCTTGAGCATGCGATCGCCGTGCAGCAGCGCGTCGATGGCCGCACGGATCTCCGGTGGCGCCGGCACCGGTACGCCCTGGCCACGCGAAGGCCAGAACCAGCGCGCGCACCAAAGATGGCACGCCGATCGAAGTGTGTCGAGCGGCGACTGGCGGCCCGACAGCCGCTGCCACAGCCGTTCCTTCACGCGGACGTCGGCCAGCGTGTCGTCAGGCGTCGTCCCTAGCTGCCGCAGCGGTCCGGCAGCCGCCCGGATCGCGTCCTCCATGATCGAGGCATCGAGGAGCGGCTGGGACGAGCGGGGGGTCGCACGGCCGTCCGGCACGCGCCAGAGGTCGTCTGGTGACGCGCCGACGAGACTGTCGCCGACGCGCAGCCGATGGTCCAGGAACCCGAGCGGCTTCCCGCGCGCGAGCGTGGTCAGCCAGAGCGACAGTCGCCCAAGCTGAACGGCAACCGGGTTGGCGTCGACACCGGCCAGACAGCGCTCAGCGATCAAGCGACGGATGCCGGCACGCGTTTCGGTGTCGAGGTCGGTTTCAGACGATTGGCCCTCCAGCACGAGCGCGCGCTCGTACGCCTCCGCCAGGTACCGGCAGGCGGCAACGAGAAAGGCGCCGCTGCCCATTGCCGGATCGACCACACGCAGGGCAAGGATCCGGTCGGAGGAAGCGCCGCGAACGAGGGGCGCGAGCGTGCGGCGGACCACGAACTCCGCGAGCGGCTGCGGCGTGTAGAACGTGCCCGTCTCCTTCCGGCGGGTGCTGTGTCGCCCAGCGGAGCGGGTCCGCACTCGCGGACCATCTGCGCGCTCGCGGTCGTCGACATCCGCGGCGCTCAGGTCCGGGCCGAGGTCGAGGATCCGCTCATAGACGGTGCCCAACTGCTCCACGCCGAGGTCGCCATAGGCGATCTCCTCGCGACCGTGCGTCGCCGCGCGGGTGCCGAGCGCAACAAGAGCCCGCCCGAGCGCGGCATCGCGATCGTGCATCCGTCGGCCCGTTCCGCCGAGTCGCCGCGACCGCTCGAGCGACGGCGCGGCCGCGCGCGAGAACAGATGTCCGTTGAACGGCCGCACGATCAAATCGTCGATCCTGCAGCCGGCGCGAGACAGCCGGGTGACCGCCGCCAGGCCGTCCCAGAGACCCGGGCTGCCGTCCGGCGTGCGAAGCGTCTCGCGGCAGAACGTGGCGATCGAGTACGCCCGTTCGTAGACCGGGTGCGATCGAGGCACGAGCTCGCGCGACTCCGCGAACAGGAGGAAGAGCAGGCGATAGACGATCGTGAGCGCCTCGTCGAAGCGCGTGTGATCGCTGGAGCGCCGCTCGGCGTTCCGGCCGTCGCGCTTGTCCGGCTGCCGCATGCGCGCCAGCACTGGATCCAACGCCGCGAGCGCCTGCACGACTCCGCGCTGCAGGTCGTGACGCACACGGTCCTGGTGACGAGCGGCCATTGCCACCACGGTATCGATTCCGGTCGCGCGTCCGTCCCCGTTCGGGAGCGGCTCGAACATCGGCGCGCGCAGCACGCGCCAGAACGCGTCGAAGCTTCGCGCCTCCAGCGCTTCCGGAAGCCGGAAGTCGAGGCTGCGCCGGAGCGGACTGCCGCGAGTCCCGATCAGGGAGACGAACGGCGGCGCCAGCAACAGACACCACTGGGCGCCCATCGCATGCGACCGATCGACCGGGTCGCGCCAGAGCAGCGACGGGCGGTTGGCCCACGGCCGGACGATCAGACCGACGACGCTCGCGCGCGGGGTATCCAGCCGGGCATTCACTCGGCGAGGCTCGAACTCGGCGTCTCGAACGCGGAATCCGAGAAGTCCCGCGAGCGGGAGCGCCACGCGGTCGAAGATCATGCGGACGCCCGTCGCTGGCCCGCACGACGCTTCGACACCGCTCCACCAGGAGGCGAATCGGCGCCGGCGGATCTCCACATCCGCGATTCGGCAGCCGTCCCCGAGCGCAGTCGCCAGCTCCGACGCGAGGAATCGGCCCGGCAGCAGTGCGCCGCCGATGCCTGGAAGTCCGGTCATCGGTCCACCAGGAACGCCAGCTCCAGGTGCGGCGGGCCGGCGTTGACCTCGGCAGCCATCTCGAGTGCGTGAAACCGAGCGTTCGCCTGAGCCCGCGCTTCTTCGCCAATCTCCAGAGCGGCTTCGAAAGCGCGCTGCTCGCGCCGGTCGAAGAGGCCCATCTGTGCATCAGCCGGCGGTGCGGGCCAGGCGATCGGATCGGCCAGCGCGCGCTCGACGTCCATGGCGACCTGGGCCTGCTCGCGGCAGATGACGCGCACGCGTGCAACCCGGGTAGCTGCCTGCCGGAGCGCGGTGTCGCGCACGGCCTGCAACAACTCTGCGCCACGCATCGCCTGCCACCGAAGACAACCGGCGCGTATGGCGACGACGTGCCGCTCGAGCAGGGTGCCTGCGCCGTCGAGGATCGGCACGGTGAACACGAGCAAAGATCCACGTGACACGCGATGCAAGTGGGGCAGGCGCAGAATGCGCGTCCATAGCGTGGACGTGGCGCCGGGGGGTGAGCCCGCTCGCCAGTGGGTGGAGAGCGCGCGGCACCTCGCCAGACGCGCGGCCACCACGCGAGCATGACGAGACCAGGCGCCGCAGATCTCCACTCGGCGAGTCGCCGGCGTCCAGTCGCCGCTGCCCTGATCCAGCAGTGCGCGCCGGACGGCGGTCTCGTCGGGGGCAACAGACCGAAGCAGGTCATCTGTGAACTCACGCCGCGCGGTGAGCACACGTTGCGCGAGGCGCGTGAGGACTCCGGTCTCCGAGTCGTCGCGGGCCACGAGCAACGTGAAGTGGACGGACTTCGGCTGCCCGATTCGGTCCACTCGTCCGATGCGCTGTTCGAGCCGCGCGGGGTTCCAGGGCAGCTCGAGGCTTACGACCCACCTCGCGCGTGTCTGGAGGTTCAATCCCTGGCCGGCGACGTCGGTCGCCGCGAGCACCGTGGCCTGGCCCTGGAGGAATCGATCGAGCTGCTGTGTCCGCTCCCGCATCGACTGGCCGCCGTGGAGCAGGGCGACCTCGTGTCTCTTCTGCAGGCGCCGGGCCAGCGCCATCAACGAGTCGCGGAACTCGGTGAAGACCACCACCGGTTCGCCGGCGCGATCGACGAGCGCCGCGGCGCGCGCCACCTTGCTGTCCACGCGGCTTGCCGAAGCCGCGAGCTGGCGCAGCCGCTTGAGCCACGAGCGCTCCTGATGGGCCGGCAGTCCCGATGCGGCCATCAGGCCCGTCTGCTCCGACTCGCTCGCGTCATCCGACTCCTCGTCGAATCCCAGCCTGGGCTGAACCCAGTCGAAGGCCAGGCCCTGGTGACTGGCGCCGAGCCAGGCGAGCCGGCGATCCAGCGAGATCACCAGGGCCGCCATCGACGACAGTGCGCGCTTGCGGAACACCGAGAGGAGCAGCAGGCCCTGATCGCGCTCGGCGGCGGCGACCGACCGCAGCACGGCGCGTTCGAACGCGCCGAGCGCCGCGAGCGTCTGCCGTTCGGCCGGCGACAACGTGACGCGGTGCCATCGAACGCGCCGGCGGATGAGCACGCCGAGGCTGGCGCGCGTGCGCCGGAAGACGCGCAGGTGATCCCACGGCACGTCCACTGCTCCCAGCTCGAGCAGTCGCGCGAAGCGCTCGGCATCGCCGGCGTGGGGCGTCGCCGTGAGCAGCACGCATCGGCGTGCGCGGCGGGCGATGTCGGCGCAGGCCTCGTGGCGTTCCGAGGCGCCTGTGATCGTGTGGGCCTCGTCGATCACGACCAGGTCCCAGGGGTCGGCCGGCAGCCCATCGAAGACATGCCGCTGCTTCACGAAGTCCGGGCTCGTCATCCAGACGCCCGCTCGCCGCCACGGGTTGTCGCCGGCCGCGCGCGTTCGTGCCGCGAGGTCCAGGCCCTGACGGTCGGCGTGGACGCAAGGCAGTCGAAAGCGCCGTGCGAGCTCCGTTGTCCATTGTTCCTGGAGGCCGGCAGGCACGAGGATCAGCACCCGGGCTGCCGGGTCGCGCCGCACGATCTCGGCCACCACGAGCGCGGCCTGAATCGTCTTGCCGAGTCCAACCTCATCCGCGATCAGCACGCGCCGCGCACCGGCGAGCATTGCCACCACCGGCTCGAGCTGGTGCGGGAAGATCGTCACGTCGGCGTCGATTGCGCATTGCGGGATGCGCAATCCATTCGCGCGCGCGAGCAGGTGCGCGAGTCGCGCCACGGCCTCCTGCGGCCGCACGTACCGCACACGTCCGGATCGACCCGCGTGCGACGCGCGATCGAACGGAGCCAGGAACGTCAGTCGCCTGTGACGGCTGGCGACGTCTAGGCGCACGACATGACCCGTGCGGCGGGCGCGCTCGACGCGCCATCGTTGCTGCCGGATCCAGACGACGTCGCCGGGGACGGGAAGCGGGCTGTGCACAATCTGCCACCTCGGAGCGGCGCGGCGGTGTGCAGAAACTGCAACGATCGACGGGGATTGGCTGCAAATCACGCCGCGCGCGCGATGGATCACGCAAGGGCGATGCCAGACGGGCGGGATCGTTCGAACTACCGGGGATCAGTCACGAAGAGTGCAAAGCGTTGCGCCAAGGTGCGCATCGGTGTCGTCGGAGAACGAGAGGACGAGCGGATGTCGCTCGAGCGCAGCCTGCACGATGCCACGTTGGATGCCTTTGCCGCGCCCGTGCACGAGACGCAGGCGCCTGAGGCCCGCTTCGTGCGCCGCGCGCACGTACTCTTCCACGACCGACGCGATGTCGGCCGGCGCGAACGCGTGGAGGTCGAGCTCGGGCTCGATCGGAACGGCGTGGACGTCATCTTCCAAGGTTGCGGATCTCATGCACCATTCCAGGCGCTTCAGGCGGGGGGCCGTGTGTAGTTGGCTACCACCGATGTCGTGATGCCGCCGCGGGCGGAGAAGGCTCCGGTCACCGTCATCCGTCGAGGCCCGCAGGCGATGACGAGGTCGTCGAGAATCTGGTTGGTCGCCGCCTCGTAGAAGATCCCCCGGTTGCGGTACTCGTTCAGGTAGTACTTCAACGATTTCAACTCGATACAGGCGTTCTCGGGGACGTACTGGATCCGGATCTCGCCGAAGTCGGGCATCCCGGTTTTCGGGCATACCGAGGTGAACTCCGGGCAGCGGATATCGATCTCGTAATCGCGCTCCGGTCGGGGATTCGGAAAAACCTCGAGCGTGGCGCTCATCGGAGTATTCTAGCTCCTGGCCGAAACCGGGCCGGTTTGGCGGCCTGAAGTCGGGATTTCAAATTGACATCGTTTCCGACGGAAGGCTACGATACGCCCCGTTTTCACGTGATTGCCGTCGAACCGTTCGCGCGCGCGGTTCAGGCGACAGATTCTGAAACGCGCGCCCGAGCCAGGGAGAAGAAGGCATGGCAGACGCCCGGCGCATGGGCAAGATGGAGCTCTTCGCTCACTTCGCGGACAAGTTCGACATGAAACGCACCGCGGTGCGCGACATGTTCGACGAGTTGCTGCGGTTGTCGGAGAAGGAGCTGAAGCGGTCAGGGGAGTTCGTGTTACCGGGGATGTGCAAGCTGGTAGTGCAGCGCCGGAAAGCCCGCGAGGGCCGCAATCCGGCGACCGGCGAGCCCATCAAGATTCCGGCCAAGACCGTCGTGAAGGCCAGGATCGCGAAGCAGCTGAAGGACGCCGTTCTACCCCGCAAGTAAGTCCAGGGTTCGACGCTCGTTGGCGACCGGGCACCCGGCCGCCGCCAACGGGCGTCGTGCCACCCCGCACTTCCGCACGCCCGCACGAAGTAGACTTGTCTTCCGTGGCTGATCAATTCGACGTCGTCGTCATCGGGTCCGGCACCGGCGGGTACGTGGCCGCAATCCGCGCCTCTCAACTCGGTCTCCGCGCGGCCGTCGTCGAACGCCAGCCGTCGCTCGGTGGCACCTGCCTCAACTGGGGCTGTATTCCGACCAAAGCGCTCCTGGAGCACGCGCACGCGCTGAAGATCGCGCAGCAAGCCGCTGAATGGGGCATCGAGCTCGGCACGGCCGCGAAGCCGTCGATCGACATGGCGCGCGTGCAGGCGCGCAAGACGAAGATCGTCGGCAGCGTGACCAAGGGCGTCGAGTTCCTGTTCCGCAAGAACAAGATCGAATGGGTGAAAGGCACGGGACGTCTGGCCGGCAAGGGCCGGGTTGAAGTGAGCGGCGAGACTCCCCGCACCCTGGAGGCCCGCGAGATCGTCGTCGCTACCGGTTCATCGCCGCGGAGCGTGCCCGGAATCGAGATCGATCGGAAACACATCATCACGAGCGACGAAGCGATTCACCTCGCGTACGTGCCGAAGTCGATTGCCGTGATGGGCAGTGGCGCGGTGGGCGTGGAGTTCGCGTCGATCTTCCGGCGATTCGGCAGCGACGTGACCCTGATCGAGCTGCTGCCGCGCATCGTGCCCAACGAGGACGCCGCGATCTCGGTCGAGCTGGACAAGGCGTTCAGGAAGCGCGGCATCGTCGTGCGCACTGGCGCGAAGGTCACGTCGGCGAAGGCGTCGGCGGACGCCGTCGTGCTCGAGGTCACGACCTCCGCGGGCAAGACCGAGTCGCTCACCGTGGAGAAGCTGCTCGTCGCCACCGGACGCGGGCCCGTGACCGACGGGCTCGGCGCCGAGGAAGCCGGCCTCGTTCTGGATCGCGGTTACGTGAAGGTGGACAACTTGTTCCGGACCAGCGTGCCCGGCATTTCGGCCGTCGGCGACGTGATCACCATGGGCACTGGCGCGCACCCGCAACTCGCGCACCTGTCGTCTGCTGAGGGCGTCGTGCTCGCCGAACGGCTCGCGGGCCAGGACGTTCGCCCGCTCAACTACGATCAGGTGCCGACGTGCACCTACTGCGATCCGGAGATCGGCAGCATCGGATTGACGGAAGACGAGGCCATCGAACGGGGTTACGACGTTCGCATCGGCACCTTCCCGTTTGGCGTGCTGGGACGCGCGAAGATCTCCGGGGAGACCGAAGGGTTCGTCAAGATCGTCGCGGAGAAGAAGTACGACGAGCTGCTCGGCGTGCACATGATCGGCCCGCGCGCCACGGAGCTCGTGGCGGAAGCAGCCGTCGCACTGCGTCTCGAGTCGACGGTCGAGGAGCTCATCCGCACGATTCACGCGCACCCGACGATGTCGGAGGCGGTGGGCGAGGCGGCGCACGCGGTGCACGGAGCGGCGATTCATATCTAGGGGCGGTCCTCGGTCCTTGGTCCTCGGTCCTGGGTCCGCGGTCCTCGGTCCTGGGTCCGCGGTCCTCGGTCCTGGGTCC
>Ga0105106_10000973_pt1 | contig 20344 bp, 13 predicted proteins | sample PPLLaktember2015_5_FD_79109 | JGI IMG/M metagenome (GOLD analysis project Ga0105106, IMG submission 79109) | Freshwater sediment microbial communities from Prairie Pothole Lake near Jamestown, North Dakota, USA - PPLs Lake P8 Core (1) Depth... | ecosystem: Environmental > Aquatic > Freshwater >...
CTCCTTTTCAACATCAATCTCGACTCCATCGCCCTCATGTCATGCAACCCTGCCATCGGGGGGCTTGCCAAGGCACAGCTCGTCAAGGAGATCGACGCCCTGGGCGGCGAGATGGGGAAGATCGCCGACCGGACGGCCGTCCACTTCCGCCTCCTGAACTCCTCGAAGGGACCTGCCGTCCAGTCTTCGCGCGTCCAGTGCGACAAGCAACTCTACCGCCTGGCCATGAAGGCCGTCGTCGAGCATCAGAAGAACCTGCATCTCCGGCAGGGCCTCGTGGACCGCATTGCCATCGAGGACGGCCGGGTCACAGGTGTCGTCGACAGCACGGGCTTCTTCTACCCCGGCAAGGCCGTCGTCATCACGACGGGAACCTTTCTCAACGGGCTCATCCACATCGGGACGTTCCGCACTCCTGCCGGGAGAGCCGGAGAGATCGCCTCCGTCGGCCTTGCTGAATCCCTCCGCGGGCTGGGCTTCGAAATGGGCCGGATGAAGACGGGGACCCCGCCCCGGCTCAAGGCCTCAACGATCGATTTCGACCGCCTCGAGCGCCAGGACAGCGACCCCTGTCCCGAGCCCTTCTCCTACACGACTGCAACGCTCAGGGAGGAGCGGCTGCCCTCCTTCTTCTCGTACACGACGGAGGAGACGCACCGCCTGATCCGCGAAAGCATCCACCTGTCGCCCCTGTACTCGGGGACCATCCAGGGAATCAGCGCCCGATACTGCCCGTCACTGGAGGACAAGGTGGTGCGCTTCTCCGACAAGGGCCGCCACCCCGTCACGCTGGAGTTCGAGGGGCTCGACACGGAAGAGATCTACGCCAAGGGTCTGGGAAACTGTCTTCCCCTGGCGCTGCAGGAGAAGATCGTCCACAGCGTCCCCGGGCTCGAGAAGGCCGAGATCATGCGCCCGGCCTACGCCATCGAGTACGACTACGTCCAGCCGACGGAGCTCAGGCAGACCCTGGAGACCAAGCGGATCGCAGGGCTTTTCCTCGCGGGACAGATCAACGGCACCTCCGGCTACGAGGAGGCCGCCGCCCAGGGCCTCTGGGCGGGCATCAATGCGGCCCTGCAGGTGCAACAGAGACCCCCTTTCGTCCTGGAACGGTCCGAGGCCTACATGGCCGTCATGGTCGATGACCTGGTCACACGAGGCGTCGACGAGCCGTACCGGATGTTCACCTCCCGCGCGGAATACCGTCTTTTGCTCCGCGAGGACAACGCGACGATCCGCCTCATGGGCAAGGGCCACGAGCTGGGGCTCGTTCCGGACGATTCGTACAGGGAGCTGCAGGACAGGGTCCGGCAGATCGAGGGGGGGATCCGCCATCTATCTTCGAAGATGATTTACCCCTCGAACGAGACAAACGGCATCCTGATGGACCGGGGGTCTCTGCCGATCCGAAAACCCCTGCCTCTTTTTCATCTTCTCAAGAGACCGGACATGGGCTATGATGACCTCGCGGTCTTCGATGCGGATCTGCCGGCCGTCGGCAAGGCTGTGAAGAAACAGATCGAGATCGAGGCCCGGTACGAGGATTACATCCGGCGACAGGCCGATTCGATCGAAAAGTTCCGCGAACTGGAGCGCAAGATACTGCCTGGAGACATCGACTACTTCGGGATTCCCAGCCTCTCCAACGAACTCAAGTGCAAGCTCGACGCCGTGAGACCCGGCTCCATCGGCCAGGCCCGGCGCATCCCCGGGATGACACAGGCAGCTCTGGCGGCGATCCTGGTCCATCTGAAGAAGAAGGAACTGGAAGCCAAGGCTTCCGCACGGACTTCATCATCGTCGAAGACGTAATGGGGGCAACCCAGAGAAAGGAGGGCCTTTATGCGCTGGGAAGACCAGGAAAAAAGCGACAATGTAGAGGACAGGCGGGGAATGCGCGTCTCGCGAGGGATGATGGGAGGCGGGATCGGAACGGTGATCCTGGTGCTCGTGGCCCTCTATTTCGGCATCGACCCCTCCGTGATCATGCAATCCGTTCCAGAGAGCGGGCCGTCGTCCGTGACGCAACAGCAGCAGAAACCCGGGGCAGACGCCATGAGCCAGTTCGTTTCGGTTGTCTTGGCCGACACGGAAAAGACCTGGCACGAGGTATTTCGCAGCTACGGGAAAACCTACGAGGAGCCGAAGCTCGTCCTGTTCACCGGGGCCGTCCAGTCTGCCTGCGGCTTTTCCCAGGCGGCCATGGGTCCCTTTTACTGCCCGGAGGATCGAAAGGTCTACATCGACCTCGCCTTCTACGAGGACCTGAAAACCCGCTTCAAGGCGCCGGGAGATTTCGCCCAGGCCTACGTGATCGCCCACGAGGTGGGCCACCACGTGCAGAACCTGCTGGGAATCACGGGGAAGGTCCAGCAGGCCATGCAGCGCGCGAGCAAGGCCGAGGCCAACCGCCTCTCCGTGAGGGTGGAGCTTCAGGCCGACTGCCTGGCCGGCGTCTGGGGCTTCCATGCCGACAAGTCACGCAAGATCCTCGAGGCAGGAGACTTGGAGGAGGCCCTGCGGGCCGCCAGCGCCATCGGCGATGACCGGATCATGAAGCAGACCCGCGGCACTATTGTCCCCGATGCCTTCACCCACGGGACCTCGGAGCAGAGGGTGCGCTGGTTCAGGAAAGGGTTCGAGACGGGCGATTTGAACCAGTGCGACACGTTCAAGGCGGGATCCATATAGACGCAGCCGGTCCTGCAAAATCGTACGTTTATCGTATTGCATTTCCCTGCTGTTTGGTCTACCCTCGTGAGGAGAGATAAAGGGGGTTCACCTCAACGCTGGAGAGGAGAACCGTATGCCCGTTCAAGAGTTGTTCGCGATACCGAGCCAGTCGGAGAAAAAAAGGGAAGAAGCCTTCATCGTCAAGGCCGTGATCCGGTATTTTGAGAAACCCGCAACCGGTCAGCCGTCACTCAACCGGCGGATGGAGTCTTCGATCCTTTCGGCACTGCATCGCTATTTCGACACCGCGCATTGAGGGCCCTCCTTGCGAGGGATTCTCCAGGGCCGAAAAAGAAAAGGCAGGGTCTCAAACCCTGCCTTCCCCGCTATGGCTGTCGGTGCAACTCTCCGAAACGATGACCCTCGGCAGATCCGTTCAAAACTGCCCGGATTCCTGCATGGGGATGACGGTTTCGGGATCCCGGCTCGTGAAATCAACCAGCTTTGACGCTTGTTCGATTTCCCTGCCCCGCTTTCGGGGCCCGCTTTCGGTTGTCTTCTGCACGTTTTCGACGCGGAATATCGACATGACCGAGGCAAGCTCCTCCGCATTGGCCGCATTCTGCTGGGTCACCTGATTCATGTCCGCAACGGCACTGTTGATCTGGTGGATCCCGTCGGACTGCTCCCGGGAAGCCGCGGCGATCTCCTCCATCAGTTCCTGCACCTTCCGGGAGCTGCCGATCACGCTGCCGAAGGCGTCGTTGGTCACCGTGACCAGTTTCTCCCCACCGCGCACCTTGTTGACGATGTCCTGAATGAGATTGGCCGTGTTCTTGGCCGAATCCGTAGCCCTCAGCGCCAGGTTCCGCACCTCGTCCGCCACCACGGCAAAGCCCGCACCGGCCTCCCCGGCCCGCGCCGCTTCAACGGCTGCATTGAGGGCCAGCAGATTCGTCTGGAAAGCCACCTCGTCGATGTTCTTGACGATTTTCTGGGTCTGCTCGCTCGCCAGGGCGATATCCGTCATCGATCGCGTCAGCTCCGTCATGGCATGGTTGGCCTTTTCGATGGCCTCCCGGACAGATATCATGAGGTGGTTCGCGGCCGTGGTATTTTCCGCATTCTGCTTCGTCATGGAGGCCATCTCGTCCAGGGATGCCGAAGTCTCCTCGATGGAGGCCGCCTGCTGAGACGACGAATCGGAGAGCACGCTGGAAATGGACATGGACTGCCCTACCGCTTCCCCCATCTTCTTGCGCATGGCGTTGACCGATTCGGCCAATTCCCCGATCTCATCCTTCGAAAGCACCCGGATGTCCTGGGTCAGATCCCCCTCGGCAACCTTCTTGATGACCTCCACGGACTCCTTCACCGGTCTCGTGATCAGCCGGGCCATGATCAGGTTGATGGCGACGGCCGACACGATCACGATGACGAGCACCACGGCAAAGACACTCATCAGCTGGTTGGAATTCTTGATGGAGCTCTCGTAATTTTCCTTGCTCAGCCGGTTCTCCAGGGCCATGAGGTCCGACAGGGTCTTGCCGAGCGACTGGTACTTTTCATCGGTCACCGTCATGAACAGAGCGGCCCCGTTCACGTCCGCCGCGGCGATGTCGAGCAGTGCCAAAGCAGGCTCCTGATACGCCTTGAGCTGAACCAGGGTGGTATCGTAGAGCTTCTTTTCCTCCGGCGTGATCTGAGCGCCCTTCTGAAGAGTCTGCACGAAGGCAATGCTCTTCTCGATGGAAGTCTTCTGCTCCTTTCCCAAGCCGTCCACCTTGGCGGCCTCGTAATTCGCGCCGGCCCAACTGACCACCTTGTAGAGATTGGCATGAACGTTTGCGATCGTGCGGCTGATCTCGGAGCTGTTCTGATACCCCTGGAACCGGTTGTTGTAGATGTCGTCCAGGGCCTCCTTCTGGCTGGTCATGCCATGATAGGTGCCGCCGGCCAGAAGCAGGAGGAAGAGGGAAACCGCCACGGGGCCGATCAGGAGTTTTTTTGCCAGTTTCAGGTTGCGAAGGATTTTGTTCATTTTTCCCGTCCCCTTTTTGATGCGGAAACCGGACGGGGATTGCCCCCGTCCGGCCGTGCTTTTCGTTGATTACTTATAGGCGCCGCAGACGAGCACGACATCGCCGATCTTCTGGAAGAAAACCGTCTTGGCCTCGACCTTCTTGGTCGTCGGATTCGTCCACTTGTAATCGATCGATCCGCTGCTCGAGCTCTTCGCCTTGTCGACCAGTTCCTTCATGAACTGTTTGCCGTCCGAGTCCTTGAGATCGATGAGCGTCTTCCCGATCAGTGCGGCATTGGCCCCGTGTGCGAGGATCTTCGCGTTCAGGTCAGACACATAGATGTAGATGTCGCGGTCCACGAACTTGCCCTTGGTGTCGTTGAAGGCCGTGAAGGCCTTGGCCTGGCCGTTTGCCTTGTAGAATTCTACGGCCTTGCCCAGCATGGCCTGCGCGTCCTTGGTGGTCCCCTTCGCCTGGGCGAATGCAAAGCCTGCGGTCAACGCGACGATCAACAACCCGATCCATACTTTCTTCATCTTCTCATTCCTCCTGTTCTCTGTCATCCGATTGGTTTCGTTCCTTTATTACCTTCAACACCCACCGCATCCCGGCTTCCCTGCTTGCATCCCCCCTTACGTAAGCAACTGACGCCCACGGCCGGGTCTTCCCGGCCTGCGGGGTTGCTTGCAGGCAGACGGACTCCTCGGACCGGACCGCACCCCTTTATGCCCGTCAACGGGTTTACCCGACGATGCGACCTTCCGATAGAATGTTTCCCCGGTTTGCGCACAGAGACAGGAAGATGCCGCACGTGTCGCCACGCCCGCAAAATGGCCCGCCAGCCTGGTGATGGAGTGACAACGACCACCGGGCTGTTGCGGTCCCTATTCAACGACAGGTTATCAAAAGGAGCAATGAACTCCCGATCCTTCTAAGCGTCCTGAGAGGCGGAAAGAGATAAAATTTTTCCTTTATAGCCTCTTGCAAATTCCAGACCACTTGAAATGCATTCCTGGATGGTTCTGTAGATACCCGGTAAAGGTCTGCAGAAGATGCGTTTCACGCGGCAGACTGGATGGGTCTGACGCTCCTCGCAAACGAGGAAACGGGAGAAGGAACGATGGGAAAAAGGCTAATGGGGCCGGATTTCTATCCGGATCGTCAGAAAACCCCCCGGGCGAGGGGCAACATGGACGCTCTCCTGCACGAAACCGAGGGACTTCAGCCTTTCCCGAAGCACCTCGAGACGCTCCGTCTTGATCCTCGCCGTGAGGATCACCCGCTCCTCGCGGATCTGTCTGTCCACGGCCTGTGCGCTGAGCTGACTCAACATCGTTTCCGCCTCCGCTGCAGCCAACCCCGGATCGCGGGCACGGAGTGTCACCTCCAGATCGGGCCGCGGCGGCAGAGCGGCCGACAGCTTGGGCGATGCGGCAGGCTGGGCTTCCTGCTTTCCTGCCTCCTTCGCCACGGCACCGACCGGGGCCTTCATGGCTTTCTGTTTCTCGTCCCGGGCCGGGGCCTCAAGGACCCGGTCCGCCTCCCCCGGCCTCGCCGCGCCCGTGCCTCTCCAGGCGTCCTCGTCTTTCATAGGCTCCGCCGCGCGCTTCGCAGCCCTTAACCGCTCGACCGGCTTTTCGGCATCGGCCGTTGCCTCTTCACGAACGGCTGTTGCTCTCTGCGGCGCCGGTTCGTTCCCCTGCGCGGGGGGCGGTGCGAAGGCCTTCTTTTCCCGGGCCGCAGGGCTTTCATCTCTTTTCGCTGGCCCTGCGGCCGGCCCGGGCTCCGGAGGTGCCTGAGCCTGCGGGGCCTCCTGAACCGCCGTCGAAGGCGGTGCCATCTGCCTGAACTCGGGCTCGCCCGCCTTGTAGACATTCCACGCGACAACGGCGATGAGGACCGTGGCGAGGGCCTGGATGGGTACCTTGACGTGAAGCGGATAAAAAAGCTTCCGGAAAATGCCTTCTTTCTGTCCCGCCTCTTCCCGCACCCGGGCCATTACCCTTGTTTTCAGCCAGGGCGGCGGATCGACTTCCTCGAGTCTCTTGACACGCTCATCGGACTTTCTCAAGTCCGCAAAGGCGTTGCGGCATGACGCGCAAGCCTCCAGGTGCGCCTCGATGCGCATTTTCTCCGCCTCGGAAAGTGCGCCGTCGATCATGCCCGGGAGCAGGTCTTCAATCTCTTTGCACATCATGTCAGATCACCCAGAACTTTGACGAGACAGTCTTTCATGGCAGCCCTCGCCCTGAAGAGCCTCGATTTCACGGTCCCGTCGGGCAGTTTCAGCAACTCGCCGATTTCGTCGTAGGAAAACCCCTGAATGTCCCGCAGGACAAGGACCTCCCGGTATTCCGTTTCAAGCGTCCGGATGCACTCCTGTACCCGGGCTTCGATTTCCTTTTTCTCCAGCCGTTCAACGGCCGATTCCGCGCAATCCGGGACCTCGCGCTGCAGGCTTCCGTCTTTGATCTCGACAGGGTCATCGATCGAGCGGGTTTCCCGCCGCGACCGGCCCTCTTCCTGTTTGATGCGGTTTCGTGCGTGATTCACGACGATCCCGTAGAGCCACGTGGAAAACTTCGCGTCCCGCCTGAATGAGCGGATCGCGCGGTATGCTGACAGAAAGGCTTCCTGCACGACATCGCAGGCTTCGTCATAGTCCCCGAGCATCCGATAGGCGACGTTCAACATGCGCTTCTGATGCCGATCGACGAGGACCTCGAAGGCGTCCGGTTCGCCCTTCTGGCACAGCAGGACGGCTTTCACGTCCTCGTCATCGGTCATTCGGTGCAGGGCAGCAACCACGGGATCCATCATCTCAGGGATTTTCGTTCCCCCGATTTCCCGTACCTGCGGCTGTCTTGTCAAGAGAAAACTTCCAGGCCGGAGCCACGGCAGACGTCGGACGCCGGCCCCGGCCTGGATCGCTCGCTTTCTCTCTGGTGAGAGGATCATCCCCGGGAGAGTGTGACCACCACCCTCCCCTCTTTTCCGTCCTGCGTGGGGGGCAACCGGATCTTCCTGAGCTGATCGGCCACGCACTGTGGGGCTTTGCCGCTCTTCAGGGTGCTGGAGAGGACCTGAACGCTCTTCACGGTGCCGTCAGGGCCGATGGTGAGCCTGAGCACAACCCTTCCCTTTGCGCCGGCAAAGCAGGACTCCAGCGTTGCGGTCTGCGCATTGAGCTTTTTGAGAATGTCATCTTTCGATAGCCCCTGCGACACGGTCACATCGGAGATCGTGATCACTGCCTTTTTGTCGTTCTCTTCGTCCTTTGCCCTCTTCTCTTTCACGGGGACCCTGTCCGCCGATGTCCCGAGGGCATCACGTTTGGCCATCTGCGCCATGGGCGCATAGGCGGGCATCATCCTGCCGCCCACGGCATAGTCGGAGACACCCTGGGGAAGCGGCAGGGGCTGCTTCACCTCCGCGGGCTTCCCATCGTGATTGCGCACCTCCGAGTCGACGGCCACGAAGGACGTGTACGCCGTGAGAAGATTGTAGCGAAAACCGAGTTCGGTGATCTCCCGGATGCGCTTGTCGCTTGCCCGCAGCCGGTTGTAGTCCGAGAGCACCGTGATCCGGTGGCGCGCCCATAGGGTTCGCAGGGCCGCGTTGGCCTCCGAGGGCATCACCTTCCCCACGTCCAGGGTCTCGGCATACCTGCCCTCGCCAGTGATCCCGCTGGTCCTGATGGTCCCTTTCGCCTTTCCGCGCCACTTGCCGAATACGATGACGGGACGCATCGCCAGAATATCGGGGATGGTGAGCGGCTCCACCTCGTAGGCATCGAAGCCCTTGAAGTCGACTTTGACCTGCGTGAGAACCGGCGACTGGATCATGCTGCGGAACCGCTCCGCCGACGCCTGCGCCTCGTCGGGCTTTGCGATCACGGAGGGCTCGCCCATGCCGACGTGCGCCATGCCCTCGATGATGTGGCGGTTGACGGCCGTCCCGATTCCGAAGGCGAACAGATTGGCATGGCCCAGGTTGTTCCGGATGAGATCGAAGACCTCTTCCTCGACGGTTATGTAGCCGTCGGTGGCGATGACGATGGTTCGCGAGGTATTTTCCGCCTTTTTCATCGAGAGGGCCCGCTTCAGGGCCGGCAGGAGTTCCGTCCCGCCGCCGCCCCTTTGCCGTTCGATGAGCTGGATAGCCCGGGCGAGGTTTTCCTGCGTGGCCGGGAGCGACTCCTCGGCCATGACCGACGACCCGCCCGAGAAGAGAAGGACATTGAACCGGTCCGTGGGCCTCAGGTTCCCGATCAGGTTGGCCATGAGTTTCTTCGAGATCTCCAGCGGGAATCCGTGCATGGAGCCCGACACGTCGACGATGAAGATATACTCGCGGCCGGGGATGTCGGCCTTCGCGATCCGCTTCGGGGGCTGCATCATGAGGAGAAAGAAGTTCTCCCTTTTCCCCTCGAAGAGGAGCAGCCCGGATTGAATCCCGTCGCCGTCGAGCCGGTAACGCAGGATGTAGTCGCGGTTGCCGCCGCGGGTTTCCGAGGGATCGAGGGAGATCCTCACGGCAGAGGGACTGCCGTAGGCGGTATTCACCTTGTGGGACGGGCAGGCAAGCTCCCGGATCGGAAGCCCCGCCGAGATGTCCACAGCGATGCCAAAGGCATAGCCCGGGGCCTCCCCCTGGCGCAGATAGGGGTTTTGCACCCAATGCTCGGAGGGGGTCGCCGTCTCGGCCTTCCGGTTCGAATAACGGGGTCCAACGACGGCGGGATAGATAAACTCATAGACACGGTCCGTCGGGACGATCAGCTCCGTGTATCTCATCTCCACCCGGATCTCGTCGCCGGGCATGATGTTGGCCACGTTCATCTGAAAGACATTGGGCCGCTGCTGCTCCAGCAGGGAGGCGCTCCGGCCCTGGTCGCGTGCCTGCTCGTAGTCTCGCCGGGCCTCGTCCCTCTTCTTGATCTGCGCCTCGATGACGCGCTTGCCGAGGGTCATCTTCATCGCGTAAACGGCTGCCCGCGTCGAGGCCGGGAAAACGTAGATCGCCTCGAGGGGTTTTTTCCCTTCATTCCTGTAGAGCTGGGTGACGAGGACATCGGCGATGACTCCGGAAATCCGGACCGACGCCGAGGTGGTCTTCAGGGGAAGCCGATCCATGGCGGGATCATCACTTTTTACGAAGAAATAGGGGGACAGGGTCCGGTCATCGCTTGCCTCCGGGCGGGCATGGGCCGCGCTCCACGGGAGCATCGAGGCGACCAGCAGGAAAAGCATCAAAAGTCGAATCGCCGGTTTCATGGGGTACCTCCTTTGTTTTTGGCTTCTGTTTGATTAGACAAAGAAGGCCTCCAAAAAGTTCCCCGCCGCAAATAAAACGCAGTCTGAAGAACGGATTCGGGATTCCGGATGCCTGATTCCGGTCGCGAGGCGGCCTCTACCCTTCACCCTGCCCCCTGGGCCCTTAACCCTGAACCCTTGTTTACAGGTGACCGGGTGCGTATCCCGTCAGGGTGCGCAATCATGTATGGTTCTATACCTGCCGGGAAGGTCCGCCCTGGGGCAGAAAGCTTCACATTTTTGTCCATCATTACAAAAATGATTTGTTTTTTGCACAACATTCGAATATAGAAACAATATTGTAATAGAAGGGGAAAAAAGGACAATCAGGATTCCCATGAGCCGATTCAATTACGAGGAACTTGCCGCACTTCACGCTATTGCAAAAACCCTGAACCAGGCTGATGAACTCAGGGAGCAGCTCGAACATGTCATGCAGGAGTTGAGCAACCGACTCGGCATGGAGCGCGGCATGATCTCTATCCTCGACCAGAAAACAGGCGAAACCTGGCTGGAAGTGGCCCGGGGCGTCGACATCGAAGGCCTTGATATCCGTTACAAGCTCGGTGAGGGAATCACCGGCAAGGTCGCCCAGACGGGAAGGCCCATGGCCATCGCGAATCTGGGCAAGGAGAGTCTTTTTCTCGACCGCACCGGCGCCCGGAAGCACCTCGACCGCTCCCAACTTGCCTTTCTCTGCGTACCCATCATTTACGACAGGAAGGTTGCGGGGGTGCTTTCGGCCGACAAGCTCACCCTCAAGGTCTCGGACCTCGAGGAGGAGGTGGCCGTTCTTTCGGCCGTGGCCGACCTCATCGCCAAGGCCGTCCACGGATTGGGTCTCGAGGAGGAAAACCGCCGTCTTCGCAAAATGCTCGGGAAAACCAAATCGGTCTCCACGGAGATCATCGGAAACTCAAAGCCCATGCTCGATGTGCTGAACCTGATCTCCCAGGTTGCCGACTCGAGCACAACGGCCCTTATCCACGGCGAGACGGGAACCGGAAAAGAACTGGTCGCCCGTGCCATTCACGACAACAGCCCGCGCAATAAAGGCCCTTTCGTCCAGGTCAACTGTGCAGCCATGCCCGACACCCTGATCGAAAGCGAGCTCTTCGGCCACGAGAAAGGAGCCTTCACCGGAGCCATCCAGCGGCGTCGCGGCCTCTTCGAGGAGGCCCACGGCGGTACCATCTTTCTCGACGAGATCGGGGAACTCTCCCAGGCGGCCCAAGCCAAGGTGCTCCGCGTCCTCCAGGAAAAACAGCTTCAGCCCCTCGGCTCGTCTCGAACGGTGATGGTCAATGTCCGGATTGTCGCCGCCACGAACCGCAACCTCGAACAGGACATCGCCGAGGCAAGGTTTCGTGCAGATCTTTTCTATCGCCTCAATGTTTTCCCCATCTTCATGCCGCCTCTGCGAGACAGGGGGGGTGATATCATCCTCCTGACCGATCATTTCATTCTCAAATACGCCAAAATTCTCGCGAAGCGGGTGAAACGGATCTCCACGCCGGCCCTGGACATGCTTCTTGCCTACCACTGGCCGGGAAACGTCCGCGAGCTGGAAAACTGCATCGAGCGGGCCGTCATCCTGGCGCAGGGGGACTCCATCGAAAGCGTCCATCTTCCGCCCTCGCTCCAGATGAAATCAAGAGACGCAGCAAAGAAGGAAAGGGGAAAGCTCGAGACCCTCGTCAGTGCCTACGAGCGCTCCCTCATCATCGACGCCCTGAAGGACGCACGCGGGAATCAGAGCAAGGCGGCAAAATTCCTCGGGACGACGAAACGGATCATCCAGTACAAGATCACGAAATACGTCATCGACCCTCAACGTTTCAAGACAAAGCGGATTGCCTGATGCGGTCGGCCCGGGGCTGCCGGAGAAGAGGTAAGCCCTGACCGGATGCGCTTACTGCAATTATGGAACAATTTTGTTTACATTTTCAAGCGCCTTTGCTCGTAGACGTTTGCGATTCCCTTTTAACCTCGCCCGCGTCCGGTATCCAGCGTATCGTAAATAATGAATGATATCCGTGCGATGATGTTTAACCGTCTATCGCGACGGGGCGCTATCCATGCACGTGCACATCGTGGCACGCTTCTTGTCATTCTAATGATCACGTTTCATCATTCCACAACGACCAAACGGGGTGAAAAGTCATGGAAGCGAAGAAAATGGAAAGCCCGAAGTTGTCTTCCCTCGCCAGTCTGATGAACGCTTATGAGAGAGCCCTCATTATCGACGCCCTCGTGAGCACGCAGGGAAACCAGAGTCAGGCTGCCAAGCTGCTTGGCACGTCCAAACGCGTCATTCACTACAAGATACACAAATTCGGAATCGACCCGCGTCGCTTCAGAATGGCAAATTAGGGATTGTTGGGTATGACCCATATAATTACAATTCCGTACATCGATACTTCAAAAGAACAATATTGTTCCATGCTGGCGGGCGGACAGGCCTGGCTCCACGAATCGGATTGCGGGGCCTGCGTCGAAAGATAGAAACGAAATCGTAACGTACCGTCTTCACGGGGCCGGAGAGGTTACGCTCCTTTCCCGCTCTCTCCCAGGATACGGATTTTGGTCCTGAACGGGCCACAGGAACAACCGAGGAACGAACATCATGTGCCGACTCTTTGCGATGACAAGCCAGGATCCCCTCACCCCCATGGTCGCCCTCGAAGCGCTTAACGTCATGAAAGAGGGACACGACGGCTCCGGGGTGGGACTTTATCTGAGCGACCTGGCAGGCGATTTCGAGCCCTACAAGGATTACCCGACGCTCTCCGGCATCTTCAGCAATGCGGGAATGAAAAAACTGGATGACTACATGCTGACTCGCGGGTTCAGGCCCAAGTTCGAGCGGACGATCCGGCCTTCGAAGCCCGCCCCGGCGGGGACACCGCGGAGGGACGTCTACTTGATCAGCGTCTACGATTACCCCGATGACTGGAAATATCTACCCAAGGCCGAGGTCCAGCTGCGTCTCATGCTCACACGGGTCACACTGCGCCAGATGGGAATCGAGGACGGATCGATGATGGTCTTCAGCTTCTGGCCTGACACGATCATGCTCAAGGAGATCGGGGATCCCCTGGAGATCGCCGACTACCTCGATCTGAATGGCCGAAACATCCTCGCACGGAACATGCTGGCCCAGGGCCGCCAGAACACCAATTATGCCATCACCCTCTACGCATGCCACCCCTTCTTCGTTCAGGGTGCGGCAACGATGACCAACGGAGAAAATACGGCCTTCGTCCCGATCCGCGAATTCCTCATGTCGAGAAATTTCCCGGGCTATGTCGGGTATCAGTCCGATTCGGAGGTGTTCACCCACATCCTCCATTACACCCATTATCGCCTGGGCATGGGGCTCGAGGCCTACAAGCACATCATCACACCGCTCAAGGATGTCGAATTGGCGATGCACCCCGAGACGTCCCGGCTCAGACTGCTGAAGCACACGTGCCGGCCGCTGATCATCGACGGGCCCAACTGTGTGATCGGTTTTACGCCCGACAAGACCCTGTTCATCGTCCAGGACAGCAAGAAACTGCGCCCCGGGGTCATCGGGGGCAAGCCCGGTGTCTACTGCTGCTCTTCCGAGATGTGCGGCCTCGATGCCGCCATCCCCGACCGGGACCAAGACGAAGACTTCCAGCCCATGAAATACGACATCGCTTACGTGGACAATAAACGCAGGGAGATCAAGAAATGGAATCAATGGGAACCCTTCACCCATCCACACTGAGCACGAAGGACCTGCACTGGCGGATCCTGTGGAGCAAGGACAAGTGCACCCTCTGCGGGCGTTGCACGGCCGTCTGCCCCGTCCAGGCCATTGAACTCGGGGTTCACCGCAAGCGCATCGTCAACGTGCCCCTGGGGATCAAGGACTTGCCCGCAGCCGCCCTGAGCGTGTACCACGGAATCGATCAGCGCACCGATCCCGCCTTCGCCTGCGTGGGCTGCGCCATGTGCAGCATGGTCTGCCCCAATGATGCGATTGTCCCCGTTCTCAACGAGGAGGTCGACAAGCAGCGTTTTCACATCAACACCGGAGGCATCCCTCGTCGCCGCGGCGGAAGGCGCAATGCCCCCGGGAGCTTGCTGGACCAGATCAAGTTCGTCCGCATCTCCATGCTGACCGACCCTGCCCTGGACGCGGGCCGGCACGAATTCGAGATGAGAACGCTTCTCGGACGTATCCTGCCCCCCGAGGAGGCCCTGAAGTTCAGCCGCGAAAACGGATGGATCCCGCCCGTCCGGGAGATCTACCCCCTGATCATCGGCAGCATGTCATTCGGCGCCCTGTCGCCCACCATGTGGGAGGGGCTGCAGATGGGGGTGGCCTACCTCAACGAGGAACTCGGCATGCCCGTCCGCATGTGCACCGGCGAGGGGGGATGTCCGCCACGCCTGCTGCGATCGCGCTTCCTCAAGTACGTCATCCTCCAGATTGCCAGCGGCTACTTCGGCTGGGACGAGATCATCCGCGCCATCCCCGAGATGAAGGAAGACCCCTGCGCCGTGGAGATCAAGTACGGCCAGGGCGCCAAGCCCGGCGACGGGGGCCTGCTGATGTGGTACAAGGTCAACAGCCTCATCGCCAGGGTTCGCGGAGTGCCTGCCGGCGTGAGCCTGCCAAGCCCGCCCACACACCAGACGAAGTACTCCATCGAGGAATCCGTGGCGAAGATGATCCAGTCCATGTACATGGCCTGGGGCTTCCGAGTCCCCGTCTACCCCAAGATTTCCGGGACCAGCACGGTGCTTGCCGTCCTGAATAACCTGGCCAGAAACCCGATTGCCGCAGGGCTCGCCATCGATGGAGAGGACGGAGGCACCGGGGCGGCCTACAATGTCTCCATGGACCACATGGGCCATCCCATCGCGAGCAACATCCGGGACGCCTACCTGAACCTGGTCAAGATCGGCAAGCAAAACGAGATTCCCCTCTTTGCGGGCGGGGGCGTCGGAAAAAACGGAAACCTGGGGGCCAACGCGGCGGCCCTCATCATGCTCGGCGCCAGCGGCGTCCAGGTGGGCAAGTACCTCATGCAGTCGACGGCGGGCTGCCTGGGATCGGAGAGTGACCGCTGCAACATCTGCAACATCGGACAATGCCCCAAGGGGATCACGTCGCAGGATCCGCGCCTGTACAGGCGCCTGGATCCGGAGCATGTCGCCCAGCGCCTGGTGGATGTCTATTTGAGTTTTGACACGGAGTTGAAAAAGGTCGTGGCCCCCCTGGGTCGTTCGACGTCGCTCCCCATCGGGATGTCCGATGCCCTCGGCATCTCCGACCGGAGCGCTGCAGAAAGGCTGCAGATCAAATATGTCGTCTAAAAGGGTGAATGACGTGACAACCAGGAAATCCCACTTGAAGAAGAAAAAAGGAACCGGCCTGCCGGCACTGGTGATTCACGGTGTGGAAAGCGGTCAGCGCGTGGATTCCCGCCTCCTCGAGGAACGCATTCAAACGGCCGTTTCGGAGGGGCATCGCCTGATCGAGGTCCGGGCTTTCGGTCAGCACGGTATCGGCGGCCGTCTCTGGAAGGCTGCCAGCGAACCGGTCACGGTGAAAATCACCGGATCATCCGGACAGCGAGTGGGCTCCATGGGCTTTCCCAACACCCTCATCGAGGTGATGGGTCCCGCGTCGGACGATGTGGGTTGGCTCAACGCCGGCGCCCGGATCGTGGTCCACGGCCAGGCGTCAAACGGCGTCGGGAATGCGATGGCGCAGGGGAAAATCTACGTCGCCGGCGACATCGGCGCCCGCGGGATGACGATGACCAAGCACAATCCCCGGTTTGCTCCGCCGGAGCTCTGGGTGCTGGGAGCCGTGGGCGATTCCTTTGCCGAGTTCATGGCGGGCGGCACTGCCGTCGTCTGCGGCTACGATCCCCACCACCCCGACAATGTCCTCGGACACCGGCCCTGCGTGGGCATGGTGGGCGGCAAGATCTTCTTCCGCGGCCCGCACAAGGGCTACAGCGAGGAGGATGCAAAGCTCGTCAGGCTCACCGACGACGAATGGAACTGGCTTGCCGACGGCATGAAGGATTACCTCAAAGCCATCAGCCGCATCGAGCTCTACGATGCAATAACGAAGGACCGTTCGGCCTGGAAGCTCCTCGTCGCGAGAACACCGAAAGAGAAAGGCGCCCGGGCCATCCGCAAGATGGAGGACTTCCGCCGGTTCGTCTGGGATCGGGAGCTCGGAAAGGGCGGCCTCATCGGCGATTTGACCGGCCTCGACCGGAGCCCCATCCCGCTCATCACGACGGGAATCCTCCGGCGTTACGTCCCCGTGTGGGAAAACCTGAAGTTTCTCCCCCCCTGCCAGGCCAGCTGCCCCACGGGCATCCCCGTGCAGAAGCGCTGGGAGATGGTGCGCAAGGGCCTTGTCGACGAGTCCGTCGACATCGCACTGGCCTATACGCCTTTCCCCGTAACGGTCTGCGGCTATCTCTGCCCGAATGTCTGCATGCAGCACTGCACGCGTCAGATCGAGGGGTTGAAACCGGTGGACATCACCGTCCTGGGCAAGGCGAGCCTCCACGCCAAGCCCCCCGACCCGGCGCCCTCGTCGGGCTATAAAGTCGCCATCGTCGGCGGCGGCCCTGCCGGACTTTCCATTGCCTGGCAGCTCTACCTGAAGGGGCATCAGCCCGTCGTCTTCGACCGGGGCGAAGAGCTGGGCGGCAAGATCACGAGCTCCATCCCGAGCCTGCGCATCCCCGATGAGGTCGTTCGCCACGAAATCGAGCGGGTCAAGGGACTCATCCCCAAGGTCCACCTCCAGCAGGAGATGGCCGAGGCTGAATTCACGAAGCTCCGGGACGACTACGACTTCGTCGTCATCGCCACGGGGGCCCAGAAACCGCGCATGATCCCGATCCCCGGAATCGAGCGGGCCCTGTCGGCCCTCGACTTCCTGCGCGCAAGCAAGGCAAACCTCATCCAGGTCGGAAAGCGCGTCGTCGTGATCGGCGCGGGCAACGTCGGCTGCGACGCGGCGGCGGAGGCGGCACGGCTCGGCGCCACCGACATCACTCTCATTGACATCCAGGAGCCGGCCTCTTTCGGAAAGGAGCGCCAGCACGCCGAGGCGGCGGGCGCCAGGTTCCTCTGGCCCGTCTCGACGCGGGCCATCACGGCGGAGGGGGTGGAACTCTTAAGCGGCGAAATCCTGCCCGCCGAGACGGTCATCGTGGCCGTCGGCGACCAGCCCGACCTGTCCTTCCTGCCCGGGGACATCACGACGGAGCGGGGCTTTATCGCCGTGAACGAACGATTCCAGACGAGCGACCCCAAGGTCTTCGCCGTGGGCGACGCGGTGAAGCTGGGACTCCTCACGGAGTCCATCGGGGCGGGCCGCAAGGCGGCCGAGACCATCGACGCCTTACTGAAAGGCCGCGAGGTATCCCTCGACATGCTGCCGCCCATCCCGTCGGCCCGGATCAAGCTGGAATACTACGATCCGCGGGTGAAAGGGTTCGGCGACGCGGACGACTGCGCCGGCGAGTGCGCCTCCTGCGGCTCCTGCCGGGACTGCTCCATCTGCGTCACGATGTGCCCTCAGAATGCCATCTCGCGCAAAGACCTGGGAGATGGCGCCTACGAGTATGTCGTCGACCCCGACCGGTGCATCGGATGCGGCTTCTGCGCGGGGGCCTGCCCCTGCGGGATCTGGCAACTCGCGGAAAACGAGTCGCTGGAGAGCATCCACGGAGTGAAATAGCGATACGGAGCGGCCGGGCTCCGGCCGGAAGGAAAGGACTTGATTTTTTGACAGGCTCTGTCAAAATTCTCCATTCCGAACCGGGTGTCGACCGCACCTGGATTGAATGAAGCAATCCATTACCCTATTAAGGAGGCCGTAATGACCAATATCAGAGATGCCAAAGATGTACAAAAATTCGTCAAGGACAAGAATGTCAGCTTCATTCAGTTCTGGTTCACCGATGTTCTCGGGAAACTGAAAACTTTCAGCGTCACCCCGTCGGAGCTCGAAGAGGGCATGGCCGAGGGCATGGGATTCGACGGATCCTCGATCGAGGGTTTCGCCCGCATCGAGGAAAGCGACATGATCGCCATGCCGGACCCCAAGACGTTCCAGCTGATCCCCTGGCGCCCCAGCGACCGCCCCGTGGCGCGGTTGTTCTGCGACATCATGAACCCCGACGGCACCCCTTACATGGGCGACCCCCGCTATGCCCTGAAGCGAATCCTCGCCAAGATCGCCAAGCAGGGCTACACCTTCTACGTGGGCCCCGAGCTCGAGTACTTCTACTTCGCAAACGATTCCGAGCCCGAGATCATCGATCAGGCCGGCTATTTCGACGGTCTTCCCACCGACCGGGGCACGGACCTGCGCCGCCAGACGATTTTCGCGCTGCAGAGCATGGGTATCCGCGTCGAGTACAGCCACCACGAGGTGGCCCCGAGCCAGCACGAGATCGACCTGCGCTATCTCGACGCCCTGGAGATGTCCGACACGGTCATGACCTACCGCGTGGCCGTCAAAGAGATCGCCCGGCAGAACGGAGTCTACGCCACCTTCATGCCCAAGCCCATCTTCGGTCAGAACGGAAGCGGCATGCACGTCCACCAATCCCTGTTCAAGGGAAGCAAGAACGCCTTCTTCGACCCGAAGGACAAGTACCACCTCTCCGCCATGGCCAAGAGCTACATCGCAGGCATCATGCGGCACGCCCGCGAGATCACGGCCGTCACCAACCAGTGGGTGAACTCCTACAAGCGCCTGGTGCCCGGCTACGAGGCGCCCGTCTACTGCGCTTGGGCCCGCCGCAACCGTTCCGCCATGGTCCGCGTGCCCATGTACAAGCCCGGCAAGGAGAAGGCCACCCGCATCGAGTTCCGCTCGCCCGATCCCACCTGCAACCCCTACCTGGCCTTTGCCCTCATGCTGGGGGCGGGTCTGAAGGGCGTCGAGGGCAAGTACCCCCTGGCCGAACCGGTGGAGCATGACATCTTCGAGATGGATGCAAAGGCGCGCGCCGAGGCGGGGATCACGTCCCTGCCCGGAAGCCTGTGGGAAGCCACCGAGGAGTTCAAGCAGAGCGTGCTGGCCAACGAGGTGCTCGGGGATCACATCTTCGGCAAGGTCATCGCGAACAAGGAGAAGGAGTGGGATTTGTTCCGGACCCACGTCACCGATTTCGAACTCAACCGCTATCTGCCGATGCTGTAAAACCGGAAAGGGGTAACCCGTCGGGTTGCCCTTTTTTTTACAAATCGATTGGAAAAAGAAACGTTCTGAGCTATAGCCACACCCCGGGTGTGCCCCTGGCGGGCCACCCGCATACCCTTGTGTGAAGGTTGCACCGTGCATCTTTTGAAAAAGAGACCCAAAGCCCTGCTGGTCCTGGAAGACGGGAGCGTCTACCGGGGTTACGCCTTTGCCCATGTGGGGCAGTCCATGGGCGAGGTTGTTTTCAACACGGGAATGACGGGCTACCAGGAAATCCTCACGGACCCCTCCTACAAGGAGCAGATCGTGACGATGACCTATCCCCTCATCGGCAGCTACGGGATCAACCCCGAGGACATGGAATCCTCGAAGATCCACCTCGAGGGGTTCATCGTCAAGGAATACCAGCCCTTCCCCAGCAACTGGCGCTCCCGCATGACCCTGAAGGAGTTCCTCGAGGAGCACAAGAAACTCGGCGTCGAGGGAATCGACACGCGGGCACTCACCCACCGGATCCGCATGGCCGGGGCCATGAAGGGCATCCTCTCGACGGAGACGGACGACACGCGGCTCCTGCTCGACAGGGTCCGGGCCTACCCGGGGCTCGTGGGCAGGGACCTCATCCCCTTTGTGACCTGCGAGAAGCCCTACCTCTGGAAGGACAACGGCCCCCGCCCCATCGAGCTGTTGGAAAAAACAAAATCCCGCCTGCGCGTCGTCGTCATCGACTGCGGGGTGAAGTACAACATCCTCCGAAATCTCGAAAAGCGAGACTGCGACGTCGTCGTCGTCCCGGCCCGGTCGACGGCCCCCGAGATCCGCGCCTACGAGCCGGACGGGGTGCTTTTGAGCAACGGGCCCGGCGACCCGGCCACCCTGCCCTACATCGTCAACACGGTCCGGGAGCTTTTGGGGCAGACGCCCATCTTCGGGATCTGCCTGGGACACCAGATCCTGGGTCAGGCCCTTGGCGGCGTGACGGCCAAGCTCAAGTTCGGCCATCACGGTCTCAACCAGCCCGCAAAGAACGTCAAGCGCAATTGGGTCGAGATCACCTCACAGAACCATGGGTTCGTGGTCGATCCCGACTCGCTGCCGAA